>JAABUK010003547.1_pt1 | contig 26316 bp, 29 predicted proteins | sample 5559141 | NCBI WGS metagenome assembly JAABUK01 (sample SAMN10711869, study PRJNA513367) | rock metagenome | isolation source: Antarctica rocks | place: Antarctica: Victoria Land, Pudding Butte nord | collected 2016-01-03 | reverse complement strand
AGATACGTCCCAGTACCTCCAGAGGATTATGAAGCACCGATACGACCTTATCGAGACCCGTCTCAAGTTTCACAAAATCGACTCCCGTTTATGACGCCCATTGTCGAGAAGACCGAATCATCCATGGGGGCCCTGACGATACGAGAGGAGAAAGACTACTTTAATTCGAAAACACCATCTCGCCACAAGTCGAACGGGTCCGCAACACCTCAGGTCCTCGAAGAGCTCATCAGTAGCCCTCTCCATGAAATCGTTAACGATGCATCACCAGCTCGTGTTCCAAAGCTGAAGATTGCAAAAGCAACCAAGTCCAGCGCAAAAGAAAGCGGCGGTCCCGTCATCAAAGACGCTCAATGCAATCCTGTGGATGATTCTATTCGCAACAGTATTCTCGAAACCGTCCAACCACCAGTCTCCTCCTACCCAGGCTACCACGACTACCGACCCCTAGATTTCAACCGAGCCCCTGAAATCCGCAAATTCATAAAAGCACTCTCCAAATCCAGATCAACCTCGGACAAAACTACTACTTCTCTCTCCCTCCCCCCAGCCCTCCGCTTCCCCAAATCACCCTCAAAGACATACACAATAAAACGGGAACTCGGAAAAGGCGCCTTCGCCCCCGTCTACCTCGCCACCGAAGAAGAGGCCACCTCGGACGAAGCAGAACAACTACTCGCAATGAAATGCGAACACCCTCCTACCCCCTGGGAATTCCACATAATGTCACTGCTCCAATTCCGTCTCTCAGATCATCGCACCACCCCATCCCTCCTAAAACCCCATGCCCTCCACCTCTTCGCAGATGAAGCCTACCTTCTAGAATCCTACCTTGACCAAGGCACCCTCCTCGACCTCGTCAACCTCGCCAAGACTGACCCTTCGAGCGCAAATACGACGGGCACGCTCGATGAGAGCGTGGCGATGTTCTTCACCATTGAGCTGCTACGGACCGTAGAAGCCATGCACAGCATCGATGTCCTGCACGGCGATCTCAAAGCAGATAACTGCCTTGTCCGCCTTTCTCCAACGGAAGAATGGGACGCGCAATACGCACCCGACGGCAGCAACGGCTGGTCATCCAAAGGTCTCTGCCTCATCGATTTCGGCCGCGGCATCGACATGCGCGCGTTTCGGCCCGATGTACAATTCGTCGCGGATTGGAAGACGGGAAAGCAGGATTGTGTCGAGATGCGCGAGTTGCGACCTTGGACGTATCAAGTGGATTACTACGGCATTGCTGGCGTCGTTCACTCGCTCCTGTTTGGGAAATATATCGAAGATGTGGCTGTGGATGCTGCGCCTAGAGATGCTGGCGATGGGGATCAGACAATGGCAATTGGGAGTAAGAAGCGGTATAAGCTTCGGGAGGGGCTGAAGCGGTATTGGCAGACTGAACTGTGGGCGCCGTTGTTTGACCTGTTGCTGAATCCGACCAGTCATGTGGGTGGAGAGGAAGGAATGAAGTTGCCTTGTGCGAGGGGCTTGAGGAGATGTAGGGAGGGCATGGAAGAGTGGTTGGTCAGTGAGGGTGGAAGGAGGAATGGAGGGTTGAAAGCTGCGTTGCGGAGGATAGAAGAGAGGATACGGGAGCGGAAGGTCAAATGAGCGATTTAGTTTTGGGAAGTGATTGGAGCATTGATGATTTTGCATTGGGTAGAGTGGGAGGAGGGCATTGAGAATGGCGTTGACTGAGTTGGGAAGTATGTTTGTAGTACGTTTGAGGTAACATACGTACATACAATCTGCATCATTCATCGTATTTCTCTGCACCGTCATCTGCTCTTGAAACTGAGAGGTCATCGCCGTCATGCATAAACATTTCGAAGCTTCCGTCAACATCATTCAATGGGCGTCTATCCAACCAACCCTGACCGCCAAATAAACTCCGTTGCGTGAGATGAGTCATGCTGTCGCTGTGAAATTTTCCAACGTACTATATCCCGTTCAATTCTCGGGATATTGCTATAATGAATGATCGATGAGAAGGATAGTCATAATCGTGAAAATCGTGCTGAAATAAAAGGATGTAGTTGTGAAAGTTACCGCCGAGTCTATGATGCATTATGCTTCCTGGTTGACTACCATGCCTGTATGGCACCCATGTCCTCGAGGGATACGTTTGCTGGACATTATCTGTACGAGCGACCTTGGAAGATGCCGCTGTTTTCTGCTTGGCCGAGGGTTTCGCCGATAGAAGCGAAGGGCAAGGGTTCATAACTGCCGAGGCTAGTGGTTGCCATGTGCCGAGATGGCGTCCGAGGTGGCCTCGGCGATATGCCATGGAATGGCGACCCAAGTCGTCGAACATGGCTTGGTGTCGTGAGTGGCTCGAGATTGGTAGAACCCGATGAATGGGATGAAGTCTCCGTTGTCATCGTCTGATCATTTGCGGTAGGTGGCGTGAACAGGCTCTCGAGGGCGTTTGGTGTAGCGACATCTCCTAGACTAAACCCTCGACTTCGAACACGCCGGTGACGACCCTCAGGAGGACTACCAAAGAGGTCATCTAGCAGCTCATGTGGCATGTTACTCCCTCCCGGGCTGAGCTCATCCTCCAACTGATGTCGAGCTCGCCGCTTTTGGACGCCAGGGTAGGGAAATGTACCATTTAGTCTTACGGGCGATCTTAAGGACGGACCTAGAAATGAGGGTCCCACGGTCGATGCGTCGCTCGAATGAATCCTTGATGCACTTGGGCGGATGCGGTGGCGAGATCGACTAGGTCCCCAGGTATGGTGTCCAAAAGGGGATCCAAGTGGTGGGGCATGTGGAGACTCATGCCCATCGACATTCGTACCAATATCGATATCGATATCTGATGGGATAGCAGGCGTGGACGCCCAAGGCACTGGGGGCTCGTTAAACCACTCGGTGGATTGACTACTCTGCTGAGGACTCGAAGCTAGTTGCGCAAGAGGGCCATCTGGCTGCATGGTTCCTGCCGTGCTGGTTGTCAAGGAAAGCTGGATTTCACGAGTATTGAACGACGATGATGGCTGTATCGGGCTGGATACTTCCGATAAACGAGAATGGTAACGTGCTTGAGTGCGTGGGCTAGAGAAAGGTGATGGGCTTCGGCTCTTCATAAGTCGCTGGTAGTGGGGAGCAATTGTTGGCTTGCTTTTGCAAAGATACCGAAGTCTGCGTCTCGTTGAAGACCCAGACTTTGGCCAGCGAAAGAAGATTTTCGAGCCTGTCGGACCAGTGGGGGTGTTGCTGCCACTGCGCTCTTCCCTAATGGTTTCTGGGGAATCCGCTCTGGCGGCTATCTCATCTCCGCTCGTTGGAGGACTTAGCAGCTCAGACGGCTTCCGTGACATTGGCTTCTTCCAAGACCGTCTGGCTTCTCTAGCTACTCGATGACAGACTCCTAGCGGAGGGGCTGTTCCCGGTAACGTTTTGAACGGCGTTACCGTAGGATCTTGGAGGTAAACGAGATAAGTGGACCACAGGTGCTTATCCATTTCGGTAGTCCAATGAATATGAGTCTGCTTTGTATGAAGACCATTCTGGATTTCCTCCGCGTTCCTGGCTAAACTCGCCCATTGCTTTGCCTGGCGTTTGTTGATCGACGGGAACCTGAATGGGTCCGCTGCATCGCTCTCTGGGCTGGTACAGCTGCCATCGCCGGCGGGAAACGATAAAAGGCTTCCATTGGAGTCATTGTCGGAAGAGTCAGAAATCAGAGAGCAAGCCGACATCGGGCGACTTATGCTGTCGCCCACATCCCGTGGAGACTTCCATTCATCCACCAAATGCCGTTGTTGAGATATGGGCGTACGTGGCAGAGTCATGTACTTTCGAGCGACCGGAGCAAGCTGGCCTGGCGGTTCAGTAGCTCGTTGCTGTAATATTGGGCGAAGTGGTTCGACAAGAAGGGAGGTTTCAATCGTCGGGATGGGGCTTTCGTTGGGGATAGAGGGACCTTGCTCTTGCTCCTGCTGGAAAAGGGCAGTCACAGCGGGTCGAGAGCGTCGCTTGATTCTGTAGGCATTTGCATTGGCAGCTCGCGGAGGTGATCTGGCGACTGGTACGGGAACCTCTCGCTCCGGCGTCTTCGGCTCTTCGCCTTCAGTATAGTGGAATGTAAAGTTGCGGGGGAGCGTTATCGAAAGCTGGGGGCGAGGTCTCGGCATGACGGGCGGGGCGAATGTGACTGATGGTGTACGGATCGGGCAACGAGTGATTATGCACGTAAACGGGACCAGACAAAGAAAAAGCCTCAGCTAGCGATTTTTCCGTTGGCCTACCTGGAAGCTACACGAGGCCGTGAGTGCTTCCTGTCGGCCTTAAATGGGATTCAGTTCAGCGTGAGCAAGGGATGCCGGCCATGTTCGATGAATTCGCATTCAGTGTGGGCGGGTCATCAGGAATAAATCCTGTCCAAAGAGATGAGACTCTTGTCCTCGTCTGCTCCGAAGATCCTTTGAAATCTAAGCTCCCTTTTGGACTCGTTAGCCTCCCATAGGCATTTATTCCCGAGCTGGAGTACTCACTCAGACGATAACCGGCGACGGTGGATTGGCTAGAACAGAAGACCCACCTGAGGACCGTAAAAAGATCCAGCTAAAGCGAGACTCCTGCGTGTATCCGTTCAGGAGTTGTTGCGAGGCGTCAGGTCCAAGAGAGGAGCGTCCCGCATGAGGAGTTCTTTGAGTAAGAATGCCTGCCAGTCTCGTCTGTTGCCTGCCTTTTCAGCTGATGTCTCGGACGAATGTGGGCGGATCCAAGACAGCCTACGTAAGTGTGTACAGCATTGACAGATGCGGCGACACGAGCGGTTTGTAGGTATGCTATGTGCGCTAGATGGAAGGTGTTGACTCTCGAGGTGCGGCCGTTGGATTTAAGATGGCTGGGTTGGGGAATCACGGGCGAGCGAGCGAAAGAAGTGCAAGCCTAGCTTCTAGAGACTACTGCATGGACGACAGACGACCCGTACAGAGCATTGACGGTGGCGGTAGGCGGCCAGTAATGGTTGGGAGGTCCGGATCGAGATGGGTAGATGGGATGGTAAAGTGATCAAGACAAGAGTCGAGACGTTAGGACTACTGACTAGCGCGTCCTGGCGTTGAGCGGCAAGCGCAGATCATCGACGCGTGATGGGGAAAATTCAAATGGATGGCGAACCGTCCACCCGTCGTCCATCACGTTTCGGTTGAAACTACCTACTTTACTCTGCGTTCACACGATCTCTAATATCTCTATAGAATGCTCTGCAGCCAACCCATTCGGGTGTTGTCATTCTGCTCTATTTACGGCTTTGAATCGGAGCATTTGTGGACATCGCTGAGGATTCTTCTTTCGACGCTATTTATGGCCCATAATGTCTACTTCGTCAGGCCCTTCCACTCTCCCCCACGAATCAGCCAAGAGCTGCATTGGACTCTTCCATCGCCGGTGTTTGTTGAGAGCTACTGCAAGCCGAGGTGCTGCTCTTGCAATCCGCAACGGTTGATTGGCCGTCTCATGCACCGGGTCGCGGGTCTTGACGCGACACTGACGCGCAACGCGTTTCTTGACTTTCGAGGCACATTGGAAACCTCCGAGCGTCAGTCTCATGGCCACCGACGGTCAAGTAGCAGTGCATGCATGGCGCAAGCTTTTGCATATGATAGGCTGCCTCAACTTCTACAGGTTGCCGTGCGTGTGTAGAGCGTGCTGCTTCTTGCATGAAGACTAGAACTAATCCCCACGTTGACATCTGCAGGTATGACAGGGCACCCACTACGACTCTGCATGACTCCCCATGCAGACCGGATCTAATCCGACTCCTGCAAAAGGGCTCTGGCGTTGCTGCCCAAACGTAGCCGCTATTCGATACCTTTCGGCCCTTCCCCACATTTCGCTCGATAATGCAGAGGTGACCAAAAGCGGATAGAATCCCCTCTTTCGAGCCGAACTGCTATTTCTTTTGCAGCATGCGGGCAGTCTCCCTGCAATGGTAGCACAGCTGGTTCTATTCCCATTTCCTACCGCCGCTAGTTGACAATCCTGCTCCACAGCCATAGCTCAAGACAAAGCCTTCAGAGGAAGTCTGCTCAAACGAACAGCTCGCAGCATCGCCAGCTCTCATACCAACCCTGAAGCTTACCGAGCTCTGACATACAAACGAGCCCACGATCTCCGAGGGTATGTTACGATTTAACAATACAGTACCTATGAGTTCATCGGCACCTGGCGCATCGTCCCAACAACAATTTGGATCGAGCATGGCATCCACCTGCCATACGAACATTTGCGATGCTCCACATGGTCCATTTTGACAGCCTTGAGGAAAATGGAGCTCGAGCTGACAGCTTCCGAGGACGGCTGGCATCATGAAGCTGATCAGGCAGTCGCAGAAGTAGCCGTTGGTGGGCTCCTGTTCCACTAGGAACGTTGTAGAACTCTGCGCGATCATCCCAGGAGCGCTTGAGAATATCGGTATCATCAAGGATGGAAGTATAGTCGTGCAATCATTCGACGTCCCTAACACCGTGACGTCGTTGTGAGTCAGCGCAAAGAGGCAAGAGCAGGCATAGAGCAAGCTCAGACGCAGGACCGTTCTGAGCATCTAGGGAATGTCTAGGGATTGTGAGTGGTCTTATGGGGCTACCGCATCAAAGATAGCTGGCCGATAAGCTATACTGTTCGTTGCAACCTTGGATAAGACACCCAGTTCCAACATCTGCAGACTCTCGGTTTCTTTGTCACGCATCCCTTTATACTTGAAAGTGAAGTGGCGGTGGAAGAGATCTTGATCAGCAAACATCTCGCTAAGATGATCGATTGACTGCCCGTCAACAACGACACATCCAGCCGGTCCGCTTCGCTAGACACGCAGCCTTGTGACTGGTGATACTTTGCAACCGGCCGCCTCTGCCACACTAATGATGCCCAGAATAATAGCGGCAGTGGCGTGGAAGCGTCCCACACCGCCGTTGCATCATTTTGACCCCGGTCGTGAGGTCACATGTCCGTCACGTGCGATCTAGAGGGAGATGCAAGCGGTCCTTTGAAGGGTTTCATACAACTTTCAAAGAGCCACGGTCGAGTCTTGCGTGCGCTTTTTGCCCTGCTTGCAGTGCGGATCCTGGCCGGGCCAATATGTGGTTCAGATCCCTACTGCTTGCCAGAATCTTGAATTACTGTGAGGAATGAGGTAGAAAAGTTCGGAGAAACCAGTCATGTGTGCGACAATCTATCGGATGATGATTTATGTTGAGTGCAATGCAAGAGGGATTCAAGGTTCGTGGAGAGATGATTTTCCCATATAGGAAGCGACCGGTACCTTGAACGTATGGATTTATGGGATCATGGGGCTGGTCTAACATTCTTCACTACCAATCTATACATTTGAGGAGTGAAGCGTATAGGAGGCAGAGGCGGAGTACTCGTCCATGATTGGAGACTCTGAGTCAGGGGCTTAGGATCATCCGGCCTCATTCCTATGTAGCTGTGTGGATATTGTTGGAGGGCTGAGGCTGCCGAAACCCAAGCTGGGCAATGATCAGGTCAGGAGTTTCCACGCCATTGGATATACCGTGCCTGAACGCGGGACGAAAGTATTGTACAGCCAAGAACATGGTGGAGCGGCCCCAGTGGACAGCCGAAAATATCTCCCAGGTGGGCGGGGCTTGGTGAAGTACCTTATGAGGAAACAGTTGTTCATCGTCCCGGAACGATCAAGCTAGCTATTTCCACAAACCCCATCGAATCAGGGCTGAAACAGCTGAAAACTGCGTTGTGCAAGCTGATAACATCCCCATTGCAGGAAAGATAACTAAAAGGATCGAGGGCAACGCGGTCAAAGCAAGACTTCGACATAGTGATGTTAGTAGATGTTGGTGCAGTTAAAGGGATGACCAATTTTAGGCAACTACAACTCCATCGCAATCAAACCACCGACCGAATCCCTTGGTATAAATACATCACAGATTGGGCCCCCTCCCACAATCTGCAGATGAATCCTCAGCAGAGCTGATACTTTGTGTGGTAATCAACCACGCTCACAAACATCGAGATGGCTTCCACAACCTCGCCAAGCGCTTCGTCCCCCCAGCTTGTCGTGACCAGCCATCTACCTCCCGTCATATCGTTCTCTAGCATCGAAAAGCCACAACTCGAGGTGCATATGACTCTTCAATGCTCTCAACCAATCATCATCGCGCTGAAACAAAGCCCATTATATCCGCTACATCTCCACAGTGCCATCAATCACCCATGTCAGCAGCGGCAAGCGAGAATATGTTCCACGCGTTGATCCGTCGCTAAGTCTGCCTATACCTAGTGTGACACGGCAGCACAAAGACGACTTTGTAGGTCTACGACCAGGAGAGGAGACCGTCGTGCCAGTTGATGTCAGGCCTCACAATGAACCCTACGACTATGGGAAGCTGAAGGATGAGAAAGGTGCAGACAGATATCGATTTATTTTTCCTATTGGCATGCAGTTCTTGAAACCAGGAGAGGAATACGAGATTGGGATTGGTCCGGTGCAGCATCATGCGTATATGATCGGAGACCTGGACGAGATGGTAGCGGAGGGTACCGATGGCTCCGAATGGAGACCAGCTGAGGGGAGTTTGGAAATTGTTGCGGGAGAGAAGTGCAGGTTCCGCGTGGAGGCTTGAGACAGCCTCTTCTTGGAGATTGGGAGAAGCAGCAGAGAGAGTGAGAGAAAGGAGAGAATATTGAGCAAGGAGAAAAGCGAGGCGCAAGGCGAATTAGATAGACATCTCGAAGGCATGTGAGTATGATACAATGCTAATGATGATTGGTGAACTGATGAGCTGAGACGCTGAGAATTTATCATCGGTCCGGGCAACGAGCATATACATTTGATGCATCAGACTAGAGGTCACAGTCAATGCAAGCGAACACGACAAAAGTAATCCGTATGCTATACTCCCTTTTTCCTTGCTTATATTATAAGGGCGTCGGGCAAGTGGTAAGTTCCATGTTGTATTATGCCACAGAACTTTGCCTCGGTCATGAACCGCACGAGCATGCGGGTGTCCGTTGTTGTGACATACTTTTCTGCACCGAAGGAGGTCTTCAGTGATTATAGCCAGATAATTCCGGTTATTGGTCTCTCTGTGGGCGTGTGCTACCTAAGGCATGCATCGTGCGTAGCGTATGGTTTTTGTTCCTGTTAGACGTAGGCCATAAAAGGTAGCATGGTAGATGGATTGATTGATTATTTAGGAAGACACGTTCCAAGACGCAGAGTTTTACATGGTGCCAAGACGCTGTGATATCCAATTTCCAACAGTTCCGAGATCAAGGATTCTATGGACGGCTGTCTCGTCAGCTGAGAGACCGATTTGAGCTGCTTCTTGAACCCGAGTATTTTCTCATTGTCCGGCGGCACCTAGCATAGCTGTCTACTGCTTGTAGGTCCGTCTTATGTAATATCGTGAATCTTGGGGTTGTGCACCAAGTGGATTGATATTCCTTCTTTGTCATGAGGTTTACAGCCTGTTTCTAGGGAGCTACGGAGTACATGCTGGGTCTTCCGTAGGCTAAGTACTTTAACTCATCCGGGACGGCGGCAGGCCGGGAAGGCATCCCCGGCGCTATTCTAGGGGTGATCTGCTTCTTTCTGACAGGCCAAGAAGTGCATGGCTTCTATACTCCGTAAAGTAGTGTCACCAAGCCAATGCCAACGGTGTCCCGCTTCGCATTTCGCGCCAGTTTTCGACCACTTGTTCAGTGAATGATAATGTTCGATACATCATACCGCGAGTGATTCGTCTACGGAGACCTCCAGGCGGGTTGTGCAGGGCAGACGACTATGAGTTGAGCAGCCATGAAGGCTTCAGACCATTTGAATCATCCACCACGCTCGTCCCCAAGGCCACGGCGCCAGGCGCCTGGAGCAAACACTTCAACGGTCGAGTCACCTCTTTCGAAGATCAGTCAGAAGAACCCTTCAACAACCGGAACCAATCTGCTTCCAGTTGGAGATAGCTTGGAGAAGGGAACACCTACAAGGTCCCACAAACGTATGAAGATTGAAGCTGTGAATGGCACAGCTAAGCCCTTGAGCCCTGCAGCCGAAACAAACCCAAGTAAACAGAATTTCCAAATTCCAACCAAGCAAGAAGAGCAAGAAGAGGAAGAAGCAAGAGGGGCTCGAATAACAGACAAGGTAGTCAAGAAGACCTCAAGAAAGCGAGAAGTCGATGAGAAAGAGGAGATCAACGAGACTCAAGCAAACGGAAGAGCTCCACAGAGTTCGAAACGGAAGAAGCCCACTCGGATCGACGAAGTGGAAGCCGAGGTCAGTGAACCGTCAGCTAAGAGGACCAAGCGGAAGCAGATAGAGGTCAACAAAGAGGAGGAAGCAGACAGTGAGGCTTCGCCTGCAAAGCGTATGCGGAAGACTAAAGTCGAAGAGGAAGAAGGCAAGCTCGAGGAGAACGGAGAGGCCATCAAGAAGATCACAAGGAAGAGGAAGACTAAGGAAGAGAAGGAGGCGGAAGCAATGCCTATCGCCGCACGCTCCAATGGTCTTCGTATGTTCATTGGCGCTCATGTGAGCTGTGCCAAAGGGGTCCACAATACTGTTACCAACTGTGTACATATTGGTGGGAACGCCTTTGCCATGTTCCTCAAATCGCAACGCAAGTGGGAGAACCCTCCATTGCAAAACGAACACAAAGATCTGTTCATCTCCAATTGTAATGATCACAAATACGATGCGTCGAGTCACGTCCTGCCACATGGCTCCTATCTGGTTAATCTAGCTCAAGAAGACCCTGAAAAGGCCACCCAGGCCTATGATGCATTCCTTGACGACCTCCAACGCTGCGAAGCTCTTGGCATCAAGCTTTACAACTTCCATCCAGGCTCCACTGGGAGTCATCCTCGTCCCTCAGCAATCGCTCGCATAGCCAAAGCTCTCAATCGCGCTCACCTCGCTACTAAGACCGTGACGCCCGTACTTGAGACGATGGCAGCCGGCGGCAACGTGATTGGCTCCACCTTCGAAGATCTACGGGACATCATTGCTCTGATTGATGACAAGAAGCGAATCGGGGTGTGCCTGGATACTTGTCACGTCTTCGCTGCAGGCTATGATCTGCGCTCGCCGACTGCGTTCAAGAAGACACTGGACGACTTCGACAAGATCGTTGGAATGAAGTACTTGCGCGCTTTGCACCTCAATGACTCAAAAGCGCCCTTTGACAGCCATAGAGATTTACACCAAAACATCGGCCTCGGCTTCCTTGGCCTCCGTGCCTTTCACAATGTGATGAACGAAACTCGATTCGAGGGGCTACCACTGGTATTGGAGACGCCTATCGACCACAAAGATCCAGCGACTGGGAAAGATGTAGAAGACAAAGGCGTTTGGGCACGCGAAATCAAAATGCTGGAAGGCCTAATAGGTACAGATGCTGATAGCGAAGATTTCAAGGCGCTAGAGAAAGACCTAGCGGATAAAGGGGCCGAGGAGAGGAAGAAGCTGCAGGAGCAGTATGATAAGAAGGTAGAGAAAGACAGGAAAGCGTTAGAGAAGGGGCAGACGAGACTATCGTTTGGGAAGCAGAAGAAGAAGAATGGTGAAAGTGGGCAGGCGAGTGATAGTGAGGCATGATGCTTCTTGCCCGGTCATAGAGATCGCAATGGCTTTCATCTCAGCTCACACTGTGAGAAACCGTCGCACATACTCCTGCTATGTTCCAGAACGAACAGATCGCAAAACTCAGCAATGCGAGGAAAACCCACAGCCGGCCGCATCACCAGGTGTATAGCCCCTTGAACGGAACAATGGACATGGAGTCACACATCTTGCATTAAAGTACATACACTGCGCACAGCGCAGTCAGATTTCTAGCCTCCAAAGGCGTGTAAAAACTCATTTGCTCATCATTCATCCATCGTATCGTGGACATTGCTCAGATCCTACAAGCGTGCCGCCGTCCGTGAATCCGGAATCAAATCTGCAGTCGATGTGGTATTGCTACTGTTCGAGGATACATTCACAGGCGACATATTGAGTGGCAGTATAACTTCGTCACCATCATTGGCATCGTCGTCGGCGTCGGCGTCGTCATCGTCATCTTTAACATTTGTGGCATTATTGTTTGTAGAGACATTTGTGGAAATTGGCATATCCTCATCATCATCATTTTCGTTATCTCCATCGTTGGAGGTAGATTTTAGGGTTGAATTAAGATATGGAGCTGTAACATTCGTGGTGTGATGAGGTTGGTAGGGATGATGATAGAGAAACGGACCATGGCCTGTGTGATTATATATGTTGTGAGGGGGTGCCACATTAGGCGAGGGGCTGTTGTCCACATTATCGTCGTCCTCGTCGTTGTTATTGTCGTTGCTATTGTCATCGCCCTGCAGCATTTCAGCACTATCTTCGTCAGCAACTGCAGTGACTGTGATGCCGGAATGGATGCTGGACGATGACGCGGTGAGGACGACGGAGGTAGGGATCGCGGAGAAGAGGGCTGAAGGGGAAGTGGTGGGGGCGGCGGAAGTAGGAATTGCGGAAAAGATGGCGGAGATGGAGGAAGGGCTAGCAGGGAGGGAGAGAGCCTTCACAAGGAAGAGGGCCGTGATGAGGAGGAGCTTCATGTCTTGAGTCGTTGTTGTTCGCTTTTGGTAGGTAAATTTTGTAAAAATGGAAATGGAATTGGTGAACTTTCAGGCCGAGGCCTTCGTGGTAGGGATTGTATGTATATGGTGAAGGGGAGTGCTGATAATGGATCACATGTACTTAATCTTTGAGGGGGAATGAACAACTGTGTTTCGTTCGTTGTTGGTCGAGACAATGCTGGGGACCTGTTTCTCCCGCTTTACAATCTCTTCAGGATCCTCTTGATCATAGCTTTTGTTCCTTTGTAGCCTGCTGGGCAGGGAGAAGGGAAGGCCAACTAAGTCAAGGATTGAACAATGGAAGGGCTCGTCTGATAGTTTTCCCTCTGGACTCTTCTTACCTATCCCGGACATGATCGAGCATTGTCGTCTTTGCCTTGTCCAAGCGATTCGTACCGTGTGGTCGAAGTATGCCTCGGCAAGGCATATTTGGTAAACCCACATGCTGCACAATGTACTTTACTTACCCAAGCACTTTCAACCCACCCTTGGTCTTACTCTGCTTTTTCTGCACCCCAGCCCCAGTACCACCACCCCCCTTTCCGCCGCCGCCTTTACCATTCTTCCCACCTTTCCTCTTGTCATGCGGCACTGTTGCTTTGATCTCTGTAGTGCTCTTCCTCAACAAGACAGGATGACTTCCAATGTACTTGCCTTGCATGTCCTTCGCGGCCTGAAAATACTCTTCTCCGTCGACAAAACTCACAAAGCCATAGCCTTTGCTTTTTGTCGTCCGCTTGTCCCGGACTACCCTAGCTTTGTGTACCGAGGGATATTTAGCGAATGCTTTCAGGAGCGACTCGTCAGTGACTTCGCCAGCAAGGTTTCCAACGAAGAGTCTAAAATGCGCGGGATCCCATTCGAGCAGTGACGGATCTTGCCACGTTTGGCCGCCACCGCTTCGCACGACTGTCTTTTGCTTGCCGTCCGCGCCCGTTACAACGGCTGCGATTCCAGTATCTGCATTGGCGGCTGACGACATGGCTGACGTACTCATCGAGGCGCCTTGAACGTCTTGACGCACACCCAACGGTGCGGTGTTCGCGCTCGTCGCAGACGCTCCACCTTCACCACCCGTTCCGAACCTGCCGAAGGTGCGTCCTGCATTCCGATTTGCATCTGTGTCTTTGCCCGCATATGCGCTTTGCCATTGAGCGATTTGGGCTTCCATTTCCGGATCTATCTCTTGACCATGGGCCCCTCCACGGCCTCTGCCATCTTGGCCTGGAAGAGGGAAAGGGTTGCGTATCTGAGGCGGCGTGGGTTCAACATATGGTTCATCATACGCGGGCTTCTGGTAATACGATGGTGTTGGTGGCTGTTGATACGAGGGCTGTGCTTGATATGCGTTATTCGAGTACGTGGTCTGGGGTGCGGAGTAGCCTGTGGGAGGAGTGGGCGCCGCTGATACCACAGGACTATGGGTACGGAATGGCTGACTATTGGCAGCTACGGAACGAGGTTGGAATCCCGAGAAGCCGCCAAATCCACTCGAAGTTTTACTCCCTCCGCTGCTAGAGGTGCCATAATATCCACGAGTTCCTGGGGCGGATGAGAAAGTTGGGGTTGAGGATGTAGCTGATTTGAAGGACGGAGGAGGTCCCGCAGCGGGTGGCGGTCGTGGAGGTAGGGAGGCATGAAGTGGAGGTGTGGAGGAGGAGGAAGAGGTTGGCGGCTGCTTGAGACCTGGAGGTGGTGGATATGACATGATGAACGGCTGTGCGACAAAGCCTTGGATGTGATTGATTCGTACGTACCTCGCGCCTGAGACGGAGTAGCAGCAGCTGGAGAAGGCCAAGCTCTGGAGGGTGTGATAGGCTAGAAGTATATGGGTACAAATGTGCCAAAGTCAGCTCGGGTATTGTTGATGCTCGAGACAAATACGTGAGTGTACGGAGCGAGCACGTTCTACTTTACCTCAGCATGTGTGATCTCCTTCTAACCACTAATAGATTAGCCTTGATATTGACTAAGCAGACAGATAAAGTAACCCCACGTTGAGCGGTTTCTTTTCTTCCTATGTCATTGTTCGTCCTCTTTTTCTCGATGCGTTAAGGAGACGACTTTGCTACATCGTTCATATTTACCCTACTAAATTCACCGTACAAACTCGAAGAATCGATCAACCGCCAAGATGACGGTAAAAGCAGTGTAAGTTTTTGCTCTTCTTTCAACCCATCCGCCTGCCCCGCTCCAAACATACACATCTGAACCACCAGCTCGATCGCTCTTCGGACATTGTCTTCATCGGCCAGCCAGCATGAGCAATAGCTCCTGCTGTCAATCGTGAACCATGTTGATGAGGGTTATCGGCTGACTATAGCGCCCGTCTCGCCGGCATCAATGTCGGCGGACCTGCGCATATCACTCCCAGTGGTGATTTTGGCCTCATTGGTTTGGCCGTCATGGGCCAGAATTTGATTATGAACATTGCCGATCACAAGTTCACCATCGTGGCATTCAACCGTACCGTGGCCAAGGTCGACCGCTTCATGGAAAATGAGGCCAAAGGTTTGTTGATGTCTCGGCTCCCTTCTCCCCTGGTAGCAGCAGCTTTGCTGATGTCGCTCTGAAGGCTACGAGAACATCGTTCCTGCTCATTCCATGGAGGAATTCTGTCTCAAGCTCAAAAAGCCCCGCCGTGTTATGCTCCTTGTTATGGCTGGGAAGCCAGTTGATGATTTCATAAACGCTCTGCTTCCCTTCCTCGAAGAAGGTGATATCATCATCGACGGTGGAAACTCGCATTTTCCAGACACGACTCGTCGTACACGCTCTCTAGCAGAGAAGAAAATCCGTTTTGTGGGTTCTGGTGTCTCGGGCGGAGAGGAGGGTGCTCGCTATGGCCCGAGTCTGATGCCAGGTGGTAATGAGGAGGCATGGCCCTACATCAAAGACATTCTTCAATCTATCGCTGCCAAGAGTGATGGCGAGCCCTGCTGTGACTGGGTTGGCGACGAGGGCGCTGGTCATTACGTCAAAATGGTCCATAATGGCATCGAGTACGGTGACATGCAACTAATCTCTGAGGTATGATCCATCAGCCCTGGACGCAGTTGACATCTAGCTGGCAATATTTGAGCTGAAAGACTTGAAGGCTTATGATATCATGAAACGCGGTCTTGGACTCACTCCGAAGGAGATGTCGGAGGTCTTCGCTGAATGGAACAAGGGAGTACTTGACTCTTTCTTGATTGAAATCACTCGCGATGTCCTCGCGTTCGATGACGACGACGGAAAGCCATTAGTGGAGAAGATACTGGATTCGGCTGGACAAAAAGGTACTGGTAAATGGACAGCCATCAACGCATTAGATCTGGGGATGCCTGTGACCTTGATTGGCGAGGTAAGGGACATCTTCACGTTCATCCGAAAATGATTTCGCAGTGTGCCCTTGCTTTGTGACAAAGTCCTTTTATGGCACCATTCTTGGTGACATATCCGTATTTGTATTCCGGTGTTGCCATGATGCACTTCGGCTCCGTTTCATACTTGGTTGAGAGAAGGCTGACTCTCAAACTTGCGCAGGCCGTATTTGCGAGATGTTTGAGTTCACTAAAACAGGAGCGTGGGCGTGCATCCAAACTGCTTGACGGTCCCAAGCCGAACTTCTCTGGCGATAAAAAGGAACTCCTCGCCAATCTTGAGCAGGCTTTATACGCCTCAAAGATTATCTCGTATGCGCAGGGTTTCATGTTGATTCAGAATGTAAGTTGTTTCTTGTATGAGCGAGCTAGCAGCTCGCAGAATACTCACCTATCTTTTAGGCTGCAAAAGAGTACAAATGGAAACTCAACAAACCTTCCATCGCTCTCATGTGGCGCGGAGGCTGCATTATCCGATCTGTTTTCTTAAAAGATATCACCTCTGCGTATCGCAAGAATCCGGATCTAGAAAATCTGCTATTCGACGACTTCTTCAATAAGGCCATCCACCATGCACAGAAGGGATGGAGAGACATCGTCAGCAAGGGGGCATTGTGGGGAGTACCAACGCCAGCTTTCAGTACTGCTCTCAGCTGGTATGACGGATATCGTACCAAGGACCTACCAGCAAATCTTTTGCAGGCCCAGAGGGACTATTTCGGCGCCCACACCTTTAGAATCAAGCCTGAGTATGCCAGCGAGAAGTACCCTGAAGGTAAGGATAACCATGTGAACTGGACTGGCAGAGGCGGCGACGTTTCAGCATCGACCTATCAAGCATGAATTGAAATCGAGCATCAATGCTTCGAAGCGTCGAAGAAAGCGTGTAAATAGAGGCATGCTTCCTCAAGCACAGCAGATGGCGGAATGTAATTAAGTCGGTACACTATTGTATCCACACATGCCGTACCATTCAATACAAAGGTCTGCGTGTAAGCGTGCTATTCCAGATCAGTATATGATGAAAAACCTTGAGTAATCACAGATGACATTTGGACCCCCGGAGTCACTAGCGCGTTGCTGACTGTTCCAGCCCCTTGGCCAGAACTGTTCCTCTGACCACCGACATCAAGCGACCACGCATGGACTAGAATGCAACGCTACATTTGAAAGCTATGCAATGACAGGATTTACAGACTGTTGTATCCCCGCATAGACTGCTCACTGCTACCGAATCGGATCCTACCTGGCGGGCTGCTGCCCTTGCAAACGACTAATGGACGGGCCTAATGGATGGTAATCAGAACCACCCAAGAGAGGGAGAAGAGCAGGCCGAGCACCAGCATCTGGCAGATATATCTCCTACACCCTCGAAGGAGGCAAGTCTACGCCGGTCGACCTCTGTATCGAGCCTGGACAGCCAGGACTCTGCGCTTGCCACGGATGCTGATGACCCTCCCTCGGACATGGACAGTGCTGGAGATACATATCGACGGAGGAGAGCCCAAATGATGGCGGGCTTGGGGAGTGGTAGTGCGAAAGGCAAAACGGGAAGAAAGCACCCTCGGAGGCACCGTCATGCCCCAGACGACAAGCACCTAGCATACTCCTCAGACGATGGACAAGCCTCAGACTTCTCATCTATGTCTACCAGTGACGATGTAGAGCTAAGTCACATGGCTTCCGAGGATGCTCTGACAGATGATGAGGAGACTGGCTTGACGAAGAAAGATAAAGAGCACAGGAAGCGAAAAAGGCGGCGGAACACACGCTTAGACGGAAGAATTGTTGGGAACGCCAAGTCCTCGAAGCACGAACATGAGGATGCAGACAGGAATGTCATCAAGGCCATGATCATAAATGTCCTTCTAATAGTATCATGGTATATCTTCTCTCTCTCAATATCAATTGTAGGTCAAACGGCAAGAAATAGGCCTAACGGCTACTGACCATTGCCATAGTACAACAAATGGATGTTTTCGAAGAATTATTTGGACTTCAGTTTTCCGCTCTTCACGACGTGCCTGCACATGCTGGTACAATTCTGCCTTGCTACACTCGTTTTATACTTCATTCCTCAATTGCGGCCTCGTCCAGATAGCATCACAAATCCTCAAAATCACTACACTGTCCGGCGCGACACCTCGCAAGACGAGAAGCCTCTAATGACACGAATGTTTTACCTCACGCGAATCGGCCCTTGCGGAGCCGCAACGGGACTCGATATTGGTCTTGGAAACATGAGCCTGAAGTTCATCACTCTTACCTTTTACAGTGCGCTCTTATCCTCCCTTTGTCGAACGATACCAGTGAACTGACATGCCCCAGCCATGTGTAAATCCTCCTCGCTAGCCTTCGTTTTGTGTTTCGCATTCCTCTTCCGTCTCGAATCACCGTCCATAAAACTTATCCTCATAATCGCCACGATGACCCTAGGTGTTATTATGATGGTATTTGGAGAAGTAGCATTCGACGCAATTGGTTTCATTCTTGTCATCGCTGCCGCCTTTTTCTCAGGCTTCCGCTGGGCTCTGACACAGATTCTTCTACTCCGAAACCCTGCAACGAGCAATCCCTTCAGCAGCATCTTCTTCCTCGCACCTATCATGTTTCTCAGTCTCGCCCTCATCGCTATCCCTGTCGAAGGCTTCGGCGAATTAGGTAGAGGCCTAAAGAACCTGATCGAGGTCAAAGGTGCATTTCTCGGTATAGGTATACTACTATTTCCAGGCATACTCGCGTTTCTCATGACGGCGTCTGAGTTCGCCCTTCTCCAACGCACCTCAGTCGTGACTCTAAGTATTTGTGGTATCTTCAAGGAGGTGGTCACAATCACTGCCGCGGGTCTAGTCTTCCATGACCCTCTAACGCCAATCAACATCAGCGGGCTACTCGTAACAATCGCAAGCATTGGAGCATACAACTACATCAAGATCACTAAAATGAGGGCCGATGCCCGGAAAGTAGGAGAAGGGGGCAACCCTAAACATGCCGAAAACGGTGACGCAAACGGCGAAGCCGCCGTCCCTATGTTAGGAACCAGACAAGGAGGACGGTCAGAGGCTTCCTTACATGTGCCAGACGATCGGACTCGGGCTATATCGAACACGGCCACTACGAAGAGCTCGCGCGAGATCGAGTAAGTGATGTTGCTCAGACATGGAAAAGACTCAGGGTCGTTTGTAAGACTATCTTCAAGACTTTATGGGTAATGGGTAGGGGTGTATTCATGGGTCATTGGCTATGTGTTACTTTCGATACCAACAAGCAGCATGAATTTTCTGTTTTCGCCAGCTCTGCTGTGATACTATAGAATTGAATTAAATCTTGATCTGGTCAGTAAACAACCTCGTTCCTTTTCGAAGTCACGACCTTTCCTGACCCTACAATCCTCCCAATGCCGATTGCCAACTTCCAATGCTGGCTCATGTTGCTGGTAGTTGATATTAGAGTACCGAGGTCGACCGGGGTCCATTAGGAACTTGTAGAGTAGAGACCAGCCTTTGATTTTGTCGATTAGGTGGCACCTCGATTTTTGTCCAGAGACTGTACATTTGGTGCGTGTGATCATTGTTCAAGTAGGCTTGGGTGATGAGAATTTGTTTACCTCTTATTTGCAGGAGTGGCAATCGAAACGGGGTTTCGTCGGAAATCGCCATTCAGTCCGGTCGTAGAGGCAGTAGAGGCGGTAGGGGAAGTAGCTGGTTGTTCATGAGCATTTGCCTATCGTCAGATTGAGCGGCAAATTCCGACATTGCGGCACAGGATTGATATCGTGCATAGAGGCTCGTAAGCCTAACCGGAAGTTGGCCTCTATATTCTTCGTAGAGGAAAAACATATTGTCAGTACAGTGGTTGCAGAGATGAAAGTGCTGTGCATCCAATCTTTTGGGTCACGGAAACGACTTGGCCCCTATGGCCTTCAGCATACACATATCAACCTCGGGCCATCATAGTTTCACCCTCTCTGTTCTTGATCCCTCATTCCAGAATTCCATATCCTCTCCCAGCTTTCGCCTCCTGAATTGTTCACCCTTTTCCCGCATCAAATCTTCGACAGTGAAAGCTTTGTCCTCAAATATTTTCAAGTGGTCTGCCATGACATGTCTATTCTTACAGCTGGGACATGTAATCAACACTGTTCCATGATGATAGCCCCGATGTGAGACTCTGTGCGTAGAACGGTGTAGGCAGGGCTTGCAGGTGAATGTGAGCTCATACGTTGGGATCTTGCTCTGCTCGGCAAGGGGTTCGGTAGCGACTGAAGGGGTCAAGACGGCCGTCGACGTCGACGTGTGGCGAGCCTGTAGGAAGCGAAGAGAAACTCGCGTCTGAACATCGCGTGCGAGAGGTCGCTGTGGTCTGGGGAGCTGATGGAAAGCGACGAGTTGGGAGGTAGGGCGGAATTGCAGAAACCCCGGATTCGGTCTGCTGAGGCAGGGTCTGAGCTTCCGGAGCATACTGCTAAGATTCTGATCTGTTCTCATCCTTTATATGGCCGGTATAGTACACAAAGGGTGGAGTGCTGAAAACGTTGGAAATACCTTATTGAGACACGCCGCAAACGGCGTTCGGGGAAGAATCAGGTGGCGCGGCGAAACTTCGGGCGTTTGGAGGGGATCCAGGAACCACACCTGAGCCCGTTTATACAGAATGTAAACTGTCTGTGTGATCTTATGCTCAGCAGCTCTGCGCCTCTATACTGAAGACCTTGCTTTCTCCTCACCAGTGTTCTTACACCGCATTGCGAAACCTGCTGGCCACCTATGCCGACCACTACGCTTCAGCGGCGAGCAGCAGCCGGGTATATCAACTTTGAGAGGTGAATGTACACGTTCAGGGCTTCAATCTGCTACAATGATTGCGGGAAGGGGTCGAAACAAGGTTCGCCCTCCAAGACGCGTAAGTCAAGCCTTGCATGATTTCTGAACTACTTCAACACTGCACGGTGTCTGGCGTACCTCTTTGTTGACTATTTGACGTCTTTCTGTACGTGCGTTCCTCTCTGTTAGGTTGACCAGTTGTCGTTGAAGTTCGCCTCTCGCACTCTATCGTCATGTCCACAGTGATAGCTAAGGTTCGTATTCCACAGGGTGTCGGCCACAGCGATGCCGTCGACTTCGACACGAGCTGGAATGTTCTAGCCTCCTCATTACGAGAGATCCACACCAAGAACGCATCCAAGCTGTCGTTCGAAGAGCTCTACCGCAATGCGTACAAGCTTGTACTAAAGAAGCGGGGGGAGACACTTTACATCAGAGTCAAAGAGTTCGAAGAGGAGTGGCTTGCAAATGAGGTACAGCCGAGGATCATAGATGTGCTTTCTCCCACGCTTCTGCTGGCCAGCTCTGCAGGCACTACCGTCAACGAGAAGAGGGTTGCGGGTGAAAAGCTGCTCAGAGCATTGAAGCAAGCATGGGAGGACCACAATCTCTGTATGAACATGACTACGGATGTTTTGATGTACATGGTAGGTATAGTGACATCTCGTGGAAAATCCTAATGTAAGGGGAAGCTGAACGTTCTGGCTATTAGGACCGCGTTTACTGCAAGGACTTCCGTAAACCCTCAATCTTCGCAGCATCAATGGGCCAATTCCGTCAACATGTGCTCAGGTCCCCCGTTCAAGTAGACCAGGATCACCAGGTCTCGATTGCGCAGATCCTGAATGCTGTCATACTTGAACAGGTACGGATGGATAGAGAAGGCGACTTGATCGACAAATCGCTGTTGAAGTCCTGCGTGTACATGCTGGAAGGCCTCTACGAGACCGAAGAGGAAGATGAGAACATGAAGCTTTACCTTACTAGCTTCGAGCCCGAATACTTGAGAGCGAGCGAGGAGTTTTACTCACAGGAAGGCTCAAGATTACTGTTGGATGCAGATGCAGGAACATTCAGCAGGCATGCAAGAAAACGAATCAATGAAGAGGAAGACAGGTGTCGGTCGACGTTGTCGCCCTTGACTTTGTCGAAGATCAGGGCAGTTGTTGAAACACATCTTGTTAAGAACCATCTTCGAGAGGTGATTGCACTGGAGGGGAGTGGTGTCAAGTACATGCTAGACAACGATCGACTCGACGACCTTGAGATGATTTATCATCTTAGTGCCAGGGTAGATCCCAAGAAGGATGAGCTCCGAAAAGCTGTACAGACCCGTATCGTGGATCTAGGAACAGAAGTGAACAATACCGCCTTGGCTCCCGCTCAAGCGCCAGTGAGACCATCGGCGCCTAATGGCGAAAGGGCAGAGGTGGAAGACAAAACTGCCGAAAAGCCAACAAATCAGCAGACGACGGCGGCGATTAAATGGGTGGATGACGTCTTAATACTGAAGGAGAAATTTGATGCCGTGCTAGAAAAGGCCTTCCAAGCAGATCAAGGTCTTCAGACAGCGTTCTCACGCAGCTTCACAGACTTCATTAACGCATTTGAGAGAAGCTCCGAATTTCTCTCGTTGTTCTTCGATGAGAACATGAAGAAGGGTATTAAGGGCAAGACCGAAAACGAAGTCGATGTCCTTCTTGATCAAGGCATTACCCTTCTACGTTACATTCAAGACAAAGATATGTTCGAGCGATACTACAAGAAACACTTGTCAAGACGATTACTGATGAAGCGTTCCATTAGTATGGATGCCGAGCGTCAAATGATCTCAAAGATGAAGATGGAGGTAGGAAATACCTTCACGCAGAGGATTGAAGCTATGTTCAAGGATATGACTCTTTCTAAAGACTTTACCGCTCAGTACAAGGCAATGGTTCAGGGACGGGGAGCTCTAGACCCTAAGCGAGCCGAGATCGAAGTGAACGTCCTGACCAGCACTGTGTGGCCACTCGAAGCTATGGCACCTTCCTACAACGAGGGTGACGAAAGACCCAAGTGCATCTTCCCAACCCAGATCGACAGGGTCAAGCAAGACTTTGAGAAATTCTATCTCGAGAAGCACAGCGGACGGCAACTTACCTGGCAGGCAAATATGGGTACTGCAGATTTACGTGCTTGTTTCCCAGAAATGAAAGGCGCAAAAAAGACACGAGAAATCAATGTGTCCACCTATGCTATGGTCATTCTCTTACTGTTCAATGATCTACCTCCAGGAGATTCGATAAGTTGTGAAGAGATCCAGGCTCGGACAAACATACCCTTCAACGAGCTGGCAAGGAATTTGCAAGCCTTGGCTGTCTCGCCCAAGACTCGGGTTCTGCTCAAGCAACCTATGAGCAGGGATATCAAGATTACCGATAAGTTCTTGTTCAATGAGCAATTCTATAGTCAATTTCAGAAATTCAAGATCGGCGTTGTGACAGCCGGAAACAGGGTGGAGGATTTCCAGGAGAGGGCAGAAACCGAAAAGAAGAACGATGATACCCGCGGCGGGGTTATCGAAGCTGCAGTTGTTCGCGTTATGAAGTATGAATCGTTCCCAATGATGCGCGACGAGAGGCTGACTGATGATCGCGCAGGCAACGTAAGGAATTGGCGCACCAGAAGCTGATAGCTGAAGTCATCCAGCAGTTGAATACAAGGTTCATGCCTGATGTCAACATGGTCAAGAAACGGATAGAGAGCTTGATAGAGCGAGAGTATCTTGAAAGGATCGAAGAGCGAGAACCAGCAGCGTATCGGTATCTTGCATGAGATCTACCAATACATCCTGTCTAAGCTCCAATGGTTGATGAATTGATTTGTTCGAGCATTTAGCGCGGCGTGAGGTCGACCGGGGGCATGGTCGTAGTTGAGGTATAAAGCCTCGGGCATACTCTTAGAAGCATACAACCTATCCAGGAACGCTCTGCTCCTGAATCCATCAACAGCTCAATCTCTAGACTGACAATATTGAATACAAGCGTTTAGGCAAATTAAGGTCTGACTTGTCTCCAATCAGAACGTGCTGAGTAAGCGTCGTACCTCGGGCTTCTTTCATCGCGTCTGCACCTAAAAGTCAGTAAGTAATGTAACTTTGCTTCCCGTTCCCACCAAAAAGTCGGATTTTTCGACCCCCCACTGCAGGCTACCATAACGCAATAAAGATATATAGTAGGAGTGCGAATAGTTAATTTAATATCAGTAAATATCGTAGACGTGCCAGAATTTTTAGATACATCTTACTTACGGCTAATACTTAGAATAAGTACTACGCACGCATATTTATAGGGTAAATTACATAAAATTATATAAAATTTGGCTGTTAAAGCTGTTCGGAGCTAATTTAGAGGGTTAAAGTTAACTTTCCGGTCCAGACCTTGGGAGCAGAATTTATTCGTCTTGGCGACCAGGGTCTGGTTAGTGAGACAAGGTCTGACTAAGTACATTACTCACGCTACTCTAGCCGGAGTTAAGACTTATAACCCGCCTAAGCGCGGGCGGCCCCTCCCGTCGTAGCGCCGTGCGCAGAGCTCCCAAACGGCCTCCCTCTCTGCTCTACCCCAATCTTCTTTCTTTCCTCAACAAGTTGGGAAGAGGTGTGAGGAAGGGCGAAACGCGTTTCTGCTTACCTTTTTCCTACCATTTCTTTTCTTTCTCGTCACTCCTTTGCCCTCTTGCCTTTCTTGAAGATCTGGATCTCGCAAGCTTCGACTGATACGTGTTAGCTCAGACAATGAGTCTTTGACACGCCACCAGGTAAAATAGAAAGCCAGAGCACAGCCGTGTGAGGATGGCGGAGACTGCAAATAAGCGCCAGGGCAAAGCTCCGATCGCGACTCCCAAGTCACCGCCGCCAGCTTTGGGCGCGCCAGGCACTATGGTCTCGTTAGATACTGCGCTCAGTGGTGCTATCGGAGCAAAGTAAGCTCATTCCATATCCCACCCCCCTTTTCCTCCTTCCCACCGTCTATTGTTTCTAGGTGGTCATAATGGCGAACCTCATGAATCCCACGGTCGGAAAAGAGGCGCCTCACAGCTTCAACCTCGCAGGTCGTTCGTAGCGTAGGTACAAAGACCTAGTGCTGAGCAAACATTTCAAACACAGAGTCCGCCTGCAAACCACCATCGCTGGCTCCGAAACCATCCAAGGGGTCATCCTAAACATTTCACCCTCCCTCAACATCCTCGCTATGGTGACCGCCCCTCCACCAACAACCCACCACATCCTCGCTATTTCCGCCCTCAAAGATTTCGAACTCCTTCCTGCCAATTCATTCCCAATGCCTGCGCTACCAGCACCCGGTTCACCGCCGCCGCTCGACATGGATGCAGCGATGGCTCGGGCGAACGCGGCCCTTGCGAAAGCGAAGGAGAAGGCCGCGAAGCGTAACCTGAGTGTGGGAAAAGAGGCGCAGGAGATTTTCGATGCGATTGGCAGACAGTTGCCTGTTCGGTGGGAAGGGAAGGATATTGTGGTTCTGGATCAGGTTGTTGTCAAGGGGCCTGGATATAGGGGAGAAGACTGTGCCGTTGGGAAGAATGCGGGACAGGGGACGCTGGCGAGAGTCAGGAAAGTGGTGAGTTATTCGCTTTCTGGACTTGTTCTGGTTGGGAATTCGACAAGCGGTTGATTGTACTGATGGTGTATGTGCAGCTTGAGAATGAGCGGAAGCGCCTCGTTCAGCGCGATCAGGGAAAGGGACCAAAGCCTGTTGTGCCTGCCATACCTGCAATCCCAGCATTAAGTGGCGGGCCGAGGAAGGGAGGCTGAGCTACCGCAGACGGGCAGGAATTGGGTATCAGACCAAGGCGATCAGACCTAGGCATTCCGGCATAGACGGCATAGCGAGGTAGGTCAGATGGCGTACGATAGCTTTGAAGGAGCTCGAGGGGCGACAATCTTCTGGACTTCATCTCTGGATGATGTAGGTATGGATATGGACTGTGGAGAATATAGTCACATCGGACGCGGAACGTCAATGAGAATCATCAAAGCAATTTGGCAGTTAGCCCAAGTCGTGGTTATACCATCAACTAATTGACTCCAAGTCATGACATAGTCTCATCCCATGCCAAACGCCTCGCTATGCACAAAATACATGATCATGAAATTCACCATCCCCTCCGCCGCCCCCTTTCCTCCCCACTTCTCTCCTTCCTCCTCTCCCTCTTCCTCTCCCCCTTCCTCCGCTTCACCTCCCCCGCCCGCTCCGGCTGCGCAACCATCTCGATCCGCCTCTTCACCCTCCTTCCCTCCCGTCTAGCCTTGACCCCCTCCCTAACCTTACTCAGCACATTAATGTATTCCGTCGTCCCCAACCTTTTCTGCAACAGCGCCATCAGCTCTTGCGCATTGCCGACGAGCGTTTTGTAGCCATCTGTGAAGGCGGCGTCTGTGGAGAAAGGGTGTGCGATGGCGGGGTCGGTGAGGTTGTGGAGGGGGAGGAGGAGAGTGGGGATGTGGGGGGTGAGAGGGGGGA
>JAABUK010003545.1_pt1 | contig 26322 bp, 26 predicted proteins | sample 5559141 | NCBI WGS metagenome assembly JAABUK01 (sample SAMN10711869, study PRJNA513367) | rock metagenome | isolation source: Antarctica rocks | place: Antarctica: Victoria Land, Pudding Butte nord | collected 2016-01-03 | reverse complement strand
CAGATGATTCTTTTGCTTCTGAATCTTTGATTACTGAATGTGTACTTTCTAGCAATGAAATTAGTTACTCATTGAAGTCATTGATAGACATCGAAGCTGCTGACTATTCGTTCATTGATGAAGTGATCGCGCAGATTGTTAGTGATCAGTTGCAAATCAAGCCTCTGACTTTGATCAAAGCGAAGTCAATTCAAGAATTTGACGATCATTATGCTAAGAAACTCATTACTCATGTCATTTATTCAAACCTGACTGTTCAAGATCATACAATTAACACAGCTTCTATGTTGATCACTCAATTAGATCAACATCAAATGATTCTTGAAAAAACATGAATGAACAAAATCAATCTAGTAATAGATATGTGAATCGATTTTCTTTGATTTTCGAATTTCATTCCTAGTCAGAAATCGATTGTTCTACTCTCAAGTCATAGAACAATCATGAAACAGAAAAGCTTGACTTCTACTCATATACTAAAGAGATCTTTCACTTTCGTTACATCTCAATTCAGTCAGAAATCACTCTCTTTCAGTCAAAAGAAGAGTTCAATCAAACAGTTAAAATCGCGTGACGCGACTTTAACTAGCGCCAAAATTCCTAAATCAACGTCACATTCAACGAACATAGCAATGATAGAGACAGCGACATATAGAATGTTAGTCAAACGTTCAGACGTCAAGATCTTTGCTGTTACCGTCTTGAAAATCGATCGACTCATAACTACAGCTGAAAACAAGTCTGAAGAAGTGAATCTGCATGAGCTTTTTCACGCTGAAGCTCTTGAGCAAGTCAAGACCAAGCTTTTCTCTGAATATCACGACTATCTAGACATCTTCGATCGAGCAATGGTCGATCAGCTATCATCGCATCGTTTCTATGATCACAAAATCGAGTTGATCGATGAAGAAACACTCTCGCGAAGCAGACTATATCAGATGTTCAATCACAAGCTTCAGAAGATAAAGAAGTATCTGATCAAACATCTGAACAAAAAGTTCATTTTCTTCAGCTTTGCATCATACGTCTCGCTCATCTTATTCGCTGAAAAGAAAGACGAAAGTCTGCGTTTCTGCATCAACTACAGAAAGCTCAATGCTTTGATTAAACGAAATCACTATTCTTTGCTCTTGATAGACGAGACTCTCGCTCGTATACAAGAAAGCAAATATCTGACTCGATTGAACATCATTGTCGCGTTCAATAAACTGCGAATGCACTCAGATAGCGAAGATTTGACTATCTTTATCACCTTCTTCGACTCATACAAATATCATGTAATGTTCTTCGAATTAATCAATGAATCGACGTTTTATCAACATTATATGAACGACGTGCTATTCAAATATCTTCATCAGTTTTGTCAGATCTACCTAGATGACATTATCATCTACAGCAAGACCTTGAAGAAACACAAGCAACATGTACGATTGATCTTGAATAGACTACGAGAAGCTGATCTACAGATAAACATTGATAAATGCAAGTTTCATGTTCAGAAAATCATCTTTTTAAGACTTTTGATATCAATCGAGAGACTTAAGATGAATTCACGAAAGGTACAAGCAGTAGTTGATTGACCTACACTTAATAACCTCACTCAGATGCAGTTCTTCATTGACTTCTGCAATTTCTATCGATGCTTCATCAAGAACTTTTCGAAGATTGTTCGTTCAATGATTCAACTCACTCAAAAGAAGATCATATTTGAATGAAATGAGGCTTGTCAGACTGCATTCAACCACATGAAGAGATGTATGACTGAGACTTCTATACTTCGTCACTTTGATCAGACTCGTGAGACTATTCTGAAAACTGACTCATTTAACTACGTAAACGACGAAGTTCTCTCTCAATATGATGACGAAGAAGTACTACATTTGATTGCTTTCTATAGCAAGAACATGTCTTCTGCTGAGTGCAACTACGAAATATATGATAAGAAACTGCTGATCATCATTCGAGCATTTGAGCATTGATGACTCGAACTGAAGTTGACTGACATTTCTATCAAGATGTTCATCAATCATCAAGCACTCATCTCATTGATGAAAGACAAGAAGCTGAGTCGACAACAAATGCGCTGAGTTCAGAAGTTAGCTGACTTCAACTTCAGAATAATGTATCAATCTGATAAACAGAACATTAAGATCGATGCATTAACTTGTCGAGCTGACTTCGTGCCTAGAGATTTCGACGATGAACGCGTTCAATATCAAAGAACTACTATTTTGACATTGAATTGAATGAAGATCGCTGATCTAAAGAAGAATAATGATCAATCAATTTATAAACAAGTTCTTAACGCGAATGAAATCGACGAGAATTGTACGCTACTTCGCGAAGCAATAGCAAGAGACGAAGCACAATGCAAAGACATCAAGCTGAAGAATTGTCGAGTTCAGAATGAAATCTTATACAAAGACAGTCAGCTATGAGTCTCGTTCAATGAACTTCTGCAAATGAACCTGATTCGTGAGGTACATGATCAGTCGTCGATTGATCATTCTGAATTTCTTAGAACAGTGAAGATCATAAAGCGGAATTACTATTGATCTTCTATGCGAAAAACGATAGATCGATATATTCGAAACTGCTACGTATGTCAACGTTCAAAGACATCAAGAAATAAATCAAACGACTTGCTTCAACCTTTACCTATATCTGAGCAGCGATGACAAGACATAGCAATGAACTTTATTATCGACCTACCTAATTCATACGATTACAACGCTATTCTGACTGTCATCTGCAGATTGTCAAAAGAAAGGCATTATATTTCTTGCATCATTGATGATGAAGATATCACAGCTGAAAAGACAGCTGAAATGCTGATTCAATAAGTATATTGAACTCATGATCTATCAAGCTTCATAGTATCTGATCGAGGTTCGCAATTCACCTCTATACTATGAAAGTTTCTTTGCAAACGGCTGAGCATTTCCCTTCAATTGTTCATCATCTATCATTTTCAGATCGACGATCAAAGCGAACGAGTCAATCAGAACGTCAAGCGTTATCTTCGATTCTTCTGTTCATATATGCAGAACGACTGGTCTAAGTGACTACTCATGATCAAGTTTGTCGACAATAACGTCTTATCATCAGTCATCTTCTTGACTCTCTTCTTCATGAACAAGAGCTTTCATTCTTATATGAGCTTCGACCCTGACATCATCGAGTATGAAAGCACTCGCGAACGCTTGCAGATTGATCGAGTCAAGAATATATCTGAACAAATGAACAAGACTTTGATCTTCGCTCGTGAAGCTCTGACCAAAACACGAGAACAAATGATGAATCAAGCTAATAAGCATAGAAAGAAGGTCAATTATGAGATCGAATCAAAGATGTTTCTGAACGAACGAAACATCATTACAGCGATATCTTTCAAAAAATTGAATGACAAGATGCTCGACTCATTTCAGATCACTGAGTCTGTTGACTCATTCTATAAGTTGAAACTATCAGAGACTATGCGTATACATGACGTATTTCATTCAGAGCTTCTTCGTTCTGCCGTTGATAACTCTCTGCCTGGTCAAAAGAATGAACCTTCGAAGTCAATAGTGATAAACGATGAAGACGAATGAAAAATCGATGATATACTGAACTTTTGACGCTATAGAAGACGGCTTCAATATCGAGTCAAATGAAAGAACTATGACAACGATCTCAACTGATATAACGCTGACGACGACGAATTTATGAACGCTCAAGAGATGGTTGACGACTTTCATACCAAATATTCAAGAAAAGCGCACTAAGAAACAACATTCATGCGAACATGAATAGTCAAGAAGAGAGAGTAATGTCATGATTCTAGTCTTCGTCTATTCTTCAACTAGTCTTCGTCTGATTTCATTCTAATTGAATCTAGCGAGAATCTGATCTAGAAGTGATGTCATTGAGTTTCTGCATCATATGTGTAAGACATCAACTCAATCGAGTCTAGCACAGAGCTGAGAAACACACATATAAGAACTCGATTCTTTTCTGTAGATACTTTTCTTTCTTAGCATTTATCTATTAGTTAAATGACATCTTTATGACTCGCTCTAGATCGACTTCTAACAGAAGCAACTCAGTTCACGAATCACTCACAAGAAGCAATTCAGTCTACAGATTACTCACAAGAAGCAATTCAGTTTACAGATTATTCACAAGAAGTAATTCAACATTCAGTTTGCTTGCAAGAAGCAATCTAGTTTCTCATTCACTTGAAAGAAGTAACTCAGTTTTCAGTTCGCTCACAAGAAGCAATTCAGTTCTCAATTCACTTGTAAGAAGTAACTCAGTTTCTCGTTTGCTCACAAGAAGTAATATAATCTTTCGTTTGCTCATGAGAAGTCAACTAATATTCAGCTCATTCACAAGAAACAAATCTTGTTCAGTCTTGTCTCTTGTTTGAAACAAGAAGCTTTTAGTTGTATTCTTCAAGTCATTTAAAAAGAATACTCATCAAAAATTAAGTGTTGAAATTCTTTTCTCTTTAGAATTTCTGTTGTTCTTCAAGCAGATCAATTTAATTGATCTTTTATACAACTTAACATAGTTGAGTTGAGAGCTTGAAGCTTTGATCATGCTGCTTATGTCAAAGACATTGAAGTGTTTAACGTCACTTTAAAGAAAATCGATATCTTCTTGAATCTTGAATCAATCTCATTTTCTAGTCTAGATTCTGACAAGTCAAAATCGCGTCATGTGACTTTAATTATCTGTTCAAAGAACAGCTTAACTTTTGCTCAGTTTTCATCTCATTCTCAAGACAGTATGTATGATAAGAATCATCATCTGAATCTTCATCAAATGAAAAAGAAATTTCATTTGACTGCATTCATGACACAAGAAGATCTTGAAGTCTATTGACAAAGTAAGAACATTGATTCAGTTATAATTCTATCATTTAAATATTTTAAGTTTCTAGATGTCTTCTTCAAGAAGAATGTTGATATCTTGTTTTTGCATTAAACTCATGATCATGTCATACATCTTAAAGAAAATGCTCAACTCTCAGTCTTCGCTTTGTACAACATAAGTCATGATGAAATTCTAGAACTTCATCGTTATCTGAATGAGAATTTGAGCAAAGATTTCATTTGAATCAGTCACTTTCAGACGATTGTCTCTGTTCTCTTTATCAAGAAACTCAAAGAAGAACTTTGCTTTTGCGTGAACTATTGAGATCTGAACATTATCACAGTCAAGAATTGATATTCTTTGCTTCTGATCTCAGAAATGCTAAATCATTTAAGTTGAGCTAAAATCTTTATTAAGCTGAATATTATCTCTGCGTTCAATCGACTTTAAATCAAAGAAGAAGATAAAGCTCTCATCATCTTTTGCACTTAATTTGAATTATTTAAAGTATTTAGTCAGACTTTTCAATTTATGTAATGAGTCTATCTTGTTTTAGAAGTATATCAACAATACTTTTTGCAAACATTTAAATAAGTTTTATACAGCTTATTTGAATGACATCTTGATTTATTTCGACAATGAACTTGAGCATGAAATTCATGTCAAACTCATTTTGCAAAAGTTGCAAAAAGCAGATCTTCAGATGAATATAATTAAATGCAAGTTTCACATCACTCAAGTTTCATATTTAGAATTGATAATCATCATCAAAGAAATCAAGATAAATTCTTCTAAAATAAACATTATTGTTAACTGATTCATCTTGATCAACGTTAAAGATGTTCAAAGTTTTCTAGATTTCGCGAACTTTTATAGAAGATTCATTTATGACTATAGTAAAATAGTTACTTCGCTCACTTGTTTTATCAGAAAAGATGTATCTTTTGTCTGATTTTAGAAATGTCAGATTGCATTCAACATTCTTAAGAAAGTCTTCACTTTCAAGATTATTCTTCATCATTATAATTCAGATCATAAGATTGTGATAGAAATCAATGCTTTGAACTATGTGTTCAAAGACATTCTTTTTCAGCATGATGAAAATGAGATTCTTCATTCAGTTGCTTACTTTTTAAAGAAGCATAACTCAGTTGAGTGTAACTACGAAATCTATGATAAAGAACTCATGATCATTGTTTACGCTTTCGAGAAATGATGATCAAAGTTTGAAGACTTTATCTATTCTGTTGAGATGATTACGAATCATAAAAATCTTAAGTATTTCATGTCAATTAAGCAGTTGAATCATCATCAAGCTTGTTGAAGTGAGTTTCTGTCTAAATTCAACTATTGCATCACTTATTGTCTTAACAAGATCAATGATAAGTTGAATGCTTTGACACGTCACTCAGAAGATCTTTCTAAAGAGAAAAATACATTTGATTCTCAACATTAATATCAACATCAGACAATTCTGAAAACTTATGTTTTAAATTTCAATATTGTTGAAAATCTCGCTCTTGACATTCTCAACATTAAAGTCATGAAGCTTAAGTCACAAATCATTGCTTTAAATTCAGTTCAGTTACATTTATTTTCAATTATCTCAGCATCTTTGCAAATTTTAGTTTTCATGAATTTAAAAATTGAAAAATTCAACGTTGAAAACATCAAGTCTCAGCTAGATCAAGACATTTTGAATCTTGATGAAGATTTTGCTGACATTCTCACTCAGACATTGTGAAAGTAAGTCAAAATCAATGACAAATTTGCAGCTTAAATAATTGAAGTGCTTCACAATGAAGCATAACATCACAACAAGATTTCTCTAGTTGAATGTGAAAAACATGAGAATCATCTGTACTTTCAAGAAAAAAAGTACATGCTCAACTCAGATAAATTACATCTTTGCATCATTCAGCTCACTCATGATAATATCATTGATGATTACTCAGAAAGAGCAAAAAGCTACAAACTGATCAGTCAAGTCTATTGATGATCAAATATTTATAAGTATGTTCAACACTTCATACAAAATTGTTATACATATACATGTTTTAAACTCTTTAAATAATGAACTCAAGAATGATTATGTTTTCTTTCAGTTCTTAAATGTTGTTGATGTGATGTTTTCATGAACTATGTAAATTCTTTATCGCTCAGTATCTTCATGAATATCACATATAGATATGTTCTAGTCTTCATTGATCATCTTATCAAAATGAAACATTTAGTTCTCATCACTTCTATGAAAGTTGAAGAAGTTATCAACTACTTCTATGCTCATGTTTGAAAACATCATGATTTACTTAAGTTTTTCATGTTTGATTGAGACACACAATTCATCTTTGATGTTTGAAAGCATTTATGTAAAATGTTGAAGATAAATGTTAAGTTATTCATGATATATCACTTTGAAATCGATGATCAAATTGAGAGAATCAATGTTATCATGAAGCATTATCTTCAAGTCTTCATTAACTACATGCAGAATGACTGAGCTAAGTAACTTTCTGAAGTTGAATTCATTATTAATAATACATCATTGTCAATCACTTTAGCATCATTCTTCTTAATTAATTTAAGTCAAAACTCATATCTAAACTTTGAATTTTTTGAATCTTTGTTCAAAAATTTTACATCTTAAGCTTGAAACAAGTTAATCAATGTTGAAAAATTCATCAAGAAGATGAAGAAACTAACTAAACATTTACATGATGAGATGCTTATAGCTCAGATCATTTACAAGTTCAATGTCAATCACTTTCATCATTCTTGTTTTAAATACTTCGTCGAAAATGAAGTCTGATTGAATGCTTGCAATCTCAGCATCGCTCACTTTACTGTCAAGTTAAACAATCATAACGTTAATCTCTTCAAGATCAAACATGTCTTCAAGAACAATTTTCTGATCATTGAGTTAAATCTTTCAATATTCATAAAGATTCACTCAATCTTTCATGTCATTCTTTTGAATCATATCACAAGTGATTTTCTTTCAAGTTAACGTCAGAAATCTTAAGAATTCATTATCATTGAAAATGACAAAAGATTCTAATATGTAAACAGCATACTAAACTTCAAGCATGATAGATGTTATAACTCATCTTTGCTTAAGTATTACATTGATTGAAAAGATTACTTTTCTACTTGAAAGTCTTTTCATCTTCTGAATAATTGTGAGCAAATACTTGATGAATATTATCTCGTCAACTTTGTCGTCGAAGAATCACATGTACTGTCGTGTGTGATATTTTAATGTCAATGTCAAGAACTTTAAATTCAATCTTCATCATCTCAACTCAGTTCAGATCTGACTCAGATCTTGTTTAAATCTGTTTCAGACATTTTGTTTAAATCTGACTCAGATGTGACTCAGATGTATTCTAGTTTCATCTGTGCATCATTATATTAAACTGCATTTCATCTTTTTCTTACTCAAATCTGACTCAGATCTTGTCTAGATCTGACTCAGACATTTCGTTTAAATCTGACTCAGATGTAATTCAGATGTATTTCAATTCTCTGTGCATCATCACATTAAAATGCGTCTCATTTCGTCTTACTCTTCAGACATTTTGCTCAGATTTGACTCAGATGTAACTCAGATTTATTCTAATTTCATCTGTGCTTCATCATATTAAAATGCATTCATATCAATTTTCATTTCATTTCAGTCTTTATCTTCAATTCTTTCTTATTTTATCTTGTTTCTTTTCATCATTTTGCAAAAGCTCAGTCTTGAAGAGAAAAGTTACTGTCATGATGTCAAATCATCAATTTGATTTAAAATATAAATTGTTGATGTTTTAAATAATCTTGATTCATTGAATCTGTTTTGCAGTTCAATAAATCAAGTCATCAATCTAATCATCATCATTTTAATTTAGTCTCAGCAATTCTGATTTGATTATTTTAGTCATGTGCATGAATTTTTGCAATCTTAAGTCATAGAACTATTGTTTAGTCTTGATTCTGCTTGATTTATATATATAGAAGTTGAGTTTTCATTCTTTTCTTTCATTTTTTATCTTTCATCTTGTATATTATCTGATGTATTGTTTTATATCTAAATTCTATCAAAGTAATAATAATATCAGTCTTTTATATTAATAGTATCTTTAGTCTAGCTCAGTCTCTGACACAAGAAAATAACAGCAAAAGTCTTCACATCTGATTGTTTAACTAACATTCTATAAATTGCAGTCTTTATTATTATGAGTTTGCATAAAGTGAATCATATGAGTGTATTTTAACTAGAAGTTCAAAGCTGAAGAAGAAAGAAGATGCAACACGTCGTGAGTTTTACTTACGAAGGCACGCTAGGTCGCTAGCGTGTCAACATCAGCTCTATACTAGTTTATGATAGTCTGACATGATCTATGTTAGACTAACTCGAAGTACATGATTGCAACATTACTCTCTCTCTTCATCTAGCAATGTTCTCATTGCTGCAGTTCAGTTGATCTTTCTTGAGTCAATTTCTATCTTGACTTGTTTGAATAACATTCATGAAAGTCATTGATGACTTTCAAGCAATCTTTGAATTCACTTTCATCGACGTTGTATCAATGTAGATCGACGTTGTATTTTTTTCAATTGACACGATATTGTAGTCATTTGTCTCGTTCGTAGTGCCTGAAGTTCAATATGTTCTTCACTTTTCATTCATCTTCGTCTTCAATCACTATAGAATCAGACGACTCATTTCGTTGTTCTTCTAAAGCGTTTTTCAAATCTAGTTGCAGCAGATTTGACGCAAACTTCGAATGAATCTTCATAGTTAACGATAGTTTCAGTCAATATGCATGTTCGATCTTGATCAGAATCTTGAAGAATTCTAGCATCTTATTGTTTAGCTTCTTTGATGATCGTGAGATCATTATGTTTCTAGAATTCAGAAACATCATGTCATTTACCTTGTAGATCATTTTCTTTCAATGCTTGTCAGTCTGTTTCTTCATTGTGACTCTGACTCTTGCTAAGACTTGCTTGATCAATGCTAGTGACTGTTTCATGTGTTCGAATATATTCTCTGCTTTGTCTGCTTTGATTCTAGCTTGAGTGATCTCATATTCGATTGAGTTCAAATCGAAGCTCATATGAGAATGAAAGCTCTTATTCAGAAAGAACGTTGACTGTTCAATTGATGATGAAATAGCATTGTTATCAACGAATTCGATCATAAATAATCAGGCAAATCAATCATCTTGCATATACAAGCAATAACTTCGTAGATATCATTTCACATTCTGATTCGCTCTTTTTGTTTGATCATTGATCTGCGAATGATAGTTTGTAAATAGTTTCATCTTGATGTCAAGTCTCAGACATAAAGACTTTCAGACAATCAATATGAATTGTGAATCACGATCGAACACTATTAATCTGAGTAGTTCATGAATTCTGAAGACTCATATCAACAGTAGCTTGACTGTTTATTCTGCGAAGGTTTCTTCATCATCTGATCAACACGATATATAATGTTGTTTCTTAGACAATCAATCTATGACTGTCAGAATCGCGTTGTTTTCATCACTTTCTGATAGATCAATAATGAAGTCTAATGATATGTTCTGTCATCACTGCTCAAGTATGAGCAATGACTTCAGCAGTTCATTGATTCGATCTTTCAATGCTTTTGATCTACGACAAATGTAGCAGTTTCAAATGTAGCGCTTGATCGTCATTCTCATCTTCGATCAGCAATATGATCATCTCAGCAAGTTCAACGTTCAATTCATGTCAAAGTGATCACTGATTAAAAGATCATGTGCTTTTCTTATCAATCAAGTGATCATTAACTGAGAAATTCATAGTCTATCATCTTTTCAAAGTACTTCATCAAGTACTTTGCAATTGTCTAGATCAATATCTTGACAAGTTCTTCTGTTCTGTTTCATGACTATTTGAATATCAAAGCACAGTTGATTCGTTTGATTTTCAACTATAATTTGATTCTGAATAGAAATCATCTCTTTGACCGAATTTTCGTTAGCGTTCAATTCATGTTTTGAATCTGAGTCAGATTCTGAGTCAGATCTTGATCAGCTTTCTGATCATTTTCTTGATTCACTTTCATTGACTGCAGTTCAAATCTGTCTTCTGACAATAGCATCTGATGCTGATATAGCTTTCAATCATCATTTGCTTCAACTGACTTGACGTCTGACATTCTGATCAGCGCGTCGACTTTCAGATTCTGTTTTCTCGACTGATATATGATCTTGAAGTTATATTCAAATAACTTCTCAGCTCATCTAGCTTGTTGTCAAGTCAGTTCTTTGATGATCATGAAGTACTTCAAATTCAAATGATCAATGAAGATCTTAATCAAAATATCTGTACATTTCAATTCAGAGCGTCAGTGTTTCAAGCAGCGAATAATAATCAGCAGTTCTTTGTCATAAATCTTGTAGTTGCATTCTGCGAGAATCATGTTCTTGCTATAGAAGATCACTGAATGTAGAATGTCTTCATCGTCATACTGAGATAATACTTCGTCGTTCACGTAGTTCAAGAAGTTCGTTTTCAGAATAGCTTCTCTGATTGAGTTGAAATGCTTCAGAATGAGAGCTGTTGTCATCTGTTGCTTTAATTCTTCAAAGATCATCTGACAGATCTCTGTTTATTCAAAGAGATGATCTTTTCAAGTCAGCTTTATCATGAGTTGAACAATCTTTGAGAAGTTTTTTATGAATCATCGATAGAAATTGCAGAAGTCAATGAAGATCTGCACATGAGTCAATAATCGAGACACTTTTCAGCTTCGAATCATATTTACTTTTCAAGAATTCATTCGCAGATCATTGATAAATATCAGTAGTTCAAGAAACGAGATTTCCTGAATCTTAAATTTGCACTTGTCAATGTTTATCTGCAAGTCGACTTCGCGAAGCTTGTCTAGCACTTCTTTCATATGAGTTCTATGTTCTTTCAAGATCTTACTATAGATGAGAATATCATTCAAGTATGTCTGACAGAACTTATGCAGATAGTCAAACAATACATCGTTGATATAGTGCTGAAAAGACGCAAGTTCATTGATTAATTTGAAGAACATTACTCTATAGTTGTAGACATTGAAGAAAGTAACAAAAGTAGTCAAATTCTCACTTTCTGAACTCATGCGCAGTTTATTGAATGTGATGATAATGTTGAGTTGAGTCAGATACTTACTGCCTTGAATTCGAGCTAGTACTTCGTCTATCAAGAGTATTGAATAACAATCTCTTTTGATCAGAGCATTCAGTTTTCGATAATTCACGCAAAAGCAAAGACTATCATCTTTCTTTTTGACAAATAGTATTGACGAAGCAAAGAAAGCTTTGCTGAGTGTAATAAACTTCTTCTTCAAGTTCTCTTCTAGATACTTCTTGATCTTCTGCAACTTGTGACTCGACATGAGATACAATCGACTTCTAGAAGACTGACTCTCATCTTCTAATTCAATCTTATGATCATATGATCAATGCGAAGGCAACTGCGTTGTCTTTTCTCTATCAAAAACATTCAGAAAGTCGTGATAAACTATTGAAAGCTTTTTCTTCAGTTCATTTAATGACATGACAGAGATCATTTCATTCAGTTTCGCGAAATCTTCGACTGAGCTAAGCACTTTGTTGATTTCACTAATGATCAAGAAGAAGATCTTGATCTTCTTATTCTTGACTAGAGTTTGATATGCAGCGACTTTGATCATGACAATATTAACGAGTTTCTTTTTCTCAGTTGATTGAAAGAGACGAAGTTGATTGAGATCAACTTGAGTGCTTTGCTTTGCTATGAAAACAGATTCAATGAATCTATTCACTGATTTCTGATTCAGAAATCTCTTTAAGATGATCATTAATGTAACAATTGAATTCAAGTTCTTTCATTTCATTTCACAGATTTCATTTGACTCAGATCTGTGAAATGCTGATTGACTGCTTGCTTTTGAAACAACAGATTTCGATGTTTGAATCTTCAATGATGATATTAATTGATCGTTTGCAGAATTTATCAAAATTTGATTTCTTTTTAATCAAAGATTTTCAATGATTATCTTGTGCTAATCTAAATGAGTTATCAATAAAGACATCATTTTATTCTTATGTTCTTGAATCATGATCAATGTATACAAAGTGTATGTAATCAACTTTCGATCAGAAATTTCATCATACAATCAAATTGACTTTGATTTTGACAGCGATATTAATTGAATATCAAAGCATTCACATAGCTCTGACATTAAAGATTCATCAATGAAAGTCATGTCAGTGACTTCAGTATTTATCAGAGCGAGAGATCTGAATATCTTTTCTAAACTACTCAAGATGACGTCAACAGTAAACGACTTGAAATCAAATGAATTGTTAGACATGCTGATGAAACAGAATATGAGTATATCATTTTCAGTCACTACTTTGATGAAGACAGATCGTTTTTCGAATTCGCTGCAATTTCATGCATCTGAGCTGACTTGAGACAATTGTATGCTCTATGTTCTGACTTCTTGCATTTGAAGCAGAGTTCTTTCTTAAACAACTTCTCTCTAGCAGAATTAACGTTCAATATTCTGAGTTTCTTTCATGCAGAGATTGAAGCTGAGATTGCAGTAGTGATCATCATCAAGATGCTAGCAATAAAGTGAGTGACTTAAGTCGTTGATGTCTTGAAGACTGATCGAGCATTCAATTTCGTCAATTGAACGTTGACTTGCATGCAAATGTTGACGAATTCGTTCAAATTCATAGTTTGTTCATTGATCATGACTCACTGAAGATCTGAGCTAATCTTATGCTGAAGATCATCTAGTAAAGTTTCGTTATTGTATTCTAGTTTTGCACTAAGTCTCTGAAATTTCATTCAAAATTCATGAAAGAAGATCTTGTTTTAATACAGCTTCAAGAACTGTCGTTGAGTCATGTGATGTTGATTGAAATCGTTGTACATCTTATTTATGATCGACAGTATCTCTTTTGCTTCAAGAAACGAGTTCGTGATCGTGATTCTCATTCTGAGTGCTATGTGTTTGATCGTCGTTTCACTGACTCAACTTTTCACATATGCAATCTTCATTTCTTCAATAGAAAAATGATTCTTGTTCATCTTCAGCTTGTTTCGCATTCAAGACAATCAATTATTCACATTCTGTCTTGAATCTTTGAACAGAGATGAGTCAGATAGCTTAATCGACTTCAAGAATCGATCTTCTGAAATTGAAGTGCTTAGTCGACTTGATGTTGCTTCTAGATGATGTATAATCACATTCTTTTTCTTCATCTCTTTCTGTAGACGCGTTTGAACAACGTTCAACGTTGTCTGCGTAGCTTTCAACTTGATGTTGATAGCTTTCAATTCAATGTTGATCTTGTTAACATCAATTAACATCTGAATCATGTCATTGTGAATCTCGATTTCAATGTCATGCTGTTGACATATGTACTTGATAAACGCAACGAGATCATCTGCTTCATGAGTGCTTATTCAAGCATTCAGTTCAGTGCTGATGCTGATCTTGATCATTTCATGATCAAAGAACAATGCATTTATGTTCTTTTCTTCTGTATTCAATGACGCATTCGTGTCTTCTTCTTCTGATGCTGTTCAATTCTGTGATAGAAGTGATTCTCTTTCAGCATCTTGAAGTTCATAGCGAGCAATGCTCATTGATTCTGATTCTAATTCTGTGCTTCTAATCATTGTGTAAGTAGAAAATTGCTGATCAAAATTCAACTGAAATTTCTGATTTCAGTTTTAGAACAATGTGTTCATGTTCTTCTGTTCTTCTGTTCTGACAACAAGCTCAGTAAAGAGTTAGTTTAAAGCAACATGTTCATGTTCTTTGATTCTGTTCTAGAAATTTCTTGATTTCTAACAAGTCTTCTGAGTTCAATTTTCGAATTTCGATTCTGATTCAAGTTTAAGTGATGTAGCTTGTTTTTATATCGTCTACACATCGATAGCAAGATTAATGAGCTTTGAACTAATGTTATGAGTCTGCATAAAGCGAATCATATGAGTGTATTCTAACTAGAAGTTCAAAGCTAAGAAAGAAAGAAGATGAAACACGTCATGAGTTTTACTCACGAAGGCACGCTAGGTCGCTAGCGTGTCAACATCAGCTCTATGCTAAACTAACTTGAGATGCACGCTTGCAACAAGTTTAGCTCAGTTTCTGACATTATGAAAAATTTACACTTTCTGCAACGTTTTCATACATTGAAATCTCATTTAATTACTCTTTCGCTTAAATAAAGTCATCTCACAATTTCTTGATCAATGATGAGCATGTTGTTGAACAGTTTGCTCAAAGTATGATCGAAAATTCAGTTGAAGTCTTTCGCGCAATGCAAGAGCTTCAAAATTAAGTTCAACAACATGATGTTATCATCTTGTTTTCATTCATCGTTTTTAGTTCTTCAATTTATATAAAATTGAATTCTTCATCTCTTGCAATGATAGCTCAAATCGTTGCATAAATCTTGAATAATTAATCTTCTCTTGTCATTCATTTCTTTGCAAACTCTGTCGCTGTCTTCATCACTTCTAAATTCAAGAAACTTCTCAACATATCTGAATATGAGAGAAACAAAGATCAATTGAATGCATGAAAGCAGAGTCTGATACAGCGCATGAATGTGAATGATGATCATTATTTCTCTCATCAAGTCAAGATTGTTTATATCGAGTCATGATTCATCATAAATAAGAAGACTCACAATTTAATGAGTCAATATTGAGTCAATGATCTTTGTATTATTTTCATCTTTGCAGATTAATGACATAAGTTGCATCATTGCTGCAACAACTTTTTTAAAACAAAAGATGCTCATTTATATCTTCGTGAAACTCTGAAGCAAGACATGAATAACTTTGTTGACTACTACAATCTCTTTTATCAAAAGAAAGAATGTTCTTTAATGAAAAATTTCTTGTTGATTGACTGTCTGAAGTGCAATGTCAATTATTTCACTTAAGTCATTGTTTTTTTCTGACAAAATCTCGATGAAATTTGATCATTCATCTTTCATTAATGAGTTTAAACATTCTTTAACATTGATGAAGAGCTTCAGCAGCTTAAGCATCATCAATCTCACTTCATCTTCATCATCATTTCATTCATCAAAGTCAAGAGCATCTTTGCATCAACTAGTAATTCTTTGAGTTCAAAGATCATCATCTTTGTGACTGTTGTTTCAACAGTATCTTCGTCTCTTTCTTTCTCATTTCTCAATGAGTCAATGAATCTAAGTTTCGTCATTATCATCATTCAAGATAAGATTTTGATCGTTTCTGAGATTAAGAAAATCTGCAATAAGTGAAAGTTGTGCTACTACTGCAAATTGCAACATTCAAGCAAAATCATTAAAGAATGCTCAAATAAAAAGCTTTTCACTTTGCATATCATGAATGTCTACAACAATGACATCATCATTATAAATGAAGAAGTCTCGCTGTTTGCAAGAAAAGTTTAGTTTCTGAGCTAAGTCATGCTCAGAAATCTATATACATATCATCTTGTCTACTAGTTTCAATCTTTTCACTCTCACTTCAATCATATAGAAAGTTTTCTGCTAAATCTGTCTTGAAACTCTTTGAATTTGATTCAACATTTAAAGATAGTCACATGATAGTATTCTGTATTCTATGTCAAGCTCAATCTAAAGTTCTCATTCTCACTCTGATTGATAATGAAGTCTCTGCTTATGTCTTTATAAATAAATTCTTCATGCAACAACATCATCTTCTCTTGCATCAATTAACTCACTCTTGCAAACTTTAAGAATTTGATGATCAAGTCGCTTTAATCAATGATATTATTTATGTTGTTGAAATCACAATGATTCTCAATGAACACATCAAGAAACTATTCTTTTATATCATTGAATTAAGTCAATATCTCATCATCATAAGTCTGTCATGACTTCATTATCACGTCATTGATGTCAATTTTGAACACAATATTCTCATCTTGTTTTTCTTCTTTTGTCTTAATCATTATTGCTCATTTCTTGTCAAGATTTATGATCTTAATCAACAAGAAGAAAATTTCTCATTTGAAGTTAACAAAGTAGCTTTCTTTCAGTCTCGCTCTCAATTCACTCACAAGAAGCAACTCAGTTCATGAATCATTCACAAGAAGCAATTCAGTCTACAGATCACTCACAAGAAGCAATTTAGCACTCAATTTGCTTGCAAGAAGCAATCTAGTCTCTCGTTCACTTGAAAGAAGTAACTCAGTTTTCAGTTTACTTGCAAGAAGCAATCTAGTCTTTCATTCACTCAAAAGAAGCAACTCAGTTTTCAGTTCACTCACAAGAAGCAATTTAGTTCTCAATTCACTTGTAAGAAGCAACTCAGTTTTTCATCTGCTCACAAGAAGCAATATAACTTCTCGTTCACTCACGAGAAGTTAACTAATATTCAGCTCATTCATAAGAAACAAATCTCGTTCAGTCTTATCTTTTATTTGAAACAAGAAGCTTTTAGTTATATTCTTCAAGTCATTCAAAAAGAATACTCATCAAAAATTAAGTGTTGAAATTCTTTCTTCTTTAGAACTTCTGTTATTCTTCAAGTAAATCAATTCAATTGATCTTTTATACAACTTGACATAATTGAGTTAAAAGCTTGAAGCTTTGATCATGCTGCTCATGTCAAAGACATTGAAGTGTTTAGCATCATTTTAAAGAAAATTGATGTCTTCTTGAATCTTGAGTCAATCTCATCTTCTAATCTAGACTCTGACGAGTCAAAATCGCATCATGTGACTTTGACTGTTCATTCAAAGAACAGTTCAACTCTTGCTCAGTTTTCATCTCATTCTCAAGACAGTATGTATGATAAGAATCATTGTTTGAATCTTCATCAAATGAAAAAGAAATTTCATTTGACTGCATTCACGACACAAGAAGATCTTGAAGTTTATTAACAAAGTAAGAACGTTGATTCAGTCACAATTTTATCATTCAAATATTTCAAGTTTTTAAATGTCTTCTTTAAGAAAAACATTGATATCTTGTCTTTGCATTGAACTCATGATCATGTCATACATCTTAAAGAAGATGCTCAATTCTCAGTCTTCGCTTTGTATAACATGAGTCGTGATGAAATTTTAAAACTTCGTTGTTATTTAAATGAAAATCTGAGCAAAGATTTCATTTGAGTCAATTACTTTCAGATGATTATTTCTGTTCTCTTCATCAAGAAACTCAAAGAAGAACTTTGCTTCTGCATGAACTATTGAGATTTGAATGCTATCACAGTCAAGAATCAATATTCTCTGTCTTTAATCTCAGAAATGCTGAATTATTTAAATTGAGTTAAAATTTTTATCAAACTAAATATCATTTTTGCGTTCAATCAACTTCAAATCAAAGAAAAAGATGAAGTTTTCATCATTTTTTGCACTCAATTTAAATTATTCAAGTATCTAGTCATGCTCTTTGATCTATGTAATGAATCTGTCTCATTTCAAAAGTATATTAACAATACTTTTCATGAATATTTAAACAAGTTTTGTACAGCTTATCTGAATGACATCTTGATTTATTTCAATAATGAACTTAAGCACAAGATTCATGTCAAGCTCATTCTGTGAAAGCTGCAAGAAGCAGATTTTCAGACGAATATAATCAAATGCAAGTTTCACATCATTCAAGTTTTGTATCTAAAATTGATAATCATCATCAAAGAGATCAAGATGAATTTTTCTAGAATAAATATCATTGTCAACTAACTCATCTTGATCAACGTTAAAAACTTTCAAAGTTTTCTAAATTTCGCGAACTTTTATAGAAGATTCATCTATAACTATAGTAGAATAGCTATCTCGCTCACTTGTCTCATCAAAAAAGATGTACTCTTTGTCTGATTTCAGAAATGTCAGATTGCATTCAACACTTTTAAGAAAGTCTTCACTTTCAAGATTATTCTTTGTCATTATAATTCAGATCACAAGATTGTGATAGAAATTAATGCTTCAAACTATGTGTTTGAAGACATTCTCTTTCAGTACGATGAGAATGAGATTTTTCATTCAATCGTTTACTTTTCGAAGAAGCATAATTCAGTTGAGTGTAACTATGAGATCTACGATAAAGAACTCATGATCATTGTTCATGCTTTCAAGAAATAATGATCAGAGCTTGAAGACTTTATTTATTCTGTTAAAATGATCACGAATCACAAAAATCTTGAGTATTTCATGTCAACTAAGCAGTTGAATCATTATTAAGCTCATTAAAGTGAATTTCTGTCTAGATTCAACTATTGCATTGCTTATCATTTCAACAAGATCAATGATAAGTTGAATGCTTTGACATGTCGCTCAGAAGATCTTTTTAAAGAGAGAGATACATTCGATTCTTGACATCAATATCAACATCAGACAATTTTGAAAACTCATGTTTTAAATTTTAATATTGTTGAGAATCTTATTCTTGATGTCTTCAACATCAAAATCATGAAGCTTCAGTTACAAATCATTGCTTTAGATTCAGTTCAGTTACATTTATTTTCAATTATCTCAACACTCTTGCAAATTTTAATTCTCATGAATTTAAAAATTGAAGAATTCAACGTTGAAAACATTGAGTCTCAGCTAGATCAAAACACTCTGAATCTTGATGAAGATTCTGCTAACATTCTCACTCAGACATTGTAAAAGTAAGTTGAAATCAATGATAAATTTGCAGCTCAGATAATTGAAGCACTTTGCAATGAAGCATAACATCACAACAAGATCTTTCTAGTCAAGTGTGAAGAACACGAGAATCATCTGTACTTTCAAGAAAGAAAGTACATGCTCAACTCAGATAAACTAAGTCTTTGTATCATTCAGCTCACTCATGATAATGTCATCAATAATCACTCAGAAAGAGCAAAAAGCTATGAACTGATCAGTTGAGCTTATTGATGATCAAACATTTATAAGTATGTTCAACACTTCATACAAAACTGTCACATATGCACACGTTTCAAGCTCTTTAGACAATGAACTTAAGAATGATTGTATTCTCTTTCAGTTCTTGAACATTATTAATGTGATATTTTCATGAATTATGTAGATTCTTTATTGCTCAGTAAACTGATCACGTTAAGTTGAGTATCTGAGTTCAAGTTGAATACTCAACTTGAAAAGTGTTGAGTTGAGTTGAAAGATTTTTGAAAAAGTGTCAAGTTGAGTTGAGAAGTTGAACTCAAGCACTCGAGTTGAGTTGAGAAGCTTGACTCAATAATTCAACTCGAAAACTCAATTCAACTCAACAAGATATTAAATAAATGTAAATAGCTTGATTGAACAGTCTTCATGATTCTCTTCATGACTTTCTACCATGTTTTCTCGTCATGACTTTCTATCAAAGTTAAATGATCTTCATGTTTTTTCTTCATGTTTCTCTTCATGTTTTTCTTCATGTTTCTTGTCATGACTTTCTATCAAATGATTTTCATGTTTTTCTTTATGACTTTCTAACAAATGATCTTCATGTTCTTCTTTATGACTTTCTATCAAACGATCTTCATGTTCTTCTTTATGACTTTCTATTAAAAGATAATGCAAAAAGGTAATGCAAAAGTCAAAAACCGAAAAATTTTCTATATTTAACTCTCTTGACATCAAGCTCAAGTTCTTGATGAGTTGAGTCAAGTTGACTCAATTCTCAGTCGAATTGAGTCACGTCAAGTTGAAAATGTGAGCAACTCGACTCGATCTCGATTCGAGTTCAAAATGTTAACTTGAAACTCAACTTGATGATCAGTCTATTGCTCAGTATCTTTATGAGTATCACATATAAATATGTTCTAGTCTTCATTGATCATCTTATCAAAATGAAACATTTAGTTCTCATCACTTTTATGAAAGTTGAAGAAGCTATTAACTGCTTCTATGCTCATGTTTAAAAACATCATGATTTACTTAAGTTCTTCATGTCTGATTGAGACACACAATTCATTTTCAATGTCTGAAAGCATATGTGTAAAATGTTGAAAATAGATGTTAAGTTATTAACAACGTATCACTCTGAAATCAATGATCAAATCAAGAAAGTCAATGCTGTCATAAAGCATTATCTTTGAGTCTTTGTCAACTACATGCAGAATGACTGAGCTAAGTGACTTTCTGAAGTCAAATTCGTTGTCAATAATGCATCATCATTAATCACTTTAGCATCACTCTTCTTGATCAATTTAAGTCAGAACTTACGTTTAAACTTCAAGTCTTTTGAATCTCTGCTTGAGAATCTTATGTTTCAAGCTTGAGACAAGTTAATCAATGTCAAAGAGTTCATCAAGAAGATGAAGAAATTAACTGAGCATCTACATGATGAAATGCTTATAGCTCAGATCATCTACGAATTCAATGTCAATCTCTCTCGTCGTTCTTGTTCTAAATACTTCGTTGAAGATGAAGTTTGATTGAATGCTTGCAATCTCAGCATCGCTCATCTTGTTATCAAGTTAAATGATCATAACGTTGATCTTTTCAAGATCAAGCATGTCTTCAAGAACAATTCTCTGATCATTGAGTTAAATCTTTCAACATTCATGAAGATTCATTCAATCTTTCATGTCATTCTTTTAAATTATATCACAAGTGACTTTCTTTTGAATTAACGTTAAAAATCTTGAGAGCTTGTTATCATCAAGAATGACGAAAGATTCTGATATGTAAACAGCATATTAAACTTCAAGCATGATAAATGCTATAATTCATCTCTGCTCAAGTATTATATCAATTAAAAAGATCACTTTTTTACTTGAGAATCTTTTCATCTTCTGAATAATTGTGAGCAAGTGCTTAATGAATATCATCTCGTCAATTCTGTCATCGAAGAATCACATGTATTATCATGTGTAATGTCTCAATGTCAATGTCAAGAACTTTAAGTTCAATCTTCATCATTTTGACTCAGCTCAGATCTGACTTAAATCTTTTCTAGATTTGACTCAAACATCTTGCTTAAATCTGACTCAGATGTGACTCAGATGTATTTTAGTTTCATCTGTACATCATCATATTAAACTGCATTTCATCTTTCTTTTACTCAGATTTGTCTCAGATCTTGTTTAGATCTGACTCAAACATTTCATTTAAATCTGATTCAGATGTAATTCAGATGTGTTTTAATTTCATTTGTGCATCATCATGTTAAAATGCATCTTGTCTCATCTCACTCAGATCTGACTTAAATATAACTCAGATTTATTGCAGTCTTGTCTGTGCTTCATCACATTAAAATGCATTTACATTAATTCTTGTCTTGTTTCAGTCTTCATCTTCAATTCTTTCTCATCTCATCTTGTTTCTTCTCATCATCTTGCAGAAGCTCAGTCTTGAAGAGAGAAGTCACTGTCATGATGTCAGATCATTAACTTAATTTAGAACATAAATTGTTGATGTTTTAAATAATCTTGATTCATTGAATTTGTTTTGCAGTTCAATGAACCAAGTCATCAATCTAGTCATCATTATTTTAATCTAGTCTCAACAATTCTGTTTCAATCATCTCAATCATGTGCATGAATCTTTGCAATCTTAAGTCATAAAACTATTGTCTAGTCTTAATTCTGCTCAATTCATGTATATAAAAGTTGAGCTTTCGTTCTTTTCTTTCACTCTTTGTCTTTCATCTTATACATTATCTGATGTATTGTTTTATATCTAGATTCTATCAAAGTAATAATAATATCAGTCTTTTATATTAATAGTATTTCTAGTTTAACTCAATCTCTGACAGATTTCATTATTTACACGTTGATACATGATAAGCTAGTTAATAAAGTATGTCAGAAACTTGAAATACAATTTATATCACTAGCAAAAGAAAAGTTAATACAAGATTATGATGAAAAGTTAGTTAAAAAACTATTATTCATAAAATTTTATTCAATTTCATGATTGAAAGTCATAAGAAATTGACTATGTCAATGCTGATAGTTGATATTGAGCATTATAAAGTTATATTAAGCAAACTCTGAATGAATAAAAATGAAATATTATTGAACATGAGACATGATACTATCGTATTTTCTGATTAATTAAATATTTCGATTTCGATTTTTTCAATCTTGTTAAATACAAAGCACTCAAGTTAATTGCAATCAACTTCAATCTTTTCAACAGCTCACAACAAAATTTCTAAGATGCTTAAGCACTCAGTTTCATTCATTCAGAAAGAGTTATTCTCAATTCAAAACATAAACGTTGTTTTTTTTCAAGCATTAGTAAAATGAAAAAAGAAGAATTAAACAAAGATTTTTGCTATGTTCATCAAAGACATTGATAGAAAAATCGTTTATAATACTCAATGCAAACTAAATGTTATAAACGTCTTCTCAATCAATGAAATGACTCAGAATCTAAAAGATATTAAAGTTAAGTTATCATCAAAATATCAGAATTTTCTAGACATTTTTGATCGAGCTCAAGCAGACAAGCTATCGTCTTATCATTCATATGATCATAAGATAAAGTTTACTAGTGATGTAACATCATCTTGCTGTTAAGTATATTAAATGTCTTTTTACAAGCTTCAGAAAGTAAAGAAATATTTGAACAAGAATCTTTTCAAAGAATTTATAACTTCTAGCAAAGCTTCGTATTTCTTACTCATTTTATTCATTTTGAAAGCAAATGAAGATTTACAATTCTGCGTTAACTATCAAAAGCTCAATGCTATTATTAAAAGAAATCACTATTCTCTATTGCTCATAAATGAAGTAATTGACAAAATAGTTGATTGCAAACATCTGACTCAATTGAATATCATTTCAACGTTCAACAAACTATGAATGCACTCTGATAGTAAGAACTACACTATTTTTATTACTGTGTTAGAAGCATATAAGTCAAAAGTGCTACTCTTTGAACTTATCAATGATTCTGCCTCATTTCAACAGTATATGAATGATGTTTTATGAAACTTTCTAAATGACTTTTATCAAGTCTATTTAAACGACATTCTAATCTACAGCAAAACTCAATGAGAACATAAATAACATGTCAAAATGATATTGAATCGCTTACAAGAAGCTGACTTACAGATGAATATTCAAAAGTGCGAATTCAATGTAAAAGAAATTGTTTTCTTAGAAGTCATAATATCAGAACTGTTATGAGTCTGCATAGAGCGAATCATATGAGTGTATTCTAACTAGAAGTTCAAAGCTGAAGAAGAAAGAAGATGCAACACGTCGTGAGTTTTACTCACGAAGGCACGCTAGGTCGCTAGCGTGTTAACATCAGCTTTATACTAGTTTATGATAGTCTGACATGATTTATGTTAGACTAACTTGAAGTGCACGATCACAACATTATCTTTTCTTCTCATTTAGCAATGTTCTTATTGCTGCAGTTTGATCAATCTTTCTTAAGTTGATTTCTATCTTGACTTGTTCAAATATCATTCATGAAAGTCATTTATGATCTTTGAACATTCTTCGAATTCACTTTCATTGACGTTATATCAATGTAGATCAACGTTGTATTCTTTTCAATTGACACGATATTGTAGTCATTTGTCTCGTTCATAATGTTTGAAATTCAGTATGTTTTTCATCTTTCATTCATCTTTATTGTTGATCACTATAGAATGTTATGAATGTGTCAGAATTGATTAGAACTAGTCAACGATTTAGTCGAGATCTGACCTAGATCTGACTCAGGTTTAGCTCAAATATGACTCAGCATCTTTTTTCTTTTCTAGCATCTTTTAATCAGCTTCTATTGCCTTCTAGGCAAACACACTTCTTTATGTTACAAGTGATCAACAGATTTCTATGACAAACACATTTCTTTGTGTCACAAACATCTTTTGAATCAACATTTTTCTTGTGTTTCAACACGTTTTCTTTGAGACTAGCATCAATCTGAGTAACTACTATATAAAGCGTGTTTTTCTTGCCTTTTGTATCTTCTTTCTTCTGTATTCTTAAAGTCTTAGTTATAACTACCTCTATAAATCAAACATTCTAGCCACGCACGCATTCTGATTAGTTTCTAGACACAATCTCAACATTACTTTAAGAATTCGTTAATCACACGATACTGATTTCATTACTCATTCAAGTTCACTCAACTGACAACAAGATGAGTATAAAGAAATTTGTGTATCTGATGATTGACAACATCGAAAGACAGAACAACATCAAGAAATCAATAGAATCAACAAGAACATACAATCATTGAATTGCTAGAGAATCTAAAGCTCATTCAGTACGCGCTCGTTTAAATTGATCAATAAAATCAAGAAATTAAGACTTTGATTGCTAGAGAATCACTTGATTAAAAGAATCAAAAGAACATATGATCTTGATTGCTTGAGAATCACAAAATTCTCTTCAAATTAGCAACACTCTTCTTTGAAGACTACACACTAGAACAACGATCTCACTATCTACTGTCAAGCATCATCATTCGCTCGATCATCAAAACCTTCATCATGATTCGATCATCTGTGAATACTCAACTTGATTTCTTCAAGAGTAATCAAAGTCTCGATTCAGTCATCTATCTTGAGTTATCTTCTCATTTATTGAAATTTCTTAGAACTGACTTCGTACAAAAACATCGTCAATTCTTGCCTCATTCTCAGACACTTGATGAATCTCTGAAAGTCTCTATTCTCTGAGATATCAAAAATGTAAAGCAGCTACAACATTGAGTCAAACAAGATTCAGAAGTTTTTCTAGAAGATTTAAACAATCTTCGAACTCAACGAGATCTAAATGTAGAAGCTTGTGAGCTATTTGATAGAATACTCAGCGAACAGATATGAAAGACTCGTTTCGAAGAAATTGATTGAGTAAAAGAACGATTGAATCTAAATCTTAAAAAGCTTCAAGATCAGATGATGAAACTACAACATTGACTGCGATTGACTAAAGAAGATACTTCTACTTCTTTCATCATGTTCAATTCATTTAAGCGATCTCAAAAGCTTTCGAATTCATCTTTATTTACTGATGAAACAGAATCTTTCTGAGATGATTGATAAGAAAAGATTCATGATAAGCTAGAGATCAACGTTGATCATTTCGATACTGATAGAGTCATACTGATTTATATTCACTTCAGAATCAACGAAAACGCAGTCAAAGCTACTTTAGCTTGACATCAACATGATTCATTAAATCTTTATAAAATGATCGATAATTTGTTAGATGAACTTGCTCAGCTATATGATGATTTCGACAAAGAGGCAAACTTTCGAAGAAAATATGCTAATCTCATTCAAGAAAAGAGCAAATTTAATGATTTCTATTTGATGTTTCAACGTCTGTTCTTCTATTTAGAATATCACGAAAAACAGTTGATAATTGATTTACAAGACAAGATAATCTATCATCTTCGTGCAGCTTGAAGTAGTCAATTGATTCAGTCAGAATCTCTGAACGAAATTCATGACTATCTGATTCATTTGAATAATGAGCAACGAGTCATGAATGACATCAAGAAAAAGAAATCTCTGA
>JAABUK010003544.1_pt1 | contig 26327 bp, 29 predicted proteins | sample 5559141 | NCBI WGS metagenome assembly JAABUK01 (sample SAMN10711869, study PRJNA513367) | rock metagenome | isolation source: Antarctica rocks | place: Antarctica: Victoria Land, Pudding Butte nord | collected 2016-01-03 | reverse complement strand
TGCCTGGGGTGTTCACAAACAAACATTATTGTTGCAAACTGATGATATGATGCAGGGTCATTAGGCCCTGCTGCATGTGATCGGACGTGTTGTCTGGCCGAAACATGTAAAATATTTCTTCTTCTTCTTCTTCGTGCTCACGCGATTTTGCAAGCTGTCGAGGCTGAGCACCTTGTTCAAAATGCTGCCAGCATGCGGGCGTGCTGCTTTGAGAAGCCGCATGTGCTCAAGCGAACTTTTTAGAGCGACACGTCTGGGTAAACTTCGTCCAATACACAGCGGCGTGAGAGCGTCCAGCAAAGATGTTGATGTTGTCATAGTCGGCGGAGGTCATGCAGGTATCAGCATTTGGCATATTTTTTGTTACTTGACAGTACGTGCAGTACCACAAGTGCACACTGCGCTTGATCAGAACTCACATTCTGCATGCATGTGCAGGCTGCGAAGCAGCTGCAGCATCAGCAAGACGTGGTGCCAGTACCTTGCTGGTCACACCACGTCCTGAAGCTAGCATAGGGGAAATGAGCTGCAACCCAAGTATTGGAGGGCTAGCTAAAGGCACTCTGGTCAGAGAGGTTGATGCGCTAGATGGCCTCATGGTATGCCATACTTGCATTTGAGTGAGACATTTCTGTACAGATCAGGCTGCCTGCAAAGTAAGCATACAGCATAGTGATGCTTGCCTACCAATCCTGGATACCTCAACCCCCTTGCAGCAGAATTTGCAAGTTACAGCCCTGTGTCGCAACAATGCTGATGATAGGCATTCCAACTGATCATGAACCATGATGCCTTTACTCACTGCTGTTCAGGGCAAGGCAGCTGATGCTGCTGGAATCCAATTCAGAATGCTAAACGCCTCCAAGGGCCCTGCGGTCAGAGGCCCCAGGGCCCAAATGGACCGCAAACTATACAAGCAGCACATGCAGCAGCTGTTGGCTGCTGTTCCAGGCCTGGAAATAGTTGATGGTGCTGTGACCAATGTCCTGCTTGAGGCCAACCATGGAGCCAGTGCATCAACAAACAAAGCAATAGCAGGGGTCATGCTTGCTTCAGGTGCGTCTCAGCAGCAACAGTAGCACCGCTGTGAGCAACAACAGTGGAGTACATGCAAGCTGTAGCACATGTTGAAATTTGCAACATGTGCAACCAACAGCAGATATGCTGACAGCATCAGCTGCAACAGCAACAGCTTTGCATGCATGAGGTGCGAAAAACTCTATGCCACCAGGATGCAATGCTTGGTGGCACAAAGTTCTTGGCGCATCATGCATGCAAAGCTGTTGCTGCTGCAGCTGATGCTGTCAGCATATCTGTTGTTGTGCATCCTGCAGGTGATCACATGACATGCAAGAGCATGTGATCACAACAGGGATCTCGCAGCCATGTGTGCATTACATGCTACTGAACCTATGCCACCAAGCATTGCATTCTGCAGGTGAGCACATCACATGCAAGAGCGTGGTGATTACAATAGGAACCTTGCAGCACTGTGTGCATGGTACGCCAAAGAACCTACGCCACCAAGCATTGCATTCTGCAGGCGAGCACATCACATGCAAGAGCGTGGTGATTACAACAGGAACCTTCCTGAGAGGCGTGGTCCATGTGGGCAGCAAGACCAAAGCTGCTGGTCGCATGCCCAGCTCAGACACTGAGGTACGTGATGTGACCTTCAGTCATGCCCTCTATGCCTGAGTCGCACTGTCACGGTCTTTTGGGCTGCACCCTGACATGACTTGATTCTATTGCTTGTTGTACTGCTTTGTCATGCATGCATTGCTGTGCTGTGTGTTTTACATTGCTCTAGATCACACCATCTTGCTGCATTTGCCGCATTGCTCTGGATTGCACAGATGTCATGTTGTAGTGAGTGTGCCATTTACTCAATCACATGGGTCTTGCACCTTGTGGTCATCAACAAATGTAGCCTGCACCATCAGGCTGTGTTGACAGAAAACCTAACTTTGGAGTGTTTGTTCCAGTCCTACTGTGCATGCCTGCTCATCTGTGAACCATTCAGAACGTGCATGACAGGTTCAATGGACTGCAGAATAGATCTGACAGAACAGCTGAAGCCTCCACCTCTTCTTCCTCGGCCCGCCTCACAGACAAGGCAGATGCTGTAGCAGCTGCTGCAGCCGGCACCCTAGCACAAACCCTATCAGATGCAGGTTTCAGTTTAGGCAGACTCAAAACAGGCACACCACCTAGACTAGCTGCAGACACAATCGACTTTACTCAACTCGAGCATCAACCTGGTGACCAGAATCCCCTGCCATTTAGCTTCATGCACATGGGGGGCCCTGGTTGGCGGCCAGATTCCCGCCAGGTGTCCTGTTTTGGCACCAGAACCACAGCTGCCACCGAAGCGTGGGTGAATGACTGCGTAGCCTCCGGCAGGGGAGCTAAGTTTGGCGTTGATATGCTTGGGGTGACGCAAGGGGGGTGCATCGAACCCAGGTATGACCCCATTCTGATTATTCAGCAACGTCTGTCTGCCATGCCTCTTCACACTACAAGTCTGTGCCAGCTGTCTTCCAATAAGGACTTTCAGTCTCTGGCACTCAAAGGAGCTTGATGGCGTCTGTAAGACTTTTGTGGCTGTGGCATGCTGGCCTCGCACTACATTGCAGCTCAGCTTCCATCTATACACTCACTATGCTGTCATTGTGTACTCACTGTGCTGTCATTGTGTACTCACTGTGCTGTCATTGTGTACTCACTGTGCTGTCATGATGATATGAATGTTGTGCTGGAAGAGATGTGCCATCTGATGCGATGCAGATACTGCCCATCACTAGAAACCAAGTTCCGGCGATTCCCCAACCGCACGCACCATGTGTGGCTGGAGCCTGAGGGTTTGGATAGCAATGTCATCTACCCTAATGGCATCTCAAATTCCATGGAGGAAGAAGACCAGTTGCAGATGTTGAAGACAATGCCTGGTCTGGAGGAGTCTGTCATGCTGGTGCCAGCTTATGCAGGTACTGACAACAAACAATAAACATAAGAGCAACAACATAAATAAAGTATTAATAATGGTGATAAGAACAAGTGTTGTCATATCGGTAATATCAGTTATAATAACTTTAATAACAACAGCAAAAATGATGTTGTTTACGCCTTTCAGCTCATAACAAGCTGGTTACCGTAGGTCCTCAATATCATCGCGCAGGCTTGAAAAATAATTATTAAACGCTATCGCGCATGTATAGCGCACACCGCGTATATACGGTGTAACCACTATGTATTTTTGTATGTTTGTGCTGATTCACGGTGTATTACGGTCGTTTTTGAGGCGTCGGCAATTAAAATCGTATCGCGCAGGGCCCTCAGCAATTAAATTATTGCGCGATGATTTCGAGGACCTACGGTATGTGCAGGACAATTTTTGTCTGTCTGCAAGTAGTTGGTGGGTAGTGATGCTTTGTGTAATGCGCATGAATGCCAGCATGCATGCTTAAGTGCCCCTGGGTGCAGCACACTTTTTGTTAGTGACACATGATAGAGTTGTGCTAGGGGCCATTTTGCTTGGTTGAGTCCTGCCTTGACTATGACAAACCGGCAGGGAAGGCACTGGCTTGAAAGAATGTGTTATGCTGGTGCCAGCCTGTGAAGGTTTATACCAGTTTGCCCCTGCTGATGCCTTCAGACCGGCAAATCTGTACTTCACACAGAGTGGAAGCCACAAAGCAAGATGGCTTGTGATAGCCTCACATGCACAGCGTATATACGCGACAGGCAATTCCATCATCCAATGCACTAGAGTACCCTTGCGTCTTTTGGACATTCAATGTGCGTAACAAGCCATCATGGCAGCCCTTACAGCCACCATGCATCTCACAACTACCCAGCATGCACAGCAGCTTATACACATAGCTATCAACTTCAGATGATCACAGCAGCAGCACAAGTTTGCCCGTCACATAGCCATGGCTGTCACATAGCCAACAGCTTCAGATGATCACAGAGGTCTAGCTGACACTTGGCCTGTCCCCACATGCAGTGGAGTATGACTACGTGGATCCCAGGGAGCTGCAAGCCACGCTGGAGACAAAGCGTATACAAGGGCTGTACCTTGCTGGCCAGATCAATGGCACTACAGGCTATGAAGAGGCTGCTGCCCAGGGTCTGGTTGCTGGGGCCAATGCTGCTGCCCCAGGTACACTGTTGATCTCTCTCATGTCCACATGTCATACTGAAATGCTGGACATGTGTAGATTTATTTGCCAGGTGACCGGTCTGCAATGTACACTCTCCATGGAACATCTCGCATGTTCACAAGTTGGAACATCTCTCATGTTCACAAGTCGGAGTTGAACCACGACATTTGTGACGCTATGTCCAAGCGTGTCTGTAGAAAGTTGACTTGTGCTGCATGCACCTGATGCCTGTTGGCAAAGCCGTGTTTTGATGATTATTACGCATTGTTTGCTGGTCCATGTCGCCTTCCTCTGTCGCTGACTCCCCCATGCCTTGCCCTTTCTCTGTTACTCATCGTGACTCAGCAGAGATCTAACAAGCCTTGCCGAGATCGGCTGGTTGCTGTTGCACAAAACCCTTCATTTGTTTCCAGCTCTTAGTACTTCAATATAAGGTTTGCGCATCAACACGCTGTACAATGACAATTGCGCCCCAAAACTCAAGAAGCTTATCACACTATTGCCATGAGCATACATCAGTACTGACATTTGGCAAATAGTGACCATGTGCTCTTCCTGTGGTGATACTGAACCATGACCAACCTGCACTGTTAGATCATACTTTCACATTACCTCACACATAGACGCAAGTGGTCCGCTCTCTCCAGCAGCCCTAGCTCGCAACAAATACTCAGTGTCAGTGCTAATGAAGTCGCTACACAACCCCTCTGTTCACAGCTTGTAGGACGCTACTGCGTTATTCCCAGTGGTCAGATGAGCACACCTGTGATCACCGCTGATCAGATGAACACACCTGTGATCACTGCTGCAGAGGAGCCTCTGATCGTTTCCAGGTCAGAGGGGTACACAGGAGTGCTGCTTGATGATCTCATCAACAGAGGCACAGCAGAGCCCTACCGCATGCTCAGTGCCCGAGCTGAGTTTCGGCTGAGCCTCAGGCCGGACAATGCTGACTGTAGGCTGACTCCCTTGGGGATTCAGCTGGGACTGGTGCAACCCCATAGAGCTGCTGCATTTGCTGCCAGGTGAGTCAACACACAGTCAGCACTGCAACACCTGCTGGTGTGTTGTGGTTGTTTGCTTCACGCTCAGCAAATCATCAGAACAAGGCTTGTCTGACACATGTAAGTGCCTGTGTGCATTGACATGGAGTAAGCATGGAGGCGCAAATGCGTATGTGCAGGTCTGCAGCAGTAGGTATAACTGAGCCTGTTCCACCTCATCTTGTCTCCTCTTGTTGTTTGTGTCAAGTTCTGATACCTTGTCAACTGCGGTTTAGGTCTACTGAGATGCTCAGACATCACAGGCCCTGCAGCCACTTGCCCTGTTAGCTCACAGCTTGTCTTGATATGCCTGCAATGTGCTTTGCAGGTTAACAGAAATTGCTCACGCACAACAGGCACTGCAGCAGGTTGCCCCTTCTCAGCCATGTGTTGACTGCAATGTGCTTCAAAGGTCAACTGATATTGTACACAAACATAACAGACACTGCAGCAAGTTGCCCTTCTCAGACATGTCTTGACTGCAAGGTGCTTTGCAGGATGGCTGGGACTGCTCAAACACAACAGACTCTGTAGCAGGTTGCCCTTCTCGGGCATGCGTTACACATGCTTTGCAGATCGACTGATGTTGCACAATCACCATGCTTTGCAGCAAGTCGCCCAACTCAGACAATGTGACAAGTGCAAAGTGCTTTGCAGGTCAACTGAGATTGCACAAACATAACAGACACTGCAGCAAGTTGCCCTTGTCAGGCATGTGTCAATTGTAATGTGGTTTGCAGGTCAACTGATATTTCACAAAATATTTCACAAAATGTTTCACAACCACAACAGACACTGCAGCATGTTGCCCTTCTCAGACATGTCTAAACTGCAGTGTGCTTTGCAGGTCAACCGAGATTGCACACATCCATCAGACTCTGCAGCAGGTGGCCCTACCAACACACACTTGGCGGCGGCACGGCCTGCCAGGCAGGCCTGATGGCGGCAAAGCATCCCTGGCAGACATGCTTCACAAGCCTGACACCACACTAGAGCAGGTCAGGCACTTCAAGACAATAAAATCTGCTGCTTCTGATGCACTGAATGAGTCAAGCGTGAGTCATGGATGTGCTGGACTCTTGATGTGATTGTCCACACTTGGCTGGCTCAGCCAGCCAGTTTCGCTCTTCTTTTGACTCACTTGGGATTGGCCTATTGTACATGGCATACATCAATGAGTGCCATGTGCAATACGCCAATCACACATACATTTAGAATCCTGCCAAAGCCAAGGTCCTACCCCATGATAGGCCATCGGCTCTTGTGTGCCTGTGTAGCTCTGACCGTGTGTCAGGCTACACGACATGCTGTGTAGAATGAGCAGCACCCATTGCCTGCACAGGCAGGGATGCAAGTCTGCCTGGTGACAAGACGTGACTGGTACAGAGCTGCATGTGATGTCCTGTTGATAACATGCACCATCTCTGTAGGTGAGCCCACCCTGCTGCAACACACTTTTCTGCTACAGGTGTCAGCCATTGCCATACAAGAGCAGACAGCTGGATATGACCAGGTTGCCAGCATGATTGCAGATGGCGCTCTGCAACATCCTAGCACAGCTACAGCAGTCTATGACTGTTTCTACCAGCCATATCTGGCCAGGCAGCAACAGGAGGTGGCACAACTGAAGAGGGATGAAGCCTTGGTGGTGCCAAGTGATCTTGACTACACCAGTTTGCAGCTTTCGGGGGAAGATAGGGAGAAGCTGTTAGCTGCCAGGCCTCGCACGTTGGCACAGGCACAACGGATTCCCGGCGTCACTCCACAAGCTGTTGTGCTGTTGTTGCAGATGATCAAAAGGCACCAGCTTGTTCAGACTGTTCGGCAAAGACAACAGCTCCAAGTTTCATGAATGCGTATTCAGATCCTGGCTAAGTCCAGCGATCTTTGCATTGATTGCAGCATTGTCACAACGATACTACTCCTGTACATCTTATAGCAGCTGTGCCGGTAGAACATGTTGTACCTGTCAAGTGAAAACGCTCCTGTTTTGAGACCTGCAGGTGCTGTGCATGTACAGCTTTTCATGAAGCGCCATGTGTTGCGCGTACTGGTCAACCAATGCTACATTGTTCAGCATTGGAAACAAAAATGTTATTTTTGTAGGCTAGGATGCCACCCTGAAGTCCAAACTAGCAGCTTTGACCAGAACTCTCATCAGCTCAGCTCCACGCACGGTGTGTTCCAAGTCAGCAATCTACGAAAACATTCGATCAAATTGAGTGCTTGCCTGGCAATCTTAGATTTCAGTCACTGCAGCAGACATAACAATTACATGTCTGAGGTGGATCAAATTTTATGCAGGTATGCTTGGTCAAGAACAGCTATCTTTTGCACACCTTGTGTGCTTGCTAGCATGTGTGGGGAGGGGATTTCCTGCATTGTGCATGCCATATGAGTTTGTACTACTGTTAGCAGACCACCTAGTAGGTAGGCTAGTATACTGTCACAGGCTGCTCATGTGTATAAGCACAGCAACGACTTGTATGACAAGTGGCAGCTGTAACAGGGTACAATGAGCCAAGGGGCATTCAATGCCCAATGTGGGGTTTTACCCTACAACACCCGTCCTGTTCTGCAGTCACCTGAGGCATCGCTAGATGTACACTCACGGGTCTTACCAAATGCATACGTTCTTGCAATCAGCATATCTGATTGAACGCTTCATACCTATAATCATAAAGCTAATTAGCATTGCCTGGGCTCACGGTTGCTCGGGCACCCTGCACGATTAATGGAAGTGTGTGGTAGCGAAGAACAACACTCACACGTGACAGCCATGTGGCTGTACAGTCAACTAATGAACCTCTTTCTCGTAACATATTTGTCAATGCATTGATACAGTGCGATGATATCTGCATGCAATTATTCTGAAAGGCATGTTTCACAGATATACAGATGCTTTTGTTGCAGCTGTTGCTTCTTGCATAGTTACAATATTCAATCTGAGGGTTGGAGCCAAAAACTATATATTGTATGACTACTGACCCTCGTTAGATTCCCGCTTATGTGGCACCAAAACTTTCGCCTCGTACATTGCCTGCAAGTCCTTCGTTTGCGTCATCCTTGACTATTGAGGTGGGTTCGTCGGTGAGGTCCTCATCTCGCTCCATTGAAAGATTCTTGGGTGCTGTCAACAGCCTTAGAATAAGGCAGACTTGTAAGAGCTCGAAGCCGTGTCTCCATGATGTTGATGCTTCTTTAGCAGGCAAGTCACTTGCGCTGGTGCCATGCAGAAGATGTCAAAGTGGCCTGATCTTGCTTCTTGTCCAGAAAACTTTGAGGACTTTGCTGACGTCATCTTCGTGGTGAGCGAGCAGCGGTTGCCCGCCCACAGTCAGTACCTGGCCAGCCATTCGAAGGTCCTGCAGAATATTATGCGTGAGTCTCCAGCGTTCAGCAAAGAAGCTCCCCTGGTGTTGGACCGGCAGCTGGAAGGTTTTGCCGCAAGCGAACTACAGACCTTTTTGAACCAGATCTACGTCAGCACTGTCATCAGCTCTGTAGTACAGGCGCAAGATGTTCTCAAAGTTGTACACTTATTTGATGCTGCAAAACTCATGGGGAAGGCGGTTGCTTACTTAGAGGAGACATCATTGGAAGATCTATTTGCCAGTCCTAGCAAAATTTTACACTGGCTGCTTCTTGCAGAACGTTGCAACTTGACATCTTTCATGAGAAGATGTGCCGCTTATGCTGCTATTGCATATCAGGAGGTCAGCCAGGATGCACGCTTTGGCAATTTGGGCCCTTCTGCACTGAAAGAAGTGATGCATGGCCTTCATCAGCTCATTGACATCCATCCTGGATTGGTGGTGAGTACGGAGGACCCTCACGAAATAGGTTTTGATGCGGCCAAATTTGCAGTATCTGAGGTGCCAAGAGTTGCAGCCTCACAATTGCATGTGGGTCAGACATACGTGTGCCAGGCAAGCAAGCTGGGTGGAGCTTACAGCAATGTATATCATCAGCATTGTATGGGTCATTATGGGTCCTGGGATTGGAACTTGCAAAAGCAGGTGTGGCAGCTGACAAGCAACCCAAATGTGGTGACTAAAGTCCTGCCAGGGAATGTTCTGGAGTTGGCAAATCTGATTGGCAGCCTCCCCCGTCATTCATCTGATTTAGATGCAACCATGAACTGGTAATCCAGGGTCTCAACCAAATCAAGACAAAATGCAGCAGATAATTGTATAATGACAACATGTGGACTTCAATTTTCTCTCTTTGGGATCTGGGAAGTCATTTGTATCAGTGCTGTTCCTACTAGGGGCATAACAACCTGCATTGTAAACATATTTGAGTGTACGCCTTTGGTTGCACTAGTCAGCACATATCCTGCTTTGAGGTGTCAGTGTTTGCTGACTTTAGCATAGGGTCAGCAATAGCAAATGTAAGCTTTGCTAGCCGGTACTCAAACTGTGCAGGGACAGTTGGGGATTTGCACTCAAGCATGTTTTGGCGCATTTAATACCAGGGACAAATCTGTGGTGCACTACAACGAGTTCTACCTGATGCCTACTGAATGCCTATAGTAGCTACTTGCTTATAGTATATTACCATGCATGATGACGTTATGCTGTCATGAAACAACTTGCGTTCAGCCAGTATGCGAGGGCTTGCATATTCACACACACTGTTGGCAATCTGCACATGACCAGAACGGGTGAACTATCATCCGCAAAGGTCAGACCATGCCTCTTCATGCTGTGACATAGGTCTCTGTCTTCTGTCATCCATCTCAAGATGCTTGGTGTCTGGCACTCACAGAGGCCTGTTGATGCCTGCAGAGTTTTGCCACAGTGTCTGTACAGTAGTATGCTGGCATCTCATTATTATATAATATTGCAGTTCAACTTTCTTCTGTGTACTCGTTACCGCCCCAGTAGAGCTGTGCTGAGTAGTTTTGACTGCACGAGTTTGCAGCTTTCAGGAAAAAAACAAGAAGCTGTCAGCTGCCAGGCCTCACAGGCCGGCACGGGCACGAGCACAACGCATTTCTAGTGCCAACCCACAAGCTGTTGTGCTGATTATTGCAGATGGTCATACAGCGTCAACTTGGTTACAGTGTTCAGCACAAACAGAAGTTTCAAATTCAATGGATGTCTTTTCGGATGCTAGCCACGTCAAGTGACTTTGCTTCAGCATCAACACAAAGATGTCACTCCTGTAATGCATATGCATACAGCAGCCTATATGGCAGCTGTGCCGGTACAGTGTCTTGCACATGTCACCAAAGTATTCATCCTGTATGTTCTGTACAAGTTATGCAGACGTAGCATCTCAGACAACATCATGCATGTGCTTGACAACCAATGTTGCAATGTAGATTGGTGGCATCACCCTGCATCCCAAATCAGCAGGTTTGACCAGCATCCTTATCAGCTCAGCTACACGCCTGGTATGTTTCAAGTCAGCAGTCCTTGAGGACATTTGATCAAAGCTTGCGCTTGGCTGGCGTTCCTACTTATTGAATTCTGCAGCAGATACAACAGTGATACTACATGTATGACGTGTGGGCTGTTGCAATGCAGTTTCGCACAGTTATCTTTGGCAGCAGGCTGCACACAGTCTGCACGCTTGCTAGCATGTGTAAAGGATTTTCTCTGCATTGGAAGTGCCCTACTAGTGATAGCACCATCTCTATTTTCTGCACCAATATTGATGTATGTGCCCAACGGCACCTTGCTTGACAAGGGACCGCCCTGTTATGCAGTCATCCAAAGCTTTGCTGAGATCTGTACTCAAGGGTTCTTGTATGTGACTGCTTGTTTGTGCCTGTATGCATACGCAGCGACGTATCTGATTGGATGTCTGCACCGATGGAGATTGAGATGCTATGAAGGTCTAGGGCTGTTCTGGAGCCTCTGAATTTTTGGTGCTGCATGCAAATTGGCCAGAAGTGTTTTGCAGGTGTTGACCCAATGTTGCGCCACAGGTTGCTTGAGAAAAGTTTGCATGCCATGTTTGCCGAATCTTTCAATACAAATTCAAAAAGAAATATGGCAGACAGAGGGTGAGACATCAGCAACAAAGCTAAATCATCGTTTGACAGTAGCGTACAATGGGAATTGGCGTACAGAGGGACCACTTGTCCTCATTGTTTGCATTGCTGGACATTGCAAAGTACACTGTCTTTGACTTCCTTGACTGTGACATTGGCGCAGCACATTCTCGCATGTCACAGCATCAAGTCTGCAAGCCAAAGCTTCAGAGGGTCGGCTTGGCTCAGAGCAGGAGCTGCTGGCACAGTCAGCGTTTGAGACAGAGTTAAAAAAGGGCCACTCCCTGACACTTTGTTGAGTCTGGGACTGCCCTCTTGTGCTAACACAAGGGACAGCACAGCAAGCAAAGTTGGGTTGACTATACAGGCTCCTTCTCTTTCAAAGGCAAGCTTGTCCAGGCAGCAGCTTTTTGCTGGTACCTATGCAAGGACTCTTACTGACTGCATACGGTGTTGCTGTTGATCTTGGACACTACAGATGACAGCTGCCTTATTTTGCCAAACCAGAACGTAACGGTTTCTGAGTCAAGGATGTCAAGCCGTCGTCTGCATAGATCGACCGCAAGTATGCTCGCCACAAAGAAGCCCCCCCACACCACACCGTGCTGCGCACGTACGGCAACCGTACAGCGGAGTGCGGTTATTGCCATAGTGTGTTGTGTGTGGATACAGTGTGTAGAGCTGTCTTGTGCATCCCCATGAAGACACCTGTATACTACTGGTTGAAAGCATTTGCAGATCTAAAGAGGCAGGGTCTTTTCGAACCCAGCATAGGGATCATCACACGCATGGAGGCTCGCTTGTCTTTGAATACCAAATTTGAGGATAGTGACGGTCCAAGCGGCAACTGGAAGTGGCCTGGGGACCAAGCTGGCGTGGCAGGCTTTGAACACGCCGATGGCACGCCTGTTCCCGACAGTCTGCATATTATCGCTCACTATCACGACAACTACTTTGATGTGGTGCGTCTTTTCTCAGAGTTGCAAACAGCAGAGCTGGAGTATACCAGGCTGGAACAGCGAGAGTTTGACGATGAGGTCAAGCTTATGTCAAGAAGTCCGGAAGGTGCAGGTCTCTTCAAAATGTCCAAATATCACTGTGAAATAATCTGTCTCGAGGATGGAAGGCTGACTAGGCCCGACAAGGGAAGCACATGGGCGCTTTTGCGGCATGTAACCGTCGACAAGTCACCCAAATGATGTGAACTACACTGGCCTGTTTCCAATTACATGCAGATATACCGTATATCATATACATACAAAATGAGTACATATACTCTGGCAAATGTGGAATTGTACTCAATTGCCTTGCTTGAACGTGTCATGTCAGCATTGCACTAGACTGGTTCTGAGCAAGGTGACCGATAAATCAGGCCATTGATGGGCAAGTGCAGCATTTTGGGCAAACTGTCAAGTCTGTAACAACAGCAGGCTATAGCGATATTAGATAATTCATTGCTTATTTTTGCTTTTGTTACATGGCCAAGGTCGGCACATGTTGAAATCAGTGGTGCACATCCATACAAGTTCTTGACCTGTACTCCTTCTGGGTTTCTAAAAAACCCAGGCAATGTCATCAACCAATTCCTGATCAGCAGGCAATTGCGCAATACATATCTACTAACAGGGAAGGCAGGCAGTGTGTCATGCTTCACACCTGCATCCATCGTCAGTGCTCTGATGTCATACAGTAGTTGAACGAATGTGAGAGCTTTCAGTCTTGTCTTTCAGCCAATGGGTTCCGTGACAGGCATGCAGCCATTCAAAGATAGGGCATATTCTCTCCATTCATGGTGCCATGCCCTGTTGCAGCAGATTGTCTGCTCAGACAGAAGTGCACTTTGCCGGGCATTTGCGAGAACGCAGTGACCCTTCAGATACGACGCTAGTGACAGTCACAGATTTCCCCAAACCTTGGCCACTGATGTGCAACATCAAGCATTGTAAACCTGTGGCTCATCGTTGTGCTGGCTTGTTACACCAAACACAAATGCTCTGCAGCCATTGCATAGCATGCATGTAGGGACCATGGTTCACAGTCCATGCAGGCTCTCAATACTGGCCGTGCACTCAGCTGTTGAACTGTGCCAAACAAGAGGTAGAAACAAGCGTTTACCATGCCGAGATTCTCAGCCCTTCAGTGGGACACAAAATCGGATGCACAAACAGTGCCGTCCCACATACAAACATACACACAAACAACAGACTATGCCAGCTGACATGTTACACTGCTTGTTCAAGTGCTTTTGACACAGCAAACTCCATGTCTTCAGCTTTCAGCTGATCATTGGGCTTGGCTTCAATGCGTGCAAACATCTCTGTCATCATGATCATCAACTCACGAGGTGTACTCAGCCTTGACAGATAGCCAGAGAAGTCTGCAACACTGACCTGCAATAATAAATGCAAAGTTACAGGGCATAGACACCAGATGACAGGCTGCAACAATGAGATTGGCACTAAACACATCATTCCGATGACTTGAGTAGAGTAGAGGAGCAGATGTTCAGCGGTTGTATAAGATGCTGCTGTTCAGGCTTGATGTTCTTAACACAGGCCAGCTTTCAAGCCAAACACAGGCTCGTGTTTGAATTTTATAGGCAAAAAAGGCAGGAAACGGGCAGGGGGGGGGCGGGTGCTTGAAGGCGGGGTTAAAGGGGGTGCTTGGCCCTGTAGCTCAATGCATGCCTGATGCAGGGCGCCAATAGGACTTCCAGCAATGAAAATTCCGAAACAGAATGTATGCATGAGATACTGGAAATCATGCGGATGAGATTGCTAATAGCTACAGCATTACCATATGACAAAAGGTGAAAACACTGGTGAAGCACACCTTCTTAAACAGATCTGTGAATGAAGCGCCAAGGGCATCAGAGGAAGGGGGGTCAGTGTAGCCATCAGCAGAGGCTGACGTGTTGGTTCGCAGCGCTGCTCTTTGAGCAGCCACAAAACGCCTCTCTGCTAGCTCCTCAAGCTGATGCCGGGACCAGGTGAGATCCCTCACAAAATGCCGGTCAAACCTTGCTTCCTATAGGCGGCAGGATTGCAAGTATGATTAGGATGATGTAGAAGGTCACAAGCTGGAGCAATTCACAAGTTGGCTTTTCTGCTCATGATTTTGACTGACCCGTCAGCTCTTGAATAGGCACAAGGATTGGTCACAAATTGCCTCTCTGCTCATGGTTTGACTGACAAATCAGCTTCTCAATGGACACAACATGCTGACAGAGACAAAAGGGGGTCGGTGTTAAGCCATGTGGTACAGGCTTTGCTGTGCTGTACGCTTGCAACATTGCCCAGCAAACTGGTTCCAGTGCAAAGGTGATATGCAGGTTTGCAGGGCACAAGTAGCTGTTGTTGAGACAGCGAATCACAAGGCACAAGTCAGCAGAAGCACACCAGGCATGTGTGTCAGCAGACAATGAGCATGCCATACGTCAGGCCATGTCGGCAAGGAACATGCAACACAGTAATGCCAGTTCTGCACGCCTTGTTCCAGGCTACAGTTGCAGTCAGCAGTGCAGCTGCAGGGTGTCACCTTAAGGGTTTTGTCTGTGTTCAGATCAAGAGACATTCTGGAGTCAGGGAAGAAGAAATGTAACCGCCCAAAGTTGAGCAGGTCATTCCGGCAGACCTCCCTGGCAAATGCTTTCATTGCCCCTGGATACTGCACAGGATCTAGAAGCACGACCTGCAAACACATTAAGCCTGTAATGATGCGCAGCTGCTGCTTTGCTGTTATACTCTGGTAACTTGTACTGCTGTTGTACTCTGGTAACTTGTACTGTAAGACCTGCTGCTCTGACCTCAACAGGGCCGGCTGCCCTGTCTCATTGCCAGTGCTGTAGTGCAGCCGGTGCTTTGGACTGTGGTTTGCAACACTCAAAGCATGAAGCTCACAGCAGCATAACATATGTCGTGTGCAAGCAAGCCAGTTGACAGATGGACTTTGATGCAGCCATTGCAGCAGCCACTGAGTGATGCATTTTGCAGTCTTACACCACTTGGAAAAGGGTGGGATACCGGCCTCCTGAGTTACGGCCAAAGAGGCGCATTCCTGTTGTCGCACAGCAGCGCGCAAACCAGTTCATTCAACTCCTAGCCATGGGGGGAAAAAACCAAAGCTGTGACCTGAACAGCGCTTTTGAGCTGGCTGCAAGAGCACTTCTAGGTACTGACCTCATCAAAGCAGTCTCCAAAGACTGCAAGGGACTCATAGCCCAGCAGCTTGACCAGGCTGGACAGCAGCTCTAGCTTCTGGTGGGCGCTGATGCCTATGCATATGCTCCTGATGGTATCCACTTGGTCCTGCACCACATGCAAACAAGATATGAAACCTCCCAATACCTGGTAATGTAGGTTGCTGTAGTTGCATGCAGAGGAGTCAGGGAGTGGAGTGGGGCTTTTTGGCAAGATGAGAGAAGACATGCAAATGCATGTGCCTTTTAATAGTCATAATGGAGCCTCTTGAGAAGGCAACCTGGAGCCTCACAACATATCTGTTAGCCAATGGTGCAGTCCCATTGGGACACTCCAGGTGCTGCATTTTATTGCGTACTGAGTGCAATTTCAGCATCTGCGATTTGGTACCATCCGAGCCTGTGGATCCATGAGAAAAAAGATATGCAGAGCATGCACTTCCACAGCTGGTTGCTGACCTGTGTGCTGAACAGAGATTGCAGGAGGAGAGCCAGGACAGGTGTAGGTTGCTGCTTCACCACTCGCACGTTTGCTTTCAGCGCATCCGCTCGTTGTAGCGCCCGCTGCTTGGCATATCTGCAACCAAATGTACACACATGATAGTATTTATTATGTCAGATTTATTATGTTACTTTTTCAAATGTCATGCTTTGTGCATGCTTCTGCGTTCAAAGATCATGCTTCATGCATGAGCTCAAAGGCCAATCAATACCCTCCACAGGTAGTAAGGTACTGCAACAGCTGCAGTGACAAGGTATTGAAGAAGTCTTCATATACAACTACACATGGTACAAATGGTCTCGCTTACTGCTCTGCTGTGCATTGACTTTAGGCCATCAGCACAATACACAGTGGAAAGCCTACAGTATTCATGCAGCCAACGCATGCTCACACAGGACATGCCACTGATCACCTGCTGTAGTAGGCAAAGCCGCCTGCAACTGCTACTGCAGTGGTGGCAATGGTTATCCTGGGGTGTGACGTGACTGCTGGAGCTACTCTGTCCACTTCTGACCAGGCCACATTGAAGGGCGTCGCCAGTGTGTCAGCCACTTCCTGATTCCGCGTGGCAGCAGCAGCTCCTGTCACCGTGCAACTTGCTTAGATTGCGTCCTCCAATGGCATCAAGCGGAGAGTCTCATGGCATCAAGTGGAGAGTCTTATGGCATCAAGTGGAGAGACAAGACTTGTCATGCGCCTTCCTGGCTCATCATGAGCTGGAAAGCATTCATGTTATGATTATGATCATGATTGTTACTACCATGATAATGATAATGATAATGATAATGATAATGATAATGATAATGATAATGATAATGATAATGATAATGATAATGATTATGATTAGGTCTAGCATTAGGATTAGGATCAGGATTAGGATTGTGATTAGCATCAAAATGTCTGCTTTCTGTCACGCCAAAGAGCCATGCAGATGACAAAATGGGCACACGCTGCTGATGCATGCCTGGCAAAGACACTTTGATGCTTGACGCCCAGGGGCAAGGATGATGCGTCTTGCCTATCACTTATTTTGTCCCTCTGGAGGATAGAAGCTAAGTCATGTCTGGCAGTCTGCAGAGACTGTGCCGGCCTGACTGGCACTGGGTTGTGCATTGCAACCGAAGCCAGAGACAGGAGAACAGGTTAGTAGTGCAGTTTGTGGTACCTCCGACAGCTGACACTCCAACAATGGACCCCAGAGCTAGCTCCATGGCCGTGTACTTTGGTCTCAACAGCTCCTTACGTAGCTTTGCCAGTGCTGCCGCATCTGCTTTCTGACTGTACAAGTGCGATAGCAACAAGAACTGCTGCGATGCTCTTGCATCTGCCTTCACCTGTCCACACCAGGAGTTGGCGTAAGCACATCTGTGGCCCTCCTTACAGCAACGTGCAGGACAGGCATGTGCTGCAGAAGCTATTTTGAGAGGGCTGCTTTATTTTATTTGTGATTACATTGTATGCTTGAGCTGGGCAATGCATGCGATTGGCCACGGCTAGCAAAAGCTTGTAAAATCTCTTCTACTGCAAATGCAGGGAGTTGAAGATGGGCTTACTCTTGCAAGCATTTCAGCACCATCTCTGCTGTTTGCATCAGTCATGATGTCCATGAGTTGGGTGACTGTGTAGGAAACGATGCAGTCCACAATGTCAGCGCTGGTCCAGTATTCACCTACAATGATCACAGCCAGTTTAGAATTCGGCATGCTGGCATCTTTGCAAGAGGACATGATGACTGCCCTACCAAATTGTGCATCCCAGTTGTCATCGTTGCATTTGATCCTCTCTTGGAAGTTGCGCAAGCAGATGGTCAAGTGGCCTGGCCGGCAGAGGTCGACGACAAAGTGCCCTCTGCTCTTCCCTGAGGATCTTGCATGGTCATTGTACTCATCATATGCTGCTTGCATCTACAGCAAAGTGATTCAACACTGGACATTTGTAACTATAGATCAGCATGATTTGTGCACGCAAACAGTGATGCGCTATATAAGATGCACACGTTGTAATACGTGATTTTGACACTGGAAAGCCTTGAGAAGGCATGCACAACACTGCAAAAAGTATCAAGCCGAAATTTGCCTGCATTCGGATTGTTGTCTTGCCAGAACCCCGCTTCCCAAAGAAGATGTACGTGGTTTCTGCATCACGTCCCACTTGATGCTCGAGGCAAGGATATACTCATGTTGACTTGCAACGCTCGCAGATTGTACCTGAAGGGTGGAACCCCTGCAGATCGGAGTGCACATACAACGAACTTCCATCATGGAATGTCTTCTCCGCCGTTCTGTCAGTGAAGGGGTTCCGACTCAACCCAAACTGCTTCAGAACGTCGGTCGAGGGCATGTCTGGATCAGATGCAGCTCACTGCGGTTGAAACGCCAGCTGAACGCTGGCCCGTGAGTGAGAAGGCAGTGTGGCCCCTCCTGCTGGTGACCTGGTAAACTATAGGCAGAACAACGCCAACACAACAAACCCAGCTGGAGAGTTGGCAGACGCTACAGCACTGTCAGCAAGTCTCGACAGTAGCATCGGGACGTCAGGGCACTTTAGCGGTTCCAGCCCTTTGACCCAAATTGTTGATGGTTTGACCGCGTTCGACTCGAGCGTAGGCCTCTTCTGTCAAGTTGCCTCAATTTGATCGGCGATCAACCCATAAGTGTGTTGGGACTTGTGCCATGACCGCTGCAGATTCGCAGGTGACGGTCAACCTGAAGATGCATGCATGCAAGCTCCTCGTGAGTGGCCCTTACTAGCAGCAAAGTTCCTGACAGGATGTTATTGCGGCAGGTGTTTTCCCTGCCTGCTTTGTATCAGCAAGCCTGTCGCATCCATCAACAGGCAAGCGACTTGTCAGGAGCAGACGCCGACAACGTAGTCAAGGTAACATGTAGGACCTTGCATGTTTGGCAGTAAGGCTACAGCATCCAAAACATTGCGGAAGTGATCGAACACGTGTAAATCAGCTGGTCCTTCAACCTGCAGGCCGGAGCAGCGGTCATGCAGCAGTGTCAGGCAGCAATAGATCAGCTGGCACTGTTTTCTAACAACGAGGATGCGGATGACATAGCAACAGCAGGTCAAGAGCAATCGCTGTGTTTGTGTGTGTGTGCTGGCCAATGTGCGTCATTTTTCTCGAGCTGACCAACACTGAATCTATCACTTGCAGATCTGAAGTACATGCTTATACCCGCAATGCATGGTGACATCCTGGCACAGACACAAGTCCGGGACCCAGAGGTGCGCAGACACACATTGCAGTCTGCTGTGAGACACTACAGCAGGTGCTCCTTGCTGCCAATTATATCAGCGTGCTTTGTTAAAGCTGCCTTTGTGCAAATCTGCCTCTGTGCAAACCTGCCTCTGTGGAATAGCAACATGATCCAAATTTACTCTTTCGTGCTCGATTGCACTGCACAGGTTTCTGGAACTCTGTGAGCAGTATGGGCTGCTAACAAAGGATGTCAAGGCGGCTGCAAGACTCGACGGCCAGGAGCCTCTTGATCAGAACACAAAGCGGCAGCAAAAGGTGCAACGCTTCAAACGAGAGCGAGAGATCAAAGCAAAGATGGCCAATGTTCAGATGAAGCGCATGCGCATTGCTCACATCCAGGAAGAGGTGAATCTAGCTGAGTGCTGCTGTCTCATGTGTCAGCAGATATGCATACAACCTTGCAGCAATTGTCAGGATGCTGTTGCCTGCTCAACAGCCTGGCATCCTGCAGCCAAAACTTGTCGCAATGCTGATGAGAAGCAAGGCTTGCAGAATGCTCGACAGCTCCGCTAGCAACCAAGCATAGCATGAGTGGGCTCTCACCAGCTGACTGTTGCTGTTCCTTACAGCTTGAGGTGTGCAGCGTGAGGTGTGCAGGATGGTGTTGCTGATGGTCAAGATGAGGAATCTGAGAGGGAGACCAGTGTCTTGCAGATTGAACTTGAGACGATGAAGGCAGTCGAGCAGACACAGATGCTGCAGCAGGTTAGTAGTTGCAGCATCAAACTGCTTATCCAAAGGGCATTTCCCCCTGCTGCAGCACCAAAGAAAACAGGTTGAGCAGCTTTACCACACCAGCATGGTGTAAATGTCATGCACATGAAGTCTGACTTTGTGGGCCATCATTTGTGCAGATGGCCATGCTGTTGCATGCTGATCATGTTACCATCCAATGCAACTCGACGGCACCAACAATGTGTGTTGGTCAAGGGCGATCAGTGTGTGTCACAACAGCAACCTCTCCACTCAACCACAGGCCTGATGATCAAATCACACATGTGCATGACACACAGATAGGTTGCTCGTGATTGGCCTAGAGTTTAAAGTATGTCCTGATGGTTGCCGGCTGAAACTTACATTCCTGCCAAGACTGAGGCCCTACCCCGTGAGGGGGCATTGGCTCTCATTTCTACACATAGATGACACACAGATGTGAGGTGTGTGCTGCATCAGGAGGTGCATCTGCTGGAGCATGCAGCCAGCATCCCCCGTGATCAACGACAGCAGCCGCCCCGTCCCCCTCCACCTGATGTCATGCAGCACCTGCTCGGGGCTGCCTCCAATCTGCAGAGGCAGCGCCAAAACCTGCAAGCACAAGTCTTCCGGCCTACAGTGGCTCTTCCAACAATCGGTGTTGAGCAGCAGGTAGCTGTCAGCAATCACATGACTGTATCTTGAACGACTTGCAGATGCCAAGCAACTTGTTTTAACATCAACCAAAAGTGTGATTTTCACTTGTGCAAACATCTGTTCAGGTAAGCAAGATTGTGGTGCAAGCATGTAGCTGCTGCTTTTGCTGCACGCATTCTTGCTTTCTGTTTGAGCAATCGTCTCTTGCTTCATGCAGAACTCTGAATGGCTTTCCATGAATTTTGTCTGCAGTCCCTGCTGTACATCCCATATGCTGACAAGGTCACCTTCTGCATGTTGCAGGGCATGATAGAGCTACAAAAAATGCAGGAAGCCCAGCAGAAAGAAGCAGCTGCAGCGGCGCACAAAGCTGCTCATGAAGATTCAGATGAGGAAAGCGATGCTAAGGTTGACAAGCAAAGAGCGTGGGATGATTGGAAAGATGAGAATCCCAGTGGTTGGGGAAACAGCAAGCTGCGGCCAACTGCCTGAATGTGCTGCTTTAGCATTCAGCGCCATATGACACATGCAAGCTCATTGTCATGCTTACTCTTGCAATCTGCTGTATGTGTAATGCATGGACTGATGGTCAGTAACGCCTGGGCGGCCAGTGTAAAGTAGGTACTGTCAAGCTGTGCTAAGCAAGGTACGAATTACGTACGTGTGTCTGGTAGATGTAACAATCGCATCTGCCTGATGACAATTAAAACGGATCTAGTAACCGGTTACAGCTAACATGGCCAGCTAATCAGAGGTTCATTACATGGTGCATAGAGCTGCACAAGATCAACTTGCCAAATGGAGGTTGAGAGTGCTACTGTTGCACATGCATTATTGTTTGACAGACAAGGGTAAAGAAAGAGTCAATAAGTAACTGATGCAAAAGTGCTGCCCCACGACAATTTTGTTGGAAGCTGCGGCACGACTGACTGAATTCCATTTTGTATCCAAGGGAGACCTCTGCAACTGACTGATTCATCTCAAAAGAATGCAGGGCTTCCAATTACATTCATGTCATTTAGGTGCATTCCAATGCATGTCGAAATGAATTCAATGCATCGCGCAGCCTAACACAACCTTTGCTCGACTGCATCCTGTATCTGACACAATATCTCTATGATCCAGGCAATTTACCACGCTCTGCAAATCAGTGTATCCTTGGGACATCTGAGATCCAATCTATCAAGGAGTACAATCCTGTGATTGCAGGATTCTTCTTTTTTGAATGCAGTCAGCTTCTGCCATCTGCCACTCACAATTCGAACATGTCGCACTTGAAGTGTATACTCGGCATCAACAGTGCTTGCGTATACAAACATGCTAACAGCCATCGTATGAGGCTGAACCCTCAGGCTTTCAAGCTGTGCTGAGTCTGCATGCTTGCACATCCTGCAAAGAGCTATGTCGAGCGCTGCGACGGAGAACCTCGATACAGGTGCGAACTGTAGTCTGCATGTCTGTCTATCTTTGCAGCGGTGCTGCCTTCTAGAGCAGTAGCAGCGCAGGCGTACAGTATCATCGTGTTGTGATACCTGCATATGTTGTGCACTTGTGCGTTGTTATCTCTTGCTGAGCTGTGTGGAGGTTTGTGTGCAACCACTCACAGGCTCTGAGTTCCAAAGCGAGTGGGCCACTCTGCCTAGGGATGTCCTTGCAAAGGTTCTTTCCGAAAGATGCACCACGTGCTGCTTGGCACGGCAAGTCTGCAAAGCCTGGCGTCAGCATGCCTTTGCTACTCCAACAGCTGTTGATGTAACCTTGACGTCCTTACAAGAGCTGTTCAGCCTGGCAGCTTGGATGCAGCATCTTGACCCCAATCCAGCAGTCTCTAAGGATCTGGTAGAAGCAAGTCTCAGGGAGGGCAGGTCAAGAGACAAGCCACACAGAACCTTGATGCAACGCGATACAGACGACCCTAAACCTAGAGCTTCTCACAGGCAGGCAAGGGCAGAGTCAGATTCTGCACAGGCCGGCCAAACAAGCCCTTCAGCAGAGTCGCCAGGCCCCAGCCAAGCATTTTCCTCAAATACACAGCAAGGGTCAGAGGTCAAGTGCTCCACACAACAACTGGTCAGCCTCAAGCTGTCCGCCTGGTCACAATGGAAGGTCTCCATCCAAGATGGCAATTACATCTTCGAGCACTCCCCTGAGTTGACCACAGGCCTGTGGCAAGGCCTAATGAGAGCACAGATACACAATCTCACCTTGGGAGAATTCTTCAGCGATCACTTCTGCGACAGGCTGCCACGTTTGAAGGCGTCTCCGATCCTTCAGGCAGACAAGTCAAACTTGCCAGCCAACCTTCAAGCCCTGACGCTGAACCTGAACCTCTTTGGAGTACAGTCAATGTTCCTGCCCAGCAGCACCAATGGTGGCATGCACGGCCTGCGTGCGCTGTCACAGCTTACCTCGCTGACCCTCAAGGCTAGCGAGGTTCTGCCAGAAGGCGGCAGAAAGAAGCACAGAGCGCCTGCTGAGCAGCTACTGCACAGTCTCCCGGACAGCCTCAGATCCCTCGCCCTGCACAACTTTCGGGACAGGTGGAAGTGCTTTGGGGATCTATCCTGCAGGCTTCAGCTTATGAATCTGGATCTGACTGAATCCTCCTGCATCTTTCCACCTGAAGCAGAGGCTTGGAGTCAGCTGCGCGAGCTGCACCTGGGCGACTCTCTTGTCTGGTTGATGGACGGACAGCCATTTCAGTTCAGTGCGTTGACTCAGCTGACCCAGCTGTGTCTGACGGACTGTTTCTTTGGAGTGCACGCTCCAGGCCAGCTTGGAAACACACATCACTATGTGTATCAGCAGATGCAAGCTCCGACTAGCATCGTCCACTTGGACATATGCACCAAGAACATCAAGGTAACTGGTCCTGGCTTATGATGATGTCTGTCCTGGCATATGATGTGCCTTGTGTGTGATGACACAGACATCATGCATTGCCCAGCAGCACGGCAGCATCGATTCCGACTTGATTCCAACATGACAAGACACAGCATTGCGTTACTACTGTTATGTTGGTTGATGGCCGTCTGTAGACATTTAGCCTGCATTGTAGCAGCCACTCATCATTCATTCAGGCTGACATACAGATGTTGCATGATGTCAGGAGTCATTGCATTCCTGCATCTCACATATGAGATCGTTCTCAATGCTCAGCCTCAGGCTGAGGCGCTCCACAAGGCTCCAGTTGCTACTCAAGCTATACATGATTCTGCACAGAGAGCTCTGCACAACTGTCATGACTTTTCTCTTGTCCTTAGCATGCTCGCTGACCTGATCACTAACAAAGAGTGCGTTGGGACAAAGGCCATGACCTCTTGATCTCCATGTATGACCACTGCAGGGCTTTATCGTGAAGGAGACTCTGCCTGCCCTCAACTTCCTAGCTCTTTGTAATGCCACCGAGATCATGGACGCCAAGTCATCCTTACAGAACATGGACGGCTTGGCAGTGTGCTATTTTACCCAGAACAAGGCGTATCATGGCGAATGGTGGAGCCACATCACTGCCTTGCAAACCAAGTGTGCCTGCAATGTACCCCTGGGGGTGGCTGGGGTGTACCCTGAGAGGCTGGAAAGGCTGTTCCTGACCACCGAGTGCCCTGAGCCCGTGAGTGTCAGCACTGCTCAGATGACTCATCAGCCCCAGGCTTACCCACATAAGGTTGGCACTCTTGACTTGTGTGTTGCAGCCGTACACAGTACAAGATAGCTTACTTCTGAAAGGAGCAGGAACAGTAAAAGGACCTGATGGCGCAAGCTAGATTGCTCATGTGCATGCGTCACATGGGAATTGTCTGATGTGTACACTACAGCTTGTATTGCTACACAGCAGGAAAGCAGCCCTGGATTGTAGTTCAGCTTGGCTCAGTTTGGCTCACCATGCAGTTTTTTCTGATATCTGAGTTCTGTATCTGTGTGGCATGGCTTCTATGTTGTTGTTTTAAGCTGCACGCTAGCAGTGTGGCCCCTTGTATGTTCAGGCACAATGTCTGCAGAGGCTACCAGCACTAAATGACAAAAGACCTCTGACCGCACAGCACATCTGTGGGTACATGCATGACTGTCAACCCAACTTTTGCATTCAACACCTCTGTGGCGTCAGCAACTCAGTCGCCAAAGCTGATCTGGGTTGCTATTAACTCTAGACAGGCCAAGCACTGATGCACACTCCTTGCAATGTGTCCGGCAGATGCAAGCGCTCTGCCTAGGTTTTGATTCCCGCTTGTATGATGGGCATGCAGGCTGTGCTGACTGCTGTACAAGATAAAACACCTGTGATTATTTTCAGGCTTTCACAGCCTTCAGACGTTCAATTTGCCATTGTCTGCATTTGGCGTCTTCAAAGCTGCATCTGCATGTCTCACACCTAGCAGCACTGCGCTGCTTCTGTACCTTTAGTCTACACCTTCTTCACTGCCTTAACGCCTGCATGCTGTGCTGTGTCCTACGCCAATCAGCTTTTCAAAACTGTCTGTTCTCCCAATGCTGCTGCTGACAAACTTATGTTGCCACCCCAGGCTGTGCCAAAACCAGCATCAGTGGAAGACAGTGCCACAGCAGCTGATCAACCCCAGGATGAGGCACCCACCTCTGCTAACAGGTCTGGCAAAGCCAAAAAGTCGCAGCGCCAGAAGGGCAAAGGCAGTGGTTCTAGGCCCATGCTGCAGCCGCCTGTGCTTTGCAGTGTGCTGCCATGTCTGCAAAAGCTTGAGCTTCACATCACAGGTGGATACATCACATCATGCTTGCATCAATGTGCTTGCACTATAATGGTCGCATTGCTGTGTTTCTGTTACTATGCTTGCATCGTTGTGCTTGCAGTACTATGCTTGCATTACTGTGTTGCAATCACTATGCTTGCGCTGCTGTGCTTGCATAACAAGGCGTGAGTTGACGTGCTTGCTGCAACCACACCTCAGCGTCAAACCTAATGACAGGTCTTATTGTGTAAGCGGTCTGCTGCTCTGACTCCTTGCCAGCAACAACTGCTTCCCATGCAATGCTGACTCAGCTTTGTGTATCATGTTTGCTGTATGATGCTGTTCTGCTTGCATGCATGTATGCAGGTGCACTGATTGACTGCAGCTCCATGTTGCCAACACTGCTGTAAGTCTACTTGTTGCAGGCTCTGTCAGAAGACACACAGCATAGATGGATGACTGTTCAGACCCACTGCATGTGTTTCTGCTTTGCAGGCGTCTAGACCACTCAAACCCTGCTGGCTTTGGTGCAACTGTACAAAAGCCTTGTGAAACCAGGCTGCCCTGTCATACATGCAAACCTGAGCTTCATATTGTTCTATACATTCAGGATGTTGATTTTCCCATTTACTGTCTGTTGACTCCCCTGATGAGTCCCAAAGACAGACAATGTGAATGGTTGGTTGACTGATTGATTGATTGATTGATTGATAGATAGATCGATAGTTTGATTTGCCTGCCTGATTGATTGATTGACGTTTGTGCGCAGGCAGTCTGAAGCAGCTCATTCTGACAGGCCTGCCCAAGCTACAGCACCTTAAGGTCAATCAGACAGTGCCCAGGAGCCCCCCCAAGGTCGCAGTGCGCTGCAAAGCCCTGAAGCTGCCTCACAGCCTGCACAGCTTTGATCTCACAGTCAGCGCCCCCTCCCTCATGATTCAGGAGCAGCTGACTGTACTACACAGTCTGCCGAGACTGGAGACTGTTGGGCTGCACGGTTTTGTGCTAGAGAGCATCCCGGACTTGCGCTCCACTGTTACAAGGTACACATGCTGCCCCGCCTGCTGATATCATTGACCAGGGGGGGGGG
>JAABUK010003543.1_pt1 | contig 26328 bp, 24 predicted proteins | sample 5559141 | NCBI WGS metagenome assembly JAABUK01 (sample SAMN10711869, study PRJNA513367) | rock metagenome | isolation source: Antarctica rocks | place: Antarctica: Victoria Land, Pudding Butte nord | collected 2016-01-03 | reverse complement strand
AAAAGGTGAAATACTATCTCAGTATGATGACGAGAAAGTTCTTCATTTGATGATCTTCTACAGTAAAAGCATGATCTTCGCTGAAATCAATTATCACATCTATGACAAGAAATTGCTAGTCATTATTCGATGTTTTGAACACTGACGACTCAAGCTGAAGTGCATTGAACTACTCATTCAGATATTTTTTGATCATCAAGCTTTGAAGATTTTCATGAAAAATAAACAGTTGAGTCGACAACAAGTCAACTATCTGAACATTCTGTCAAAGTTCAACTTTCAAATCATCTTTAGATCAGGCAAAATGAATACTAAAGTTGATGCTTTAACTCAAATGTCTTTAGCAAACGTCTCTGAATCAGCTCAACGACTTAAAGATTGTTTTCAAACTATTCTGACTCTTAATAGAGTCGATGTTCTACTCGTTGAATCGAAAGCAAATCTCTATCAGCGAGTATGTATGATCAATTAAATGAATGAGTTCTGCGACGAATATAGACAAGCTATGAACGAGAACAAGCTCAAATTTCATATCACTAAATTGAAGAACTGCAAGATCATTGACAACATTCTATTTAGAAAAAATCTACTGTGAGTCTCTGAGAACATGCACACGAAATTACTACAAGAAGTGCATGATCAATCTTCAATCTCTCATCTCGACAATAAACGAATTATTGATCTAGTTCAGCGTTTCTACTATTGATCAGATCATCAAGCTACTATTCAACAATACATTTGAAACTGTCATGCTTGTCAATGAAGCAAAGTTTCTAGAAATAGCATCAATGAACTTCATCATTCTCTTTTGATTTCACAGAAATGCTGAAAAGATATAACTATGAACTTCATCACTGAACTACTTCTGTCAGAAGACTATAACGTCATTTGCACAATCATATGTTGTCTCATCAAAGAACATCACTATGTTTTCTGTCATTGAGAAGATGATGACATCTCAGTCGAAGAAACGGTTTGAATCATGCTATGAAACATTTATCGACTGCATGATCTACTCAGTTCTATTGTTTTAAACAGAGACTTTCAATTCATATCGACTATGTGAAAAAGTCTTTGCAAGCGACTGAGAATCATAGCTAGTCTATTCACAGTCTATTATTCTGAGATCGACAATCAATCGAAACGAGTCAATCAAGACGTCGAACGCGAACTTAGAATCTACTGCAATTACATGCAAGATGATTGAGTCAAATGAATATCTATGATGAAATTCAGCGACAATTCAAATATCTTCTTGATCACTTCAATGATTCTCTTCTACTTCAATAAAGAATTTCACTCTCAAATGAGTTTCGATTTAGATATGATGAACTACAAAACAACTTGTGAACGACTTGAAGCTAGAAAAGCAAACAATATTGTCATTCAAATGAAAGAGTTACTGAACTTTGATCATCAACAATTGAAAAAGACAAAGCTGATCATTGAAGTTCAGATCAATAAACATAAATGAAACATCACATATGAAGTAAATGACTGAGTTTGACTATCTTTCAGAAACGTCAAGACAACGAGATTCTGCAAAGATTTGAAAGACAAACAGCTAGATTTTTATCAAATCACTGTCAAAGTGAGTATTTTCTATCATCTTCATTTATCAGTCAGCATGAAGCATCTGCATTCAATGTTCAGCTCAAAGCTACTGCAATCATATTCAGAAGACTCTCTATCAGAACAGCATTCAGAATCACTCAGATCAATCACTATCAAAAACGATGAACATTGAGAGATAAATGATATATTGAACTTCAGATGCTATCAAGAATGAATACAGTACAAAGTCAAATAAACAAATCTAGATAAAGACAATGAATGATACTATGTTGATAAAGAAAAATTTGATGACTCAGAGAAAGTTTTGAATGAATTTCATAAGCTATATTTAAACAAATCGCGCTAAATATCGAAATAACTATCAACAAAAGAAAGCAAATGAACTACATTCATGCAAACATGAATTTTCGAAGAGAGAGATAATGTTACAAGCGTATCAAGACTGATAAGGCTGAACAAGGCTGACTAGTTAAGATCTGACTCAGATTTGACTCAGATATGACTCAATCTCTTTTTCTTTCTCAACATTCTTTTTCTTTTTCAACATTCTTTTTCTTTCTCAACACTCTTTTCTTTCACCAACATCTTGTTTATCTACATCACATTCTTTTCATGTCACAAACACATTTCTTTCAAGTCTAGCACAGTCTTTGAACATTACATAAATAGAAGCTTTTGTATCAATCTTCTTCTGTATTTTTAATATTCAGTTATAGCTATTTCTAAAGATCAAGCACTATCAACTCTGATCTTCATTGATTGTATCATTTAGACACGATTCTGACATCTTGTTAAAAGAATGAAGAAATTAAAGACATCATCATTGTTTGAGAAAATATGTGAATTTTGCATGATGAAACGTCAACAAGCTGAAATTTCTCGCTCTTTAATGACTTGTGTCATCAAAATTTTGAAGCTACTACATCTGAATCTGAAAGATTCACTGTTAATCATCTGAATAAATGATTATTCATATTTTCTACTGATCAAGAATGATTTCTCTCTATTGATCTTTGTTTATTCATTGAAACTGAAGAGTGAGACACATCACAAGCTCATAAAGTTTAAAACTTTAATGAAAAAGCAGATCAATATAAAAGTCAAGCGACTTCAAGTAGATGAAGAAAATGAGTTCAGAGATCACAAATGAGAGAATTGATGTCAAGAGACTGAGATTAAGCTGAAATCTTCTGCTCTTTATACTTCTCAGCAAAATGAAAAGACTGAACATTCAATGTATACTTTCATGACTTCAGTACGATCAATATTGAAAGAAAAGAAGCTATCAAAAGCTTTGTGACTTGAGCTAGTAAAAGCAGTCGCTTACGTCAAAAATAGATGCTTGAAGATCAATGAAGTCACTCTCTTTCAAACTGACAATAAATTTCAATCAGATGTATCAAATTTACGAGCGCTTAAATGCAGAGCTTGAGTTCATGTTTCAAAAATCATAGATCATCACAAGCTTAATAGTCGCTTCTGACAAGATATAATGATCAACTACGAAGAAGTGAATCAGTGACAAATCTACAATTCAGTGAATAGAAAGATTCATGTTTCTTGAAACATCAAATTTGATGAGCTGAACATCTATGATAGTTTCTTTGACGAAGAACTAAACGAGATTTGAAATGAAGAAGATGACAGTCTGTTCAATGAAACAACTATTATTGTAAATGACTTGATTATTGAGAATTCTCTTGAGAAATCGCGATATTCTACTTTCATTTTCAACGATGCAACAACTTTAGTAGAAGCTGAGACATTGAAGAATATAGAAGAAAAGAAGAATAATGAGAAATTCAATCTTCTTCTTCATATCTTCAAGTCTTCAGAACATGTCATATTGCAGAGAGTCATGCAATCTTCGACTGATAAGTCAGTCAGCAAAGTCACGAAGAATGAAACAGCTCAGAAACAACAACAACAACAGAAGAAACAGAAGAAGATAAGAGTTCAATTAAAGTCAAAAGAAAAGAATGTTGTTTCAGTAAGCACATGAGTAATCAGAAGTTCAAAATTCAATGTTCAATCTGATTATAAGAAATTAAACAAAGATTCTAGTGCAAATAAGATTAGCATCATATTTATTGAGTCAAAAGCTCTAATTCTCACATTTAGATCTGAAAAAGTAGCAAAATCACACGTTCACATAATGAGAGTTTTACACGTTTTGATTTCTGATGAGACATTGAATCTAGAACTAGCACATGATGAGTCGAAGATGTACAAGAAAGCTAAAGCATCATCAGACTAATCACTTTGAATGAAAGTCATGAAGGCTGAAGTGAACTTCTTAATTGAAAATAAAATCTGAAAACTGATAACTTCATCAAATGACAGAAGCAAATTGTTGATTAATCGCTGAGTATTCAAGATTAAGTATAAGCTTGATGAGAACATTCTGAAGTACAAAGCTTGCTGAGTAGTTTATGAATACAAACAGCAATATGAGATTGATTACAACGAAATCTGATCAGAAGTAGTGAAGTCAGCTATCTTCAGAATGATGTTTGATATAGTAGCAATTCGTGACTTGCATATTGAACAAATGAACGTCATCATCGTCTTTCTATACGAATTTCTGAATGAGCTGATCTATGTGAAGCAATCACATGATTTTATCATTGATTTCGACTTGATCTGCAGACTCAGAAAAGCACTGTATGATTTAAAACAAGCTTCTAGAGTCTGATCAGTCATGATATGAAGCTTTCTAAACAAGCTAGACTTTCACGAAATTGAGTCAGACAAAAGTCTGTTTGTTTCAGAAGACAAGAAGATGTTCATTGTGATATACATTGATGATTTGCTCATTATTGAAGCTGATATGAGTCGTATAGACAAGATCAAGACTGAGCTTAAGAGTACATTCAAAATGACAGATCTAGACTCGACTTCGCACTATTTAAACATGAAGATTCAACGTGATAAAGAAAGAAGAATACTCACTTTACTATAAACAATCTATCTGAAAACAGTTCTAGAAAAATTTGACATGCAAGACTATGTCTCAGTAACTACATTAATGAAAGCTTCGATTTTTAACTCGATATTGTTGTCAACGAAACAAGCAGATGAAAATATCATTTACTGATATGAGATCTCGATTGACTCACTGATGTATGTCATGATGACTACTAGATCAGATATCATCTTTGCTTTGTCAATGACTAATTGATATTGCAGCAATTCAAATCAGACTCATGTCGCTCTGATCATATGAATATTTAAATATATCAAAGATACTCTGAAAGTGAGCATTACTTTTAAAGAGTCAATTGAACTTGAAGTAGTGAGATATTCAGATGCAGACTACAATGATGCAGTTAATGACAGATGTTCAATCGAGATCTGACTATTTCTACTAGCTGAAGAATCAATATTCTGAAGTGTCAAGCGACAGATGACTTCTGCTATGTCTACATGTGAAGCTGAATACATGATTCTAAGTGAGATTGAAAAGAAAGCTTTGTGACTTCGCTACATAATGATGAATCTGAAACTGCTCAGCTTCAAGATTCTCACTTTGATCTGAGCTGACAACAAGAATGCAATTGCTCTAGGCGAGAACTCAAAGTTTCATAGAAAGACGAAGCATATTGAGTCTAAATGACATTGAATTCGAAGTTTCATTGAACGAGAAATTCTACTGATTAAGTTCATTTCAACAGTTTCGATGACAGTCGACAATCTGACGAAGACTCTGATCTTTAAGACATTCAGAAACTTTCGTTCAATGATGAGTATGTAGAAGTGTGTAGCTTCTATTGAGTAAAAGTGTTGAAGCAATAAAAGCTGCAGTAGAAGCTGTGATAGAAGCAAGAAAAGTAGTCGTTCAATTAGAAACATAGTTTCTAATTAGAAACATAGTTGTTGCAATGCTCGCTAGCCTGATTGAGGCTAGCGTCAGTTGCGACACACAAAACATAGATAGTCTCTGCTGTAGAAACATACATCTTTAGTCAATGATCAGATCTACACTTCATCAATTATCAACAGAAAGAATAGATTCATCTTCGTAGATGTGTGATATCGAGCTCAACTCTCTTTGACCTTGATGATAATTTCTTTCGAGGCGTTTCTTAGGTTGAACTGATGGGTGAGAAGTTTCCCTTCTGTTTGATTGATTCATAAATTAGAAAAAGAACTGAGAAAGATTTTCTGTAAACGTTCACTCATTAATGCTTGTTTCAGAAAGTGGGAAGCTATGCTGTGTCTCATCGTAGTTTCGCTGCAAAGAGAAGCACATGACGTAACAAGTCGTGTAGGAAAGACGAAGGCGAATGAAGAGATCAAGCTATAGACACAGTCACACTACGAAGAAAGAGATAGAACGCAGATGCAAAGCATCAAAGCAGGTTTGAAGTTTTTCAAGGCAAAGATTGAGTAGTGTCACTGTCGTTCTCGTTCATTTCTTGAGCGATCATCATTTGAATTGCCATCTGAAGTGCGTCATCAGCGTCATCAGCGTCACCAAAGGCACTAACGCAGTCAGCTCTTCAACATTTGAATTCTCAGAGAAAGAAAGAAGTTACGAATGCTATAGTTCTCGAAGTCACTGCGAAGAATCGTGAAATCTTTCTTGAGAGACTTTGACGAGCGTCAGAACAATTTATGATAGAAGTTATCAGAATTGAAAAATAAACTCAATTTTCTGAAGCGAATCAAGCTTCGACACAGAATCGAACCTACGAAGCAGTCTTGACCCTGTCTTCTCTTTATCATCTTGCGAAGATTGACTATAGAAAGTTCGTACTCGAACCGTCTTTCATGTGCATTGTGTGTGATCTTGACTAGTAGTCTGTATGATAGTGAAACAACGTCTTGGTCAAGCACAAAGAAACAAGAAAGAAAGTCTTCGAATGAGCACAGTACTAGCCTCGTTGATAGAGACGAGCAATTCGAATTTTGAAGACGAGTACGTCGAAATGCTGATTTGCCCGTCTTGCTGAAGGCAAGCCCTTCATTATGGCACGATACGCAAAGTGTGACAACGACGATGAATGATCTCTAGTAAAGCAAGAGACTTACTTTACCTACTTTAGATATCTTATGCTTGCCATTGCCAACTAGTCGTTATCGATTAGATAGCATCATCAAGTATGACAAAGTAGTCATAATGACATTGCAGTGACGTTGAGCAGACTGAGCTTCGCTCTGATCTTACTGCATACGTGATAAAAGCGTTGAAGAAATATTGCTAGTATGTGCGAGTCGAAGCATCGACGACTAATCATAACAACAATGTACTCATTCAACATCTTAACACGATATAAACAATAAAAACCACGAAAACGAATTACTTAAACTATCTAGAGACAGAGCACATCATTGACATGATGCTTGCGCTTCATCTCGATCATCAAGAACAGATGAGAAGCATCATCAATGTGATGTCAACGAGTGAACGAGAGACAATTATCACTATCTCGCAGAAGAATTCAGTCAAGACGAAAGATATACAGAAGAAATTACACAAGCTGCGAGTACTCTATGAACTCAACGAACGTAGAAACAACGAGCTGATGCTCTGAAAGAAGATGAGAAGTTTGACAGAGATGATAGAAAAGCTGACATGTCAACACGTCATTGCATCGACTGTTAATCAGCGCATGAAGAATCAGCTAAAGAGACTGAAAAAAATAACGAGCAGACTTGAAAAAGAGTTCGTGAAGAAGAGAAAACACGTTGACAGCTGAGCAAAGAAAGCGAGCGTGAAGTCAACGACATCATTTGAAAGTCATCTTGTGTTCAACGTCGACATATCATCGTCAGTGCAAAATCATTGTAAGAAATTTGAAGTAAAGATCTTCATTAAAGAGAAAGAAGAAATAAAGAAAATTATGACAACAATAATGAAGAACATAGTGAGATAAGCGAGAGAGATTGATGTCGACAAGACACTGTTGACATGCAAAAACATAAAGATGATGAAAAGATGATCAAAACTGCTGATATTTTGAATCAAGATAAAGAGCAGCAAAAGAACATTGAAGAAAAATGGTTTTTGAATCAAAGAGATATCATCAAATGCATGTCTGTACAAAGTTAGTTTTGAAGTAGTGATACATAAAATTAGAATCAAAGAAATGTTTAAGAACATAAAGAAGAAAGAAACGAGAACATTCATCAAGATCAACAAAGATATACATTCAGAAATGATGATCAAGAAGATTGAGTGACTCACAAAGAAGAATGAGCAGAAGAAATACATCTTGCTGATGATACATATAATTAGCGCTGAGATGATGAACAAGCTGATCAATAAGAAAGTATATCATGAGATCAATATAAAGATCACACAGTTCTATGATTCAAACTGCAGAGTGCATCAATGTTTAAAGTATCAAGAATACAATCATAAAATGTATAAATGCAAAAACAAGCAAAAATGTATTTACTGTGCATTGAATCATTGCTTGAAGCATTGTTTTTACAAACAAACTCAAAATATGTGAAAATGTGAAACATGTTAAAATATATACAAAGTCTTTGACTCTCAATGTCATAAACAACAAGCTGAAAAAGAAAGAATAAAGAGAGTCACAAAGCACAGATCTTTATATCATGTTGTACAAGAGCAGAAAGAACTCAAGACAGTGACATCAAAGACATTCACAGAAACATCTTGTGAAAATGCATTTCATTGACTATAAATGATGCATGTTTGCAAGATTAACTCGCAAGATTAAATTAAAAAAGTTAATGAGTAAATAAAAATAACAACTTGACAGAAGATAAAAACTTTGCGAGCTTTTGCTTTTATTTCTTAGCAATTAGTTTTATCATCAATAAAATGCTATTTTATTATCTTTTACTATACAGTTTCACGTAAAGAAATCTCATTATTTCACAGTTTTAATTGCTTCATTTACATGAAGCTGCTCAGTAAAAGATGTCAAACATGCAGCAACTCATCAGAAGTCATATGATTGAAAGAAGTGATAACTTCTTTCATACTGAGAATTCATCATTTCATCAAAACAGATCTGAGAATCACACATTTAAACATGCAGATGAGAAGTTTAAATTGCAAGAATTTAATGAATAAATAAATTATATTTCTCAATGATTGACAAGTGAAGTATGTAAACAGTTAAAGAATCTGAAGACGCAGAATGTACTGCTTGTCTTGCAACTTCATGTATCAAAACTTGAGCGAGAGATTTGATTAATCTTTGATCATCAATGTTAATATAATGATAATCACTATTGAAGTGATGCATGCAAGCATGCTAATTGATCTTGCGAGTTTAAAGAACAGAGCATCATGAACTATAACTTCTTGATGTTCTGACTGCAAGACTGCAAAGACTTCATAGTCATAATGTCATTTGATTTCATCATGAAACAAAAGAAGTTGCAATGATCTGCATCATACTTGTCAAAGAAGTCTTGCAATCAGTGACGAGATCATGTGATGAGCATATGCAATCATGATGAGAAATTCAACTGAAAGTACTACATTGAATACTTGCGTGCTAAACTTAGCAATTCTGAAATTTGCAACTTTTAAACAGAATGTTGACTTGAAGCTGCAAAGCAGCGAGTTAATCAAAGCGTTGCGAATTTCAAACAATATCTCATCAAACTATATGCAGATTTGAACTATCATATATTCAATGAAACTTGCATGATGTACTTGCAAATGAAGATTAATGAAATCATCATAAATGAGTTTCTTTGCATTTTATACATTTCTATCAATTATGTCAGTCTGCTAAAGCATTTTATAAACATTGACTTGCATTTGCAAGACATTGATACATTGTCAAAGTTACATTCGCAGCAAAGTGAGAATGCAGCATCTCAGAAGAGTTTTTAATTCTCACATAAGAAGACGAAGTTTATCATTGCAACAGAGAATTCAAAGTTCTCTGCTTCAAGCACGCAGTTTAAAGACGATGTGACACTCAAGTTTAATGAGTTCAAGCAAGATGCTGCTTCATTCAATCTTACATGCTGATCATGCAAAAAGCTGAAACATAAGATTGATAATTCAATGTGTTTCAACTATGCATTCAGACAAGAGACTCACAATCATGATGAAGAGACAAAAAAAGAGAAAGTCTGATGCTCATCATTGAATCATTAAATATAACTACGAAAAGACGATTGTCACATGTATTAATGATATCAGTATTGACAAATGTCTTTGAAAAAGTATGTAAAGCTCACTGTCTTATTGACTCTGAAGTCGAGCAAAACTTTATATCACAATCATGAGTAAAAGAGCATAAGTTATTAAAGAATCATGCAACTCTGAAACAGATTCAGACAATCAATAATCGTTGAATTCTTTGCTATGATATACATCAGATCGATATCAAGTTGATCAATCATAAGAAAGTTTGCAAAAGCTGAAACATTGAGTTTCATGCTGTGAACATGCAAGAATATGATATGATTCTTGATTACTTGTGATTAGATGAAATTGATTTAAATATTCGCTGACGCAAGCATCGCTGATCATATCAAGAAAACAGCACTCAACGTGCAAAGCAAATATGAATTAATCTGTGCAAGACATTGAAATTTGTTGAGCTGACAATGCTTGCAGCTAAGAGAAAAAAAGAGACTTATGTAGCTCTGTTTTATCAGCTGCTATTTACAGATGACTTATCACAGAATGCAGATCATCAGACTGCAAGATGCAATGCGCTTTAAGCAAAAGAATTAAAGATACTCTTTGCTATTCAAGATTTTAAGAAAGTGTTTTCTGAGATTCTTTCTGATAGTCTGAACACGCATGATCAGATGAAACATTTCATTGATCTGATGAAGAGCAAAATGTCTTGCATCAAGTTTATTTATAAGATGACACAAAATGAGCTCGCTGTGATATGAGACTATTTAAACAGCGCGCTAAAGAAGAAATGAATTCATTCATCAAGTAGTTTTGCAGAAACATCTGTGTTGTTTATAAAGAAGTCAAATGAAAGTCTTTGTTTATGCGTGAACTATCATGATCTCAATAAAATAACAGTAAAGAACAATTACTCATTGTCTTTACTGTCTGAGATGCTGAATTGCTTTGCTTATGCAAGACATTTTATCAAAATTGATATTTGCAACATTTATCATTGCATTTGAATTTGCAAGAGCAATAAATGAAAAATAACTTTTCATACACGTTACAATCAGTTTAAGTATCAGATAATGCTTTTTGAACTGACAAATACTTTTGCAATCTTTCAGTTTTATATAAATCATATGCTTAAGTTATTCATAAATATTTGCTGCGTGATATATTTGAATAATGTTTTAGTATACTCTGAGACGAAAGAGCAGCATTGAGAGCATGTATGTAAGATTTTTCGCACGCTACTGAAATATTGACTGTATATTAAGCTGTCAAAATGTGCTTTCAATCATAGTGAAGTTATCTTTCTGAGATTCATGATAAAGCGAAGAAATATTCAGATGAAACAGTTTCATATCAACGTAATCACTAACTGATCTGAGCTTAAATCTGCAAAGAACATTCTTGTATTCTTGAGATTTGCAAGATTTTATCAACAATTTATAAGAGAATTCTCTCAAATCATCGCGCTCTTAATAGATTTAATCAAGAATGCAAAGAAGAAAACAATGCATTCACTCTTTGCAATGATGTTGAAAGCAAGAAAAGCTTTTGAAAGATTGAAAGCAGTCTTTGTCAATGCTTTCATTTTGAAACATTATGATTGAAATGCAGATCTTCACATGAAGATTAATGCATCAAATTACGAAGTTAAAGACGTGTTTAATCAGAAGAGCAAGACTGATCAATGACATTTCATTGTATATTATAGTTATAAATTCAAAGAAGCTGAAGTATGATGAGATATGCATGACAAAGAGTTGTATGTTATAGTTCTTGATTTTAAGAACTGACAACACTATCTTCAGAGTAGCAAGTGATTTATATGTGTGATAACAGATCACAATAACCTTCGTTACTTTATGATGATGAAGAAGCTCAACATATGATAGATGCGTTGAGCTGAGAAATTAGCTGCGTTTGACTTTCATATAAAATATCGCAGAGACAAATTAAATTCTGCAAATGCATCATTAAGAAGATTTAACATCATGAAATTAAATGATAGCAAGAAGAATAATGATTATTTTCTACCTACTCTGCAAAACAAACTTTGCAATCAGAAATGTCAATCTGAGCTGCTAAAGAATAAAGAAGTTTCAACAACAATCAAACTTGCAGCATTAATGATGCAACTGAATGATATAGTCATTGCAAATACTTGAGTCATATGTTTGAATGAAAAAGTACTTGTTAGATCTCACAGAATTCTAGACACTGCATCATTTCAACTTCTGATTCATCAAATTATGAAGTTGAAGAAATTCTACTTGAAGATGAGTGAATCAATGACTGCATAATTGCTGAAGTTACAACAAAGAAACATCTTTGTTGCAAATGAGAAGTGACATCAACAATTCACATTTAGAAAGAATGAATTTTCAAAATGAAGTATGAAAAATGATGAACTGCTACATCGTGATCTTGCAGTCTATGTATTCAATGACTCTGCTACAAAAGATGAGATTCTGTGTATGAATCATGATGATCTTGAAGCAGATCATTTTGCACATGCTCATATCAAGACTGTGATAAGAAGAAAATATTATTGATCAAAAATGCTCAAAAAGATGACGAAATATGTTTGCATCTGTTCAGACTGTCAGCAAGTGCAAATGCATCATCATAAGTTCTATGAGAAGCTGACGTCTATATCTTCAGAGAACGTGAATTCATTTCACATGATGATCATGAATTTCATAACAGACATGCTCTCTGCAAAGAATTCGTACATCGAAAAAACAAGTGATGTTATATTGATAATAATAAATAAGTTGATCAAGCACGTAATTTATATTTCAATGATCAAAGATCTGAATATTAAGAGACTTGTAAATTTGCTATGATGAAAATTCATATCTCAGCATGAAATGATGCAAAGCATTATATTGAATCAAGACTCACTGTTTATCAATCATTTCTGAATCATTCTATGTTGACATCTTGAAGCAAAGCAAAAGCTAAGCATTGCATTTCATTTGCAAATCAATGATCAAACAGAAAGACAGAATCAGATGCTTGAGCACTATCTGCGAGTGTATTTCAATTATAAGATAAATAACTGATCAGAACTTTTGTCAATGATGACGTTCACATATAACAACAGCATACACGCTAGTATTGAAAAAACTTCACATAAACTTCTAAAAAGATACACTGCAAGCTTTGCAAAAACATCTGAGAACAAAGTTCTAAAGAAAGAAACATTCTTGACTATGAAGTGAGCAGAATGATTACGAAGTATCAGAGAACATCTAATGAGACTATGAAAATGAGTAGCAGAGCAGCAAGCAAAGTATTATAATGCTCATCATAAAGCTGCAAACTTTCAAATGAGAGACAAAGTGCTTCTGCAAAGTATAAACATTTATATGCTTTGTTCAAAGATGAAGATTGATCACAGAGAACTGAAATCATTCAGAATATTGAAGAAGATCGACATGTAAACGTATAAGCTTGAACTATCTGAGAAATATGATGCAATTCACTCGATCTTTCATGTCTCTTTATTGAAATTCTGACACTCACGTGATGAGAATTCGAAGTTGCAGATCATTCTTGTAGAAAAGAAAGAGAAATGAAAGATAGAGAAGATACTTGATTAATGAATCAAGAAAGAAAAGATTGAATATTTAGTTCAATGAGCGGATTCGTCTCTCTATGAAAACTTCTGAAAATCAATGAAAAATCTTAGCAATGCAAAGAAGATCATTGAGAACTATGAGACAGAAAGACAAGTACATCAGTCGACTGCAAAGAAGTCAAAGAAAAAAAAAAGAGACAAATCACGTAAGAATCATGATTGATAGAGTATCAAAAGCGCAAAGACGCAAGTTTAAGAAGTTAATATTAAACTACAATTACAAAATCTCATGCAACATATGTTTTTTAAAAAAAAATGATGAACGTCGTGAAAGAATGAAGAAAAGAAGCAATCAATAATCGCAAGCAAGAACATCGAAGTGAAGAAAGAAGTTATTTATTTGTCAGCGAATCTCGTCATGCACTGCTTGCTTCAGTTGATACTTATGAGACGAAGACGAAGTGACGTGATGACAACAAGAAGTGATAAGAACGAGAAAGATGAGAATCTTTACTCAACTGTTAAATACAATCTCACATGATTGAGAAAGAAGCTACTCACTCTTTCATTGTCAAAGATGAAGAGTAAGACGAGTCTTGATGCAAGCATTGAAATGATGAGTTATCGCTTGCACAGCATGATGCATCAACAGCTGAAGATGACGTGAAGCTGAGTTCATCATGCAATCATGCTTTCTTACGAAGCAGTATTTGCATTTGCGAGCACGCTCGATGAAAGCACGACATATGTAAATCATCGCTGCGCTCAGACAATAAACGCAGCGACAGCATCAAATCATCTGATCATTATAATTTATTATATGTCAGCAATTATCAAAACACGCAGAGATAAATATATATATCAAGAATCATGAGTTCAGTCTTTAATGTAAAAAATGCGAAGAAAGCAGAAGAAGCAGACGTGACAGCAATGACAACGTGAAAAGAAATGCACATCTCAAGAAAATGAGCAGACTTTGCAAGCATGTTAGCATGATCTCAATGAGCGCAAATGCTGCTACTTATCATGATGATGATGAGAATGATGTTGATATTGCTATGTCATTCACGTTAGCTCATGAGCTGACTTGCACTTTTACAACGCTGCAACGAAAGAAGCTCATATCATGAGCTGCAAGCTATGCAAGATATGCATAACAGATCTCATGCTTCATCAGTTTAAAAAAACAGTACTCACGAAAGAGTATGCTGAGACGAAACAAGAAGAAAAGAAAGAAAGAAAGAAAGCAAAGCTGAAGAGTTGATATCAACAATCTTGCACTAACTCTGTTTACATCTGTTAACATGATTGATTCACAAAACTTCTACACAGATGCTAGATCATTGAAGACATCATTACTACACTATCAGCTATCAAAAAACATAATGATGCTACAAAGACTTAAGAATGATTGACATCAACAATCTTGTACTGACTTTGTTTATGCTCATTAACATGATCAACTCATAACACTTCTACACAGATGCTAAAATGCTAAAGAAGTCATTGCTATATTGTCAGCTGCAAGAAGACAATATGATGCTATGAAGACTCAAAGATTAAGTCTTTAAGAAAGAATGCAGTTGTAAGAATGCATCTCATTGACTATGAATGATGCATGTTTGCAAGACTAACTCATGAGATTAGATCAAAGAGATTAACAAGTGAATAGAAGTAACAACTTGACAGAAGATGAAAACTCTGCAAGCTTTTGCTTTCATTTCTTAGCAATTAGTTCTATCATTAATAGAATGTTATCTTATTATCTTCTACTACGCAGTTTCATGTAAAAAAATCTCGTTGTCTCACACATTTATCAGTTTGAAATCGCTGATGAACAACAACTTGAAGAGAAAGCAGAGACATTCAATGAATGAAAGTTGTTTACTCAACGCAGTCATCACATCAGAAAACATTATACTGAATCACTTGATCAAGAAGTCAAGATCAAATAAATTGAAGTCAACGTTAATCACATCATTGTCAATGTCATCTTCTGTTAAGAATCTTACAAGTGAAGCAAGTACTTCACAGACACTCAAGAAAACACTAAACAGTCTGAAAGATGAACTTTAATGTTTCAGCAAAAAAAGCTTCAAATACTACAGTACAACGTTCACAAGTTCAGAAACAAGATGATGATAGCATTACTACATGAGAAAAAGATAAAAAACTATGACATTCTGATTTTTCAAGAACTCTGATAATTTAATGACATTTTCAGAGCATACTGCTCAATAACTGTTGACTTCACACTGAAAAATAATGAAGATAGAATCTGTTTCTACATAAACAAGAGAATTGACAGCAACATTTGACACTCAACATGACACTTCAAAGACATAGACACAATTATGTTATAAACATTAACAGATGATGCACAGATGACTCAGAAAGCTATACACATTCATGAAGCATACAATTCATCACTCAGAGATCATAAGATCATTCATGAAAAAGAAAATCTTTCAGACATTGAAAAGATGTTACACATGTCAAAAGAAAGCATTCTTGTAGAAGATTTCAATCTGCATCACTTCACATGAGAAGAATTATTTTACTCAAGACAACATTTATTGTTGAATGAGTTAATTAAAATAATCACAAACATTGATGCATCGCTAGCATTATCTCAAGACACAATTATGAGAGATTATCAAGAATCTCAAATGACAATAAATTTGATTTTCATGACAGATGACATTATGAATTGATTAATATGATGTGAAATCAATGAAGAAATGAAAAACTTCTCAGATCATTTATTGATACAGACAATTATAGATTTCAGAGTCTGCAAAGAGTCAGCGCGAAAATCGCGTTGCAACTGAAAAATAATGAATAAACTGATCGTCAAGTCAAGTTTCGATATCAATCTTCTGACTCAACTCAAGTACTCAGTATCAATCTTCTGACTTAACTTGAATACTCGATTTCAACATTCTGACTCGATCTGATATTGATCTTGAATTGATACTCGATTTGAATTTTCGACTCGACTCGTCAAGAAATCGAATATGACGTCAAGAGAGCTAAATATAGAAATTTTTCCGGTTTTTCGCCTTTGCATTACCTTTTTGCATTATCTTTTTGGTAGAAAGTCATAAAGAGAAACATGAAGAAAAACATAAAGAGAAACATGAAGAGAACATGAAGAGAAACATGAAGATCATTTGATAGAGAGCTTTGATAGAAAGCTATGATAGAGAGTTATGATAGAGAGTCATGACGAGAAACTATGAAGGCTGTTTGATAGAGAGTCATGAAGAAAAGTCATGAAGAAGAGTCATGAAGAAAAGTCATGAAGAAAAGCTATGATAGAGAGTCATAATAGAAAGTCATAATAAAATATCTATCTATTTATCTTCATGTCTTGACGAGTCGAGTCGAAAATTTCAAGTCAATACTCAATCTCAATCTTCTGACTCAACTCAAATACTCAAGTTAAGAATTCTGACCTGAATCGAGTCTTGATGAATTGAGTACTCGACTCAAACTCGAGTACTCGACTTGATGCAATCAGTCTAGAAATTTATGATAAATGCAAACAATGATCAAAAACGCATGACATTAAATTCTTGATGACAAAGCATAAGCTGATTCACTTTACAAGAACTTTTAAATGATTTAATATGAAAGTTGATGTAAAGCTGATGAAACATCAAATTGACTTGAAATCAAATATCAGAATCTTGAGAGTTCAACTGAACTTCAAGTTGAGATGAGTGATTTACATGTATCATGTTGAAGCAAAACTAGTGATTAAACAAAAGATCATGCAAACAATCATTGAATTTACTTAAGACTCGTCAATGATGACAAGTAAGCAAATATACTTCGTAATGACACACTCTCTGCTTAGTCACGAAGTCATCATATGATATACATCACAAAGAGTGAAAGTGTGAGACAACGAAATCTCTTTACATGAAACTGCGTAGTAGAAGATAATAAGATAGCATTTTATTGATGATAGAACTAATTGCTAAGAAACGAAAGTGAGAACTTGCAGAGTTTTCATCTTCTGTTAAATCTGTTATGAATGTGTCAGAATTAATTAGAACTAGTCAATGATCTAGTCAAGATCTGACCTAGATCTGACTCAGGTTTGACTCAGATACAACTCAGCATCTTTTTTCTTTTCTAGCATCTTCTAATCAGCTTCTATTGTCTTCTATGATAAACACACTTCTTTATGTTACGAATGATCAACAGATTTCTATGACAAACATATTTCTTTGTGTCACAAACATTTTTTGAATCAACATCTTTCTTGTGTTTCAACACATTTTCTTTGAGACTAACGTCGATCTGAGTAACTACTATATAGAGCATGTTCTTCTTGTCTTTTGTATCTTCTTTCTTCTGTATTCTTAAAGTCTTAGTTATAACTATCTCTATAAATCAAACATTCTAGTCACGCACGCACTCTGATTAGTTTCTAGACACGATTTCAACATTACTTTAAGAATTCATTAATCACATGATACTGATTTCTATACTCATTCAAATTCACTCGACTGACAACGAAACGAGTATAAAGAAATTTGTGTATCTGATGATCGATAACATCAAAAGACAGAACAACATCAAGAGATCAATAGAATCAACGAAAACATACAATCATGTGATTGCTAGAGAATCTATCGCTCAGTCAGTAGCATCAGTTTAAATCGATTAATAGAATCAACGATAAAGAATCTTCATTGATTGCTTGAGAATCACAAAAAACCCTTTCAAATCAGCAACACTCTTCTTTGAAGATTAAACACTTTAACAAATGATCTCATTATCTACTGTTAAGTATCATCATTCGCTCAATCATCAAAATCTTCATCATGATTCAATCATCTGTGAATACTCAACTTGATTTCTTCAAGAGTAATCAAAGTTTCGATTCAGTCATCTATCTTGAGTTATCTTCTCGTTTATCAAAATTTCTTAGAACTAACTTTGTATAAAAACATCATCAATTCTTATCTCATTCTCAGACATTCAATAAATTTCTGAAAGTCTCTATCTTCTGAAATATCAAAAATGTAAAGCAGCTACAACACTGAGTTGAACAAGACTCAGAAGTTTTTCTAGAAGATTTAAACAATCTTCAAACTCAATGAGATCTAAATGTAGAAGCTTGTGAGCTATTTAATAGAATACTCAGCGAACAGATATGAAAGACTCATTTCGAAGAAATTGATCAAGCAAAAGAATGATCGAATCTAAATCTTAAAAAGCTTCAAGATCAGATGATGAAACTACAACATCGACTGCGATTGACTAAAGAAGATACTTCTACTTCTTTCATCATGTTCAATTCATTTAAGCAATCTCAAAAGCTTTTGAATTCATCTTTATTTACTGATGAAACAGAATCTTTCTGAAATGATTGACAAGAAAAGATTTGTAACAAGCTAGAGATCAACGTCGATCATTTTGATACTGATAGAGTCATACTGATCTATATTCACTTCAGAATCAACGAAAACGCAGTCAAAGCTACTTTAGCTTGATGTCAACATGATTCATTGAATCTTTATAAAATGATCAATGATTTGTTAAATGAACTTGCTCAGCTATACGATGATTTCGACAAAGAGACAAACTTTCGAAGAAAATATGCTAATCTCATTCAAGAAAAGAGCAAATTTAGTGATTTCTATTCAATGTTTCAACGTCTGTTCTTTTATTTCAAATATCACGAAAAACAGTTGATAGTCAATTTACGAAACAAGATAATCTATCATCTTCATGCAGCTTGAAGTAGTTAATTGATTCAGTCAGACTCTCTGAATAAAATTCATAACTATCTGATTCATTTGAACAATGAGCATCGAGTCATGAGTGACATCAAAGAAAAGAAATTCCTGAACAAAGTCAAAAAGCAAGTCATCTTTGCTGAGAAACAAGATTCATTGAATCTCTATAAAAAGATCGAAGTCACTATCTTCGTCGATCATTCAAAGTCACGCGACGCGATTTTAACTAGCGTCAAAGACATTGATTTACAAGCTGAAACCTGTTTCATCTGTCACAAATCAGATCATACTTCTAAAGAGTGCTCTGATCAATCGAGAGTCAATGCATTAGAAGATGACGAGTTTGATTGATTTACATCAAACTTTGAGTTTAATTCTGATTCAAAAAACTAGCTATCTCTTTCAGAGTCATTGAAGAAATAAAGATCATATCTTTATACAGTCAAATCGAAGTTCTATTGAAAGAAAACTATTTTGAGAAGTCATTTCTGATCAATACTTCTCTTATCTCTCAGAGCAATTCTTTCAGCCTTCGCTCTTTGATAAATAGTGATTTCGTTGTCTACATGCTGATACATGACAAGCTAGTCGATAAAGTATGTCAGAAACTTGAAATACAATTTATATTGCTAGCAAAAGAGAAGTTAATATGAGACTATGATGAAAAGTTAGCTAGAAAGACTATTACTCATAAGATTCTACTCAATCTCACGATCGAAAGTCATAAGAAATTGACTATGTCAATGCTGATAGCTGATATCAAGCATCATGAAGCTATATTGAGCAAACTCTGAATGAATAAAAATGAAATATTATTGAACATGAGGCATGATACTATCACATTTCCTGATCAATTAAATATTTCTATTTCGATTTTTTCGATCTCGTCAAATACAAAGCACTCAAGTTGATCGTGATCAACTTCGATCTCTTCAGCAGCTCACAGCAAGATTTCTAAGATGCTTAAGCACTCAGTTTCATTCATTCAGAAAGAGTCATTCTCAATTCAAAACATAGACATCATCTCTTTTTAAACATTAGTAAAACGAAAAAAGAAGAATCAGACAGAGATTTTTGCTATGTTCATCGAAGATATTGATAGAGAAATTGTTTATAATACTTAATGCAATCTAGATATTTTAAACGTGTTCTTTATTGATGAAACAGCTCAGAATCTAGAAGATATTAAAGTCAAGCTTTCATCAGAATATCAAGAGTTTCTAGATGTCTTTGATCGAGCTCAAGCAGACAAGCTATCTTCTCATCGCTCTTATGATCATAAGATAAAGCTTACTAGTGATGCTGCGTTCTCTCAATGTCAAGCATATTGAATGTCTTTCTACAAGCTTTAGAAAGTGAAGAAATATCTGAACGAGAATCTTTTCAAAGAATTTATAATTTCTAGTAAAGTCTCGTATTTCTCACTCGTTCTGTTCGCTCTAAAAGCAAATGAAGATCTACGATTCTGTATTGACTATTGAAAGTTCAATGCTATTACGAAAAGAAATCGCTATTCTCTATCGCTCATAGATGAGATGATTGACAAAATAGTTGGTTGCAAGCATCTGACTCAATTGAATATCATCTCGACTTTCAACAAACTACGAATGCATCTTGATAGTGAAAACTATACAACTTTCATTATTGCATTAGAAGCGTACAAATCAAAAGTGCTACTCTTTGATCTTATCAATGATTCTGCCTCGTTTCAGCAGTATATGAATGATGTTCTATGAAATTTTCTAAATGACTTTTGTCAAGTCTATTTAGATGACATTCTTATCTACAGCAAAACTCAACAAGAACATAAACAACATGTCAAGATGATATTAGCTCATCTACGAGAAGCTGATCTACAAGTAGACATTTGAAAGTGCAAATTTGATGTAGAAGAAATGATCTTCTTAAAAGTCATAATGTCAGAACAAGATCTTTGTATGAATTCTATCAAAGTGAAAGTCATAGTCAACTGAATTACGTCGATCAACCTAAAAGAAGTACAAAGCTTCGTAAGATTTGTTAACTTCTATCGTTGTTTCATTAAGAACTTCTCAAAGCTAGTCAAATTGTTCACTCAGCTGACGAGAAAAGACACGTTTTTTGTTTGAAACGAAGTCTGTGTTCAAGCTTTCAATGATCTAAAGAAACAAATCAGCTCAATCTCAGTTCTACGACATTTTAATTCAAAACAACAGACTATTCTGAAAATCAATGCATCTGACTATGTCAAAGATGAAATACTATCACAGTATGATGATGAGAATGTTCTTCATTCAGTAGCATTCTACAGCAAGAGCATGATTCTCGCTGAATGCAATTATCACATCTATGACAAGAAATTGCTAATCATTATTTGATGCTTTGAACACTGAAGACTTGAGCTAGAATGCACAGAGCTGCTCATTCAGATGTTCATTGATCATCAGACTTTGAAGATCTTCATGAAAAACAAACAGTTAACTCGACGTCAAGTCAATTATCTAAACATTTTATTCAAGTTTAACTTTCAGATCATTTTTCGATCAGACAAAATGAACATTAAAGTTGATGCTTTAATCAGAATGTCTCTGATCAACGTCTCTGAATCAACTCAGCGTACTGAAAATTACTATCAAATCATTCTGACACTTGATAGAGTAGATATTCTAGCTGTTGAATCTGAAGTTGATCTTTATCAGCAAGTAAAAGATGTCAACAAGACGAATAAGCTTTGCAATGAGTATAAACAAGCTATAAGCGAAAACAAGCTCAAGCTACATAGCACTGAATTGAGACACTGCAAGATCATTAACGACGTTCTGTTCAGAAAAGATCTACTGTGAGTTTCTGAGAATATGCATACAAAATTGCTAAAGAAAATTCATAATCAGTCTTTTATCTCTCACTCTGACAATTAAAAAACTACTAATCTAGTTCAACGTTTCTATTATTGATCAGATCATCAAGAAATGATTAGATGTTACATTTGAAACTATGATGTCTGTCAATGAAGCAAGACATCTAGAGATAGCATCAATGAACTTCTTTATTCTCTTTCGATTTCATAAAAATGCTGAAAAGATATAGTTATGAACTTCATCACTGAACTATTTTTATCAGAAGATTATAACGTCATTTGCACAATTATATGTTGATTCATCAAGAAACATCACTATGTTTTCTGTCATTGAGAAGACGAGAGCATCTCAGTCGAAGAAATGATTTGAATCATGCTATGAAACATCTATCGACTTCATGATCTACTCAGTTTCATTGTTTTGAACAGAGATTCTCAGTTCATATCAACAATGTGACAAAGTCTTTGCAAGCGACTAAGAATCACGACTAGTCTATCAACAGTTTATCATTCTGAGATCAATGATCAATCAGAGTGAGTCAATCAAGACATTAAATGCGAACTTAGAACTTACTGTAATTACATGCAGAACGACTGAGCAAAATGACTTTCAATGATGAAATTCAGCGAAAATTTCAATATCTTCTTGATCATCTCAATGATCTCATTTTACTTCAATAAAAAGTTTCATTCTTGAATGAGTTTTGATTCAGATACAATTGACTACGAAACAACTTGCGAATGTCTTGAAGCTAGAAAAGTTGACGATATTATCATTCAAATGAAAAAGCTTCTTATCTTTGATCATCAGCAATTGAAAAAGACGAAGCAAATCATCAAAGCTCAGATCAATAAACATAAATGAGATGTCAACTATGAAGTAAATGACTGAGTTTGATTATCTTTCAGAAACGTCAAAACAATGAGATCATGCAAAGATTTGAAAGACAAACAACTAGAATTCTATCAAATCATGATCAAAGTTGAAATCTTCTATCATCTTCGTCTATTAGTAAGCATGAAGCAGTTGCATTCAGTGTTCAGCTCAAAGCTATTGCATTCTTATTTTGACAATCTCTTATCAGAACAGCATTCAGAATCTTTCAGATTGCTCACTATCAAAGATGATGATCATTAAAAGATAAATGACATTTTGAACTTTAGATGCTATTGAGATTGAATACAATATAAGATCAAATGAACAGAACTAAATTGAGACAATGAATGATACTATGTTGATAAAGAAGAATTCAAGAACTTGAAAGTGTTGCAATCATGCACTTCAAGTTAATCTAACATAGATCATGTCAGACTATCATAAACTAGTATAGAGCTGATGTTGACACGCTAGCGGCCTAGCGTGTCTTCGTGAGTAAAACTCACGACATGTTGCATCTTCTTTCTTCTTCAGCTTTGAACTTTTAGTTAGAATACACTCATATGATTCGCTCTATGCAGACTCATAACATTAGTTCAAAGCTCATTAATCTTGCTATCGATGTGTAGACGATATAAAAACAAGCTACACAACTCAAATCAAAAGTCGAAATCAGAAATTTCAACAGCAGAATCAGAACTCGAGCTCAGAAAGCTTGATAGAAACCAGAAATTTCTAAAGAAGAATCTTGATTTGAAACCAGAAATTTCGATAGAATCAGAATCAAAGAACACGAACGCGTTGCTCTTGATTAACTCTTTATTGAGCTCGTCATCAGAAATCAGAAATTTCAGCAGTACTTGAACTCAGAAAGTTCAATAAAGTAACATCGAAATTTCGACCAGCAATTTTCTACTCATATCATGACTAGAAGCACAGAATCAGAATCAGTGAGCATTGCTCGCTATGACTTTCGAAATGTTAAAAGAGAATCACTTCTATCACAGAATCGAACAGCATCAGAAGAAGAAGACATGAATGCGTCGTCAAATACAGAAGAAGAGAACATGAACACGTTGCTTTTTGATCACGAAATGATCAAGATCAGCATTAGCACTGAACTGAATGCTTGAATAAGCACTCATGAAGCAGACAACATCATTGTCTTTATCAAGTACATATGTCAACAGCATGACATCGAAATTGAGACTCACAATGACATGATTCAGATGTTAGAAGATGTCAACGAGATAAACATCATGTTGAAAGCTGCGCAGACGTGTCTGCAGAAAGAGATGAGAAACAAGAACGTGATTATACATTATCTAGAAACTGCATCAAGTCGACAAAGCACTTTGATTTCTGAAGATCGTTTCTCGAAATCGATCAAATTATTGAACTTTTCACTGTTTGAAGATTCGTTGCAGAATGTAAACAATTAACTATCGCGAATGCAGAATAAGCTGAAGACAAACAAGAATCACTTTTCTATCAAAGAGTTGAAGATTGTTTACATCAAAAGTTGAGTCAGTGAAGCTGCAATCAAGCACATAGCTTCTTGCATGCAAGATATCTTCTTGAACTCGTTTCTAGAAGTCAAAGAAGTACTATTGATCATTGATAAGATGTACAATGATTTCAATCATCATCACACGACTCAACAACAGTACTCAAAGCTGTATCAAAACAAGATCTTCTTTCATGAATTTTAAATGAAATTTCAAAGATTCAACGCAGAACTAGAGTACAATAACGAGATTTTACTAGATGATCTTCAGCATAAGATCAGCTCAGATCTTCAATGAGCAACGCTCAATGAACGAATCATGAATTTGAACGAGTTTATCAACATCTGCATGCAAGTCAATGTTAGATTGATTAAATTGAACGTTTGATCGATCATCAAAGTCTCAGCGATCTCAGCTGCTCGCTCTGTCGCTAGCACTTCATCTGCTCGACCTACGTCACCAGTTTCTGCGTGAAAGAAATTCAGAAGATCAAATCTCAACTTTATTCAGAAAGAGTTGTTTAAGAAAGAACTCTGCTTCAAATGCAAGAAGTCAGAACATAGAGCATATGACTGTCTTAAAACGACTCAAGTGCACAAGATCGCTGCGAATTCGAAAAACGACCTGTCTTCATCAAAGTAGTGACTGAGAGCAATATACTCATATTTTGTTTCATCAGCATGTCTGATGATTCATTTGATTTCAAGTCGTTCACTGTTGACGTCATCTTGAGTAGTTTAAAAAAGATATTCAGATTCTTTGCTCTGATAGATACTGAAGTCATTGACATGACTTTCATCGATGAATCTTTGATGTCAAAGCTATGTGAACGCTTTGATATTCAGTCAATATCGCTGTCAAAATCAAAGTTGATTTGATTGTATGATGAAATCTCTGGTTGAAAGTCGATTACACACGCTCTGTATACATCAATTATGATTCAAGAACACAAGAATGAAATGATGCTTTTATTGATAACTCATCTAGATCAGCACAAGATAATCATTGAAAACTTCTGGTTGAAAAGAAATCAAATTTTGGTAAATTTTGCAAATGATTGATTAATATCATCATTGAAGATTCAAACATCAAAACCTGTTGTTTTGAAAGTAAGCAGTCAATCAGCATTTCACAGATCTGAGTCAAACGAGACTTGTGAAATGAAACGAAAGAACTTAAACTCGATTGTTACATCAATGATCATCTTGAAGAGATTTTCGAATCAGAAATCAGTAAATAGATTCATTGAATCTGTCTTCATAGCAAAGCAAAGCACTCAAGTTGATCTCGATCAACTTCGTTTCTTTCAGTCAACTGAGAAAAAGAGATTCGTTAATATTGTCATGATCGAAGTCGCTGCGTATCAAACTTTAGTCAAGAATAAGAAAATCAAGATCTTCTTCTTGATCATTAGTGAAATCAACAAAGCGCTTAGCTCAGTCGAAGATTTCGCGAAACTGAATGAAATGATCTCTGTCATGTCATTAAATGAACTGAAGAAGAAGCTTTTGATAGTTTATCACGACTTTCTGAATGTTTTTGATAGAGAAAAGACAACGCAGTTGCCCTTGCATCAATCATACGATCATAAGATTGAATTAGAAGATGAGAGTCAATCTTCTAGAAGTCGATTGTATCTCATGTCGAGTCACAAATTGCAGAAGGTCAAGAAGTATCTAGAAAAGAACTTGAAGAAGAAGTTTATTACACTCAGCAAAGCTTTCTTCGCTTCGTCAATACTATTTGTCGAAAAGAAAGATGATAGTCTTTGCTTTTGCGTAAACTATTGAAAACTAAATGCTCTGATCAAAAGAAACCGTTATTCAATACTCTTGATAGACGAAGTACTAGCTTGAATTCAAGGCAGTAAGTATTTAACTTGACTCGACATTATCGCTGCGTTCAATAAACTGCGAATGAGTTCAGAAAGCGAGAATTTAACTACTTTTGTTACTTTCTTCGACGTCTACAAGTATAAAGTAATGCTCTTTGAATTGATCAATGAATCTGCGTTCTTTCAGCACTATATCAACGATGTATTGTTCAAATGTCTGCATAAATTCTGTCAGACATATTTGAATGATATTCTTATTTACAGTAAGATCTT
>JAABUK010003542.1_pt1 | contig 26330 bp, 29 predicted proteins | sample 5559141 | NCBI WGS metagenome assembly JAABUK01 (sample SAMN10711869, study PRJNA513367) | rock metagenome | isolation source: Antarctica rocks | place: Antarctica: Victoria Land, Pudding Butte nord | collected 2016-01-03 | reverse complement strand
CACTGAGCCAATAACGCTGATACCTGGAAGCCTCTGTGATGTGATCGGACGCTCATATGATGTCTGCACTGATGCTATCAGCTTACCATGTACACATACCAGAGTCATTGATTTCACGCATGGCTGCTGTTACGCAAGGCCAGTGTTGCCCTGGCTAGCTGTAAGTTGCAGAAGCTTGGTAAAGAGCTTGTTGTATGTCATGCAACTGCAAAGGCCTCAAACCCTCACTCTTGGCCTCAAACCCTCAGAAGCCTTATTTCAGGTGTCACCTTGTAACCAAGGCAGTTTCTCATCTTGACCTAGCACCGTCAGGCCTTGTCAGCGCAGCAGCAACATGCAAGTCAATTGTGATCAATCCACATATTTTTCAGGTCAGTATGATATCATGAGCATGCAGACATGCTGAGGTGTGTGAGCTACGTGTGATCTAATTTGGGCACAGCCTGATGCTTCCCAGCTGTTGATAGGCAGCTCATGGAAGCACATACATTGCAACGCCTACCGACTCGTGGGATGACTCACGGGCTGACTCAGCTGTGCAACATAATGTTTGCTTCCAAGTTGTTCTTAGGCTGTCACACATGCTAGGAAGCCTGAGTTGACTTTGAAGCGCTCTTTGTGACACAACACCAGCTTCTGCTGAGGCTGGATTTATACAATATCCTAATTGCCAGCTCCAGGCTGCTTTGAAAAGGCTTCCAACATACTGAAAGATTTGCAATATGTTTGGCAGCCCTGATTTTGGCTGGTCGCGACCGATTGGTGACGAGCATGCCAGCGTTCAGCCAATATCAGATCCATCGAACTTGAGCAGAGAAGCTGAGAAATGAACACTTTTCGCACTCCATAAGGCAATCTTCAGGCTGTCCTGTGGCATACAGACAGAGGTTCTTAAGAAGGTTGTCGTGCTGCTGGACTGCAGGGTACATTGCATCACGAGCTATTCAATGTCATACACACACGTGTCCTTGACACTGAACAGGTTGGATGCATTGTGCATTGTAGTCCAGCAACATACCTAGGACCTCTGTTTGCACTCCACAGACTGGGTCAAGAATGTGTTGAGACACCGGCAGTGGCTGCATCAATCAGTGTGCATACGTTGCAAACGTTGCTGTGTTCTATGCTGTGTTGATCAAGCTTGAGGCTTGCATGTTTGTGAAGATGTGACACTCAGAGGTTACCGGAAGCACTGAGCCACCATTACTGCTAACTGGCAACCCCAGTGTGTCACTGGATAATGACATGAACATTGTTCTCCTAAGCAGCTTCCTATCTACACACACCAGAGTCATCGACTGCATGTCAGGCTAGTGTTGCGCAGGGCCAGTGTTGCGCTTGCTAGCTGCAAGTGGCAGATATTTGGTCAAGAGCCTGTTGTATGTCATGCAATTGCAAAGGGTGTGGACCCCAGCCACCGTTGGTGGGCTCTACATAATACAACATATGCATTTTTGACTGCATTCATGCAGGCCGTTCCCATTGCGAATCTGAGCGCTCTCACTGTCACCATGCTGGTCAGTAAGGTAGCGGCTTGGTCTTGATCCCATTGAATGATACCATATAGTATCCTGATAAGATATAATGATATTCCACGATATTGACCTATCCTACAGAGTAGAGAACTCAGCTGTGAGTACTTGCCCCAAGAGTGGTATGAGTACACCATAGGGCCCAGCTGTTTCCTGTCCAGTGTTTGGTTCTAGCATGTTGCCATAGTATGTGGGGACAGAACACAGGGTGAAAGCAGAGGTGATGCCTGCTTGTGTGCCAATCCCTGTCTTGGTAGCCCACATGCAGCACAATATTACAGCATTTGTACATGACACACACAGTGACAATCTGAGTCGGCAGTCAGGGGTGTGCCTTTGTGGGAGCTGTCTCATTGAACAGCTGCTTCCACCCACACATGATGCAATGGGCAAGTAGTAGCTGATGTCGTGTCTCACATTTCTGTCTTGAGTATGCCAGATTCATGGTCTCTGAGGTATCACACCCAGAAGTTGGTGCACTCCGATTGCAAAGTTTGAGTCAAAATCAGGGCTGCGTGGAGGCTGAAGACATCAGAAACTTTGCGATCACAAGATTGTAAGCCAATGCGACGGCAGTTGATTTTGTGAGGTGTCAATCCCGCACACTGAAGTGTTGGCACAAGCTGGTGCTTAAGACTACAGCATAGAAAGTCACTGTCAAATCTTGCGGCAGTATGATCAGTGCAGCAATTCCACTTTGGAGACTCTGCACTGAAGAGCTTTGTCACAGGATTCTAGAAAGAAACAAGAAGAACACCTTCTGGCGTCAATTCAATGAGAAGCCAAGTAATGCTATTACACCAGGCTGCCCAGAACACACAAGATTTTCAGCAGTACTTAGCTTCCTAGGAGGCCTTCTTGCATGACATCATGCACCAGGTGGTGTAGCCCATAGAAGTAGCCACAAGCTTTGAGGAACTTGCATGGTCCACAGCACCTGGTGCATTATATCATACAAGAAGAGGAATGGCTCGGCAGGCCATGGCGGCATGCCTGTACACCTAAAGCAAAATCAAGTCCACTTAACAGCATCGCATTGGTGAGCATGTTTAAACAAATTTGTCCTTGCTTCAATGCTGCCTTGCTTTAAGTGTTGCCCCCATGATCCTGTGTTGCAGAAAGTATGCTTTTGCAGTAAACCGCTGTTATGATAGTGTTAGACAAGCATGGAAAGCTCCCCATGTACATTCCACCGCATACAGCACCTGAGCGGCAGCTGCAGTGATCCGTTGACGTCCTACCCACTAACTTACAACGACGTGGATAGCTCCAGGTTGCCGCCTTAGCAGGTTTTAACTGTGATTGTTGAATAGCAAAACGTTTTAACCAAATTTGCTTTGGTTACAAAGTGACATAAAGTTGGACCAACTTCATGCCTCCATGCCCCAAGCCCCTATCATGGCATGCATGGTTTGTCTGTCACTCACAGGATGTTGAGGTTGTGTAAAGCATGTTCCAGGTCATTACAGATCGACGGTCACCTTTATGTCTTGGTGGCAGCACTACCGACCGGGGGTACCCATGGGATGAAATTGCAAGCTGTCACGAAGGTTGACAAAGTGGCACAGTCTTGGTTGACGTTGGTGTGTCACTTTGCCAGGCTTTGTGATAGCTAGGTCAGCACCAGCCTTGCAATCTAACTTGAGCACACTTACAAGCCTTAAGGCAGCTAATAAATGATGTCTTCATGCACTTCCCAGCACAATCTTCAGGTTGTCATGTGAGGTGCCAGGAGATTGTATTTTTCAGCTTCCGTACAGAGGTGTTACATACACACCATCAACCAGCCAGCCTGCCAATCAAGAGTGACCACAGGTGGACAGCATTGCACCTTCTCAGTTGTGCGTATATGAGTAACATCACAGATCTGTGATGTGATTTGCATTGGCAGAACTGAGTAGGGGGTCTAGACTTTGAGTCGTGACACGTGAGTGCGCTCAATCTCCAAGCCTGTCATGTTACGCAAACTCACACACACACTCAGACAAATAGACAAATGGTGACACTCGCACACTTGCCACCATGTTGCAGTCACCCCAGCTGGTCCCCCCCCCCCTCTTCTTCTTAGAGCTATGAAGCCATCATGACCGGCAAGGCACCCCACCAGGATTGGCGGATGTACATGTTCTGTCCGTTTGCTATGCTCCGCATTGCAATGGCCAATACAGTAACGATTCAGTCCAAAAGACAAAAACAAAACCAGTGCTTTTTGGCTATGACTAATATGTGCTCTTCCGCTGAGTGCCCATCCAGTGGTACTCTGCATCACCATCCTGTGATTGCAGACATTACACCTGAGCCATCCACCAGCCAGCCTGCCAGTCGACCACAAATGGTGCTGCTGTTGTGTGTTGCCCAGCAGATGTTGCTAGAGCAGAGCAAAGCCCTGGACACTGCACGCATGGCAGCCTTCACTAAGTCCCTCACCTGTGGCGCCTTGCATCTGGAATCTAGAGCTGCAATGGGTAGCTTGTTCCTCCTCTACAGGTTGCTCCGATGAGCACTGCAACTTTTCAGATCCACTCGGTGCACTTTGATTGCATGGGCAGGATCGCAAGCGCACTGAAGGGCTGGCAGACAATCCTCAGGAGCTAAAGACTTTTTGGATGTTTGTGCGCTGGTGAGACTGTAGTGAGACAACTTACCAGCGCATGCGCACAGATATATCCAGGGAGTCTTCAGTCTTCTGAGCAATTGAACCTAGATTGCATGTTGTCTTGCAAGTTGGTGTGAGCTCGCGCAATTGAGCAAAGAAACAGGCGGGCTCATGCTCCGTCAGAGGCTGTCACAACCTTCAACGTGGCAGGAGTCACCTGTTTCTGAAAGCCTTTTTGTTCCACCCCTGCTCTGACAGTTGCTTCACAACCCTGAAGTCAGTCCGTATTTGGGCAGCCCAGTACAATACTTGGCTTCTCATTAAATTGACGCCGAAAGGCGTAGTCTTTTCTTTTCTTTTCTTTTCTGAAGTCAGTATGTATCAGGCTTTGTGCTACTGTAGCGCTATCTGCATAGCTATAGATTGACACTCCACTCGCTGAGTTGTACCTAGGGTTTAGGGTTTAGGCTAACCCTTGCTTTGTAAAACAAAGGTGGTGTCATCAAATCTTGGCTCAGCCAGACTATCAGGGTCTCAAGAGCTGTATTATCATTTCTGCTTTTCTTACCTCCACCACATGCCCAAGATTCAAGATTCTGTTGTGCCAGTGAGCTTGTCACAAAGCTTCTAAACCCTAACATAATGTGCATGATTATATCTCAATCATCATTGCTGTGACGCCCCATTGCTTGTAACTTATCCAGACTCAGATTTTCCTTGGCAAGTACATGTGTACAAGTAATGAACTGCTGGCCGCGGTCTGTCGACTTGTCATGACTGTCACATACGCCGGATTATTGGCATGTGTTCATTCTCCTGATGCATACAGCCCAAATTGACAATGCATGCATGCGCATGTGCATGTCTGCCACTAACTGCCAAATGGTACCATGTGGCAGTCAGTGCAGACATGTACACGCACTGGTGCAGCACCTGCTTTGGTAATTTGACCGCAGAGATCTGAACATTGATGGTTACTGGCAAGACCTGTTCTAGCCTGAGTTGTCGGAATGTTTGCTACCTCCATAGCCGCAGCAATCGATGATGCTGAAGCTGCTATATAGCTGCCATATATGTGAATAGCTACTATAGTCGTGAGGAGAAAGCAAACATGTCAGCAGCTTCCGGCTTCAAACAGCTTCCATTAAGCTGCTTCCAATGTTGTTGCAGCAGCTACAATGGAAGCCATTTGAAGCCGGTGCCTTTGCGCTCAGCAGTTGGCGTGCAAGATACCTATGGGGTGCAGCATGAACTAGCTAGGGTTCATAGCAGTTGCAGTAGCACTTGCTGGAGCTTTTTGTTTTCTACCTGGAGTTGCTGCATCCCCTGCTGCCAGCATGGGATGCAGCAACTCCAGGTAGAAAACAACAATTTCCTGAATAGCTGCTATTTACACATATGCCGCTTTAAGTTGGTTTAACTTTAAGCTGGTTCTCATAGCATTCCAAGCCAGTAGCCAAGACTGTCGCAATGAGATGCTGAGGTGCGCTTAGCACACTCAGTAGCTGTCAAGGCTAGGTGTGCCCCTGCCCTGGTGGCTCTCGCGATCGTTTGTCACGCCTGAATTGTCCACAACTCTTTCCACTGATCCTCTATGTGTCTTGTGCAGGCATAGAATTGCAAAAGACAGGGCTTGCCTTGGAACTGCCCAGCATCATGTGCCTAGGCCTGCCCTTGATCTGTCTCCGCCCTCTGCAGGCAGCCACTCCAGAGTTGCTGCTGCTTATAATTATCTTAAGACCGTGGCCCACAAGTTGCAAAACTCCCATGCAGGTGGTGCCTCACTAGCTCTGTCATTGACTGTCATGCGCACTGTTCATGACCATCTGCATTCATCTGCCATGCAGTTTTTTTTTATGCCTTTTGACACGTTCTGAGCATATGCCCTGAGGCTTATCTCGGCAAGGGCGCAATTGATCCGGCCTTGCACAGCATGTCACCAACAGCTAGGCCAGGCACATTCCAGCTAATCCTGCATGAGACAAGTAGGAGTGGCTTGGGTGTGTACCTGTGTGCTCACTAACTTAAAGGATATCTCACCTTGCAATCCGATGATCAACAAACCAACACCACTTACTTGTGATGCCGCTACTACTAGCTCGTATCCATGGTGCACCCTAGTTCACCAGTTTCTGGGTAGAATGCTTGTGATTACCCTGCTTGGTAAACCCCTGCATGCAGGGGCGCCCAGGGATCCAGCTTGCAGCAGTGTCTAGGTCTTTTGATGGTGCCAAAGGCAGTCATCAATATGCAGATTTGCCGACCAGCTAGCACAGTGCTGCTGGCCAGTGACTGGACAAGCTCCACAAATAGCAAATTTTGAAAGCAAACTTTGGAAGCAAGCTTAAGCTGCACAATCGACTGGATTTTGATCACTTGAAAAGCTGTCGTTCAGTGTTGAGCATCACATGTGCTGACTCACTGAACATCACGTGATGCTGACTCACTGAACACAGAACGACAAGTGCCAGCCAGGAAGACAGATCTGTCTTCCTTGCTGCAGCCAGCAAGCGCCAGCTGGCACTTGTACCCGCTTGCATGTCGGTCCGCCATTGCAGGCGGTAACAGTACCGTCCACAATGGCGGACCTGCATGCAAGCGACAATGCAGACTAGGCAACTGCATATGTCGAGGACTCTGATTTATGGAATTTTGATAGCATGCAGCCAGACAAGCTGTCTTGGGACTTTGTGTGATGCATGTCGTACTTGCCATTTTTTGTGCGGCAACAAACCTGCCCTGCATTCAACCTTGTTCCCTTGATAGAGCTGATATATGTAGAGCTGATATATGTAGAGCTGATATTGGAGGTGGTGTCAGTGGTTGTACCTATATCAACAGAGTGGAAAGCCCTCAGAATGTGTGGCGAGGCTCGAGCTCTGTTGAAGAGTGCATACAGGCACATCAGGGCATATGTGTAGCGTCAGGGATGCGCATATGGGCTCTGTAATTCCTATGACAGCAACGGCCGTACCCTTTTACTACAGGTACTTGTCCACACAAACCAGGCACAAGACAGACAGGCTCGTGAACGGCGCGCTGAAGCTGCTCTTGTTGGCTATCTGTATCCTCAGTCTCAGGCCCAAACAGGGCCTTCAAGCTTGTTCCAGTGGTGGATACAACTGTATACAGCTGTAGGTCCATACGGTAGTCCACGCTGTTACCTTTGTACCGTTTACGTACTTTGTGCTGCAATACCACTGAGGCTGACGTACAGTGTTAAGCCTCCTGATGTGTTGTCTGGACAAAAAGCAGCGTACCATATGGATGCATTGTACATATACATATACATGTATATTATAGTAAAAATCGATTGTTGTTTGACCAGTTGCTGCGATATTGTGCAGACACATGTGCATTGCGTCTTAACATGTTGCAAAGGGTCTATCTGTCCCTTACATCTAAATGCTCGCATTCAACCTGAAAGGATGCACGTACACAATCGATCTGATATCAGATAATGGTGGTGCAGAATGTCACTCTGTGACTGCAGCATGGTGACACAGACACATGCGAGTGTCTCAAAGAGAGAAAAGTCGTGCCATTTGGTCTGACTTGCATTGGCAGCGCATGCTACGAACGAGTTGTACTCACGATGTAAAGCTGCCTTGACCTTGCAATTGAGTCAGTCCTCGAAGAAGAAGAAGAAGATTACAAGCTTTGGCCAGCCTTCGAACCCTGGCGGAATCTGAGCAAACACGCGTGAGCTTTTGCAAAGCTGCGAGCGACGCAATTCACAGATCTACGTTGCGCCTTGCACATTAGGCTCTTGACTAGGTCTGCTCGTTTTGGCTATCGCTGAGGAATGTTTCCTACTGATGTACTACGTTGGCCGAGTGTGACCATCGAGAAAATTTTGGACAAACTGGAGGTCAGATTTTGCAATTCTGTCAAGCAAGGCTATCAGCGTTCCTGTCTGCGACACATTACTCACTTGATCGATATCTTGCAGGGCTTGGAACTCAAAGAGAGCGGCTGTGCTGCCACCGAGATTGCGGTTCTCAAAGCATACTGGCAACAAAAACGTCTGAGGCGATTCTTGGAACCCAGCGACAAGGCTGTGCAGGTATGCAGCATAAAAAGCTTGTTAACACAAGTCCAGTCAGATTGTTACTGACTTTGCTGGTGGCCAGACAGCTCTAAATTTGATACGAGTTGCTTGTTGCTGCAGGTTGTGCACAAAGAGAATTTGCTGTTGGAGAACACCTGCAGGAACTGGGGTTACACAGGCTCCGTTGAAGAACCTGCGGAATATCCAGCAGGGGCCACAGAAAAGCAAAAGCAGATATGAAGCCATTTTAAAAACATGTGGTACTTTGTCCTCACCAACACAAGCAGTGGTGCAGAGTGAATCTATGGAATTTGGCAGTTGTGATGCACTGGCAGCCAACAGTGCTGTCATCACCGGTAGTTGGCAGTTTACGTTTGCTTGCTGCAATGCAGGATCTACACAAGTATGTCACAGCTGCCAAAAAGCTTTGGCATAAGGTCGAAGGCCGCACACACGGGCGCGAGCCTATGCTGAAGTTCCTGGCTGTAAAGTTGTGGAACCAGTCAGGAGTGCTTCAGGAGGTAATCACCCTTTAAGCTTGAGATTCTGCCTATGAGCTACCTCACGTGCCCTGTGTTGTGCTGGCATGACAACTTTACATGCGTGATCTGGATTCAACGCTTGTTGGTGAGTAGCAGGCTGCACATCACACAGCCTGAAGAGGTATGCTTCACTTTTCAGGTCCAGGGGAGTTTTCCCCAAGAAGTAGAGCTGGATGCAGCAGACAACGATTTTCTTGCTGCCATACTTGCTGTGGTTGAAGCCCACGGCCATGTGAGATCTCTTACAGTACCATGTTTTGCCTGGCGTTGTCAATCTTACTTTGATTGAAGCCCACGGCCAGGTAAGATCTGTTATAGTGCCATGTTTTGCATGGCATATATGATCATGACAACTAATTGCCTGTTGTATGCTGTCAATGCGTCCTTGTGTCAGTGATGGTTGCTGCTGTCATGCTCTGCAGACTCTAGCACAGTATTTCAAGGGGTAGGGATGTCAAGTTTGTTAGTGACCATTTGGCCTCATGGTCGGTAGCAACCTTGGCATCCGTATTCTTGAACAATTGTGCCAGAGCCTGCCGAGCATGACAGCAGCAACCATCACTGACACAAGGACGCATTGACAGCGTACAACAGGCAATTAGTTTTACTGAACATATAAGCCATGGCCTCATGGTTGGTAGGCAAGCTTGACGTCCGTATCCTTGAAGTACTGCTGTAGAGTCTGCCGAGCGTCGCAGTAGCAGATCCCAGGAGCAGAAGGAGACTCAACAAACAATTCTTTGATGACATTTCCAACTGCAGACTTGTGACCATTTTTTCAGTCTTGTCACTTTATCAATGACTTGTAGCATCTTCGTCAATGACTTGTAGCTACTTCATCAATGACTTGTAGCCATGTCTGGGCTTCGGTGAAGCTGGAAGTGGTGATATGCTAACATACATGGCCTGTATGCCAGGCCTGAAAGTAATCCATCAACGCCACCCACCAGCCTCTCACACCTTCTACCATCACAAAATACAGAGCTTAGCACCTCGTTATGATATTGATCAGACAGCACAATCATTGACATGCATCTTTGCCAATACAGCAATAGATAGAGCTCCCTGTGCATATCACCATACAATGCCCTGCAAGCTTATTAGTCCATACTATGGATTCTTGCTTTGCCAACCTGGACTTCATCGGTGTTACTGCAATCTACCTGAGAAAGTGTCTGAAGTCTGGTGTTGGAACCTGGCGTAAACTCTATGTGAACATTGGCTTACTCATTGCGTTTCTTTGCTGCAATGTCACTGTGAAATTGCTGGACAGCCAGTGTTGGTGTCGTCATGCATTCAACAGTGACAGCGCCCCATGTATATGTGAGTGTATGGTGTGCAGAGTCAGAGGGAGCTGATGGGTATTGTGGTGGATGATGCTGACAAGCAGAGGAGAGACGCCCTGGACCAGGTGGATGAGGTCAACAGGAAGCGGCAGTATGCTCAAGACACCTGCGATGACTACAAGGGCAAGCTAGAGCAGGCAGAGTCCACCAATGCCGCCCAAGTGAAGGTGTGTCGCAACTTTGTGCACACTGTTTGAACCATCTTTGTGCACCAATGATGTTTCTCATTGCAATGTGACATGCTGTTGTGTGGTGGTCAAAGACAGGGTGGGCTGGTGACCATGAGCCGTCTTTGTCATACACACCTTGCAGTGTCATGACCATGTTCCCATAACAGCAATCTGTGAGGCCCTGTGGACAACCAGAACCCACTAGATTTTGATTGCGCTTGTCCCGTGGCAGTAGAGAGTCAGTACCAGATGCCTATGTATGTGGACCATCTAACTATGTCTATGCAGCTTCCTGTCACTTGACACCCTTCCGTCTTTTGTCTGCAGGAAATTGCTGATCTCCAGGCAGACAACCAGTCCGCCCAGCAGAGCAGAGAGGATGCTGAGTCTAGAGCAGCAGTAGTGCTGGAGGAGAAGAACAGGCTACTAGGCCAGGTGTTTGACTTGGAGCAACAGAAACAGCATCTGCAGGAGAACAAGGAGCATCTAGATGCACATGCAGTGCAGTGTCATTGGCGACCTCCTGTAGATGTTTGTTGTCCTCCTGCAGATCTGCAGGAGGACAACAAACATCTACAGGAGGTCGCCAATGACACTGCTAATTGCGTCAAGGTCTCGATCTTCTCCTCTGCACAAGCAAGCTGCTTGCAAGTGCATGTACATGTGTGTGTGTCTGTCTGTCTGTGCGTGTGCATGTGTCATGGCAGATGATGTTACAATTTGTTTTCTTGTAGCAATCTGACAGGCTGCTCTGTGATAGAGGTTTTCCTTCCATTGCTGGGCACACCTCTGCATCATTGTAACTGTGCTCAGGCCAGTCCTGTGTCACGGCAATCACATGCAGGCAATCAAAGCCCTCTGTGTCTTTGACTGTGTTTGCGCTTTGAGCGGATTTGCACAGCTGCCTGCATGTGCAGCTTCTACTATGTCCCTGCAGCCCCCTGCCTCTTGTGCATGATCACACCCACGCGTTCTGTGTCTGCAGGAGATTGCTCTGTTGCAGGCTGAAAACCAGTCCGCCCAGCAGAGCAGGAAGGACGCTGAAGGCCGAGCTGAAGCAATGATGCATGAGAACCACACACTGCTAGCCCAGGTGTTTAGCCTGCAGACAGAGAAGACACAACTGCAGCAGGATTCCAGTCACACCGCCAAATGCCTCAAGGTCTCTTCTCTGCGAATGCATGCTGCTTGCAGTTCCTGACTCATACAAGCTATCCTTTCTGATTGTGCATCTTGTCACCTACATGAGACACACACAGCTCGTAGGCCATATTGCTTGACATTAGCAGCGCTGCCTATCCAATAAAATTTGCACACAAACATCATAAATTCATTAGCAAAACAAGACGTGCCAAGCTTGCATCCTTCACTGGACGCTGTGAGCGACATCAAACTGCCTACTGGTGTGCAGGCCAAGAATGCGGACTTGAAGCAGCAGCTGGAGGCGGCTGGCGCCATTGAGATTGACCTTAAGGCACAGCTCGATGTAAGTCTTTGCTTTCAGCAACGTCAGCATAGCCAGTGCTTGAACACCACCTCATGGGTGCGACACCATGCTCCCACGTGTCAAATGCTGCCACTCCTTTATAATATATAGTAGTGTTTGCTGCGCTTGCATGCACACATGCAGAGTAAGGGTTCTCTGGCAGGATAGGCCACTCAAATTTCATAGAGTGGCTGCTGCTGAGGCTTGATTGGCTTATTCACTGCAGGTGCCAAATGCATACGCATTCAAACCATGCTTCATTAGTTGCAGGTGTCAGCACAAAACCACCGTGACATCTGATGGTGACGCTGATTGCAGGTGCTCCAGCTTGAAAACAACCACCTGCAGGAGAGTGCCCAGATGCTGCAGCAGAGGGAGGCAGGTGATAGTGATACGAGTGCCATGAAGGAAGAGCTGCAGCAGGACCTGGGTGACTCTGCTGCACAGCCCCAGGTATGTCCTACCATCCAAAGCGCGTGTTTGTATCAGACATGGCTGCTTCAGGCAATACTGTGCTCTTTGAGTGCTGTTGCCCTCAGGAAGCTGTCAACAATGTGGATTGCTTCACCTTGCCTGCTCATTGTTGATGGTCTTTGCAGAGCTCAATGTACTTTTGTCATCAAGCACGTGCATCTGATTATGCAGGCAGGACAACATACGGGCCTGTACAGTTGCTGACAGCTCATTGCCTGTAGTATTGGGCAGTTTGGTTAAGCATTCAAAACGCATGCCGAGGTCAACTGTCTGTGACAAGAGCTCCTTTCGTGGCCACAGATTGTTGAAAACCACAAGTTTGATTTGTGAACAAGCAACAATTTTAAGATCCCTGCGCCCATGTGTAAGAAGCAGCTGAACTTAACCCAATGCCCACTCTTGAATTGGCTACATGTGTTGCAGATGAGCAAGGCAGCCAAGAAGAAGGCCAAGAAGCAGAGGAAAGCTGCAATGCAGGTGACAGCAGTCACAAAGACATCGCCTGAGGCGCCATCACCCGTGGACCATGCCAGCTCAGCCTCCAGCCGCACCTCAGGCGCTGAGCTGCAGGTCTGCCCCCTCACCAACCTTGCTCTTATCATATCATGTGCTTCTGTTGACCGCTGTTCAACATCTGCTGAGAGTATGCTTGTGCCCTGCTTGTGAATGACAGCAAGTGCTATTGTCTGTTGCCTGATGGTGCTGCATCTGACTGGCAGACACTTGGCTCATTCACTGCAGGTGCACATGCATTCAAACCATGCTTCCACATCTTCCAAAGCCCATCTGCAACTTTCAGCGCAATACCACAACATCTGATGGTGACACTGATTGCAGGTGCTCCAGCGTGAGAACGTCCACCTGCAAGAGAGTGCCCAGGTGCAGGAGCAGAGGCCAGCAGGTGATGGTGATGTGAGTGCCGTGAAGGAAGAGGTGCAGCAGGACCTGGATGACTCTGCTGCACAGCCCCAGGTATGTCTTACCAGCCAAAGCGCATATATGTATCAGTCATGGCTGCAGCAGGTAATACTGTGCTGTTTGAGTGCTGTTGCCCTCAGAAAGCTGTCAACACTGTGGAGTGCTTCACCTTGCCTGCTTGTTGTTGATGGTCTTTGCAATGCTCAATGTACTTGTAGAGAGCACGCGCATCTGTACATACAGCCAGGACAACATGAAAGCCTGTACAGCTGACAGCTCATTGCCGCAGTATCAGATCATTGCTGTAGTGTCAGGCAGTTTATTCAAGCATCCAAAATGCAAGATGAGGTCAACTGTCCGTGACATGAGCTTCTTTCGTGGCCACTAATCGTTGGAAAACCACAAATTTGGTGTTGTGAACAAGCAATAATCCTACTTTCCCTGCACCGATGTGTGTGTGCATTTAATCAAACCAAATGCCCCTTCTTGAATTGGCTACATGTGTTGCAGATGAGCAAGGCAGCCAAGAAGAAGGCAAAGAAGCAGCGCAAAGCTGCAATGCAGCTGACAGAGACCCCTGAGGCACCATCACCCATGAACGGCGCCAGCTCAGCCCCTGCCACCATTTCAGGCGCTGAGTTGCAGGTCTGCCCCCTCACTAACCTTGCTTTGAACATGTCCTGTGCTTTTGCTGACCGCTGCTCAGCATATGGCCCATGCTGAGCCTAAATGCTTGAGCTCTGTTTGTCCTGAAGCTGTCATGGTCAGCCATCTGCATGTCCTGAGTGTGTCAGCAATGCTTGGGCTGTTGCATCTTTCTATTGGTACACTTACCCTGCTGTGGTCACAGGTTCCAAGCATTCCTACCATGAGCAATTTGGCAGGAGACGTAGGGAGCCCCATGCCTGCTTCAGACGCTGCTGCTACACTCAAGGCAGGCTCTCTTGACTTCCTTTGGGGTTGTCTATCAAAAATTGGTGGATGACAAGCAACCAGGCCTTACATTGTCCTTGTTGCAAAGCAACAGCCGTCATTCACGAGGGCTCCTGTTTGCAGTCATAGAGTCTTATATCAACACGAGCTTGCAGTTATTGCAACCGATTCACATTGTCAAGGTCCATGTATCTGATGACCAGATCATCTGAAGCAGCTCTGCACTTAATCCAATGCCCCTTCTTGAATTGGCTACATGTGTTGCAGATGAGCAAGACAGCCAAGAAGAAGGCCAAGAAGCAGCGGAAAGCTGCAATGCAGCTTGACTCATCATCACCCATGGCCAGCGCCAGCTCAGCCCCTGCCCCCACATCAGGCACTGAGCTGCAGGTCTGCCCCCTCAACAATCTTGCTCTGATCGTATCTTGTGCTTCTGTTGACTGCTGCTCCACATATGTCCCTTGCTGAGCCTGAATGCTTGAGCTTTGTTTGTCCTGATGCAGTCATGGTCAGGCATCTGCGTGCATTTGGTATGTCAGCATCACTTGAGCTTATAGGTGTGCAACTTACCTTTCATCAATCATGACTGAATGGTAACGTTATTGAAACTACTGCCAATTTAGTGTTGGGGTTGTGAAACAAGGTAATTAGCATTTCATCTCCATAGAAAATGGGCAAAATAAGCCCAGATGTGCCAAACTTAAGGAGAACTGGTGGCAGTAATAGGTTTTCTCGAGCAATTTTAGGAGAGTTTAACAAAATTACCTGCAAAACCTGTTGAAACGGGTAAATGCTTGATTTGAGGTAGGAATGTTGCTCAAAATAATTGTTCGACTTGGAGATGCATTTCCCTGAGCAAGAACAGTGCTTTGCCGCCTTCAAAGTTGAAAACGGCCACATATAGCAGTTGGACAGTAACAAGTCTACAGTTGATTACTGCGTTGCTTACCAAATGGTAATGTTACTGGGTAATTACATACAATGGTCCAGTGGAATGAGTAAACTGCACATCCCTACTTGAGCTATTGCATCTTTTTGTTCGTACACTTACCCTGCTGTGGTCACAAGGTCCAAGGGGTTTAGAGTTTAGGGTTTATAGGGGCAATTTGGCAGGAGATGAGGTGACTCAGAGCCCCATGCCTGCTTCACACGTTGCTGCTACACTCTTGGCATCCTTGAGTGTAGCATCAACGTCTGGGGAACACAGATTTCCCTGCCTGTCAACAATTGGACTTGTCAAGCACACAGACCGTGATTGTCCTCACTGCAGAGCAACAGCTGTGACTCACACGAGCTTCCTTACAATCATACAATGTTGGACCAATGCAAGTTTGCAAGTAATGTGACCAAATCACAGTGTTGTAACCAAGTCCCATATACCTGACAACCAGATCAAATGAAGCAGCCCTGCCCTACGATAAACCACCAATCTTGAGTTGACTATATGGTGCAGCTGATCAAGAGCCAGAAGAAGAAGGCCAAGCTGCACTTCTTCTGACTCTTGGTCAACTGCATCATGTGTAGTTCACCTTCAGTAGCAACTTTTCTGGCTAGACTAGTAGAACTGACCAACCCAATGTGGTAGGCAGTGATCTCGAGGACCGGTCTATGGGGAATCAAGACAGAGTCACACCTGAGATGGTGCTTTAAACCAACAGTGTTGTCCAAGAATCTGGACTCAATAATGATGTTGCATAAGCGTCTGCCAGTCAGATGCAGCATTGTCAGGCAAAAGCACATGCTGTCATTCAGAAGCAGAGCACAAGCCTGTAGTCTCAGCATATGTTGAACAGCGGTCAGCAGAAGCACAAAATCTGATCTGAGCTGCAGGTCTGCCCCCTCAGACGGTGGTGGCAGGGGCTGAGCTGACGCTGTCCTTGGCTGATAGTGCCTCAGATGAAGACTCTGTCAGCAGCCAAAAGCTGCAATGCTGCTGACAGGGTCATCATCTGAGGCACCATCAGCCATGGAGGGCGCCTGCTCAGCCCCTGCCCCCACCTCAGGCGCTGAGCTGCAGGTCTGCCCCCTTACCAACCTTGCTCTGATCATATCTTGCACTTCTGCAGACTGCTTCTCTACATGCATGCAATGCTAAGCCTGAATGGTCATTCGCTGCAATTCAAGGCCAGGAAGGGAAATTGCCTGACAGTGTTGCATCTGACTCGTGAATGCTCGTGCACCATGGATATTAAGCCCAGATCCTTAGACAGCAGTTGGTTCAAAGCATCACTTTGCGCATGACGCTGTCCTACACAGCCTGTTGCTGACAAGCCTGTGGGATCTCTTGCTCCATCTGGATACAACGCTAAATGTGTCACAAAACCACTGATGTGTTAGTGTTTGTCATGCAACTTCATTTTGAGCTGCCGTGTACACGTTTGAATGAGGTGCCTGCCTGAATCCATGCTGAGCTTTCCCTCATTGGCGCAGGTTCATGAGGACAGGGCTACCCCAAGTGGAAGGGGTGAGGATTCCAGGGGGGACGCCCCAGTCTCACCTCCTGAACCAGGAGAGGCAAGACCCAAGGTAGCCTGTTGGTCTCTTCACAATGCGCAAGCATCACGCCTGTCTGTGCCATTGCTTTTGGATAGCAAGATGATGCATGGGTCCAATGTATGGCATGTTATTCAATGTTGTGGACTGCAATATGTGCACCATTCCTTGCAAGTGAGCTTGACATTGTGACAGCAATATCCCAATCAGTATTCCCACCATTTGCACAGCAATACAAGCCATGCTATCCTGCTGACTGCGTGCCCTTGCCATGTAGGTCATCAATGTCACTGCAGATGGCAGTCCCCGCCACGCTTCAGCTCCATCCCCATCTGCCTCAGATGATCGGGCCGAGGTTGTTGGCCCGTGCCCACAAGATGGCTCGTCCACAAACCATGAGCCTGGTGACACTGGCGTCATTGACACTGCAAGGCAGGAATCCCTCGTATGCCAGCAGCAGCTTGCAGACATGACAGAAGCCAAGAATGCCTCTGAGAAGAAGCTTCAGATGCTGCAAGAGCGATGTGCTATGTCCAGATATCCCGTGGTATGTATGTTGCACTACTGGAAAACCTGCTTTTGGCAGCCTTGTACCCAGTGCACTGTTGTAGATCTTGACTGACATTGCTGTGAAGACTATGCAAACGCTTCAAGGTGCAAGAGCCGACTTGCAAATTGTAAAGGTATTCAATGGCAACATGTCTTACGTCATGCACTCGAACTCACAAGACATCTTGTTGCAAACTGCAGTGCTCAAAGTGGATCTGGGGCGACTCAATTGGCAAGGGCCGCAACAGCTCAGTGTGCTGTGTCATCAACCCAGTAACCACCAGCTCAGTCTTCAAGTCAGGTGCCCAGTCAGAACTGGAGAATGAGGGTCAGCTGCTGCATGAGCTGAACCACGCCAACATCATCCAGTCATACGGCATCTTCCATGACAATGCCAGACCAGGCGTGTGCTACTTGGCGCTGGAGCAGATGAAGTGCAGCTTGGGAGACATCATGATGGAGAGGAGGTGAGTTTCAATGCCTACTGTGCATTATGCCTGCTCATGTGCCTTCTGCATTCCTCTGCTGTGATCACTATGTGACTGCTGGCCGGATCCACTACTTGTGGAATCATTGCTTATGGCGACAGATGGAATCATTGCTTATGGCACAAATTAAAATGGCATGGTTAAAGATGACAGCTAGGAAACATGTACACAGAGTCAAGGCAAAAAGCACCATTTACAAACCGAATGTACTCAGATCATGTGTTGATGTGATGCTGAATGTTGCGTCGTCTGGAGAATCATAGGTGCAAGCTGAATGCCCTGCAGCATCACCCCGATGTCTGGATCTAACATCACTATGACTGATCATGACCTTTATGCTTGCAGGCTGAGTGTCAGGGAGGTGACACTGGGATTCTATCAACTGGCTTCTGGGCTGGAGCACATGCACGGGAGGGGCATTGCAGACCAGGATGTGCACAGGGGCAACGTCCTTATCAGCTTCAATGACTCTGTCTGGAAGAAGGCAGACCTGGGCAGTGCTGCCAGGTGCAAGGTGGATGAGGGCTGGAACTGGATGGACGCCAAGCGCTGCAGGTGAGACAGCTCCTTCCACCCATTGATGTGCTTTCATCTTTTCATTTCCTGCAAAGTGCAGTTGGATCAAGATCCTCCTTGCACAAAGTGCTTCTTACAAAGCATAGGCATTGATTGGAGCAGGCACTTGCTGCTTCCTGACCATTGAAGCAGAACTTGAGCTCTTGTTTTTGAGTGATGCACAGAAGAGACTGCTCTGGAGAACCAAGACCTGCTCAGCACATACCTAGCTGGTCATAAGCTCGAAAGCATCAATGGTGTCATTCTGACTATATTGCTCTTGAGCAGCTGTGTTGGCGGGAAGACCTAGCCGCTGCAAAGCTCTGCACCTGCCAACTTGCTTGCTCACCTGTTGATTTTGCTCACTCAATGCAGGGTTGGCTTTGGAGCTGAGTCACCAGATCTGGCTGCTATGATCCTCAAGTATGGGCGGTATATTCCATTGCCAGCCTGGGACATGTGGTCTGTGGGTTTACTCTTGCTGGAAGTGCTGGGTGGCCAAAGGCCTGAAGACCACATCGCTCTGCTGCTGGACCCTGTATGTGCGGCTGAGGCACAGCAGGGGTTGAGAGACCCTTTGGGCTTGCCTGGTCAGAGCCAGCTCATGCAGTACCTCGCCAGCCATGTGGCAGAGCAGACATCGTACTCTAACAAGGTATGCCAGTGCACGCATACCATTTTTCTCTGATGCTATTGCACAATGCATCTCATAAGTCCACATGCACACATGGGTATAAATGCGCCTCAGGCGCGTTTGCATGCGCAGACTCTTTGCGCACTGCTCTTCTCGGCCATTGCATGTGGTATAGCAGGCATGACATTGGTGCTTGCGTTTTGTCCATTGCTGAAGTACAGCAAGGGATGGTGAGCTGGTGAAGCAGCCACCAAACAAGATTGCAGCATCCTCATCACTGCCTCGTCTGCATCTTTTGCACTGAGTGTGTTAACATGCATTTTGTTTTCAGATTAAGCTGCCACTGGCTGACGAGACGGACCCGCCACTGCATGAGGATGAAAAGGCAGTGTTTGAGGTGCTGAAGGAGGTGATCACAGGATGCCTAGCCAGCAGGAGTGCAACACGCCTTGAGGCATTTCAAGTGGCGCACAAGTTGTTCCATGCTGCAAAGGACGCTGGATGGCTCCGAGCGGTGTAAAACCGATTCAGCCAAGAATAAAAGAACAGTCTGTGTCGTCTCCAAAGCCTGCAGGGTTCACTGCTGGTTTGGACTGCTTTACAAGCTGTCTGCCTAAAGTATCAATCAACACCTGGTAATGGCATGTTCTGTGGTTGATTCTTGAATGTGCATGTCATGAGATACAGGTATACCGGTACATTGAACTCAAACTTTTTTGATGATCATCAATACATAAAACACATCAGTAATACTATCTTCAAGACTTGACCTAGTGAAATTTCCTTCTCTCAAAGTGATTTTGGGTGCAGCTGATCATTTTGGAAAGCATTGAGGCTTTGTTCAGATACCTTGGACACCTGCTTCGCCTCTCCCTTTGGCAAAATGCTGCGAGAGATCTGTCAGTGTCAGTAGGGGTTTTGGCCTCTTTCGCCCATGCACTACATGCAGGAAGTTTTTGTGAAGGGCGGAAGCTGTCACAAACCCCCGTACTGCCGGGCTTAGTACATCTAGAACAACATGCTTTTGCTGCCTGCTGAAAGTCAACGCTACTTCATATTCTAGTCAACTGAAATTAGTAACTCTAAACTTCGTCAGCATTTGTTTGAAATTGGGTGTCCAAGTTTACAACGCCTACACCATTTCAAACAACTGCACCAAAGTTGGAAGGCTTGGCCCTGAGTTTCGCACAGAGAAGGCCAAAGCGAACAGCATTGCGTGCTTGGGAGTAATGAATTTCGGTAGTTTTCCAGCTGGTGCTAGCCTGACAAATGACGGCCATCAAAGCCAGGTGAGGTTGAAGGTTTAGCCAGCTCACAACTATACAATCCTCTGATGTGCGATGCTCTGCTGTGTCATTGTGCAGGCAAACAGGCAGCATTTGAATGATGGTGGCGAGCCGGTTGCTGGTCACGGTAGAATCATCCTTGCATAGGATCTGACGATTCACTCTTTTTTCACGCTCGACATATATTGCGTCTCGAATGCTGATACTTTTGTGCGCATCTGCAGGTGACAAGTTCACCATTGAAGCAATGAAAGCAAGTCTAACTCTGGCGGATGTGCAGTTTTTCATGTGGGACGCTGACGTCGCTCAGCCTGACCGGGCGAAGGACCTCTGTGCACGGACCTGCAAAGGTCTCTTCACAAGTCGTGAAGGCCAGCCAACTCTGATGGAAGCTGCCTTCTCCACCAATCAAGCCCTGTCATGTAGGTGTTGTGATGCATATTGTGTGCTTGTGATCTTGTTATTGGTACTGATGCTAAATGTGCTTGCAGCAAGTCTGAGCTTCAAGCTGAGATGGGATGCCATCATAGCCATGACTATCATGTGTATGTGGCAGCCACAGATCGTATGTGGACTGCTGGACTTCCTCCTGACTGCACTCTGCACTCCGACCACTCAGCTTGAAGCAGACTTGCTCATTGCGCTACTCCATTTGTTGTTGCTGCTGGCAACAAACAAAATTCTGGCTCAGCCTGGCTACCAGGGTGTGCAGAGTCGCATCATCATGTTCTGTTTTGATTACCTTCACCACACGCCGCCTGGCTACTTCCTTGAGCACTTTGACAGCAATAATCAGCTGCAGTTGGTGTTGCTGATTGTGATCGCCTTTCAGGCATGCAGCAGAAACTGTTCCTGGGAGCTGCAGAGATGTGCTGCGCATCAACAATGGCTTGCCTCCGTAGGTATGCATTCTCTGAGTCTTGTTTGCTGACAACAGAGTCCACTTTGCATTGTCATGTTTTGACAGATTGTGCAATGCAGAGAGGGAGTATACAGCCAGGTGTGGTGATTGTCGCCGTCACCTTGAAGAAGAGGAGAACCCTGTAGGCCCAGCAGAACAGCATCAACAACTGCTATTTGAAGCTTTCAGCCATCAGGACATATTGGCAGTGGCATCTGAGGGAGAGTTTGCATTTGACAGCAACCCCCTGATTGCAGCTCTCATACGACCATCAACACTTGACACCATCTCGCAGCCATTCTTAGCAGCTGTCCGGACGTACACTGCTCTCTGTGTCTTGAACGGCCCATGCATAAGCCCAGACAGCACTTTAACAAAGGTGAGGATGATCAGGCACAAGCACTTGCGGAGCTAAAAGCGCTTCCTGTATACAACATGGCAACTTGCTGAACTGACAGCCAGGTATCTGCATGGCAACATTGGTACGTCCCATGCAATAACTGCAAAAGCACTCACCCTGACTCTGCATTGTTGCTTTCGCAGATATGTCTGGCCAATTTCCAGAAGTCCCAAAGCAACCTCCTGCCACACTTTGCCTTTGCAGTGGGCGCTGAGACTGCTGAAGATCCCGCACAGCTCCATGTGCCCCTTTGCAAACTGCTGGTAAGTATCCTCATATTCATATTGACAACACAGCCTGCCTTGAACACAAGGAATGCCAGTTTGACATGGAATCACTTGCTGTTTAAACATGTGCAACAGCTTTGCCAAGTGCATGTTGCAATTGTGGCGGTACACAGCCACTTTCATCAAACTGTGCGCTCAGTACACCGCCAGCAGAGCCATTGACAAGAGAACACACACAGTTGCAGCATCCTGTTGGCTGCCTTTGTTGAACATATGCAATATGCAGGGAAACGACAGCAATGCTCAGACCATCAGCATATACAACACCCCAGACCCTGCTGCAGACCTAGAGACTGGCATGCAGCTCCTATTGCATGAATTTGGCAGCAATAACCAGCCTACTGTAGTTACTAAAGCTCTGCCCAGGCCAGTGACTGTGGTGAGTTTGGAGTTTGAACTAGCTCAGGAGTTTGCTGACAGAAGTTCTATTGATAAACAAATTCAAGAGCTGACAGCTGAGCTGACAGTGAAGGACACGTGCATCATTGCTAAAGCAGATGCGTTGAATGTGGAACGACATCATTATGGACTACCTATCAAACCAAGAAATGACGCTGGGTATGGCATTGACTCTTTCAACTTGTCTACCATCGGTGACAGCTGGCCAGAGCGCACCATCCTCTGCTCTGACATCAGCTTCTTCACAGCATAAGATTCGTGGCAACATGCTTTTTTATTCAATGTAGAGCTCAGGAATGAGCATAGACTGCATTTTATACATGGTTTGCTGAATTGAATTGTCAGCGTCTTGCTTTGTAGCACTCATTATCTGATTATTGCTAGTGACAGCATGGTATGCGCCCAGAGGGTTGTAAGAACACGGCCATTGTAAACCTTTAAGTAAAACCACAAAGTAGACTTAGGCAACAGGTACTTCCAGGTCAGGTCATGTGGGTGTATTTTGCATGCAGAAAAGTTATTATAAGTGTCGCATTATTGAGTTTGATGATGCGCTTGCATTAATGCATTACTGTATCAGACTCTGCAACAGTAGCATTTCTGACCAGACAATTGCAACCTTCGAATGGATACGTGCATCATGTATGAGCAGTGTCGTACTGTGTGTTCCTGAGCGACCACATTTATTGGCAATTAATGCGTACATAGAGTACAACAATACAGACTCTGCCGGTCAGTGAACTGCGTGGCGCCCGCTGTTACATTGCAGGCAAGGCGTCAGCCAAATAAAGTCAGCAGCGTGGCGCATGCACACCCAGAAGCAGAAGCGCAGAACTTGGAGACTGGAGCTTCTGTTTGGTGCATGGAATTTTGAGGAGCTAGAGCATTATTGAAGGGATGAGTCTGTCTTGGTGGGTGGTAACTCAAGCTGGGCAGGGCCAGGCTGTGCAACCCTTCTGGGTAGCACTGCTGCCAACAGGTCAGAGGGTGCTGACACCAAGGTCCACACCCCTCTGGGAAAAGTTTTCATCATGACGTAGGATGATGTGACTGCCATCCGGACTATCCAGCAGGCAGCTGCTACCATTGCGCAGAATGAAGGTGCAACCATTCTGACTGCTGCGCAAGCAGCTGCCATCAAGATGCGAAGCGGCCAAGCAAGAAGCCACAGTCCAGTGCACACAACTGATGCCAACTTGGAGGCAATCATGAAGCTGTTGGAGCCTCTAAAAGCTGCAGCAGAGGTTACACCTGCTGTGGCAGCTAATGTAGGTTTGATGGGGATATTGGTTGCGGCTGGAGTAAGGAGCACATTGCTGCTTTTGGGTGGGTGGGAAGGCGCAGGGGAGGCTGGGGGCAAGGAAAGTGCAGAAGAAGGCAGGGCTGGAGCTGCCTGCAGCTCTGCTGTATGCTTGTTGCGCTCCTTTCGGGCCTGAAGCACCCAAGACCTATGTTGTCAGACCTTGACAGATCACCCACATCTTCAAGAGTGCTGGCAACAAACAGCAAGCTATGTTGCAGCGACTGCCTACATCCACTCAATGTTGCGTAAAACTCAAGAACTGCACACATATTTGCATGTGAAAGAAACTTCTGACACATGTGAAAGAAACTTCTGTGTATACACATATATAGATAAATGCAGTGCACAGGAATCCTCAGCATTGCCACTTCTGCTCTAGTAATCTGGACGTTTGAAACTCAATTGCTGGCTCTCAATGTCAACGGCATGCTGGCAACGTCTAGCAGAGTCCCAAAGCGCAGACGAAGGTCAAACCTGTTTCCTCTGGGATTTGCTCATGTGGCTGGCCCCCCGGGCTGCTGAAGAATCACCTGCTGTTAAGGCAGAGCTGGACGCAAGTGCCCATGTTTTTGCTTTTTGCGGCGCTGTGCAGGCAGCTGATGAGCATGTGGAGAGTCGTTGCCTGGCAGAACTGGCAAGCCAGACTCATGAGTAGCAAACAAAGTGCTCAAATGAAGCTTGTATCCTGCGGAAAATCGCGTGCGGTAAATTCATGGAGAACTCATATCATGCTTGTTCATAAATGAGTTAATGCTTTCACATCAAATGCATACAACTCTGCCAAATTGTGTGCAGGCTTCCAACTTGCAATCGCACTTCAGCACTGCTGAAGGCTGACAGAACTAGCTTACAAGCAGGCAATCACAATAAGTAAAGCTCTAGCACAAGCTGATCAGCGTTGCTTGCAGTTTGCATTGCCTGCGTGTACAGTGCAAGCTCGGTTGCTTAGTGTTGATGCAGGCATGACAGCATGTGCTTAGTATGGGTTTGAGGTCGAGCGTACTGCAGGGGACTCTGCTCCAGAACAAGACTGCCAAAGGCATCCAGATGAGAAGAAGCAGAGCCACCTCGCCGCAGTATGCAGACAGCCCTGTCTGCAATGACACCTGCAAGACGTGCATGCCTTGTGAATACTGAACTAGACAACAGCTTAAAGTGCCTCACGCAGACAGTTGGGATGTACGAGCTCAGCTGTTGTAATACCAGTCTGTAGATTACATACCTGTTGATGCGATGAGCTGCTGCTTGTGATTAATCGGAGTGATATGCTGCCACAGCAGCTGGCCAGAACAGCCTGCAACAGCGAGGAATCCTCAGTAGGAAGACGCCTGAGCTCCCAAGAGGTCTGGTTGGCTACCAAAGCTATCAGCAATGGGAAATGCTTACGGCATGCACTCAGCGACCTGTGTTCAGTGAAAGTTCAATTTTGAACTCACAGGCACTCACCTCTATATACAGAAGCTGTACCACATCCATCTGCTTGCAACAGTTGGACCAGGGTCGCCTTGCCAATGTTGACAGTATGAAACAGTCTGGCAGATGAACAAAGCTGCAGAATTCAAAGCTCTCCTGAGTAGCGGCTATCGCCGGGAAGGTCAAGACGTGTCTTGGAAGGCCCCTCTAGGCTAAAGATCTTAAGCCTGATGCAGCTTCTATTGTCAGGATAGACACTCAAACAACAACTTGCCGAGGCAAGGCATGCCAACCGCTTCGACTCAACAGCTTGCGTTGGTTGAGGAGCCAGCACATCGTTGACCCAGGCGCTGTCTGGGGTGCAGCGCAGAGCTTGAGTTCAGGCTTGCTGCGGACAATTTGAACAGGCAGGAATCTGGCGCATTGTTCAGTCTTCTTCATTTGCCTAATGCCATTATTCTAAATACCAACCTTGGTCAACTTCTTGCAAACACTAGTCTGAAGCTCGGCAAATATCTACTGCAACGTTGACGAGTAAAAAAGCGCTGAGGTAAAAGGCAATGAGTATGATGGTCAACATGCAATTTGTCATTGAATACATAATATGTGCCAGCATCAACTGTTACAGCTAAAAAATCTTTACATGAATGCATTCCATATGGTAGATACGTATATATACAGTAGCTGCTTTGATTATATACGGGTATGTCACATGTATGTACGCATGCGATATGCCAGTGCGTATGGATGACTTATTCAGGCGCTTCGAAAATGAGTTCATTGATTCAGCTTGCTCAAGATATATCCTCTGCAGCAGGAGTTTCAACTTTATATGGTGTGTACATGTAAATCCAGGTCTGCAGACCAGCTAGGACCAGCAGGGATAATCCAAATCCACAACTGCAGCTACAGCCATTTGGCATAGTTAGCAGCCTTGAACAGGGCATATGCCACTCTCAAAGCTGCAGGCCTGTCCTCATGGGTTGTACTGAGACAATCCTTCAAGACCTTCAACAGCACTTGGTATGGCGCCTTCTCATCTTCCTCAATGTCAGGAGAGTCCACACTTGGGGTTGGCAAATTAGTCTGCAGCAAGAAGGAAGCTGCGGTCAACCTCTGCTGCTGCAACAAGCAAGAAGTGACATGTTGCCAAGAACCTCTGTATGCATTTCATACAAAGCCAGACGCAAGGCTGCTGATGCAGAGAACTACAATGAGTGTGGGTGAGCAGAGACCGCCCCTGCATACAAATAGACAGGAAAGCTGAACCTGTCCAGGCAAAGCTAAGTACACCAGCACAAATGCAGACATCAATGAATGCAAGAAGTGTCAAAGGGGCAGAAGTGATAGCAAGAACGCACAAGATTATAGACAGCAGCAAAACAGGAGGTATGAGTATCTTTACATATGTGGGGACGGCAGCCCGCTTCTTACGCAGCTTGATCTCAGCATTCCATGTCTTTAACTGAGTATCACACATTTCCCTGGCCACTGTCACTGCCTCTCCCTCCTGTTCCAATGGGACACCTGGCTCCTGCATTTGCAGCTTCGGCACAGGACCCTAGTGAAGCTCA
>JAABUK010003541.1_pt1 | contig 26334 bp, 28 predicted proteins | sample 5559141 | NCBI WGS metagenome assembly JAABUK01 (sample SAMN10711869, study PRJNA513367) | rock metagenome | isolation source: Antarctica rocks | place: Antarctica: Victoria Land, Pudding Butte nord | collected 2016-01-03 | reverse complement strand
CTGAAGGGCGAAAACCAGTTGCCCAAGGTCGTCCAGGGCGTCACCTTCACCAACGGCGTCGAGGTCATCAACACGCCAGCACAGAGCGCCGCCTGATCACGGCGTCACCCAAATTCGAGCATAGCTCAGGCAAGAACCACCTCAGCCGCTCGATGTGCTTGCGCAGGCGATTGCGGTCCGCCACAACCGCCTCCAACCGCTCTCGATCCGACGCACTCACGATTACGCATACTGTCTGCGCCATGAACGCAGATTCGCACAATTCAGGCCCGCCGTGAATCGGCAGAATGGTTCAGAACGGTAGGTGGCCTTTCCAGCGCGCCGGGTTCTCGCCCGCTCTCCAGCCGCGGCTCTTGGCGTAGTCCAGCACTGCCTCGACGCGGCCCCGCAGGCGGGAAGCTGTCTCGGGCTTCTCGCGCCAGATCGGTTCCAGGACGCGCATCACGCCGCCGGTGTCCACCTCAGCAACCCTGCGGTTCCCGAACACGGGATAGGCATAGGCCTCCAGGGTTGAGGACCACTGGGTGCGGTGCTTGGCATTCCGCCACCCGGCGCTGTGGGCGTCCATGTAGAAGGCTGCGACCTCACGGAAGGTCGGGGCGGCGTCGGCCCGCGCCTCGGCCTGCTCCTTCTTGCGGCGGTCCAGGGGATCAATGCCCTCGCGCAGCAGCCGGCGAGCTTCCAGCGCCGCCTCACGGGCCTCTGCCAGCGACACCAGGTCAAGGCTGCCCAGGCCCATCTCACGGGCGCGGCCGGCCAGCGTGAACCGCAGCAGCCAGCTCTTGTGCTCGGCGTCGCGGACTTGGAGCCAAAGCCCGTCGCCATCCCGTAGCGTCCAGGGGTGTTCAGGCCCCGCATCTTCGTCACAATCAGCTTGCCCATCGCCCCAGCCCACAAGGTCCAATCCCCAACTCAACCCACATGCTGTTGTGGGCTGGGTGGAAATGACGTGGGACACCGTGGCGCGCGGCTATGTCGGACTGCAAGCAGCCTCAGAGCTTTAGAGGATGCCCAGAGACGAGGCGGGACATAGTTGGGCGGACATCCCCTCCGCCAACTCGTCCTCGTGCACGCTTTTGTTATAGTTGCGCCGGGTTTCACTCTCCTGCCGCGACCCGAGTTGCTCTATAGGAGCCGTGAACGCAGTTACATTATGTTTCATTCCACAGAGCGAGAGGAGCGGGTCCTGTCCGCGCGACCGCATATGATCCTGCTTGTCGATGATGACCACGACGTGCGTGAAACCTCGGCGGATATGCTGGAGGAGTTGGGATATCGGGTCGTTCAAGCCTCCAGCGGCAAAGAGGCACTGGATTTGCTGGACGGCAATCCGGACCTGGACGTGATGGTCACGGATATTAGGATGCCTGGGATGTCCGGCTTGGAGTTGTCTGACCTGGCAGGCGACCGGCATCGCGATCTGAAGATCATCCTTATTTCTGGCTATTTCCTGCCGCAACCGATTCAGCGCCGCTTCCTGCAGAAGCCCTTTCGCACCCACGACCTTGACGCGGCCATTCGGGCCGAGCTTGGCTGGGGAGGCCACGCCTAGCGCTTTGCCCGGTTCATGCCCGCTCTGACCGATCACCGGCGAAGCCCGGACCAAGCCGTTGTAGCGATCCCCGTGCAAAACGAGGAACAGCGGATCACCGATTGCCTGCTGGCACTATCGGCGCAGACCCATCCCATGCCGCCCCGCGTCGTCTTGCTCGTGAACAACACGCGTGATCGGACCATCGACGCGGTCCGTGCGGTCGCACCCTCGCTCTCATATTCGCTGCATGCCGTCGAGCACGACTTTCCGCCTGCGCTGAGCAATGCCGGCAACGCACGCAAGTTGGCGATGGACCATGCGTCTGCCATGGCCGGGGAGGGCGGTCCGTTATTGTGCACGGACGCGGATGGCTGCGTGGCGAACGATTGGCTTGCGGCCAATCTCTACCACTTGCGGCACGGGGCCGACGCCGTTGCTGGCCGGGCGCTGATCGACCCGGTGGAAGCCGACCAGATACCGGCAAGGCTGCACGAGGCTGATGCGCGCGAATACGCCTACGCCGCCGTGCTGGACGAGATCGAGAGCCTGCTCGACCCCGACCCGGCTGATCCCTGGCCGCGGCACACCGAACACTCCGGCGCCAGCATCTGTGTCACGCAGGCTGCATTCCACCGCGCGGGCGGCATCCCCGCGATGCCGGTCGGCGAGGACCGGGCCTTCTTTGCCGCGCTTCGTCGGATAGACGCCAACATCCGGCATGCACCGGAGGTGTGCGTCGTGGTGTCCGGCCGCATACAGGGCCGGGCGGCGGGGGGTATGGCCGACACGATCCGGCGGCGGCTTGTGTCGCCGGATCGCTATCTGGATGACGCGCTGGAGCCTGCGACCAACCGCGCGCGGCGGGTTCGGCTACGGTGCCGGTTCCGCCAGGCGTTCCGCAACGGCGAAGACCTCGGGCAGCTCGCCTCGTCGGCCGGCGTCGTGGTGCAAGGGATGCAGACCATCGAGGCCCAAACGACGTTCGGCGCCGCCTGGGAGGCATTCGAAGCCCGGTGCAGCGAACTGGCGCGGGTTAGGATTGGCGTCGATCGGCTGCCGCGCGAGATGGAACGTGCCCAGATGCTGCGCAAGTTCGTGAGGGGTGATTGCACGCGAGGGGTCGGCGTCAGCCCCGCTCCGGCGCTGAGTTGAAGCCATGCTGGGCCGCCTCGAGCAGGACGGCGTCCGGGGCGGGCTGCCTTAGATAGACGGCAAGATCGCGGGAGATCCGCTCCACCGGGCTGGGCCGAAGCAACGAACCCAGCCCAAGTGCGCGCTGTACGATCTGGATGCTGCCAAGGCAGGCCGCCTCGACGGCAATCCGGGCGAGGTTGACGTAGGCGACGCGGTCCGCGATAGCGCCGGTTTGACACTCGCCGTAGCTGGCCGCGGCCTCTGTCCAGAGCCGGGCCGTCTCCACGGCGATCAGCAGGCGGCCGAAGCGTTCCTGCTGCAAAGGGGCGGTCTGGTGCCCCTTGCGCTGGAGTTCGCGCCGTGTGGCATGCACCAGGGATTGAAGGCCACCCAGGGTCACGGCGGTCGTGCGCCACGCGCCGGTCGAGAAGTCGGGCTCGCGCAGATAGTCGCCGTCGCCGCCGATCAAGGCTTCGGGTGGAAGGGGGACATCGTCGAAGGAGACGGCGCCGTTGATGGCAGCGCGCATGCCGGGCAGGACGCCGCGAAACGGCCGCACACGCTCGCCTCGGCCCATCCCGGCGACGGCGAGGCGGGTTCCTGCAGCGGTTGCGACCGTAATCAGGGCGCTGGCAACGTAGCCGGCCCCGGAGCACGGGGCCTTCCGTCCCTGAAGCAAGCCGTTGTTCAGTACGACTTCGGCGCCCGGGGCGTCGGTGACCCATAGCCCGAGCAAGTCGCCGGAGAGCACCTGTTTCGCGAGCGTCTGCACCTGCTGCCGGGTTCCGAAATGAACGATGAGCCGGATCGCGTTCACATGGGCCTCGACGAGGCGCCCGACGGCAAGGTTGCCTTGGCCGAGGGTCGTCAACAACTCGAGCGTGACCTTGGCCGCGAGTGGCTCGGTACCAGCGCCGACCCCACCAAATTCGGTCGGCAGCGGCGCTGCCAACGCGCCCATTCGTCGGAGATCGGCGACATCGTCCACTGGGAAGGCTTCGGCCTCGTCCAGCGCGGCAGCCCGGTCCTGCATTACAGGCACAAGCGTCCGCAGCTCGGCCAGAATTTGGGCGCCGTTCATGGCCAGGCCAGACTAGTCGGCAGTAGCGCCCAGCTTGCTCGATAGCGTGGGCATGGTCGAGCGCCGGTTTGGCACGAGCCAGCGCTGGAGCCGGTCGAGATAGAGATAGACCACGGGTGTTGTATAAAGGGTCAGCACTTGGCTCAGGATGAGCCCGCCCACCATTGCGAAGCCGAGCGGCTTGCGCAGCTCCGACCCGGCGCCGTCGCCGAACACAAGCGGCAAACCGCTGAGCAGGGCCGCCATCGTCGTCATGAGAATCGGGCGGAAGCGCAGCAAGCAGGCTTGACGGATGGCGGCATGCGGGCTCATGCCGTCCCGCCGCTCCGCACCGATCGCGAAGTCGACCATCATGATGCCGTTCTTCTTGACGATGCCGATCAGCAATATAACCCCGATCAGTGCGATGACCGAAAGGTCGTACCCAAAGATCATCAGCATCAGGAGCGCGCCAACCCCGGCCGAGGGAAGGGTAGAAAGGATGGTGATCGGGAGGATGAAGCTTTCGTATAGGATGCCGAGGATAATGTAGACCGCGATCAGCGCGGCTGCGATTAAGTAGGGCTGGGTGCTCAGCGACGATTGGAAGGCTTGAGCCGTGCCTTGGAACGTTCCGCGCAGGGTTGCCGGGGTTCCTATCCGGGCCATTGCCGCGTTGATCGCGTCGACCGCCTGGCCGAGCGCGGCACCTTGGGCCAGGTTGAAGGAGAGCGTCACCGAGGGAAACTGGCTCTGATGCGCGATGGCGAGCGGCACCACCGGCCTCGTATCCGCCTTGACGAACGTGGAAATCGGAACGGCCACGCCCTCGCGGGATTTCACGTAAAGCCTGTCGAGCGTCGACATGTCACCCTGCATTTCAGGCGGGACCTCGAGGATGAGCTTGTAGGAATTGAGCTGGGTGAAGTACTGCGCGATTTGACGCTGGCCGAAAGCGTCGTAGAGCGTGTCGTCGATCACCTGCGGCTGGATGCCGAACCGGGCCGCGCGGTCGCGGTCGATGGTCAGCGTGGCCGTCGTGCCCGCCACTTGCTGGTCGGTCGCGACGTCGCGGAGCATGGGGAGGCCACGCAAGGTCGTCAGGATCTTTGGCGCCCACTCGTACAACTCGCCCAAATCGGCGTCTTGGACCGTATACTGATACTGTGTCCGAGCCAGGCGCCCGCCGACATTGATGTCTTGCGCGGGCTGGAAGTAAACGTTCATCCCCTCGACTTTTGCCACTTGCGGCCGCAGCCGTGCAATCACCTGCTGTATGCTTGCGTCGCGCTCTCCGAAGGGCTTCAGCGTGACCCAGAGGCGACCGTTGTTGCCGGTTTGACCGCCCAGGCCGGCACCGATGCTGGACGATATGGCGGCCACAGCCGGGTCCTTGGCGACAATCGCTGCCGCGAGCTGTTGCCGGCGGCCCATCTCGGCAAACGACACATCTTGGCCGGCTTCGGTGATACCCAGCATAACGCCGGTGTCTTGGGTCGGGAAGAATCCCTTCGGTATCTGGATATAGAGGTAAGCCGTCAGCCCCATCGTGGCAAAGAACACCATCAATGTCATGAACTGGAAACGGAGCGCGATGTCGAGTGTACGGCGGTAGCCTGCCAATAGCGCATCGAAGAACCGCTCGATGATGCGGTAGAGTAGGCCGTGATTGCCCGAATGGTGCTTCAGGAAGCGAGAGCACATCATCGGCGTGAGCGTCAGCGAGACGAAAGCGGAGACGAGGACCGTGATGGCCACCGTCATCGCGAACTCGCGAAACAGCCGGCCGACGATGCCGCCCATCAGCAGCAAAGGGATGAAGACCGCGATGAGCGAGAGGCTGATGGAAATAATCGTGAACCCGATCTCGCCCGCGCCCTTCAAGGCCGCTTCGCTTGGGCTCATTCCCTCTTCGATGTGGCGATAGATGTTCTCGAGCATGACGATCGCATCGTCGACGACGAAGCCGACCGCGATCGTTAGCGCCATCAGCGTGAGGTTGTTCAGGCTGTAGCTGCAAAGATACATCACCGCGAATGTGCCAACGAGAGCGAGCGGCACTGTCACGCTCGGAATGATGGTGGCCCAGACATTGCGCAGAAAGAGGAAGATAACCAGCACTACCAACGCGATCGACAGCATCAGCGTAAGCTGCACTTCGTGCACCGAGGCGCGGATGGTCACGGTGCGGTCCACGACGGTCTCGACCGTAATCGAGGGTGGTATCGCGGCCCGCAGCGCCGGCAGGGCGCCTTTGACCCGTTCGACCGTGTCGATGACGTTGGCGCCGGGTTGCTTGAAGACGAAGAGCTGGATGCCGCGCTTGCCGTTCTGCCATCCGGCCAGTCGAGCGTTCTCAGGGCCATCGACCGCGCGGCCAATGTCCTGGATGCGCACGGGCCCGCCATTGCGCCATGCCAGGATAACGTTGTTGAACTCGGCCGCCTTCGTCAGCTGATCGTTCGCGTAGATCGCCATGGCGCGGACCGGCCCGTCGATCACGCCTTTCGGCGCGTCCACGGTGGAGGTGACCAGCAACTGGCGAACGTCCTCCAGCGTCATATTCATGGCCGCCAGGCGTGACGGATCGACCTGAATGTGAATCGAGCGTTTCTGCTCACCCCCAATCGAAACCTGCGACACGCCGCTGATTTGCGAGATCTGCTGGCTCAGGATGTTGTCGGCAAAATCATTGACCTCGATCAGCGGCAGCGTATCCGACTGCACGGCCAGGATCAGGATGGGACTGTCGGCTGGATTGACCTTGCGAAAGATGGGCGGATTGGGAAGGTTCTTGGGCAGCTGGCCGCCGGCATTGTTGATCCCGGCTTGAATATCAAGCGACGCCGCGTCGATATTCCGTTCTAGGTCGAATTGCACGACGACCTGGGTCGACCCGGCCACGCTCACGGAGGTCATCTGAGCCACGCCGGAGATTTGCGAGAACTGCCGCTCGAGCGGCTGCGCAACGGTGGATGCCATCGTCTCCGGGCTGGCGCCAGGCAGCTGAGCGCTGACTTGGATGGTCGGGAACTCGACGCGGGGCAGGGGAGCCACAGGCAGCAACGGATAGGCTGCGATGCCGATCAGAAGGATGGCCGCCATAAGCAGCGACGTGGCAACCGGGCGCCGGATGAACGGGGTCGAGATGCTCATTGGCTCCGCCCTAACTGGCCGGCTTCGGTTCGCTGACGGCCACTCGTGCCCCGTTCGACAGGCGAGATTGCCCCGCGACCACCACAAACTCTCCCCCTTGCAGACCTTGCGCGATCACCGCCACATGTCCGTCATCCTGTTCCACCTCGACCGGCTGCAACCCAACCGTGGTATCTGGCTTCAACACAAAGACGTACAATCCTGTCGGCCCCCGCTGGATCGCGGCAGTCGGTACCGTGGGCACGTTCGTCCGCGTATCCACCCTCAATCTGACGTTGATGAATTGGCCGGGCCAAAGGGCGTCGTCGTTGTTGCCGAATATGGCTTTGAGCTTGATGGTTCCGGTCGTCGTATCGATGGCGCTGTCCGTGGTCAGAAGCTCGCCTTGGCTCAGCAGAGTCTTGTCGTCGGAGCTATAGGCCGCCACGGCGAGCTTGCCACGCCGCATCGCAGCCTGCACCTTTGGTAGGCTATCCTGCGGCAAGGTGAACAGCAGGGAGATTGGCTGGATCTGCGCGATCGTGACAATGCCGGTGCTGTTTGGGTCGGCAACCCGGATGAAGTTGCCGGCGTCCACTAGTCTGAGCCCAACGCGCCCCTCGATGGGCGAGACGATCCGGGTGAAGCCCAGGTTCAGCCGCGCGGCGGCGATGGCGGCATCGGAGCCCCGGACGTTGGCCTCGGCCTGGGCGACATTGGCGCGTTGCAGGTCGAGCCGCTGCCTGGATGCGACTTGGCTGTTGGCAAGGTCGGTGTAGCGAACGAGATCGCCGCGCGTGTTGGCGAGCATGGCTTCGTCGGCCGCTCGCTTCGCAAGCGCCTGGTCGAGGATCGCCTGATACGGCCTGGGATCAAGTTGCGCCAACAGGTCGCCCGGTTGCACGCGCTGCCCTTCCGTGAAGAGAACGCGGTCGAGGGTGCCGTCAACGCGGGCGCGAAGGGTAACGGACTGGAAAGCCTGCGCCGTTCCAATGGCGCGGGCCAGCACCGGGACGTCTTGGCGCGTAACGGCGGCGACGCTGACGGGCACGACCGGCGACGCGTTGACCGCGGCCGGACTTTGCGCATGCAGCGCCGAAATAGCGAGCCCGGCCACGCCGATCAGCAGTAGCGCAATAGGCCAGGCTCGCAGTTGCTTCAAAATGTATCAACCCTCGTCAATGTTAGGCGGCATCGCCATTCTGATCAGGCGCAACCCCGAACTCCAGCACTTAATCCACAGTGGACCAGAAATCCGCCGATTTGTTGACGTTCGGTTGACGTTAGCTTGGGCAGCGAGGCGGCAATCGCCAAGTTTGGGGGCGGTTCGCTTATCTGGCTTTTGTGAGTGGGCCACGCATCGTCCGTCCTTGCGCCGGTCAGCGTGGTGTCGGTGCATCCTTACGCAGCCACGGCGCGTGCGCTCGAGGGCAAGCCGACCGCTCGGGATCAGGCACCGCGCGATCATCCCCGGCGCGTGAAGGCGTTGGTTGCGAGCCGAGTTGGCGCGGCACGGTAGGCATCCAAACCTCGGCCGGTCGGGGCGTCGATCGAGCGCGCGCCACGTGCGCGGTGGGCCGTGACGGCCGCGATTGCGTCGGCCTTCGTCTCGAACACCTGGCCCACGCCTTCGACGTTAATGGTCCAAAGCCAAGCGGTGACACCGCCCTGTTCATCACGCCGGCCGCTTTCAACCACCCCGATGGCCTGCATGAGCCGGTCCGGGATTCTCATGGCCCGTTCGGTGGCGGCAATTGCACTGCGGCACAGGGCCGAGGGCGACGGGCCTGGCGCTGCACGCGCCCCGCAGGGCAACGCAAGGGCCAACAGCAGGAATGCGGCGAGGATAGGTCGCATGGCATCCTGGATACCGCACCTGGATGAACAAACTCTGAATGCCGGTCCGCCACGCCATGCTGCAATGCGAAAAAAGGCTTGCACGAGGGTTTGGACAACCATACCGTTCGGATGCGGCCGGGCTTCGGCTCTGCCGCTTTGGACGTTTCCTCCCTAAACTTGGCGGTGCTGCGAGGCACCGCCATTTTTTTAGGTGGCGAGGAGTCCCGGCGCCAATTGCGCCAACCGTGCCGCGAGGGTCGTAAGGTGTCGCTGCACGGACGGGAAGCCGGAGCTGCGCTCGAACCGGGCTTCGTCCATATATAGGGTACGCGCAACCTCGATCTGCAGGGCGTGGATTGATTCGCGGGGTCGGCCGTAGTGCCTTGTCACGTATCCGCCGGCGTAGGGGTCGTTGCGGCGGACCTGGTAGCCCATGCCTGTCAGCAGAGCTTCGGCAGCTCGGGTGATCCTGGACGAGCAGGCCGTGCCATGCGCGTCACCCAACACGAAATCGGGCGTTCCGCGCCCGGTGCCGCAGCTTTGCGCGGGCATGGAATGGCAGTCGATTAGCAGGCAGGCGCCGAATTTCTGCCGGGTGTCGTCCAGCAGCGATCGGAGCGCCTCATGGTAGGGCTGCCAGCATGCCTGCACCCGGAGTTCGGCTTCGCGGAACGGCAGCTTGCGGCGGTAGATCGTCTCGCCGGAGGCGACCACGCGGGCCAGGGTACCCAGCCCGGCGCCGACCCGGGCGCTGGTGGTGTTGACCCATGCCGGAAGCGGGCCGTCGAACATGGCCGGGTCGAGTTCCCAGGCTTCGCGGTTTGGGTCGCAATAGGCTCGGGCGAAGGTGGCGGCGAGCAAGGGAGCCCCGGCCAGAATCGCGCCGGTGAACAGGTCGTCGACAAAGCTGTCCTCGCTCCGGCGAAGGGAGCGGGCATCGAGCCGGGTGGAGGGAAGGAAGTCTGCCGGGTAGTCGCGGCCGGAATGTGGAGAGGCGAAGACTAGGGGCGCGGTCTGCCGGGCGGGCGCGTCGATCCGGAATGGGGCCGAGCCGAGGCTGTCGCGCATGGCGGGTGACGGGGACGGCATCGCGTGGTCCATAGCCCATTCAAGCCGGGCTGGCTGCATCTGTCACCTGCCTTGCCTGGCTTGCGGCGCCTCGCGTGCGCAGGCTGGTCCGTTCTAAAGGTTCGGCGCGGATGGGCGCTTAGCTGAGCGGAGAGCATCGCCTCGACACGGCGGCTCTGCTGTAGCGTAATTTCCTGACTTTGTTTACTAATTTCTGCCTGCTCCTGAAAAGTCGATGGCCTCTTGCACGCTCGCCCGCATATCCTCCGGCAATCCGGCCCACCACCGCCGGTTCGCGCTCAAAAGGTAGAAGCTATACTGGTAGCTGACCCGGCTGGTTTGCGAAATCATCTCGGGCAAGCCTGCGCCGACCAAGGCGTTGGGCGTCGGCTCGACCGCGTCGATCACGCCCTGTTGCAGGGCAGTGGGCACCTGGGTCCAGTCCATCGCAATCACGTTCGCGCCCAGCGTCTTCATCGTCGCGATGCTGACCGGGATTGCCTGGACGCGCATTTTCACGCCACGAAAGTCGCTTGGCGTCAAGATCGGTTTCGGCCCCCGGTTGCTGAAATCGCGCGGTCCGTTCAGCCAGACGCTCACCACGGCGATGTTCTTGCGTTCCAGGTCCGGGATGAAGGTTGCGCGGATCACCGGATCGTCCATGGCCTCGCGGATTGCTCTGGGCGTGGAGAGCAGTAAGGCAGGAACAACGCGTTGATCTTGTTTGCGAGCGGCGCATAGGTGGTGCGCAGCAAGAACGCGGGGCCGCGGATGCTGACGCTGGACCTAATATTCACCGATGATGCGGCTTACCAGCGCGTGGCCGGAAGCGGCGTGCTGAACGCCAGCCGTATCGCGGCATTGTATGGCGTGCAGGCGCAGGACGTGCCGATCATCCCGTACCCGATCGGCCGGGCCATCAAGATCAGCGTGCCGCGCAAGGTGACCGCGGGTGATCCGGGCGACCGCGACGTCTATGGGGCGCAGCAGCACGCGCCACTGTTAGGGATCGAAGTGTGAGCGCCGTTGGCCGCATGCGGGACAAGTTTTCCGGAGCGGGGAGGGGCGTGATGCGCTTGTTGGGCGCGTCGGGTCAGCTCGGGTACGGCATTCCTAGCCCGGCCCTGAACGCTGGGCTGGCGCGGGAACCGCATCTGATCGGCTGCGACATGGGGTCCATTGACATCGGCCCTAGCTATCTCGGCCGTGGCGAGATGGCGACCTCGCCCGCGTCGACCCGGCGCGACCTGCGCAAGGTGCTGATGGCCGCCCGGGCGCACGACGTTCCGCTGGTGATCGGCAGCGCCGGGTCGGCTGGAGCGGGGCCGCATGTGCAGGCAACCCTCAATACCGTGCGGGATATCGCGCGCCAGGAAGGCCTGAAGTTCCGCATGGGCGTGCTGCATGCTGACATCCCGGAGGAAACGGTGAAGGCGGCAGTCCGGGCCAACGAAGTTCAGGGTGTGGACGGCATGCCGGCACTGACGGAAGCGGCGGTGGACGCCTGCACGAACTTGGTGGCCCAGATGGGCACCAACTCGTTCCAGCGTGCGCTGGAACAGGACATCGACGTGTTGATCGCGGGGCGGGCCTGCGACACCGCTATCTTCGCGTCGCTCCCCGGCATAGTCGGGTTTCCACTCGGCCTGTCCACGCACATGGCGAAGATCATCGAGTGCGCGTCGTTGTGCTGCGTGCCGGGTGGGCGGGACACCATCATGGCGACGCTGGACCGTGACGGGTTCAGCCTGGAGAGTATGGCGCCCAACCGCCGCGCGACCCCGGTCTCCGTGGCGGCGCACAGCCTACACGAACAGAGCGATCCGTTCACGGTGCAGGAGCCGGGACCGGTGGTTGGATCTGGGCCAGGCGCATTACGAGGCGCTGGACGACCGGCGCACACGGGTCACTGGTGCGATGTGGCACGCCAGTTCGACGCCTTGGATGAAACTCGAGGGTGCGTGCCGGGTAGGCGAGCGTGCGGTGTTGCTCTGCGGGGCGGCCGACCCGCGATTCATCGCGCGGTCCGAGGAGATCCTGAGCAACGCCGCCGCAGGGGTGCGCGACCTGGTCCTGGTGTGCGAGGACGCCGAGGAGGACTACTACTCGCTGTTCTGGCGCGTCTACGGCGTGAACGGGGTGCGCGAGGCGATCCCGGCCGATGCGCCGCTACCAGGGGAGGTGTTCCTGCTGGTGGAATGCATCGCGCCCACGTCGGAACGGGCGGCGGAGGTGGTGCGCACGATGAAGCAGTACCTGCTGCATAACGGTTACCCCGGACGGCTGTCGACCGGCGGCAATGTGGCCTTTCCGTTCACGCCACCCGAAGTGTCGCTCGGCACAGCGTACCGGTTCAACGTCTATCACCTGATGCGGGCGCACGATCTGCAGGCGTTGTTCCCGCTGCAGGTCGAGACGGTTTAGCGCGGCAAAGGAGCCCAAACGTATGGTTGTAATCGACGCGGACGGCGTGCGCCGGCGGTTTCCCGAGGTGGATGGGATCAAGGACGCAAGGCTGCGACAGTCCGTGATCAACATCTGGATCGAAGTCGGCGCCGAGTGCGCTTGGGAGCGTTTCGAGGATGTGCCGAAAAACCTGGACGCCGAGAAGTACCGGCCGCTGGTGGAGCACATCCGCGGCGTCACGATGATGGCGACCGCGCTGGCCGAGGTCGCCCGACGAAGCGTTGTTGCATGTGTGGACATCGGGTAATCGCGGCGGGGGCATCGGTCCTTCATGATGCCGCGGTCCGGGCGCTGTCGTCCGGCGGTTCGCACCATGGGCGGCGGTTCAATGACCCGATTTGTTGGCTTGGACATCTGCAACCTCTGTTGGTGGCCTGGCGGCAGCTGCGCGAGCAGATTGCCGCGTTCGACAACCCTGTGACGACCGAAAATGGCCAAAGTCGAGCTTAGTTCTAGACCGTGGCCACCGGGGTCACCGGCGACCCCACCGCCCCCGGCAGCCGCAACGGCGGCGCCGTCAGCAGGAACCGGCTGCGCCCGTTGGCCAGCAGCCAGTCGTTCAGCTCCGTCAGGTACCACAGCTCGCCCAGATGGATGCCCAGCTTGAATAGGCACAGCTCGTGCAGCCCCTCGTACGCCTCGCCCTCGCGCAGCTCGCGCGGCGGCACCGCCTCGACCGCGTAGTTGTCCGCGGCGATCGCGACCAGGCCGCTATCGGCGACCCAGCGCAGCAGGCGTTCGTCGCAGCCGTCCAGGTGGCAGAACGCGTCCTCCATCGTCGCGCGGTCCGGCTTGCCGCCCATCGCCAGCAGGGCGGCGGCTTGGCCGGTATGCAGGCAGACGATGTCCCCGGGCTCGACCACCACCTGGTTGCGTGCCATCGCATGCATCAGGTCGTCGTACCCCACCAGGCGTCGCGAAGGCCCGAACGCGCCCAGCAGGTCGATCATCACCCCGCGCCCCTGCACGCCGGTCTGCGCCATGTTCTCGATGCCCAGCGCCCGCGCGCGCGGCGGATCCCCGCCCACGTCGTCGTGACCGCGATAGCCGTTGTAGTAGCGGATCCCCGCCTCCCCCCCCGGTCCGGCCGCGAACACCGCACCCACATGCGCCAGCGCGTCCCAATGCGTCGAGTAGTGCGTCGACAGGATGGCGCAGTCGTCGCAATAGATGTCGGTGTGCCGGGCCTGCGACTGCAGGTTATACTTCACGCGCCCGTTGCGCACGACAGGGGTCAGCTGCGGCGGCCGGCGTTGTAGGCCGTGATAGTCCCCGCCGGGGTAGTCGAGCGGCAGGCTCAGGCAGAACACCCGTCCCGCGCGCACCTCGGCGACGCCCTGCAACACCCGCTCGGGCGTCAGCAGGTTCAGCCGGCCCCGCTGGTCGTCGTCACCGAACTCACCCCAGTTCGACCCCTTCGGACGCATGGTCCAGCGCCGTGCCGCCATATCGCCTCCTGCTTACACGATCGCCCGTTGACACGCCGACTCCAGGCACCTTAGCCTTTGTCGAAACGTTGTTTCCTACACCAAACATCCCGGAGGGGACCATGCGCCTCGCACTCCGCATCGCGCTGCTGCTCCTGGCCGGCTTCGCCGCGCTCCCGGCCCGGGCCCGCACCCTCGACGAAATTCTGCGCGCGCAGAAGCTCATCGTCGGCGTCAACCCCTCCGTCCCGCCCACCGCGATGTTCAACGACAAGAACGAGCTGGACGGGTTCGATGTGCAGCTGTCGCGCAAGATCGCCGCCATGCTGGGCGTCGCGGTCGACTTCGTGCAGGTCGGCGCGAACGACCGCGTTCCCTTCGTCGCCAGCGGCAAGGTCGACATCGTCATGGGTGCCATGACCCGCACGCCCGCCCGCGCCAAGGTCATCGACTTCACCCTGCCCGTGAACACCGAGGCCAATGCCGTGCTGACCATCGAGGGCAAACCTCTCGAGAAGTGGCAGGACCTCAACGACCCGAAGTTCACGGTCGCCGAGGTCCGCGGGACCACCTCGGCCGAGTTCGTGCGCGCCAACCTGCCGCAAGCCAAGCTGCTGCTGCTGGACGACCACCCGAGCCTGGTCGCCGCCCTCGCCCAGGGCCGGGCCGACGCCTCGATCAACGTGGTCGAGCTCGAGGTCAAGTACATGGCCCTGCATCCCAACGTGAAGTGGAAGACGCTGCCGACGCCGGTACGGTTGTATTACAACGCGATCGGCGTCGCGAAGGGCAACGACACCCTTCGCAACTGGCTCAACGTCGCCATCTTCGACCTGCAGAGCGACGGCACCGTCGACGCGCTATGGAAGGAATGGTTCAAGACCGACAACATCTTCGGGGTGAAGCCGAACCCCTACTTCTGACCCGGTCCCCGTGGGCTACACGCTCCAGTACGCGCAGGCCACGCCATACCTGCCGTACCTGCTGGCGGGTGCCTGGATCAGCCTGCAGATCGCCGTCCTGTGCTTCTTCGCCGGCCTGGCGCTGGCCCTGCCGCTGGCCGCCGGCCTCGTGTCCCGCCGCCCGATCCTGTCTCGCCTGTCCGGCGCCTACGTCGCTTTCTTCACCAACACGCCGGGCCTGGTGCAGATCTTCTTCATCTACTACGCCCTCCCGGACCTCGGCCTCGTGCTCGACTCCTACCAGGCGGTGGTGCTGGGCATCACCCTGAACGCCGCCGGCTATCTCGCGCTCATCCTGCGCGGCGGCTTCCTCTCGGTCGAACGGGTTGAGCTGGACGCAGGCGTCACCCTGGGCATGTCGCAGCTGCAGCTGCTGCGCTACGTGATCGTGCCGCACATGGCGCACGTGCTCTACCCCGCGATCGGCAACAAGTTCGTCCTGATGGTGCTGGGTACCGCGGTCGCCGGCGTGTTCGGGGTGGAGGAGCTGATGGGCCGCACCATCAACGCCAACGCCGAATCCTTCCGCTCGGTGGAGTTGCTGAGCATGACCGCCGCCATCTACGTGGCGCTGACGGTCCTGGCGACGCTGACCCTGTCCGGGCTCGGCCTCGCCCTGCTCGGCCGCCGCGTGCGGTTCGCTGGCTGATGGCCCACGTCTGGGCCGAGCTGCCGCGCTTCCTGACCTACTACAACCTGCTGTTCCTGCTGACCGCGATGACCAGCACGCTGCTGCTCTCCGTCCTCGGCTGCGTCGTCGGCGGGCTGCTCGGCCTGGCGCTCGCCGTGGTGCGCACCGCACCCGGCGGTGCCATGGCGCCGGCCCGGGCGGTCGCCTTCCTGCTCGTTGAGTTCTGCCGCCGCCTGCCGCCGCTGGTCGTCCTGATGCTGGCCTTCTTCACCGCCAGCCTGACCCGCACCGAGCTGACCCTGTTCCAGGTCGCGCTGATCGGCCTTTCGCTGGTCGCCGCGGCCTCGCTGGCGGAGATCGTGCGGGGCGGCGTGCTGTCGGTGCACCGGACCCAGTGGGACGCGGCCGCGGCGCTGAACTTCGGCTATCTGCGGACCATCTTCACCGTCATCCTGCCGCAGGGCTGGCGGGTGATCCTGCCGCCCGGCTTCAGCTTCCTGCTGCTGTTCATCAAAGACACCGCATTCGCCTCCCAGCTCGGCACGCTCGAGCTGACGTATGCCGGCAAGATCATGACCACGCGCGGCTTCTCCGCCGCACTGTCCTACGGTTCGGTGCTGCTGCTCTACTTCATCCTGTCCTACGGCCTGGCCCGGCTCGGCACCACCATGGAGCGGCGCCTTGCCCTTCCTGCAGATCGCTGACCTGCACGCCGCCTACGCCGGCACGCCCGTCCTGCGCGGCGTGTCGCTGGCGATCGAACGGGGCGAGGTGCTCGGCCTCATCGGCCCCTCCGGCTCCGGAAAGAGCACGCTGCTGCGGGTCTTGATCGGGCTGCTACCGCCGACCTCCGGCACCGTCAGCCTGGACGGCCAAACCATCGACTATCGCAACGCAACCGAAGTGCGGGCGCTGCGCAACCGCTGCGCCATCGTCTTCCAGCAGTTCAACCTGTTCCAGCACATGACCGCGTTGCGCAACGTCATGGTCGCCCCGCTCAAGATCCAGCGCCGCCCCGCCCGCGAGGTGGAGGCCGAGGCCCGCGCCCTGCTCGACAAGGTCGGCCTCGGCCACAAGCTCGGCGCCTACCCGGCCCAGCTCTCGGGCGGCCAGCAGCAGCGCGTCGCAATCGCCCGGGCGCTCGCCGTCAAGCCCGAGATCCTGCTTCTTGACGAGGTCACCTCCGCCCTGGACCCGGAGCTGGTGCACGAGGTGCTCGACACCATCCGCCTGCTGGCGACCGAGGGCATGACGATGGTCGCCGTCTCGCACGAGATGGGCTTCGTGCGTGGCATCGCCTCCCGCGTGGCCCTGATGAGCGACGGCGCGCCGGTCGAGGTCGCCGCGCCCGCAGAGCTGTTCGACAACCCGAGAACCGACCGGGCGCGCGACTTCGTCTCCAAGATCATCCGCGCCCCCTGATCATCGGCGCCCCCTGATCATCGGCGCCCCCTGATCATCGGCGCCAATCGGCAGCCGCCTTGATTGACTTCGACAGACTACCCCAATAGCGTTCCATACCGAACGCGCGTTTTCCCTGCAAAACATAACGGGAGATTCCCCATGAAGGTCGACGGCTTCCGCGGCGTCATTCCCGCCTTGACCACGCCCTTCCATGCCGACCTTTCGCTGGACGAGGACGCCTTCGCCCGTCTGGCCGAGATGGTCATCGGCGACGGCGTCGATGGGCTGCTCGTAAACGGCTGCACCGGGGAGAGCTGGTCGCTGACCCTCGACGAGCGCGCCACCATCTTCCGCATCGCCGCCCAGGTCGCCCGCGGCCGGCTGAAGGTCATCGCCGGCTGCAGTGCCATCACCTCGGCCGAGACCATCGCCAAGATCGACCAGGCGGCCAAGGCCGGCTGCGACTACGCCATGGTCTCCCCGCCCTGGTACGTGATCCCGGGCCCGGAGGAGATCATGGACCACTACCGCGCCGTGCTGGACGCGAGCGCGCTGCCGGTCGTACTGTACAACATCCCGCGCCGCACCGGGGTGCAGATCACCCCTGACATGGTCGACCGCCTGGCCGACCACCCGAAGGTGATCGCCATCAAGGAGAGCTCGAAGGACTGGGGTATCCTGTCCCAGGTGATCCGCCGGGCCAGCGACCGCATCAGCGTCTTCGCCGGCTATGCCAGCTTCTTCGGCCTTGCCGCGCTGACCGAGGGTGCGGTCGGATACATGGACTCCGGCACGCCCGTCTTCGGCGCGAAGTCGCCCGAGTTCTACCGCGCCTGCGTCTCCGGCGACCTCGCGACCGCCCGGCGCATTCAGATCGAGATGTCCTCCATGCTCGAATCCTTCTTCGGCCTGGGCACCTTCCCCTCCAGCGTCAAGGCCTCGCTCGACCTCATCGGCCGCCCCGGCGGTCCGACCCGGCCGCCCATCAAGTCCCTGACCGCCGCGCAACGCGACACCCTGCGCCACAAGATGGAGGAGGCCGGCTTCATCGCCGGGGCTCGCGCCGCGGCGGAGTAGGGCGTGAGCGCGACGAACCGGACCGCCCTGCCGCTCGACGGCCGGGTGGCGCTGGTCACCGGCGGCGGCTCCGGGATCGGCGCCGCCATCGCCGCCTGCTTCCGCGGCGCCGGCGCCGCCGTTATCGTCTCGGGCCGCACCGAAGCCCGGCTCGCAGCCACCGCCGCGACCATCGGCGCCCATCCGATCGTTGCGGACGTGTCCGACGAGCCTGCCGTGCAGGCCCTGTTCCGCCAGGTGACGGACCGCTTTGGCGGCCTCGACGTGCTGGTCAACAATGCCGGCGTCACTGGCCCCGTCTCCCGCGCCGCGGACATGGACCTTGCCCAGTGGGACGCCACGATGGCCGCCAACGTCCGCGGCACGATCCTTTGCATCAAGTACGCCGTGCCCTTGCTGCGCGCCCGCGGCGGCGGGTCGATCATCAACATGTCGTCGCTGATGGGCCTGCGCGGCTATCCGATGCGCAGCGCCTACACGGCCACCAAGTTCGCCGTGCTGGGCATCACCGAGGCCGTGGCGCAAGAGGTCGGCGTCGACAACATTCGCGTCAACGCGCTGTGCCCCGGCGCCGTCAACGGCGACCTCATGCAGCGCGTCATCACCGCCCGCAGCCAGGCCGAGGGCCGCCCGCCCGAGGAGATCGTCCGCGTCAACTACACAGATAAGGCCGCACTGCGCCGCTGGGTCGAGCCCGAGGAGGTGGCCCAGGCCGCGCTGTTCCTGGCCACCGACGCCGCCGCCTCCATTACCGGGGAGCGGATCCGGGTCGATGCGGGTCGGATGTGAGCGCCGCCAGGTCGACCCGGTACAGCGCGCCCGACTGCGCTTCCACGATCACCAGCCAGCGCCCGTCCGGGCTGAACGCGACCGACGTCGTCCAGCTGCCGCCCGGGACGTGGATGCGGCATAACGGGTCGCCGAACCGGTCGTAGACCCAGGCCCGGCCGATCTGCGATTGCGCCACCGCCAGCCGCCCCTCTGCGTCCGTCGCCATCCCGTCCGGCCCCAGCAGCCCGTGCCGGTAGCACGTCATCGCGAACCGCCCGTCCGGCAGACGGGCCAGGCCGTGCGGCTCCCCGTCATAGGTGTAGCCGACGCTCCAGCCGCCGTCCGGATCGACGCGGAACAGACGCCCATAGGGCACGTCGACCAGCCACAGGCGGCCCTCCGCGTCGAAGCACGGCGCTTCGAGGAAGGAGTGCAGCCGCTGGCCCGGCCGGGTCGTGCGCACCCACTCGGTCGGCTCGCCCTGGTAGTGCAGCGCCTCGGGCAGCGCGGTGAACAGCTCGGCCGCCAGATCGAGTGGGACGAGCGGGGCGGGATTGCGCATATCGCCACTGGACTGTTTCACGCACAAGGCTATGTTTTATCAGCCAACGCGTCCAGCCCATCCGGGGCCGTTCCCGCCTAGGAGAGTCCGCGATGAGCGCCGTCCTGCACCGTGACCTCAACCACCGGCCGCGGATCGCGACCAAGGGCGACGGCATCGCCCTGATCGACCACGACGGGCGCCGCTACCTGGACGCCTCGGGGGGTGCTGCCGTTTCCTGTCTCGGCCACTCCCACCCCGCCGTGGTCGCCGCGGTCCAGGCGCAGGTCGCCAGCCTGCCCTACGCCCATAGCGGCTTCTTCACCAGCGAGGCCGCGGAGGCACTCGCCGAGCACCTGATCGCCCGCGCGCCCGAGGGGTTCGGCGCTGGCCGCGCCGCCTTCGTGGGCAGCGGATCGGAAGCCATGGAGGTCGCCCTCAAGCTGACCCGGCAATACTTCGTCGAGGCCGGGCAGCCGTCCCGCACCCGCTTCATCGCCCGGCGCATGAGCTATCACGGCAACACCCTGGGCGCGCTGGCCATCGGCGGCCATATGGGGCGGCGCGCGATCTACGCGCCGCTCCTGATGGCGGTCTCCCACATCAGCCCCTGCTATCCCTATCGCGACCGCCACGATGGCGAGGACCCGGCCGCCTACTGCCGCCGCATTGCCGACGAGCTGGAGGCGGAGATCGTCCGGCTCGGCCCGCACACCGTCGCCGCCTTCGTCGCCGAACCGGTCGCCGGCGCCACGCTGGGCAGCGTCCCGCCTCCGCCCGGCTACTTCGTCCGCATTCGCGAGATCTGCGACCGCTACGGCGTGCTGTTCATCGCCGACGAGGTCATGTGCGGCATGGGTCGCACCGGCACGCTGTTCGCCATGGAAGGTCAGGGGGCCTGCCCGGACATCGTCACCGTCGCCAAAGGCCTCGGCGCCGGCTACCAGCCGATTGCGGCAACCCTCGCCTCAGGCCGCATCGTGGCAACGATCGCCGCCGGGTCCGGCATGCTGGCGAACGGGCATACCTACATGGGCCACCCGGTCGCCTGCGCCGCCGCCCTGGCCGTGCTGCGCACCATCGAGGCCGAGGACCTGCTCGCCAACGTCCGCGCCCGCGGCGAGGAACTGCGCGCCGCCCTCGACCAGCGGTTCGGCCAACACCCGCATGTCGGCGACATCCGCGGCGTCGGGCTGTTCCAGACGCTGGAACTTGTGGCCGACCGCGGTACCAAGGCGCCGTTTTCGCGCAGCGCCCGCCTGGCCGAGACGGTGAAGCAGGTCGCGATGGATAACGGCCTGATCTGCTACCCCTCTGCCGGGGTCGCGGACGGCAGCGAAGGCGACCACGTGCTGCTGGCCCCACCCTACATCGTCACCTCCGCCGAGATCGCCGCCATCGTGGACCGGCTGGCCGCCTCGCTGGACCACGCGCTGCTGCAGGCGGCGTAGCACCATGGCCGGGGCCGCCATCCTCCACCTGCACGCCCGCGACCCGGCCACCGGCCGCGGCACCATGGACCGCGACCGGTTCCGGGAGATCGTCGCCCGCATCCGAGACTCCGGCTGCGACGCCATCCTGAGCCTGTCCACCGGCGAGGGCGGTCGCTTCATGCCTCCGTGGACGAACCCAGCCTCGCCGGGCCCGGCACCACCCTGACCCGGCCGGAGAACCGCATCGCCCTGGACTACTTCGCCGCCCGCGGCGTGTATCCGAACCGCATGGAGATACGGGTCGCGGCGTTGCAAACCTCGTCCACGTAGCGGCCCTCGATCTGCGTCAGGTCGAACGCGCTGTCGGGGCCGGAGATGTCGATCGCCGCCACCACCAGCCCCGACTTGTCGAAGACCGGGGCGGAGATGGAGCTGCCGCCGCTCTCGATGATGCCGCGGCTGATGACGTAGCCGTTCGTCACCCCCTCGGCGATGCGCCGCCCCAACTCCGCCAAGTCCCGCGGCGTCAGCTCGGTCATCGGCTCGAACGGCTCCTCGGCGAACAGCGACGCGATCTCCCGGGTCGACAGGTCCGACAGCAGCAGCCAGCCCATCGGCGTCGCATAGGCGGGCAGCCGCGTGCCGACGTTCATGTTGCTCAGGAAGCCCGACCGGCTCTGCACGCAGCTGAGGTACAGCACCTCGCGATGGTCGCGGATGGCCAGGTGGGCGGAGACGTTGGTGTTGTTGCGCAGCGTCTCGAGGTCCGTGCGGGCCAGCTCGATCAGGTCCTGCGATGCCAGGTAGGCGAAGCCGATGTTCAGCACGCGAGGACCCAGGCGGAACAGCTTGGCCCCCTCGGTCGGCTCGATGAAGCCCATCTGGTTCAGCGTATAGGTCAGCCGGAAGGTCGAGGACCGGCTCAGCCCCAGCTTGCGCCCCAGCTCGGTGACGGTCAGCGGCCGGCGTGCCGCGGCCAGCGCCTCCAGCACCAGCAGCCCGCGCTGCAGCCCGGGGACGAAGTAGCTCTCGTGGTTCTTGTGCAGGTCGGAGTTCTTGTGCAAGGCAGGCGTCGTCTCAGGCATGGCGGCTCCTCGGCCCCAGGTTCTGGCCTGGCCTCTGGCTAGTGTCCACACGGGGCCGCGAATTCGGTTGACAGGACTGCCGGCCTCGTTTGGACTGTGAACGCCCGTTTGGTATATCGTCGTTTTGGAGGCAGCCATGCGCGATTTTCCGGCCCCGGTCTCTCGCCGCACCTTGATCACTGGGGCGGCCGCGACTGCCGGTACGCTGGCCATGCCCGCGGTCGGGCGCGCCCAGCGCAAGACCACGCTGCGCTTCTGGACCAGCCAGGGCGCTCCGCCCCAGCTCGCCGCCTGGAAGGACATCTTCGCCCGCTTCGAGCAGCAGAACCCGGCCTTCACGGTCTCGATCGAGCTGTTCTCCGACGACGACATCTGGCCGAAGCTGACCGCCGGCTTCGCCGCCCGCACCGTCCCCGACCTCGTCTCCTTCGTGCAGGCCTATACCGTCGCCACCCTGGCCAACAACGACCTGGTCGAGCCCTTCGACGAGGTGATCAAGGCCGTCGGCGAGGACGACTTCTTCCCCGGCATGCGCGACATCTACAAGATCGACGGCCGCTACGTCGCCGCGACCCTCAACAACGCCACCAGCTCCAACCTTTGGCACCGCAAGGACCTCCTGGCCGAGGCCGGGCTGCAGCCTCCCAAGACCTGGGACGAGCAGCTGGCCGCCGCCAAGGCCCTGACAAAAAACGGTGTCTACGGCAACAGCCTGCCCTACGGCCGCACCTCGTTCGCCAGCACGATGATGGTCAACTTCGTGCACCAGGCTGGCGGCGTGATCATCAACCCGGACGGCAGCGTCGGCCTCAACTCCGACGCGACGGTCGCGGCCCTCGAGTTCCTCAAGGAGATCGCAGCCTATGCGCCGCCGGGCGCCAACACCTATTCCTGGGGCGAGACGGTCAACTCCTTCGTTACCGGCCGTGCCGCGATGGCGCCTTACACGGGCCGGCCCATCTTCATCGTCTCCGACCAGAACCCGAAGCTGCTCAACAGCATCTCCGTCGTCCCCTACCCGTATCGGCGGGAGGGTCGGGCCGCCTTCGACTGCCCGTTCAACTCGCTGTTCATCCCCAAGGGCGCGGCCAACGTCACCGGTGCCAAGCTGCTCGCGGCGGCCCTGTTCGAGAAGCGCAGCTACATCCAGATGCTGCACACCACCCCCGGCCACTTCCTGCCGTCGCTGAAGTCGGTCGCGGCCTCGCCCGAGCTGTTCGACCAGCCGTTGATGACCAAGTTCCGGCCGGAGATCGAGCTGATGATCGCCTCCACTGCCAAGGCCCGCAACCTGGTCAAGGAGAGCGACGGATCCCCTTACAACCTCAAGGCCGGCGACATCTTCAACAGCGCCGTGCTGTCCGAGATGCTGCAGGACGCGGCGGTCAACGGCATGCCCGCGCGCCAGGCCGCGGCGAAGGCAGCCGACAAGGTGGCGGCCGTCCTCAAGAACGGATGAACATACGGCGGCGGGAGCAGGCGCTCGGCTTCCTGCTCGTCGCGCCGACCCTGCTGCTATTCGCGACCCTGATCTTCTACCCCATGGCGCAGAGCCTGTTCCTCAGCCTGCACCGGGTCAGCACGCTCAACCTGCGAACCCGCTGGGTCGGCCTCGCCAACTTCGAGTCCCTGCTTGCCGACCCGGCCTTCACCACATCCTTCCTCAACACCCTCGTCTGGACCCTGGGTGCCGTCACCCTGCAACTGCTGGTCGGCGTCGGCGCGGCGCTCGTGCTGAATGGAAGGCTGCTGTTCCGCTCGGCGGCGCGCGGCCTGCTGCTGTTCCCCTATCTGCTGCCCACCGCCGTTGCCGTGCTCGTCTGGCGCTGGCTGTTCAACGACCTCTACGGCCTGATCAACCACGTGCTGCTCTCGCTGCACCTGATCCGCGAGCCCGTCGCCTGGCTGTCGCATTCGCCTGACGCCATGATCGCGGTCATCCTGGTCGGCACCTGGAAGTTCTTCCCCTTCGTCGTCATCGCCGTGCTCGCCCGCCTGCAGTCCATCCCCGACAGCCTGTACGAGGCCGCGCGCATCGACGGCGCCTCGCGCTGGTCGCAGTTCTGGGACATCACCCTGCCGCAGCTCGCATCCGTCCTCTCGGTCGTTGTGCTGCTGCGCAGCATCTGGGACTTCAAGGAGTTCGACCTGATCTACCTGCTGACCGGCGGCGGCCCTGGCATCAGCACCCAGACCCTGCCCATCCTGGTCTACCGCGAGGCGTTCCAGCTGCTGAACTTCGGCCGCGGCGCCGCCGTCGCCGTGCTGATGTTCGTCTTCATGCTGCTGTTCTTCGCCCTGCACCTCTGGTCCAGCCGCCCAACGCCGGACGACGGGCGTTGAGGCGTCTTCTCACCTACGCGCTGTACAACCTCGCCGTCTGGACGTTCGTGCTCGCCGTCGCCTTCCCCCTGTTGTGGATGATCGGAACCGCGCTGAAGCCGAACGACGAGACCTTCGCCGTGCCGCCCACCCTGCTGCCGGTGCATCCTACGCTGGACCAGTTCCGCCGACTGCTGACCGGGACGCCGTTCCTGACCTACTTCGCCAACAGCGTCGTCGTGGCGCTTGCGACGACGGCGCTGGTCATCGTGACAGCGGTCGCCGGCGCCTATGGGCTCGTGCGGTTCCGCTTCCCGGGCCGCAACCTGGTCGCCCACGTTGTGCTGTTCACCTACATGCTGCCGGCGGTCGTGCTGCTGCTGCCGCTCTACCTCACCATCTCCGCCCTCGGCCTTGCCAACAGCCTGGTCGGCCTCGTCGTCGCCTACACCACTTTCGCGCTGCCCTTCGCCCTGTGGCTGCTGCGCTCGTTCATCGGCTCCATCCCGATCGAGCTGGAGCAGGCCGCCATGATCGACGGCGCTACCCGCCTGCAGGCGTTCATCGAGGTCGTGCTGCCCCAGGCACTGCCCGGCATCATCTCGACCGCACTGTTCTCGTTCATCCTGTCCTGGAACGAGTATCTGTATGCGCTGGTGTTCATAAACGTCGACGACCGCAAGACCCTGCCGCCCGGCGTGCTGACGATGCTGAACCAGAACCAGAACGTAGAATGGGCGCTGCTGATGGCGGCCTCGGTGCTGATGGCGCTGCCGGTGATCGTCTGCTTCGGCTTCCTGCAGAAGCACCTGACCCGCGGCTTCGGCGCCGGCAGCGTGAAGGGGTAGCGCGGATGGCCTCGGTCCGCCTCGATGCGCTGCGCCGCGTGTTCCCGGACGGGACCGTCGGCCTGCACGGCCTCTCGCTCGACATCGCGGATGGTGAGTTCCTGACCTTCCTCGGCCCCTCCGGCTCCGGCAAGACCACCACGCTGCGCATGGTGGCGGGGCTGGAGCACCCGAGCGGCGGCAGCATCAGCTTCGCCGGGCGCCGGGTCGACAACCTGTCTCCGGCCGACCGGAACGTCGCGATGGTGTTCCAGAACTACGCGCTCTATCCCAACATGACCGTGCGCGGGAATCTGGACTATCCGCTGCGCAAGCGCCGCTTGCCGACGGCCGAACGCGAGCGCCGGATTGCCTGGGCCAGCGCGCTGCTCAAGATCGAGGCCCTGCTCGACCGTCGCCCGCGCGCCCTCTCCGGCGGGCAGCAGCAGCGTGTCGCCCTCGGCCGCGCCATGGTCCGCGATAGCGACGTGTTCCTGCTGGACGAGCCGCTCAGCAACCTGGACGCGGAGCTGCGCGCGCATATGCGGACCGAGCTGATCCAGCTGCACCGCACGCTGGGCCGCACCATGATCTACGTCACCCACGACCAGATGGAGGCGATGACCATGTCCACCCGCATCGCCGTCCTGGCGGGCGGGCAGCTGCAGCAGGTCGCGCCGCCGGCGGAGGTCTATGCGGCGCCGGCCAACCGCTTCGTCGCCGGCTTCGTCGGCTCGCCGTCCATGAACCTGCTGCCCGGCCGGCTGCAACGGCGCGGCGACGTGCCGCATTTCGTCACCCCGCACCTGACCGTCCCGCTGCCCGCCGCCCCGCCCGCGGCGCCCGACGACGTCGTCGGCGGCATCCGCCCCGAGCACCTGTCGCTGCTACCGGGCCAAGGCGAGGCTCGCATCGCCGTCGTCGAGCGCGCCGGGCACGAGGCGCTCGCCTGGTTCACCCTGGGCGGTAACCGCATGGTGGCGCGCTTGCCCGCCGCGACGACGCTGTCACCGGGTGACACCGCCGCCCTCGCCGTCGAGCCCGGCATGCTGCATCTGTTCGACGCCGCGTCCGGTGAGCGGCTGAACGGCCCCTGCAGCGCCTGAGAAGGCCAGGGGCTTTATCCCTCGACCCCATCAAGGGCGATGCCGCCAGCGCAGCCCGCACTTCCTCGGCCGGCGTGTCGTAGGGGTAATGGCACTCCACGGCACCGAACCCGGCCGCCGCCGCGCCGATCCGCTCCAGGAACGGCAGCTCCGTGAACAGGAACGAGACGTTGGCGGCGAACCGCGGCATTAGAGCTGCAGGGACGCCGGCAGGTCGGACGTATCCAGCCCGAAATGCTTCATCGCCTCCAGGATTACCGCCTTGCTGCGTCCTGAGGCGCGATACGTCTTCGCCCAGTCCTCCAGGAATGCGCCGAAACGCCCGTCGCCGTCCTTGCGCGTCCCGCCCGTCGAGGGCTGGCTGACCAGCGGCTGCAGGACCACCGGGTTGCCCAGGTTCGGCGTCTGTTTCTTCGCCATCATCCCCGACAGCAGCGTGTTGATCATCGCCTTCGAGTTGCCGGACTGCACGTCCAGGATCGCCTCCGCGGTCGACTTCAGCGACCGCACGT
>JAABUK010003540.1_pt1 | contig 26336 bp, 23 predicted proteins | sample 5559141 | NCBI WGS metagenome assembly JAABUK01 (sample SAMN10711869, study PRJNA513367) | rock metagenome | isolation source: Antarctica rocks | place: Antarctica: Victoria Land, Pudding Butte nord | collected 2016-01-03 | reverse complement strand
CTAGCGGCATGTTGAGTACTATATAAGCTTCAGACTTTGGTTCACCGAACACACAGTTAGCGATCAAGTCCCCTTGTAAATATTGTGTCAAGTCAAGCTTGCAAGTCTGCACAGCTTATTTCAACAAAAACGCATGAAGGCTGATGCGACCAAACAGCCAACAGCAGACGCTATAGTTATCTCTCATGAGATCAGCAGCTTTCGACTTCAGCATTTCTACATGTACCGGTAGGCATTTCTATGCTAAGCCTGAAATGTAGCCTCCGAGATGAATTTGGATGCGTTTCATTGCATTGCGCAGCCCAGCATAACCTTCGCTCAAGGCAGGTTCCCAAGCTCTGCAGATCAGTGTATTGGGCTGCAGAGGCATTAGGTCAAATAGATTTATCCAAACAGTGGAGCTGAAAGGAATATTCGCTTTGAAAACGGTTGCTCTAGGTCGTCCTCCGTGCAGCAGCAGCGTACGTTCAAGCGTAGATAGGGGTGGCTAAGCAAGCTGCACGAGAGTTTTCTGCTGCTGTGCGTCTTTGAGTAGCAACCAGCACCTTGCGCCTTCCTGCCCATCGTAGCATCACAAGTGGTCTCTTTGAGAGTAACAGCTTTGTTACTCGCCGACACGGCAGACTCTGATAGGCAGCTTGCAACCAACTCTTCAGTGTCGACATCAAGCCTGCTACCCGCTATTGCACTCCCAGTCATCCCTATCAGTGCCCAAGATGGCTGCGCCACTGCGAAGAACGGAAGCTAAAGCCTTTTTCGGTAAGACCCTTGTGTCGGCTACAGATCAAGCCTGGTGCTCGATCTTGCAACGCAGCAAAACAGGTCTTTTGTATTTGTCAACTGCCCCCTCTTTGCACTACTACCTGTCTTGCAGCCTGTGGCAAAGCACCCTGCATACTCCTGTGTCAACAGCCTAAATCCGTTTACTGTTTTGTAATGCAGCCAATGAGAGAACATTTCTGCATTGGATGAACATGTCAGTCACCATTGGGTCTATTTCAGCAGCAATGCTAGGTATGCAGCACATCACAGTACTGCTGCTGAACAGGAGCAACAACATGCATTGCTTCATTGTCAAGACTCAGCCAGCTCAATGAGTGGCTTCACAGTATCCAGAATGTCCTGCTTCTGCAGTGCACTGAGCAGTCCTATGCAGCAGATCCATCATTCTTGACAATAACAGACTGCATGGCAACATGAGAATGCAGCAGCAGTAGCAGTGCTCAAAGGCTGGCTTGCATCATGCAGGTGTAGCAGGTCATGCACACAGACACTGGGACTCAGACTTCACAGCGCGAGCTATCTTTGTGCGCTCACTGGCACTGATAATGCTGCTGTCCTCTGTGGCTATGGCTTTGTATGCTGCCTACAGCTTCCGGTTAAGGAGCAGTATGCTACAGTAAGTCCATCCTGTCTTCCTCAGTGATCAAAACTTCAACTTGAAGCCCCATCAGTACGCACATTTTTTTGATGAGCTCTCTGGCTTGTCTGAGTGCTGACCTCTAACTCATCCAAGCGCTAATTTGTGCTGTGATGTCTGCAGAAACAAGATTGATGGCCCCTATGACAACCGAGTCTTGCCAGTTCTTTTGAGTGTGTTGCTCATGGCTGCTCTGTCGGTTGTTCTTGGTGGTTCAATAGCACGGACCTTCGGATGGTAGATCTGTATAGGTAGCTGCATTAGGTTTGCATAACTCCTTGCTAGGTGTTCTGGCATCAATGCCACAGTGCATTAGATTTGCATTACTCCTTGCTATATTACCTGGCATCAATGCCACAGTGCGTTAGATTTGCATTATTCCTTGTTAGGTTGTATGGCATCATTGCCACAGTGCAGACAAGAACTGAGAGCCACAGTCTGATAGTCAAGACACACCGTGTGGTAGACTTTGTTGGTTGCTTGTATTCCTCAATAGCAACATGCTGCAGTAAGTGCACATAGCTGTCACACTTTCCATGTTATTGAGTCAATGTTTTTCAACAGTCAACAGGTTCTATTAGACTCTTGAACATAGGGAGTATTCACAGCTTGCAATGTGGTATGATTGGAAGCTGCAACAGCATTTTTGCTCGCAATTGCACCCAGCTGCTTGCTGAATTGTGCTGTTTCAGGTCAGACACTTGAATCAGAATGCTCATTGCTGTATGAAAATAATGACAAAGAGTTTCCCTTGGGCAATTGCATGTGCTGGTAGCCTTAGACTCTTTCATTTTGCAATTTGTAACCGACTGGACAAGCCAAACAGGTGTACATCACACAAAGTAATAGCAAACGTATGCAGCAAACAGATGCAAGAAAGTCACTGCTACACGGTGTGCAAGGCAGCTGCTGTGGCTTCGCTACTATGAGTGACATTGTTGTAGGAACAAATCCCACAATGCGCATTAGATCCCCCTTAACTCATTGTACCCTGCTACAGACATCATGTGAGCACGAAGGGATGACAACTATGCTATCTGCTATGCTTCAGCCTGTGGCATCACAGTGTCCACAGACACACTGGGACTTGACACCATCAGTAGCACAGCACTGAAAGGCTAATGTGACTCCGTCTCTCTCAAAGCCAGTAAATCATCAACGATGGCACTGGGTGGTTGGGCATCTGCAGAAGCAAGCACACACACAAACAATCATGCCAGCCATGTTGCAGGACTGCCTACAGGCTACTCAGCTAAACATGCAGCACTATTGTACAGCCACATTCCATACAGTTGGCATTGTCACTGCGACAGTACTAAGCCCTGTGTCCAGGCTTTGCAACAGTGAACTTATGGCCCCATCAATCACAAGCATCTAGGCAGCTGGATGTGTGTAGACAAAGGCCAACCTTGCATGATGCAGACAAAGATACTTGCTGTGTCTCACCATATCTGTAAGCTGAGGAGTCCAATTCCATCAGTGCTAACTGTGACTCCAGAAGAGATGCAGGCATGAAGTGCGTCCCTTCGGCTGCGCGCTGTTGCACTCGCTGTGTCAAGACATCTTTGCTTGGTTGTAGCAAGACCTGCATTGAAGTTTGCAGTAATTGTAGGCACTGATAGACAGTGGATTTGCAAGCCAAGGAGAAAGTTGTGATGCCACGCCTGCACAATCTGCTTGGGTGATCTAAATATTTGCCTCATGCAGCACAGTGCAATGTTGTCTAGTGAACAAACATGACGCGTCAATGCTGACAAATTTGAGGAGCTTGGACTTAGCAGCTGACATCTTGCATGCAACACTGTTTCATCAATCTGGGTGCAAAACATTGTTATAAGATGGTTGAAACAGCAGGTGACATATGCGTTCAACAAGTACTCACAAAAGCAACTTCTTTCACATGCTCGCTGCCCTCGTCCTGGCCTGACAGAATGTCTCTACACCTCTGCTTCAAAGCCGAGCATGCCACTACGGCCAGCTCATCCCTGCAGACTGCGCAAGACATTTGTTGGTGAACATCACAGACACCTGGTTACTGGACAGTGAGCAACATGGTGATACAGCTTGTACCTGACAATGTGTTGATGTATGATGTTTGCCAATGTCTGCAGCCAAGGCCATCTATCAGCATCTTGGAGAGGAATGCCACTGTGCATCTTGTCTGCAGAAAGCTAAAGTAGGTCAACTTTTGCAAGCAACATGTGCCATGCAAAGCTTGCACAACTCAGACAGCCTGCCTCTGTTAGCTTGAGGGTGATAATCGTCTCCTTCGTAAAATGGACATTGGAGTCTGGTTGCTAACATTCGCCCAACGGTGCTGCAAAACATATATTATGTCAAATTGTTGTGAGACGCAATGCATGCTGCTCCTGACAATATCACGTTCACCTTTTTCCAGACCCAGACACCCCGCCTATGACGTAACACTTGGGCAAGACCTTGTGCTGAATCAAGGCACCCTGATGTTGTGCAGTAGCTGTTGGACTAAAGCTTCGCTGCTGCTGGACAGGACGCATCGTCACAGAGCGGACGCATCTAGTTGCGACAACAACAGCGGTACATCAGAGCAATGTGCTCGCTAACTTTGACGAAGCTTGGATGTGTCTTCGAACACTGCATGTGCCGCATGAAACGAGGTAATGGACCAAATGCTCGACCGAATGCTGCATAGTCATAGTCTTGCAAGCAAGCTGAAGAAGGAAGTCCTTCCACGTGCTGACTCGTGCACGACCACATCTCCTTGCGCAAAAGCTGCGTACGCTATGAGCAGGTTTAAGTTTGATGACATACACACACATGCCTTTCTGTCGTTATCCACGTTCTTACACAGAAGCTATGTGTTTGCTTTTTGTAATTGTGACCTGCGTGTGCAATCCCGCCAGAAGTGATCCGAGTCTTGGGGAAGTCGTGCCTCTGAAGTTTGCTGGTCAAGTTGCCTTGCCACTCGCCTGATCATCAAGGGCATGATCTGATTTGGGAAAGTCAGCTGCGCGAAATCACGGTCTTGCGACACTGGCTGAAGCTTCCAACTAGTACCAGTCTTCAGCGACTCACCTGCTGCATTGTTAGGAAGCTAAGCAGTGTCCTGTCTGAAGACATCAAAGTATGTCAGCAGAGCCTCAAGGTTTTGAGGCAAAGCTAGCTAGTCTTCAGCCTAAGAACGCACAGGGCTTGCGGGCACGCATAGAGCTATTCCTACTGGAGCTTGTGCGCTTCCTGACCTGCTGCTGCTGCTACCAATGCCGCAAGCCCTTTGGTTTCACCAAGCCAAACAAGCGGGAGGGTTGGTCAGCTCACAGGGCAGCATCATGCCCAGCTCAGCTGAAAGTGTCCACGGTCGATAAACGTACCATTGGTAAAGACTAGCCTGTTGCATTCCCCAGACCAGTCCTTCGATGCAGTTGGCAACTCAGCACTCTCTTAGGATTCAAAACACAGTCCCTCACAAACAGGCTTTGTTGCTGCAGAGGTCAAGATCACTTATGCAGAGAATGCGGGCATGTCCACGCAGCTGTACGAAGTTGATGTGTTCATGTTCTTCCTGAAAGACTTGGAAGCTGTCACAACAAACTTCTATCATGACCTGTGGCAGAGCACCCGTATGCACACCCCCAAGGTCTGCAGTGCATTGCGCTCTCTGCTCTTTTCTACACTCACAGCAACCCTCTGTACAGGCGCAATGCCGTCATATGCACTGGGCTTCAGCAACTACATCTTAGCAACAGCCTCGTGCAAATGCACCAAAGTTCAGCCACAAGCCTTGCTCAAACCTTGCAAGTAGCATTGTGAATGAACTCAGCAGTCCCTGCAGCATCACTGACAAAAGTAGCATCTTGTGGCTGATGCCTCTCAGATTGTCAGCTCATGTGCTTAGGAGCCTGTGCTGATGCAGGTTCCCTTGGCATCTATGGCAAGTGGTGAGGCTCCAGACAGTCTGTCAAGTCTGATCCAGGAACAGCTGCTGGTAATTGCCTGACCGCAAATTGCGTGCTTGCTTTCTCAGAAATATTACACCACCAGCTGTGACCACAATACTGCAGACTTGCCGTCAGGCACTGCTTAGGCTGCTCTGGAGAGACAAGGCTTGTCCTGCACGTACCTAGCTCATCATGAGCTGGAAAGCAGTATCGACTAAATGCTTACACACTCTTGGCGCTGGCACCAATGCAGAACTTCTGACAGCAATCCAGTCTTAAGTATGCCAACAGAGCATGGCAGACATGCATGGCCAGCCCTGTCAGCAAGTTGATAGTATTCTCCCCTGGTGCGCAGGTCATTCAGTACAAGCAGCTTGTTGGAAATGAGAGGGACGCATCGGTGCAGCAGGACATTGATCAAGCCATTGACACTCTGGTGCAACAGCTGCGCTTACAGGTGTGCACATCTCAATCATCCGTTTAGAATTCAAAATTCAAACTCTGACCAAATCCCAGCACATGTCCTTTCCTAGTGTCAGAGATGTACAATCCTCAGCAGCTCTCAGTAAGAGGCTCTGTTTTTGCAAGATGACTGGCACTCTAGTGAGTTATGAGTGTCAACAGTCACGCAATACTGTTTTGTAGTTCACAGGTTGCAGCAGGCCCTTGACCGGCAATTTTGCGACCTGGATCTCAATCTGGATCCCACTGGCATGCACATCAGACAGACAGTAGTCATTGCATGCCAGCAGTGTGCTGATTGCTGTGATGATTCTCATGCAATGATGCATGTATGCAGGCGTGCATGTTCAGGCAATCAGTGAGGAGGGCCATGAAGGGCGTCGCCACCAAACTGGAGCAGGTGCAGGGCATGCCTGCAGACACACTCACCCTGCAGAAGCTGTCTGCACAGATTGGCACAGTAGTGCAACAACTGGCTGAAGTAGTGCACAAGCTGCACCTGGTAAGACCTACCTACAGAAAGAGATGTTTTTGCTTTTCAGCAACTATCACAGGAGCTTTTCAAGGCAGCAGCCTGGAGCTTAAGAGCTACAGACACCATGCTCCACTGCATCTGTGTAATGAGTAAAGCTGGGCACACCTGTTTTGAAAGGCCAACCCATGTTCAGCACCGCATGTTTTGTCAAATTTTGATTTTAAACGCTGAGTCAGTCACACCTCAGGGCAGGCAACACAAAGCCGGGAATGCTTGCGCTCTGGCATTTGCAGCTTTACATGGGATATCTTCATAATGACATGAGAGTGTGACAGGACCTACATGAGTGTGGAACAGGATTTGCACAAGTGTACAACAAGACTTACATGAGTGTACAACAGGAGCTTAAGCTGCACATGTACTTGTGCTTGCTGGGCTCACTGCGTCTGAATGTTTTTGCGCCTGCAGCTTTGCCACCCATGTGACTCTGAGGATGTCCCTGATGCTTGCTGGACTTACTGCCTCTGATTGTTTTTGCAACTGCAGCTTTGCCACCCATGTGACTCTGACGATCTCCCTGCTGCTTGCTGGATTCACTGGGTCTGATTGTTTTTGCAACTGCAGCTTTGCCACCCATGTGACTCTGAGGATGTCCCTGATGCTTGCTGAATTCACTGCATCTGGTTGTTTTTGCAACTGTAGCTTTGCCACCCATGTGAGTCTGACGATGTCCCTGCTTGCTGGGCTTACTGCATCTGATTCTTTTTGCACCGCGTCTGATTGTTTGCGTGATTGCAGCTTTGCCACCCATGTGAGTCTGAGGATGTCCCGGAGACTGTCCGAGAAACCTGGAAGATGGTGGATGAGTACATGCTCACAGAGGCCGAGATTGCTCTTGTGAAGCTGCTGGAAACCGTGGATCAGGCAGCACCACACCATAGTCAGGCTCTGGATGACTCAGACTGCGTCATGCAACAGGCTTCCAGACAGCCGCCAGAAGACCCAACACAGGGACAACAAGAAAATTTTACGCTTTTCAGCGATCATAACGGGAGCCTCCTAAGGCGGCAGCCCGGAGCTGAAGACCCAAGGGCTCTAAGACAATATGACTGTAGCGCTTTCTGCAGGTCTGCAGCGCATGCCAATGTTCCAGACGACCATACACAAGCCATGTCACACAGCAGCATCACCTCCATCAGCTCCAATGACTCTGGTAGCAGACAGCAGCTTCAGCAGCAGCAGCAGCAGCAGCAGCAGCAGCAGCAGCAGACTGGGCCTAACATTGTTGCAGATGATCAGCAGATAGTGTTCACAGCTGTCACTGGTAGGAAGTGTGAATGTCATGCTACAGGGAGTGGGGGCGTGCTTTCTGACAATAATGGCATTGCAATGAGCTCTGAGGATACCACTTCAGATCACAGATCAAAGACTGCTGCCTGTGTTGACGCACTGTCACAGGGTGGGCAGATGATGCGCACAGATCCATTGCAGAGCCAGGTAACTGACTCTGCATGACTTCTGCTGTCGGACATTGTGTGCGTCTTACATGCTATGTAGGCTGCACAACCCTGCTGCAGCTACTCCTGCTGTCTGTGTCAAGCATGCCTCTTTTGGACTTGCACTTGTATGTGTTCTTGTTATGTCGCAATTTTGACTGCAACCCAAACTGGCAATTTGCTTGGCTGAAATGCAGTTGATTGCAGGCATACAGACCATGTTGGTGCATGCTGTGCAAGCTGTGTTGGGTCTCAATCCCTCATTTGTGCCTTGTAGGCTGACAAGATTGGCTGCGGCGTCTTGTCACCTGCTGAGGCCACCTGTGTCCACTCATCTGGTAGACCTGCCTTGTCACCTGCTGAGGCCACCTGTGTTCACTCATCTGGTAGACCTGTCTTGCTCCACAGCTCAGCCAGTAGCCTCCCAGGAGCTGCTTCTAGCGCAAAGGCTTTGCTGAACATATGCAACAGCTGCACCCCAGATCAGTCATCCCCTGATGCAAAAGCCCAATCACCATCTTCTAGCCAATTTGGCTCAGACCATCTCCATACTGCTCAGCTGACTCAGCTGACTCAACAGACTCAGCTGACTCAGCTGACTCAGCAGAGCAGTTACAGTGTTGGTGATGGCTGGGCCAGCCTGGAGAAGAAGACAGCAGGCTATGATGCTCAGCAGGCAGCAGCGTATAGTCTGCTGTGTGACCCACGAAAGCCTGCAGGACGCAGAGACAGTGATCAGCCTAGCAGCAGCAACATGGACTCTGTGCCAGAAATCACTGAGGCTGAAGACCAGGAAGAAGAGGAAGTGCGCCAGTCAAATATGCAGAGCCTGATCCAGAAAGCCAAAGCGCTGCAGGTAAGGGGAAGGATGGGGGGCTTGATGATTATTTTTATATATCTTTACCTTTGAGTCTTGTTAGGGAGTCAACAGAAAATAACACACACTCGGCACCAAAAGTTTTAATGCATGCCAAGATAGAAAGAATCTGCTGTAGTGATGATATTACGACAGTATGGTGTGCAAGCACTGCTATTAGACACATACATGACACATTGATGGCATGTGGTTGACAGTCCCAGTACCAGGAACAGTACTTATCTGTTGCATGTGCACAGACTTTATTTGGCTCCTCAGTTTTCTAGAAGCTCTGTATCTGCTCTCATGCGCAGGCACAATTGCGTGCGTGCGTGTGTGTGTGTGCGCGTGTGAACGGCCAGGTGTTCTGCTGAGAAAAAAATCTCTGTCATACTGATCTTGTCCCTTTTCACCCTTCTTTGAGGGTGACACAATGTGCATGCTTGCAGGAAGCCAGGTGTGACAATCCTCCCATCTGCAGTGATAACAGCACTGGCGACTGTGAAGAAGAAGATGGAGCTGCACAACAGATAGCGCAAGGTTTGGTTGGAGCTCGCCAGCTCATTGTCGATGCTGTAGAGCTTCTTCAGGTGTGCAAAGCTGTTCTTTAGGGTTTGGAGTTTGCGTCAAGATCTCTTAGGGTCAAACCCTAAAAGCTGTTGCTGCAACCACTGCCAGTCAGTCTGTGGAAAGCGCAATGAAGCTTGGCATTCATCCATTCCTGAGCAGCTCTCATCTTGAGTAGTTTGTCTTGCAAGTATGACGTGCACCATGACATGTTGCCTCAGGTGATTGTCGAAACTGCCAGATTATTTAGGCCTACACAAGACAGGCTGCTCTGGAGAAACGAATCTTGTCCTGCATGCACCCAGCTCATACATGTACCCACTCATTATGAGCTGGAAAGCATTTAATTCATATTAACATTGCCATTTTTATTGCTATTATTGTTATCATTGTTTGTTAGTATGAATAATGATATCATTATTGTCAACATCAGTAACATCATTTTCACCACTATATTTAATATTGTCATTATCACCATGACATGTCATTTTGAACCAGCAGACTGCAGCACTGAGGCCTCTCAAGCAGAGCCTGCTGTGCACATGTGCAGGAGGAGATGAGGGAGCGCAGCTACTTTGAGAGCATCATCCACGACGACGACACCTACCACAACGAGGTCTACACCAACCGCATCAAGTGCCTGAAGCACAATGCCCGCGCGGCTGTGGTCCTGAAGCACCAGACCATGCAACAGAGCTTCCTGTTGGCAGATGTGGTTGGTGCTACCATTGCTGGCGTGGCAATGTGTGTCGCCATCGGTGGGATCTACCTAGCTTATCGCTTCTCAAGGTGAGATCAGGGCCTTTTTTCTAGGACATTTTTCCTATCAGGGCCTTTTCTATCTAGTCGTGATTGGCTTGTTGCAAATGGCACCCCAATGGTTGCTGGCATACAGTTTTTGTCCCTGCCGAGGCTAAGGCTCTACCCCGTGAATTGGCATTGACGCTTGTATCAGGGCCTTGTAGCAGCCCTGTGTGAGTATTCAGGGCTTGAGTACGCTGGCCTTGTCCTTGGCATGGTCTGTGATTGGGGCCTGTGGCTACAAGCCCTGACTGTATGCAGGAAGTATAGGCAGCGGCCCTGGCCTCTGTGCAGGGCAGTTTCTCATGGCCCTGTTCTGTGTCCAGGGCTTGCAGGCACCAGCCCTCTGTGGTCAGGGCATATAGGCACAGCCCTGTTGATGTTCAGCATCATCTCAGGCATTTGATCTGCATTGGCTGCGTGTCAAAGCTGTGGATGATGTCATCATTGCTTGCCAGAAAAACCAAGGTAGCAGTATATTTGTACTCAAGGGTGTTGCGATGGTGCAGGTACCAGCTGAACCCTCTGTATGTGCTCATCACAGTGGTTGCCTACATGATGAAGGACCGCATCAAGGAGTGGGGCAAACGCTACCTGCAGCCCGTCTGTGTCAAGTTTGGCTTCGAGTTTCCTGACCGCATTGTCAAGGTGAGTGGCAACTGTGAGATTGCCATGACATGCAACTGTGGTATAAGGAACGGGCAATGCCAAAGTACCTAGCTCATCATGAGCTGGAAAGCATTGGTATCACTATCATTAATGCCAAACATTTGGCTTTGCTGGCAAGCTGCTGAGACTGTGCGCTGTTGTTGATTTGCCATGTTCAGTTTGGGCAATGGGACCTGCATGCTCATGGATGAAGATGACAATAACAATGATAAATAATTACAACAGTTCAGTTTTTGGTTTAAGGGTCTGAAATTTGAATGTTGTGGCATAACACAATGTGCATTGGTATCAGCGCAACACACCACAGGGCGTCCGCTGCCCTGGACTGGGCACAGCAAAAGCCTCTCAGGCAGCCTGGTCATAGTCATCAGTCATGCATCTCCAGCGTCCCAGTCATGCATCTCCCAGTATCCCACTCAGCTGCAAAATTGGGCTGTGGCCTATGGTCATAGCCCTGGGCTGCCGCTTGTGGAGGCTCTCATCTGTCTCTCTCTTCCTTTCAGCCAGCTGCACTTCAACAAGGCTGACCTGTCTGTATGTGTGCAGGTGCGTGACTCCAGGGGCCGGCGGGTGGGGCGGTGCAAGGAGTGGGCCAAGGTTGTGGGAGATGACCAGGTTGATGCTCGCGTGCTGGCCATGCGCCACAAAGACCTGCCATACGTTCCCAAGCTGCAGAAGGCTGTCAAGCCTGAAAGGGTCATGACATACAGGTCAGCCTTGCTTTGTGAGCTGGTGTGACCCCCATGCATCTCTAGTCCTACCCCTACCCCTAACCCCTTCCCGTTGCCCTGAAGATAGCAGACACTGTCACCTGTAGGCAGAAAAGGGGTCATGACATATAGGTCAGCCTTGTTGGTGTGACCCAACATTTATCTCTACCCCTGCCCGTACTCTACCTCTTACCCTTCTCGTTGCCTTCAGCAGTATACACTGTCACCAGTATCTCTAACCCTACCCCTACCCCTACCTCTTACCCTTCTCCTTGCCCTAGGTAGCATACACTGTCACCAGTAGAAGAAGAAGAAGAAGAAGAAAATGTTGTCACTAGTATGTAATACAGCATGGCCAGCACTGACAATATGAGGTTTGTTCAAGCATTGTGTATCTCTCTCTTTGCTGTGAAATGAGCCTGTGATGCAGTCTGACCCCATCTGTACCCCTATATCTGCCCTTGGGTAGCATGTCCTAGCATGCACTGTCAGCAGTAAGCAACAGTCATGGTCTACAGGTCAGAATCTATGTATCTAGGCTGGGTAGCATCAACCAAATGTAGTAACTACAGTAAAACCATCCTTTGCAGTGGGTCTGAGGCCAGCCTTGCTTCTTCTGCTTCTACAGAAAGGCTTCTTCTGAGCGTGCCTACAAGGAATACTTTTTTCGTGAACTCTTGCTCCATGTTCATCAGTTTGCACGACATCATTTTCAGGATCATGATTTTATGAACCTGCTTCTACGCGGGCCATCATGTTGACTATCTAGGATTTGGAGCAAAACAGGATCCCCCTTGTGGGCAGCAGCCCCGTTTCAGGGTTTGCTAGAACCCTTGCTCACCCATACTTGCTGCCTTCTTACCTTAACTGGGAACGGTATATGAACTGAAAGGCAGATGTTCCTCTTCATACTTACCTGTTCGGGCTGGGTTGGTGATCAGGAAGGCCAACCAGCTATCCTTGCTGCTCGCCTTGCACTCTGCCTGCGGCATTGGTTAAAACTACTCCAAGTGGGTATGTTTACGGAATAATTTATGGTAGGCTGAGGCGAGCGCATGCGCTCCCTCGGCACATTAACAATCAACATAACAACAATCCCATCAACTTAATAACAATTAACATCATTCAGTGTAACAATCCAGTTACAATCAACTTAACAACACTCAACTCAACTAATGTAACAATAATCTATCCAAACAACACAACTGTCAACACTACTACAATCAATGCAATCAACTCAAATACAATCAATCCAATCAACACAGTTGTAATCAATCTAATCAACGCAACTACAATCAATCCAATCAACATACTGTGTCTTCACATGTAAACTGGCAAGGGCAGTTTCCCAAGGTATTTTTCCTTAGTAACGAAGCTGTAAGCAAGACGCTGCGGACATGAGCACATGTTAGCACTGTTGCACTGTTGGTGTGATTTGAACATACTTGTCTGTGATATGTAGCACCTGTTGGCAGACCAAGCTTCATGAATGGCAACTAAAGCGCAACAAACAGTCATCTGTCCTTCGTGCACATGAGTTTCCAAGGGGTGAACACCACAGCTTGATGTGCAGCGCTGGGGCTGTAAAGCAACCAAGCCTCAGTATCATTTACAAATCTGTTTTGTGCACAAAGTAGTTTGTTCCCAAGTGTTCTGCTTGGTGTTAAAAGCACATGAGCGCAGAATCACATGCCCATGGTCATAGTGCCGGCCTGTGAGACATTCACGATATTCCATGTGAGAGTCAGACGCCCAAAGAGTGTCATTGTGCACACAGGAAGTATCGCATGTGAGAGTCATACGCCTAGAAAGTGTCACCACGCACACAGGAAGTATCTCGTGTGAGAGTCATACGCCCAAAAATTGTTACTATTCACACAGGAAGAAGATGGAGGTGAACTGGGACCGGTTGGACCCCAGGCTGCAGTGTGTGGACGGCCTGGATGACATCATGAGGTTTGATCTGCAGCACTTCTGCCGCCGCATGCAACCACCTGAGGAGCCACACTACAGGTCAGCACAACACTCAAGCATGAGTCATCTTGTGCTAGATCGTGTCGTTAGATGTCATGCCACGTCACGCCATGTCATGTCATGTCATGTCATGTCATGTCATGTCATGTCATGTCATGTCATGTCATGTCATGTCATGTCATGTCGTGTAATATCCTTCTTCTTCTTCATGTCATGTCAAGCAGGAAACACATACCGCTTGCAAGTCAGCCCTTGCATGTACTTTTGTGCTTGAACTCACTGCCTGTCTGTACCTGGCATACATAGCATGTGCTTATAGCATACCACATGTGTGAACTTGCATGCCTCCTAACAGACTCAACTTTGGCTTCGATCAGATACAAGTAACAAGACAACATGTGATTGCAATATATCCTCTTTTGTGACACTGCTCATTATGCACACTGTAAAGCGCTGCACAACGCAATGGCATGTTGTCTGGTGGTTTGCTTGACATGGTAGTGGCCCAGGGATCACACTGGGGACACAATTCAGTCAGAACAAACTAACCTGGAGAAAAAAGACTAGCCCTGCATGTAGTTAGCTCATCATGAGCCAAAAGGCATAGACGTCATCATTGGTGTTATCATTATCATCAGGCAGCTTTGTGCCCTTATAGGATTTGCACAGATCCCAGAGGGCGTAAGTATGCACAGCAGGTGCAGTGTGCCAGGGTGTACCACATCAATGTGGTCTTGCGCATCCGCACAAGCACTCAGGACAGGGTCAGTAATCGGGCGTACAGGGAGAAGTCCATGCAGATACAAAGGCACGCTTCCTGCTTGCCCCGTATCTGTACGCACAAGCACATGAACTTTGCTGGAAAGTCACATCGACACCTTTGGAATCATGGCAATGTTTCTGAATACAGCCTCAGTGTTGCCCTACCAGACGTCTGATCTGCCCACCTTGTGCACAGCTGTTGTACAGCTTTCTTGGTCTGCTTTTTCTTTTGAGCCTATTTTCCCTGTTTCTCTGTTGTAATGTATCACTTGAGTCACTGGAGTTAGATTTCACAGGCGGCGGTGCACATGCGTGAAGGGCTTTGAGCTTTGATGCAATCCTGCTTACCTCAAGCAGTGCTGTTGCCTGTTGAAATTGTCACAAGTTCACTAGCTGGCTGCTTGTATGCAATGTGCCATGGACCATATTGACTCACGCTATTGCTGGTAAGCTTTGTGCCAAACAGGACCTGATTCAGGGAGCTACTTAAAAGTTTCAGCACCTGCTGACATGAGCAAACACATGTTTGGTAAATGAATGAGTGCGTGAATGAATGGATGGGGGAAGGACTGGACGCATGAATGGATGCATGGAAGAATGAATGAATGAATGAACAAACAAATGAATGAATGAACGAATGAGTGAAGGAATGAATATGTAAGTGAGTGAGTGAATAAATGAATGAGTCACTGACTGACTGACTGACTCAATGAATGAGTGACAGAATGAACAAATGGAGGTGGTCTGTCATTCAGGGCCAGAGTGATCATGGACCAAGATGGCATCAAGAGACTCGAAGCGACCGATGACTCCGTACACCTGAAGAGCGACCGACGAGCTCTGCACCGTCTGAGCACGCCTGAGTGGCTGGCAGACGTCCACATGCCATCCATGCAGCTGCCCAGGATGCAGATGCCCCAGATGAAGTTTGCTTCATTTGGACGGCGCATGACAGAGAACAAGAGCAGCAGCAACCTGCCTCAGGAGGAGGCTGTATAGTGTGAAGCTTGGTGGTGCCCACACAAGCTCAGCTGTGGTCTCAGCTGGTCAAACAGAGCATATACTGAAATAGCATTAAGGGGTGGTTTTTGTCCTTTGCAAGTTGTGGCCTCTGCCAGAAAGGCATGCATAGGAGATAGCCTGGCCCATGTGCTGTTGAGCAGCACAGCATACCACAGCACAGCGAGGAGGCTCTCCACATTTGCTGCTAATATGCTGTCTTCTTAGCTGCAGCCATTGTATGATTACACGCCCCTGTATCTTTCTGCCTTAGTTGCTTGAGGAGCTTTGAAGCTGCCAAGAGCAAAGCCAGTGTGCAGTGTGAGCACACCCAGATGATGACAAGCAAATCAGCATGGTGTCGATGTAGAGCTCAGGATCGTCTGCAAGAAATAAGTCAAGTCTTCAAGCACACAACATTGGCAAGCTCTAGATGCTGGTAGATTTGAATGAATGAAGGGATTTGTGCCTGTTTTTGGGATGCATGATGACTATCAGTCAGTCAGAGAATCTCAGGCTGGGTGTGCAGAGCATGCTGAGCCTCTTTCATAGGCACAAATCAATCACGTCAGACTCGCCTGCACAACGGCCACGCCCTTTGCTTAGTAGCCTTGAAGCACATATGTATGTAGAACAGTATTTGCTGGCCCGCTGGTAGTTACCACTGTAGTCATAAGTTTTTGTCCAATTATCTGGGCTGACTTGTGGGCCACAATTATGGGTCATGATTATATTTTGTAGATCTTATTGCTCAGCAGGATGGGTATTCTCGCTTGTATGGCTTCTGCGCTGTTGTTTGCCTGCATGCAATTTTGTTGATGTGTGAGCTTTGATGTTACACATAGTGTACACACAGCATAGCTGTATTTTAGTTCGAAGTTCTTCTGTTATGATCACTTAGACAGAAGCTGCTGAGTTTGCCATAGCATGCCTATGTGTATCAACTATTTGCAATGGGGCAAAAAAAGATGTTAACAGCATACCTGAAGAAGAAGAAGAAGGTTACAAGCACAACAACGATGCTGCTCCAGATTCCGTGCAAGACGAGTGACCAGATAAAGCTGCATGCATGTAAAGTTCCTCACATGCATGCAAAGCCTGCCTGCAGCGATGGAGTCTCGCATCCGACGTTGCAGTCCCTGGGCAAGTTCTTCCCAAGCTTACCAGGTGCTGGAAATACATGCCTGCTGTGAACCGCCGATCAAGAGTCAGCCCAGCAAAAGCACAGGCTGTGCAACACTGTGCATCTCTACTATCCTGCAGCGACAACAAGCTCGTCAAGGTCCGGTCAATAGGATTCGCAACTCCAGCAGGCGGAAGTGAAGTGCAGGTCAGTGTTGCTGCCGCAGCATGATATACATATACGTCTTTCAGCCAAGTGACCATCAAAGTCAACATGTCCTCCCTGCCCCAGCTGTGTGACTCAGTCCTGCATGGCTGCAGGTCGCCTTGCCCTCGGGCCACAGCCTTCAGTGCATTCTGTCTCCAGAACTACAAGGGCAGTTGTTATTCAGAGGCAGTGGCTTCTTCATCGTTGCTCCACCTGCTCCTGTGCAAAGCAAGCACAACAGTCAGGCGCCGGCCAGCTCTCCAAGCGAAGAGGAAGAGCAGTCACAGCAGCAGCAGCAGCAGCAGTTAGTGCTTGACAGCAGGACCAATCTGGCGTTGCAGCATGGAGATGAGCAAAGCACTGCTGCAGCAGACGGCAAGGCAGGCAGTCAGCCTTGCTGGACAGTAATCTATGTCTTGGCTGATGAAGACCCCCCTGAGCTTGCAAGGCAGGGCCTGTGGTAAGCTCATGCCTGCTTTATATGTGATGCTTCAGCTGTGCATGCAGCGTCCAATGTACAGCAGTTAGCAGAAATTAGAACCTTTGTCTGGTCCAGAGCTGTTTGTCTGGTCCAGAGCTGTTAAGGAAAAGCAAACTTTGGGTCATCCCTTCATCCCTGCTTGTTTCAATTAGTATAGCTGCTGTCAGCGGGTGCCATGCAGTTGGTTGCCAAGTATAGAAGCTCATGCCAATGGTGGCCATGGATGTTAGAGAGTGTCCCTGCAAATGTCATCTTTGCCATCAGCATTGCGTCGTGCACTGTCACAGCTGATCACTGCTGTGCTGCGACTTAGCATGTGTATGTGTGTGCACTGCTGACTTTGCTGGTACCACCTTGTGTCAGTAAAATGTCGTGAGAAATTATCAACTTTGTAAGGCTGTGTACAGCCTTGCTTGCAGTTGCCTACTGCTGCAATACGCAAATGCTTTTTGCAGGCCGCAACAATTTGAGGCAGAAGGCATTGATGGCATCAGCAATGGCCAAACAGTTGATCTACGCACCGTTCCTAGGGTAGAGCCTCCGTCACAGCAAGAGAAACCTGTTGTGCAGAAATCTGCTGTCCTGAACAGGACTTTCTATGATTCTGAAGAGGATGAAGAAGACGAAGAGCATGAACTGGGTTGTGCTTGCTGTCCTGGTGGCCGAAATGTTGTTTTCAGAGTCTATTAGGTCCAAACAGGACGCCTTGACTGAACTGATTGGTTTGCTATATGTCAGACATGACAGATCTGTTGTCATGACAACACTGATCCATGTCTAGACTACCATGTGCTTCTCTGCATATGCAGAGACTGTGCAATATGTTGCCGTCGCAGCTATGTCTGCAGCTTCAGTACGATAGAGGGTTCGGGCCCGGGACTCACTTGTGAGCTGGTCTATTTTGCTTGGCTTCGCAATGGCATTGCGCTCTAGCTATGCATGTTGCGATTTTCTGCTGATCGAGGCCATGAACGGCAATTGACATCAGTAGGTCAATGACTTGATTTTCGAGTATAAAACAAACAGCTCTTTTCGATTTTCTGCACCCGTACTATGTGTGTGGGAAGCCTGTCATCTGCACATGCTGAGCACATGGTCTCCACCTGGCTGGCGGTGTCCAAAACTTGAATTGCAGTCGCCGCAAGCAAACTTTCGAGAGGTAGCAGACAGACGATCGAAGTTGCGCTGCACTTCCAACGGCTTCCAAGATGTCGGCGTTGTGGTTGTCCCGCCCGGTAACCGGGACATTGCCGCGACTTTTGACCCAGCCATCGAGCCTATTGTCTTTACAAGGTAGCTTGTTACACGCACATTGAGTAACTGCGTTGCAATGATGTGCGGCGTTTGCATAGGCGTCCCAACATGTGCAATGTCTAGCTGCGCTGCTTGGCGGCTGCAGGCTTGATCTTACCAGTCACCTCCTCACAGCAGCAGCAAACAAGGTCTTACAGCATGCCACACTGGCAGAACGTCGAGATTACTGCTGAAGGAGAGCCAGCAGCGACTGCCATCAAAAGTCAAGACAACAACACATTTACAATCCGAGACCGCGCCAGTGATAGCTGCGAGGAAGGTAAACAAACACCTTCAAAGCCTCCTCTGCCACTGTTCATGTGGCAATGCAGACTGGTACTGCATGCTTATGCATGCCCACCCCCAGCATCATAGCCTTACTCTTTCACACCCTTTGCAGGCGCAACTCCTATCTCACACTTCCTTGGAGCTATTGTCAGCGGCAGCCAAGGGGCTCTGACAAGCTCTGCAAGGGAGATGAATTTGCAGGTTGGACATGTCAAGTGGCACGCCACTGGCAAATACGATGTTCGAGGTGTGCGCGGGGAAGAGGTATGTTTGCGTGCTGCATCAGACTTCGCATGTATTGTACATGAGAGTAAGCATGAGGTTACATGTCAGAGTATCAGCTGCTGTCATCTGTGTGTGCATATTGCAATGCTAATCTGCATGCTGCTCAAGCGATCAACAAGCGCAGCTGTACAGCATAGGGCTGGATTCTGTCTAGCGCCGTTTGCTTACCTGTTACCTGACAGAACACATCCTGGCTCAAGTGGCTGTCAGCTGAGGTTGTTCAGCGTTGCAGGGATCAGTATCACAGCTCAAGAGCATCAGCATAGTGGCAGAGCTGGATTCAAATGCATCAGCGCAACAGCTAGAGGATCTGAGGGCAATGGTGCAAAAGCGCAGTATACTAGCCAATACCATCAGCAGAGTCCAGGGCCTAGACTTCATTGTAGAGTACAAGAGCGCTTTCAACTTCCAGTCATCTATGGGCACCCACATGTGAAGTGGGACAGGTTCAGAGACCAGCACCACTGTTTCATTGATTTCATTTTAGCATCTGATGTGTCCTAGGGTTTAGCTACTTTTGAGCTGTTATTGTGATGTTTCCTAGATTTGTGATGCACCTGGGATCAACTCTGATCTGTACTGTGCTGTGTTGTATTTGCTTCTGTGTTTAGGTGTAAGCTTACAAGCTGATTACGTGTACTGTCTTGGTAGTTTCTTTTGCATGCCACGTGTTTGCAGCATGAACATTGAGCACGTTGTTGCCACACAATGTTTGCATGCACAAAGGAAGCAGGCATTTGGTTTCCTTACTAGCTTTCATTATATTTATGGATCTGAAAACAGCTTTCCAAAGTTGCACTGGCAAGCAAGTTTGATGCGGTGAAGAGATGAGTGAAAGTGATTAGGATATTTTATGTACATCAGCCGACAAACATGCGTAGGTACTGGTTCAATCAGCACGGTATACGCGAAGGACATTAAGTACAAGGCACAAACTCCTCTGCCAGACCATTTGCAGTGAACTTTGAAGCGAGAGCACGAGAATCTGGCGGCGGTGGTCAAGCATTGCAGAATCTGATGTAGTCACTGACAAATCCTGTCAGCATTTCGTGCTGTGCTTGTTCTCGTAGCAAGTCGAGGCTGTGAATCTCAGTCAGCCTCAGCTAGCTATAATTTTTGCAAAAAAATACAAATGCACAAATGCGTGGATCAGTTCTCTGATCAATTCTCCGATCCAAAATCACAGCTTTGTCATAAATGTTGGGGATGAAGTCAGCCCGATCAGCTTCCTAGGTTGACCAAAGTTTTCAGCTTCCGAGACCTGCATCGGTTGGGCAGCGATCGCGGTGCAATAACAACATGTACAGCTGAACAAACCTCTACGTTGATCGCTCGCGCTTCAATTTTCTGTACTCCAGTTTGTGCTTTCCGACGCAAGTGCTTCGAAAGCCAGTTAGGGTGAACGGGTTTGCTCCAACGTTTCAGTCGGCAGACAGCTAGAACTGGAACAATGCAGATGCTGTTGGAATGCTTTGCTTGAGTCCAAAACGTAGTACGATATGTTCAAGCATTACAAACGTATATTGAAAGGAGAGCCCAAACACCGTCAGGAATCCCCTTCACATCCCATAGAACCCATTTCTTCGCGGCAAACTACGTTTGAGCCATCCTCTGCTTTCGTACCCCCCACAGAGGCTGCTATTGCTGCTGCAAATGCTAATAGAGGCTACTCAGGCAGCGTTCTTGCTGACAAAACTAGGGAGCATACCCATTTTTCTCCCAGGATAGCTGCTGGTCCAGTGCTTGAGCTCCAAGACGCTCCGCCTCAGGCTGAGCCTTCAGTAGTCAATCCCAGTCTTCCCCCCGTGTCTGCTGCTCTTCCTCTTCCTGTCAAAGCACCAGCACCTTCTCCAGCCCCTTCGGCCTCAAGCACTGCACCCTCAGACTCCCCTCAAAGGCAGTCTCATGCACACCACACACAGCCAACTCCTCACGCGTCTCCTCAACACCAGCAGATCTCACCCTTGCACGTCGAAGATTCAGGTGCCAGCTACACCAGCTCGACAGGAAGCGTCAGCAGGGCCAAGGACCACAAAGCTGCCTTGCACTCTGCCAACGAAAGGCTGCAGAAAGCTCTGCAGAATGCTGCAAAGCCTGCTGCAAAGGCAGCTGCAGCAAGTCAAGCACAGTTGCCAATCAGCACTGGCAGCAGCCTATCATCCACTGCCAGCCCTCCTGTACAGACAACCCTGCAGAATGCTGTGCTGCAGAGCCCGGCTGCAGCTGGCTCTCTGCAAGATCAGCAGCATCATGCTGATGCCAAAGTCACGCCGGCAAGTCAAAGCAATTCTCAGCTGCGCTCTGAGACGTCTGTCATGTCGGTGGAGTCTGATGATGATGTCAATGACCTGACAGGCAAGCTTCCTCACACCTGACAAGCCCATGATCATGACTTTGACATGCAGATGCCATCAACACAGCAGCATGCACAATTGTATATTGCACTTGCTTCTTGTTATTGAATATATGAGGCAGCTTGTCCTGGCAGAAGGTTCTGGGCAGCTCGGTATAATACTTGGCTTCTCATTGAATTGATGCCGAAAGGCGTGGTCTTTTCTTTTCTTTCCTTTTCTCCTGGCAGAAGGCCTTCAACACAGCTCAACATCAACCTTGAGCTGCAAGAAGTTACCGCACACAACTGTGCATACCAGATCTTGTTTTCTTGCCCATGCAACATTGCTTGCTCGCTGCAAAGGGCTCACATGGCAAACAGAACAAGGCTGTCTAACAAAGATGCCAGATCAAAGACCTTGGCCACAACATTAGGAAGTTTCAAGATAAACAACACTAATGCTGCCATGTCATTGTCGCCTCTACTTGTTGAACCCACTGTGCATTTGCCTTGACAACCGTTTTGGCATGTTCTTGCTGTGCTCATGCAGATGCCACATCAGAGGAAGCAGCTGTGACACTTGCAAAGAAACTCACATACACCCTGATCTGGTATACCTGTGTCACACCCACACCCACTTGACACTTTTCTGCTGTTGCTGCTTTGCAGCTGGTACATCAGAGGCTGCAGCACCTGAAAGGGGTTTCACAACAGCAGTTCAGCTTCGCCACTTCATGAAGCGCTGACAGCTGCATGACATTGTATTCTGACACAGTAGTTCTACAACAAGAATATGAAAATTGTAAGATCATAGTCGTGTTCACTGCAGATGCCACATCAGAGGCTGTGGCTGCGACGCCCGTAAAGGTGGTCACAGACAGATACGGGTTTGTGATTTCGAATGCTGGTACTCCCGGCGCCAGCATCTGCCTCAGACAACAGTCCCTCCATGAGTAAGGAGACCACCAGGGTGAAGAAGTGGCAGAAGATGCTAGGTGAGGTCTCCTACTGATACACACAATGTGGGTTTGATGATGTGCACAGCTGTATCTGCATGGCTGTAACATTTCACAAAGAACCCGATTGGAAAACCTATTGCCAACCATACTTTGTTGGCAAGTGCTGATGGCAGTCCCGTGTAGCCATAGACATCGTACACAGCCCACTCATTCAGTTGGCGGCCATGTAATGTTGCTTGTGGTCTTGTCAGAGTCGTACTTATGTTTGTTGTACACCACTGCAAACATCACAGTCTGGGGTGTGAAGCCGATTGTGATTCATCAGACATCCTGGCTTGAAAGCACAGGTGCACTCAGACATGACATCCAGGTACACAGTGGAGCAGAAGTCTCTGACATGTCTTGCAGGTTTTGATGGCAAGAACTGGAATCACTTCTATGGTCGCAAACATGCCAAGGTGAAGCAGCGAGTGCGCAAGGGCATACCAGATGCTGTCAGAGGCCTGGCTTGGCAGATGCTGTCAGGCAGCAGGGAGCTAGTCCAGCTCAACCCAGGTGGGCTTTTCCTTCGTTCATTTTGTTTGTTTGCTCGTCACACACATCCTATCCTCATACACTGGCACTAGCTATGCCTATAGCTGTAGCTGTAGTGTTCAATGGGACTAGACACAGCAGACATACACCATACCCTCATTCATTGACACTAGAGCCAGCAAAACATAGGCACTAGACGCGGCAGACACACACGCCATACCCTCATACATTGACACTAGATGCAGGAACATGATCATACATAGGCACTAGAGCGAGCAACTATTGGCGCTGGATGCAGCAGGCACACAGCTTCAGCTCATACATCAGCCCAGATGCAGCAAGTATCAGCATTAGATGCAGCAGACATACAGCTTACTCTCACACATTAGCCCAGATGCAGCAAACATTGGCACTAGATGCAGCAGACATACAGCCTACCCTCATACATTGACACTAGAGCCAGCAAACATTGGCACCATGCCCTGAAACACTGACACCATCTGAGTCAGAAAGAGACTGTCAATGGCTTGGAGGCTCAAACTGGCCGTACCTGAGACACTGCTCATAAAAACAGCAACAACTGTGCAGTGTGTGTTGGCTGACGAGACATATGGCCTGTAGGTGTGTACACTCAGCTGTTGGCAATGGAGGCGGGGGAAAAGGACAATGAGATTTCCCGTGACCTAAATAGGACATACCCAACACATGTTTTCTATCAGCAGTCTGAGGGAGCCGGGCAGAGGTCTCTGTACCATGTGCTCAAGACCTATTCTGTCTATGACAAGAAGGTGAGCCAGCAAAATGGCTTCATGACATTCTCTCGCTCACTCAGGCACTCACTCACTCGCTCACTCGCTCACTCACTCACTCACTCACTCACTCACTCACTCACTCACTCACTCACTCACTCACTCACTCACTCACTCACTCATCCATCATTCATCCATTCATTCATCTGGATGTGGGCCCTTCCCTATAGTCAGGTATGTACAATCCTGAAGTAGATCCCTATATGAGGTCCTGGTTTGGCACATGCATGCACATACATACATGCTGGTATATTCATAAACCTGCAACATACATGCATGCATTCTGCCCAGAGCATGCCACATGCTGTGTAGTCTGCCATGCGTAATGATAGGTCACTGAAACAAAACGTCACATGCTGATGATGGCAGCTCAGGCAGACAGGTTCAGATCTGCACACTAAGGCTCTAGCAGACATGCGTGTTGAATATGCTGATGGCATGTGCTTTGTCACCAGTCTCATCTCAGCTGTTGCATATCATCAACAAACATACAGTCAGGTTTGCCTACTGCTCCAGCTTGCAACATGTCCCTCCAAGTTTAATTACAAGGTCTGAGGCTGTCTGCTTCTGCTGAGAGAAAGCCGACATTGATTTTGATTTGATTGCATCCTCAGCAGCAAGATGTCTATGTCAGTGCTCCAGAACTGCAGAGAATGACAGCTGCAGCAAACTTGGCACTAATCTTGTAGACTGAGTTTGTGCCAGCCAAATTGGCACTGCTCAGCATGAGCAAAATGACATAATATTGATCCAGGCAAATTATCATCATGGGAACCTAGAAGCTGCGCCCCATGCAGTACGCTGAGCAGTGTTGTGCATTCATCTTCATTGTTGGGCTGCTGCTGCTACACATAAGCAAAGGGGAGAACATTTAGAGCTTGATAGCTCCTACACATAGCACTAGCATTTTGCACACCATAGCATTCATCACTGAAGCATTTGTCAGGTACACTGCAGGTTGCACATGCGCAAGGACTCCTTGCAGCACAGCAACATACCAGTCCACATTCTGTACACCATTCTGTACACCATTCTGTACACCATTCTGTACACCATTCTGTTGAGCATAGGCATCCATTATGGGATATAGCAACTTACCATTTGACAGTCTGTACACCATGCAATCTACTGTACTGTCTGTCTGGTGTTGTGCAGGTTGGATATGTGCAAGGTATGGGATTCATTGCTGGCCTGTTGCTGCTGTACATGCAGTTGACTGTACCATCTGTCTGGTGTTGTGCAGGTTGGAAATGTGCAAGGTATGGGGTTCATTGCTGGCCTGTTGCTGCTGTACATGCAGTTGACTGCACCATTTGTCTGGTGTTGTGCAGGTTGGTTATGTGCAAGGTATGGGGCTCATTGCTGGGCTATTGCTGCTGTACCATTTGTCTGCTGGTATGCAGGTTGGATATGTGCAAGGTATGGGGTTCATTGCTGGCCTGTTGCTGCTGTACATGAATGAGGAGGATACCTATTGGACCCTGGTTGCAGTTGAGCACAGTACTCTACCACGGGACAGAGCAACTTAGCATTCAATGTACGGTACACCATGCAATTGACTGTACCATTTGTCTGGTGTTATGCAGGTTGGATACGTGCAAGGTATGGGGTTCATTGCTGGCCTGTTGCTGCTATACATGAATGAGGAGGACACCTTCTGGACCCTGGTTGCTGTTGAGCAACTTACCCATTTGATACTCCGTAGTCCATGCAGTTGACTATATGATTTGTCTGGTGGTGTGCAGGTTGGATACGTGCAAGGTATGGGATTCATTGCTGGCCTGTTGCTGCTGTACATGAATGAGGAGGATACCTTCTGGACCCTGGTGGCCTTGATGAAGGGGGCTGTGCACCCCCCCATGGAGCGCCTCTACCAGGCAGGCCTGCCACTGCTGCAGCAGTACCTCTTCCAGTTTGAGCACCTCATACAAGAAGAGGTTGGTAACTCTTTGCAGCAGTACCTCTTCCAGTCTGAGCAAGAAAGCATGCATGTACCTAGCTCATCATGAGCTGGAAATTATTCTCATTGTGATTGATTGTTACAAGAAGAGGTGACTCTTTGCAGCAGTACCTCTTTCCACTTTGAGCACCTCATATAAGACCATCCCCCAGAGGCCCACCCAGCCTTTGGTATAAGCTATGTGTCAGGATGTGACGCAGCAGGTCACGGGTTCAAGCCTCAGTGGTAACATGCTGATTTCTCAGGGCTTCCGTGTCGGGTAGTGGGCAGAGGTTTTCTGCCTCGCAATTGCGTCTATGGCACTCGCCCTGTCAGCGCACACCCCTTGGGTGCAATTAGTGTCTCATGTTAGTGCATGTTGGCTCACAGGACTAGGGGTTAGGCACACCTAGTAGGTACCTGGCAAAAACGATTAGCTGGAACGCCTGTAAATTATTAATTATTATATAAGAAGAGGTGACTCTTTGCAGCAGTACCTTGCCCGGTTTTTGCAGCAGTACCTCTCTCCAGTTTGAGCATCTCATGCAAGAAGGGTTGGTAAGTCTCTGCAGCAGTACCTCTTCCAGTTTGAGCACCTCATACAAGAAGAGGCAAGTCTTTGCAGCAGTACCTCTTTTTAGTTTTTGCAGCAGTATCTCTTTACAGTTTGAGCACCTCATACAAGAAGAGTTAAGTTTTTGCAGCAGTTCCTCTTTTCAGATTGAGCACCTCGTACAAGAAGGTTTGGTAACTCATTGCAGCAGTACCTATTCCGGCTTGAGTGAAAAAAGAAAAAAAAAAAAAAGTGTGTTTGCAGATGCCCAGGCTAGCAGCACATATGGAGGAGGAGGGTGTTCTACCAACCATGTACTGCAGCCAGTGGTTCCTCACCCTGTATGCTTATACACTGCCAATTGACCACCTGCTGCGGGTATGGGACGTGTTCCTGCTGGAAGGGCCCAAGATTCTCTTCAGGTA
>JAABUK010003538.1_pt1 | contig 26349 bp, 20 predicted proteins | sample 5559141 | NCBI WGS metagenome assembly JAABUK01 (sample SAMN10711869, study PRJNA513367) | rock metagenome | isolation source: Antarctica rocks | place: Antarctica: Victoria Land, Pudding Butte nord | collected 2016-01-03 | reverse complement strand
GGAATGACCCCGTGAACCTGCTCCAGTACGTGGGCACGGTCACCAACGTCATGCAGTTGTTCGAACCTAAAATCGTTGAAGGTGAGGGGAAAAGTCTGGCACTCGCGAAAGATCTCGGAGTAATGCGCGGGGATGCAGACCCTTCGATCGGGTCACCCGTGGATATCATCAAACCGTACGCCGCCATACGATGTCTGAACGTGCCGACGCGGATAACGTCAGGCGTGGCATGTGAATGGGTTCCGCGTTCGTAACCCACCCTGTTCTCGGCCGCTTCCAACACTCAGAATGCCTTTGTCTCCGGAAGGGCGCGTCTTGTCATGTAAAGTAAAAAGTCCCTGCCGACCGGCGTGATGTGGAGCTGTTCAGCCTCAATGAAAACAAGCATTTCGTTGGAAAGGAATTTGACCCAATCGGAGAAGCTGTACTTACTGTAAATGTCGGGGTTTTCGCGACTGATGCTCTCATAATACGCCTCCACGTCTTTGAGTGAAAACGCCCCGCGTTCATGAAGACGGCGAAGAAGCACAATCTGACTTCCGAACACTGCGTGGTATACTCTTTCGAAATGCATTGAGAGTCGAGCAAGCGCAAGCTCACCGATTGCCACATCCAAACGGTCGGTGTCCGGTATCAAATTCAAGTTTTCCCTTATCGACAGTTCCAGGGTTTTTATCGCCTCGGTTCTGGATACTCCGGGCAACTGCTTCAGCGTGGCGGTGGTCAGGTCCGTTGTCACAACTGCTTGCTGAGCTGCCGCATCAAACTCGACGCTCGTCAGCCCCGCCTTCCTGAGCCTCGGAAGAAGAAGACGGACCTCCGCACGGAACGCAAACATGATTAGGACGGCGGCAATCGGCCACGCCACCGATTTAAGCAATGACGCGACCGCTTCGATAACTGCAACCATGTGAGTGCTCGTGCCTCGCGATTCGCCGGTATCCTACCCCAGCTTCTTGGCAATCTCCTTGTCGGTCGGATTCGTATAATCCATCAACATCCTGACAGTGCGGTGCCCGCTCATCTGCATCAACATCTTCAGGTTCATGTCCTTGTCGTTGTGCATACGGCTCAGAGCCTCATGACCGAGGTCATGCCACCGCAGGCGTGACACCGGCACTTTTCAGGGCTGCTTCCCGCCGCTGCCGCAAGTCGGCAGAGACCTACGGGAACAAGTGTTCATCCGGCTCCTTCCCCCTCCTGCGTCGCGTGACAATGTCCAGTGCCAGATTGCTGAGCGGAACGTGCCGCGGCTCAACATTCTTAGGATCGGGCTGTTCAATGAACGTCACTCCCTGGACTTTTTGACGTGCCCCACTGTGATTCCGAGCACTTCCGACTGTCGCATTCCGAGCAGTTGAGTGAAGGAGTGGGTGACGCTGAAACGCTGCAGCGATGCCGATTTCATGATCCCACTTGAGGGAAGGTTGGCGGGCGCCGATGATTTCGGGGTCGTTCAGGACGCGACCACTCTGGACAGAGCGCGCGGACTTGGTAATAGACGGGCCCCGACGCTTGTTCCTCGCTTTCTCGCAGGGAAAGAAGGCCGTGGGGGGATCGTCGTGAGGCCGACGCCGCGCCCGCCTGGCGGAATGGTAGACGCAGCGGACTTAAAATCCGATGTCCGTGAGGGCTTGCCGGTTCGAGTCCGGCGGCGGGCAGGCGGCGGGAATTAGCCGGGGTCGCCGAGGGCGCGGTACATCTCGGCCAGATGGGGGCTCATGGGCAGATTGAGGGTTTCCCCGGTGGGTAGGCGGGTGGTGAACCAGCGGCGGTAGAGGGCGCCGAGGGTGCCCTCTTGCGCCATGCGGCCGAAACTCTGGCGCACCAGGGCGGTGAAGTCGGGATCGTCCCGCCTGATGGTGATGGCGTAGGGTTCGTAGGACAGGTCGTCGCCGGCGACCTGGAAGCGGGCGCCGTCCGGCCGGGTCGCGCGCAGGCCGGCGAGCAGGATGTCGTCGGAGGCGAAGGCGTCGGCCTGGCCTGTGGCCAGCTTGTCGTAGGCGGCGGCGAGGTCGGCGGTCTCGACCAGCTTGAACGGGGGTGCGACCCGGGCGGCGAGGCGCTTCATGACCTCGGCGTTGGTGGTGCCGGCGCCGACCACGATGGTTTTGCCGGCGGCGGCTTGGTAGGAGGTGATGGCGGAGCCCAGGGGCACCATGAGCTTGGTGCCGGCGAGGAAGAACACCGGCGAGAACGCCACGGTTTTGGCGCGTTCGTCGGTGGCGGTGGTGGAGCCGCATTCCAGGTCCAGCTCGCCACCTATGGCGTCGGTTACGTGGCGCGGCCGATCGGGGCCTTCGTGCTGGGGCATTGGGGCGACACCCATGGCCGCAAGCAGGTGCTGATCCTGTGCATGTTCCTCATGGGCTTCTCGACCATGGCGGTGGGGCTGCTGCCCACGTACCAGCAGGTGGGCGTGCTCGCTCCGGTGCTGCTGGTGGCGCTCCGCCTGGTGCAGGGCTTCGCCGTCGCCGGGGAGATCAGCGGCGCCAGTTCGATGATCCTGGAGCATGCGCCGTTCGGGCGCCGCGGCTTCTTTGCCAGCTTCACCTTGCAGGGCGTGCAGGCCGGGCAGATCATGGCGGCGGCGGTGTTCCTGCCGCTGGCGCATTTCATGAACCCGGCCGCCTTTAGCGCCTGGGGCTGGCGCATCCCGTTCCTGCTCAGCGTGCTGGTCATCGTCGCCGGCTACATCATCCGCCGCGAGGTCGAGGAGACGCCGGCCTTTGCCGAGGAGGGGCAGCGGGGCGAGGTGCCGAAGGCGCCGATCGTGCAGGCGTTCCAGCTCAGCGGCGGCGACATGCTGCGCGTGGTCTGCATGGCGCTGATGAACGTGATCCCGGTGGTCGCGACCGTGTTCGGCGCCGCCTATGCGGTGCAGCCGGCCTACGGCATCGGGTTCGCCAAGGACGTGTATTTGTGGATCCCGGTGCTCGGGAACATCCTCGCGGTGATCGTGATCCCGTTCGTAGGCAACCTGTCGGACCGCATCGGCCGCCGCCCGCCGGTGATCGTGGGGGCGCTCGGCTCCGGCCTGCTCGCCTTCGCCTACCTCTATGCCATCAGCATCCACAGCGTGCCGCTGGCGATCCTGATGTCGCTGCTGATGTGGGGCGTGGTCTACCAGGGCTACAACGCGGTGTTCCCGAGCTTCTACCCCGAGCTGTTCCAGACCCGCACCCGGGTTTCGGCGATGGCGATCTCGCAGAACGTCGGCACCACGATCACGGCGCTGCTGCCGGCCCTGTTCGCCAGCGTGGCGCCGCCGGGCTCGGCCAACATTCCGCTCACGGTGGGCGCGATCACGCTCGGCGTGACGGTGGTCGCGGCGATCTCGGCATGGAGTGCGCGGGAGACCTATCGGGTGCAGCTGAACGACCTGGGCCATGCCGGCGCGGTCCCGGTTCCCAAGCAGGAGTATGACCGGATGCGAGCGCGGACGATCGAGGGCGCCGGGCCGGGCGCCGGGCTGGCGCGGCCGTGAGGGCCGGGGCCGCGGCGCTCCGCAAGTGCATCGCCACGGTGGCGCTCAGCGGCACCCTGGCGGACAAGCTGGAGGCCGCGGCCACGGTCGGCTACGACGGCGTCGAGGTCATGGAGGGCGACCTGCTGACCTTCGACGGCTCGCCGGCGGACGTCCGGCGCATCGCCGGGGACCTTGGGCTGACGATCGACCTGTATCAGCCGTTCCGCGACTTCGAGGCGATGCCGGACCCGCAGCGGGCTGGGAACCTCGACCGGGCGGAGCGCAAGTTCGACGTCATGCAGGCGTTGGGCACCGACCTGCTGCTGGTGTGCAGCAACACGCTGGCGGCGGCGCTCGACGACGACGCGCGCGCGGCGGCGGACTTGCGGGAGATGGCGGAGCGGGCGGCCCGGCGCGGCCTGCGGGTGGGGTTCGAGGCGCTGAGCTGGGGCCGCCACATCCGGCGCTGGCGCCATGCGTGGCGCATCGTCGAGGCGGCCGGCCATCCGGCGCTGGGGCTGATCGTGGACAGCTTCCATACCTTGGCCCTGGGAGACGACCCGGCCGGGCTCGCCGATGTGCCGGGGGAGCGCATCTTCTTCGTGCAGCTCGCCGATGCGCCCGCCCTGTCGATGGACGTGCTGTCGTGGAGCCGCCATCACCGCAGCTTCCCCTACCAGGGCGACCTGCCGCTGGACGGCTTCGTCGGCGCGGTTTTGGCGAGCGGCTACCAGGGGCCGTTGTCGCTGGAGGTGTTCAACGACCATTTCCGCGCCGCCCCGGCCCGCATGATCGCGCGCGACGGGCTGCGGTCGCTGATCCTGGCCGAGGCGCAGGCGAACGGGGGCGGCACGCTGCCGGCGTTGCCGGCGATCGGGGGGGTCGAGTTCGTGGAGTTCGCCGTCGACGCCGCCGCGAGCGAGGCGCTGGCGGCGTTGCTGGTACGGCTGGGGTTCCGCCATCGGGGCCGTCACCGGTCCAAGGCGGTCGAGCTGTACCGGCAAGGGCGCATTTGCCTGATCCTGAACAGCGAGCAGGACACGGCCGCGGCGGAGCGGTTTCAGCACCACGGGCCGTCGGTGTGCGCCATCGCGCTGCGGGTTGACGACCCGAAGCGGCTGCTGGCGCGGGCGCAGGCCTTGCTGATCCCGGACTGGCGCGAGCGGACCGGCGCGGGGGAGCGGCAGATCCCGGCCGTGCGCGGGCCGGACGGGACCTTGATCTATTTAGTGGGCGGCAGCGCCGCCGGGTTAGTGGGCGGCAGCACCGCCGGGTTAGTGGGCGGCAGCGCCGCCGGGTTAGTGGGCGGCAGCGCCGCCGGGCAGCTTTGGGAAACCGACTTTAACCTGGACGACGCTGCGCCGGACGGGGATGGGGCGGGGCTCGACGACATCGATCACCTGGCGATGGCACTGCCGCCGGGGCACCTCGATACCTACGTGCTGTTCTGGCGCGCCTTGTTCGGGCTGGTGCCGCAGCCGGTGCTGGATTTGCCGGACCCGTATGGGCTAGTGCAGAGCCGGGCCATGGTGAATCCGGCCGGCACGCTGCGGCTGACCTTCAACGTGTCAGACGCGCAGGAGACGGTGACGAACCGGCTCGTCTCCATCTTCGCCGGGGCTGGCGTGCATCATGTCGCCCTTGCCACCGAGGACGCGGCGGGGACGGCGGAGCGGCTGGCGCGGCTGGCGGCGCCGATGCTTGCGATCCCGGCCAATTACTACGAGGACGTGGCCGCCAGGCTCGGGCTGGACGGCGCCGCGTCGGCCGGGCTCGAGCGGCGCGGGCTGCTGTTCGACCGGGACGCGGAGGGGACCTTCCGGCACGCCTATACCGAGGCGTTCCAGGACCGTTTCTTCTTTGAGGTGGTGGAGCGGCGGGACGGCTATGCCGGCTTCGGGGCGCCGAATGCGGCGGTGCGGATGGCGGCGCAGGCGCGGCATCGCGGGGCCTCGGCATGATCACCGGCCGGACCACGGTGATTGCGCACCTCGGCTGGCCGACGGAGTCGTTCAAGGCGCCGATGGTCTACAATCCCTGGTTCGAGGCGCAGGGCATCGATGCGGTCGTGGTGCCCTTAGGGATCGAGGCGGTGGACTATCCCGGCCTGTTGCGGGGGCTATTCCGCATCAAGAACCTGCATGGCGCGCTGGTGACCATGCCGCACAAGGTCTCGACGACGGCGCTGGTGGACGCGATGACGACGACGGCGCGGATCGCCGGCGCCTGCAACGCGGTGCTGCGGCGCCCGGACGGGTCGTTGCTGGGCGACATGTTCGATGGCGCGGGGTTCGTGCGCGGGATGGAGCGCAAGGGCCGGCGGGTGGAAGGCGCGCGGGCGCTGGTGGTGGGCTGCGGCGGGGTCGGCTCGGCGATCGCGGCGTCGCTGGCGGCGGCGGGGCTGGCCGGCATCGGCCTGTTCGACCCGGCGGCTGTGTCCGCGGCGGCGCTCGCGGACCGTCTGGGCCAGCACTACCCAGCGCTGCAGGTCGCCACCGGGTCGAACGACCCGGCGGGCTACGACATCGTCGTCAACGCGACGCCGCTGGGCATGAAGGCGGGCGATCCGCTTCCGGTGGACCCCGAACGGATCGCCGGGGGCGCCTTCGTGGGCGAGGTGGTGATGAAGGAGGAGCACACGCCGCTGCTGCGTGCGGCCATGAGCCGGGGCTGCACCGTCCAGGTCGGGACGGACATGCTGTTCGAGATGATCCCCGCCTATCTGGAGTTCTTCGGCTTCGGCACGAGCACGCCGGAGGAGCTGCGCCGGGTGGCGACGCTGCGGTATTGAGCGGGGTTCCCTCGCAGCGGGGTTCCCTGGCAGCGGGGTTAATTCAGCTTGCTGCGCTGCGGGCGCTCCTTGCGGACCGCCTTGGCCCGGCCGCCCTCGGCCGCGGGGACGTCGGCCAGCACGTTCACGGCTGCGGTCGGGGCGGGGTGGGCGATCGGCAGGGGCGGCGGCGCCACCGCATCGGCCCGGGCGATCGCGAGCTGGTGGCGCAGGCTCTCCACCTCGGCGTGCAGCCGGTCCAGCTCGGCCCGGTCCGCCGGCGCTGGCTCCGGCGCCGATGCTGGCGTCGGCGCGGCGCCGGGTTCGCCCTCGGGCGCCGGCGGCGGGGCCTCGCTGCCGCGGTGGAACGGGTTGAACATGCTCATCGCCCGCTCGATCATGGCGATGTTCTGCCGCCCCATCTCCTCCACGCCGGCCGGCAGGAACGGGCTGAGCGTCTGCTGCACCACATGCCGCGCCTGCTGCTGCTGGCGCGCGAAGCTGGACATCGCCTGCTCGAGATAACGCGGCACCACGCCCTGCAGGCTGCCGCCGTAGAAGCCGATCAACTGGCGCAGGAAGGCGGTCGGCAGCATGGAGCTGCCCTTGCTTTCCTCCTCGACGATGATCTGCGTCAGCACGCCGCGGGTGATGTCCTCGCCCGACTTGGCGTCGTACACCACGAAATCGCGGCCGGCGCGGATCATCTCGGCGAGGTTGTCGAGGGTGATGTAGCTTGAGGTTTCAGTGTTATACAGCCGTCGGTTCGCGTATTTCTTGACCACGACGGGCACTTGCGCCGGCGTGTCTGGCGCGGGCGGGGAACCGGAAGGCGACGATGGGGTATCGGGCATGATGTCCTCGGCTGACGTCGATCCACGACCTTACCACGCAGTTGCAGCATGGGCGACAACCGGTTTCCGGCCTATGCTGGGCAACGCAATGCATGCCGGGGGCGATGAGCAGACCGAATGACAGACCAGCCGGCCGCCCCTGCATGGATCGACTGGATCACGATCTGGCAGAGCGAGGCGGCGGCGCTGCTAGCGGACCGCGAGGTGCAGGAAGCGCTGCAGCGGACGGTGGACCTGTGGGCGGCCCAGGCCGTGGCCGTGGTGGGCGCCGTGGCGGGCGCGCTCGGGCAGGCGGCTGATGCCGCGGCCCGACGCGCCGGGCCCGCTGCGCCGCCGCGGGCCGCGGCCGCTGTTGATGCACCTGCTCGGGACAGCCGGGACGGGCTTATCGAGCAGTTGCTCGCCCGGGTCGAGCAGTTGCTCGCCCGGGTCGCCGAACTCGAGCGGCGGGCCGCCGGGCCTGTTTGACGCCGCACTCGTCGCCGGCATCGCCGCCTACCGCCGCCACCCCTATCAGCGCGACCTGCCCGACCCCGCCTGCCTTTGGGCCGAAGGCGACAGCCGGCTGCTCGACTATGGCGCGCCGCCGGGTCGGCCGGTGCTGTTTGTGCCGAGCCTCGTCAATCGCGCCTATGTGCTCGACCTCGCGCCCGGCCGCTCGATGCTGCGCTGGCTGGCCGAGCACGGCGTGCGGCCGCTGCTGCTCGACTGGGGTTGGCCCGGCGCCGCCGAGCGCCGCTTCACCCTCACCGACGTGATCGCCGGCCGGCTCGAGCGCGCCATCGCCGCCGCCGGCGCCCCGGTCGTGCTGGCGGGATACTGCATGGGCGGCCTGCTGGCGCTCGCGGCCGCACTCCGCCGGCCCGACCGGGTGCGGGCGCTGGCGCTGCTGGCCACGCCGTGGGATTTCCACTCTGAGAATGGGGCGGAGGCGGTCCGCCTGGGCGCCAGCCTGCCGCTGCTGGAGCCGCTGCTGGCCGCCACCGGCACGCTGCCGATCGACGCGATACAGGCGATGTTCGCGAGCCCGGACCCCGGCTCGATCGCGGCCAAGTACCGCGCGTTCGGCCGCATGGACCAGGGCGGCGCGGCCGCGCGGGGCTTCGTGGCGCTCGAGGACTGGCTGAACGACGGCGTGCCGCTGGCCGCACCGATCGCGCGCGAGACCCTGGCCGGCTGGTATGGCGAGAACCAGCCGGGCCGTGGCGCCTGGTGCGTTGCCGGCGCGGCGGTGGACCCGGGCCGGCTCGACATGCCGTGCTTCGTGGCGGCCCCTGCCCGCGACCGCATCGTGCCGCCGGGCAGCGCGCTGCCCTTGGCGGCGCTGATCCCCGGCGCCGTGCTGCACCGTCCGGCCGCGGGCCATATCGGCATGACCGCCGGCCCCCGCGCCGAGAGCGCGTTATGGTCGCCGCTGCTGGGCTGGTTGCAGGGGCTCTGAGCGCCTATGTCTGGCGAAGACACCCGGGAGGTCAGATTGGAAGACGTCGTTATTGTATCCGCCGTGCGCACGCCGGTCGGCAGCTTCAACGGCGCCTTCGCCGCGGTGCCCGCCCATGTGCTGGGCACGGTCGCCATCCGGGCCGCCATGGAGCGCGCCGGCCTCGACCCGGCCGAGGTGGACGAGGTGATCCTCGGCCAGGTGCTGACCGCAGCCCAGGGCCAGAACCCCGCCCGGCAGGCGGCCCGCAACGCCGGCATCCCCGACGACAAGACCGCGTTCGGGGTGAACCAGGTGTGCGGCTCCGGGCTGCGCACGGTGGCGCTGGCCGCCCAGCAGATCCGCACTGGCGAAAGTGCCATCGTGATCGCCGGCGGCCAGGAGAGCATGAGCCAGTCGGCGCACGCGGCCTATCTGCGTGCCGGCACCAAGATGGGCGAGCTGGGCCTGATCGACACCATGCTGAAGGACGGGCTGTGGGACGCGTTCCACGGCTACCACATGGGCACCACGGCCGAGAACGTGGCCACGAAGTATCAGATCACCCGGGTTCAGCAGGACGAGTTCGCTGCCGCCAGCCAGAACAAGGCCAGCGCGGCGCAGAAGGCCGGCCGCTTCAAGGACGAGATCGTCGCGGTCACGGTCAAGGGCCGCAAGGGCGACGTGGTCACCACCGAGGACGAGTATATCCGGCATGATTCCACGCCTGAGCTGATGGCCAAGCTGCGCCCGGCGTTTTCCAAGGAGGGCACGGTCACCGCGGGCAACGCCAGCGGGATCAACGACGGCGCGGCGGCCTTGGTGGTGATGTCGGCTGCCGAGGCGGCGCGGCGGGGGCTCAAGCCGCTGGCCCGCATCGCCAGCTTCGCCACCGCCGGCGTGGACCCGGCGGTGATGGGCACGGGCCCCATCCCCGCCGCCCGCAAGGCGCTGCAACGCGCCGGCTGGACGGCAGCCGACCTCGACCTGATCGAGGCCAACGAGGCGTTTGCCGCCCAGGCCTGCGCGGTGAACAAGGACCTCGGCTGGGACACGGAGCGGGTGAACGTGAATGGGGGCGCGATCGCCATCGGCCACCCGATCGGCGCCTCCGGCGGGCGCGTCCTGACTACCTTGCTGCACGAGATGGGGCGGCGCGACGCCAAGAAGGGATTGGCGACGCTGTGCATCGGCGGCGGCATGGGCGTTGCCATGTGCCTGGAGCGGTAGACGCGCCTGGCGCCCTGACGGGTGCGTCAGGGCGCCGTCTTAGCCTTCGCCCCTCCTGCGCGTCCACCCGCTCGAGAACGTGGTCGCGGGTTATCCGAGGGGTTACTCCGCGGCCCCGCGCAGCGCCGCGCCGGCGGCCAGCGGGCAGAGCGGCGCCGCGGCGGCCAGCACCGCCAGCAGCAGCAGCAGATGCGGCCGCGGGCTGAGCCCCGACCCGGCCGCCTCCCCGGCCGCGGCGCCGAAGATCAGCACCGGCGTCGCCAGCGGCAGCACCAGCAGGGGCAGCAGCACGCCGCCGCGGCGGGCGCCCAGCACCACCGCCGCGCCGAAGGTTCCCAGCAAGGAGAGCGCCAGCGTGCCGGGCAGCAAGGCCAGCAGCAGCACCGGCACCGAAGCGGGCTGCATCTGCAGCATCACCGCCAGCGGCCCGGCCACGACCAGCAGCGGCAGCCCGGTTCCCAGCCAGTGCGCCAGCGCCTTGATCCCCGCCACTGCGGGCGCCGGCAGGCCGCAGAGCAGCAGTTGATCCAGGGACCCGTCCTCGAGGTCGGCGGCGAAGAGGCGGTCGAGCGGCAGCAGCGCCGCCAAGAGGGCGCAGACCCAGACGATTCCGGGCGCGAGGCGGGCCAAGGTCTCCGGCGCCGGGCCGATCGCGAGCGGGAACAGCGCGCCGGCGAGCAGGAAGAACAGCACCGCGGCCAGGGTATCGGCCCCATGGCGGAGGGACAGGCGCAACTCGCGCGCCAGCAACGCCCAGGCTGGGTTCAAAGTCCGGGCTGGGTTCAAAGCCGCAAGTCCGCCGCGCCGGGCAGCGGCAGCGGCAGGTGGGTCGCGGCGACCACCACGCCGCCGCGGGCGCGGTGCGCGGCGAGCAGTTCGCCCAGGCGGGCGACGGCGTCGGCGTCGAGCCCCAGCGTCGGCTCGTCCAGCAGCCACAGCCCGCCGGGGGAGAGCGCCAGCCGTGCCAGCGCCAGCCGCCGCCGCTGCCCGGCCGACAGCATGCGCGCCGGCACGTCCTGCAGCCCGCCGAGGCCCATGGCGGCCAGCGCCGGCCCGCTCGCCCTGCCCCGCGCCGCGAAGGCCAGGTTCTCGGCCACCGTCAGCCCGGCCTTCACGGCGTCGAGGTGCCCGAGATAGGCGACCGGCGCCGCCTTGTCGGCGAGGTCGCGCCCGGCCCACGTCACCCGCCCGGCCGCCGGACGCTGCAGCCCGGCCAGCACGCGCAGCAAGGTGCTCTTGCCGGAGCCGTTTGCGCCCAGCAGCAGCAGGGCGCCCCCGGGCGCCACGGCCAGGCTCACGCCGTGCAGCACCAGCCGCTCGCCGCGGAATGCCGAAACCGCCTCGGCCGCGACGCCCGACTGCTCCGAAACCTGCATGGCGGCCATCTAAGGCAGTCCCGCCGGTGGACGCCAGCCGTGCCGCCATGGTTTAAGCGGAGCACGCATCGCACGCCGCACAGCAGCAAGGGGCACACGCGCCATGAAGGCCATTGGGCACGACAGCCTGAACACCACCCGCACCCTGACCGCTGGCGGGCGCGAGTACCGGTATTTCTCGCTTCCCGAGGCCTACAAGGCGCTGGGCGAAGACGCGAGCCGGCTGCCGGTCAGCCTCAAGATCCTGCTCGAGAACGTGCTGCGTTTCGAGAACGGCGGCTCCTATACGGTGGACGACGCCCGCTCCATCGCGCAATGGGTCAAGAGCGGCAACAGCACGCGCGAGGTGCCGTTCCGCCCCGCCCGCATCCTGATGCAGGACTTCACGGGCGTCCCCGCCGTGGTGGACCTCGCGGCCATGCGGGACGGCATCAGCCGGCTCGGCGGCTCGCCCGACCAGGTGAACCCGCTGGTGCCGGTGGACCTGGTGATCGACCACTCCGTGATGGTCGACTTCTCGGCCAGCACCGATGCGCTGCACAAGAACATGGACGCCGAGTTTTCCCGCAACGGCGAGCGCTACACGTTCCTGCGCTGGGGCCAGACCGCCTTCCGCAACTTCCGCGTGGTTCCGCCCGGCGCCGGTATCTGCCACCAGGTGAACGTCGAGTTCCTGGCCGAGACGGTCTGGACCGCCGACGTCGAGGGCAAGACCTACGCCTATCCCGACACCCTGTTCGGCACCGACAGCCACACCACGATGGCCAACGGCATCGGCGTGCTCGGCTGGGGCGTGGGCGGCATCGAGGCGGAGGCGGCCATGCTGGGCCAGCCGATCGCCATGCTGATCCCCGACGTGATCGGCTTCCGGCTGACCGGCGCGCTGCCGGAGGGCAGCACGGCGACCGACCTCGCCCTGATGGTCACCCAGATGCTGCGCAAGCTGGGGGTGGTTGGCAAGTTCGTCGAGTTCTTCGGGCCGGGCCTGGCGGATCTCTCGGTCTCCACCCGGCTGACCATTGCCAACATGGCGCCGGAATACGGCGCCACCTGCGGCATTTTTCCGGTGGATTCGACCACGCTCGACTACCTGCGCCTGACCGGGCGCGACGAGGCGCGGATCGCGCTGGTGGAGGCCTATGCGAAGGCGCAGGGCATGTGGCTGGACGGCGACACGCCGGACGCGGTCTATACCAGCATCGTCGAGCTCGATCTCGGCACGGTGCTGCCGAGCATCGCCGGGCCGAAGCGGCCGCAGGACCGCGTGCTGCTGAAGGACGCCTCGACCGCCTTCCGCGCCGACCTCACGAAGGGCCTGGGCGTGCCCGCCAACGACGCCGATACGCGGGTGAAGGTGGCCGGGCGCAACTACGAGATCACCCATGGCGACGTGGTGATCGCCGCCATCACCAGCTGCACCAACACCAGCAACCCCTATGTCATGCTGGGCGCCGGGCTGCTGGCCAAGAAGGCGCGGGCGAAAGGCCTGCATCCGAAGCCGTGGGTGAAGACGTCGCTCGCCCCGGGCAGCCAGGTGGTGACGGAGTACCTCGACAAGGCCGGGCTCTCGGCCGAGCTCGACGCGCTCGGCTTCCAGCTGGTCGGCTATGGCTGCACCACCTGCATCGGCAACTCCGGCCCGCTGGACGACGCGGTGGCCGAGGCGATCGAGGACAACAAGCTGGTGGCGGTCTCGGTGCTGTCCGGCAACCGCAACTTCGAGGGCCGGGTGCATCCGAACGTGCGCGCCAACTACCTGGCCAGCCCGCCGCTGGTGGTCGCCTATGCCCTGCTCGGCACCATGAACGAGGACATCACCACGGCCCCGCTGGGGACCGGCAGCGACGGCATGCCGGTGTACCTGAAGGACGTTTGGCCGAGCAACCAGGAGATCCTGGACACGGTTCGCGCCAGCCTCGGCCGCGAGCAGTTCATCCGGCGCTATGGCGAGGTGTTCCAGGGCACCAAGGAGTGGCAGGCGATCGAGGTGGACGCCAGCAGCCAGACCTATCGCTGGAACGGCGGCAGCACCTACGTGCAGAACCCGCCCTACTTCGACGGCATCACCATGACCCCCGCCCCGGTCACCGACATCGTGGGCGCCCGGGTGCTGGCGCTGTTTGCCGACAACATCACCACCGACCACATCAGCCCGGCGGGCAACATCAAGAAGGAATCGCCCGCGGGCGACTACCTGGGCGAGCATCAGGTGATGCAGCGAGACTTCAACTCCTATGGCTCGCGCCGCGGCAACCACGAGGTGATGATGCGGGGCACGTTCGCCAACATCCGGATCAAGAACGAGATGGTGGCGGGCGTGGAGGGGGGCTGGACCCGGCACCAGCCGAGCGGCGACCAGATGCCAATCTACGACGCGGCCGAGCGCTACAAGCGGGAGGGCGTGCCGCTGGTGGTGTTCGGCGGCAAGGAATACGGCATGGGTTCGTCGCGCGACTGGGCGGCCAAGGGCACGGCGCTGCTGGGCATCAAGGCGGTGGTGGTGGAGAGCTTCGAGCGCATCCATCGCAGCAACCTGGTCGGCATGGGCGTGCTGCCGCTGACGTTCAAGGACGGCGCGACCCGGCACAGCCTGGGCCTGGTCGGTACCGAGACCATCGACATCGTCGGCCTGGAGAATCTGCGGCCGCAGATGGACTTGCTGATGCGCATCCACCGCGAGGGCGGCAAGACGGACGAGCTGGCGCTGATGTGCCGGGTCGATACCGCCGACGAGGTCGAGTATTACCGCAACGGCGGCATCCTGCATTACGTGCTGCGCGAGATGGCCCGCGCGGCCTGAATGCGGGAGGGGTTGGCATCGGGCCAGCCCCGCCTGTATGTTGCGGATGGTGTGTCCGCGTAGCTCAGCAGGATAGAGCACAGGATTCCTGGTTGCGAAATTGGGCGCCGCGCGCGGAAACCGTGCGGTGGATCCGCTCAAAGTCGGGGAACGCTTCGGTGCGCTTGCGCCATGCCGATCCCGAGCCAAGCCCCGGCGCCGGCCGGGGACGGTGTAGAGACTGGACGGGCGGCGCCTAACGGGGAGACCCCAGGGCGAAGGGACAGTCCAGACCACGAACGCCGCGGCCCTGGCTGCGGCGGCGGCGAAAGCCGAAGTGGGATGAATCCTGGGGCCGTGGGTTCGAATCCCGCCGCGGACACCACTTTGCCGGTACTGTTGCGCGCGCGGTCGTTTCGGTTTATCATCCGGCGCCAGTTGAACGCCGCCAGTTGGACAGGGACAGAAGATGTCGGACACCAAATCCTTCGATTTCTGGGTGAAGGGTGTCCTTGGGGTCGACCCGGCGGACTATGCCGCCCCCGACCGGTCGGGGGCCTCCGGCCGCGCGGGCGCGGCGGCACCCGGCGCGGAGCCGACCGGCCTGTTCGGGCTTTCCGGGAAGCAGGCCGACCCACTCCCGGCGGAGGGATCGCGCGCCGACGACGCGCCCACCGGCACGCCGACGACGGCGCCGGTCACGCTCACGCTCACCTCCGAGACCGAGGTGACGCAGCCGGCCGACCGGACCCGGACCAAGATCGGCGTCGGCGAGCGGGTCACGCTCAAGCTGACCCCGGTCGGCGGGACATGGAAGGTGAGCGGCCCCGGTTCGGTCAAGCCCAAGACCGGCAGCACGGTCGTCCTCACCGCGTCCGGCAAGGCGGGCAAGATCAAGATTTCGGTCACCGCCCAAGGCAAGACCGAGACGATCGAGTTCACCGTCATCGCGCCCAGTTCGGTGCACCAGGACACCGTCGACACCGAGCATTACGACGTGGGGGTGCCGAATGCCGGGTTCCACGGCCAGGTCTATTGCGGACCCGACGACGTGAACTTCTCCAACATCACCTTTCTCGAGGCCGAGATCGGCTGCAAGGCGACCGGCTCGTGGAAGAAGAAGAACGGCAAGGGGCATGGACCCAACAAGACGCCGATCGGCTTCGAGGACACCGTGGTCAGCGGCAAGGGCACGAAGTCGCTGGCCGTGGATCATTGCTGGAGCGGCTACGTACCCGGCCTGACGCTGACCGACTGGAGCGGGCAGATGACGTTCAGCATTCCTTGGACCTACCAATGCGCGGGTGGCAAGGGCAAGATCGCCACCGTCCTGCAGACCACGAGCACGTCGGCCGACGGCACGACCAGCACCAAGAAGGCCGGCGGTTCGTCCGGCGATTATGCGCTTAGCTGAGCCGTTGCGGGGAGCCCGCGGACGCGGGCGCCGCGGCGTCCCCAAGCTATTCGCGACTGTCCTGGCCGCCGCCGTGGTGGCGGCGCCGGGTGCAGGCTGGCCGCAGGCGCGCAAGGAGGGCGTCAGAATGTCGCAAACAAATCCGGGGCCGTTGGACCCCGCCGTCGCCCAGGCTTTGGCGAAGTACGATAGCGGGCGAGACCTCGCCAGCTTGCAGGACGCGGGCGACGAGGCGGCCCGCCACGATGGCGAGGTCGTGGCCGACCCGGCCCAGGCCTTGGCCCGCGGCAACCAGCGGGTTGCGAACTGGGTCGCGATATTCGGCCGTTTCAAGCGCGACCTCGACCCCGCCTTCGATCCCGAGAAGCGCCCGTCCATGCGCATCACCCCACCGGGCCCGGAAGGCCGGCAGTATGCCGCCGGCGTCGATCCGAAGGATGTCGAGGACCCGGTGCTGCGCGAGAAGTACATCGCCGCGGTCAAAAAGAACGATGAGATCATCCGCAACTTCACCTTCCTGAGCCGGCTCGAGCGCCTGCACCGGGTGATTCTGGAAAAGGCTACGAAGTCGTTGGCCGACGCCCGCCAGACCCTCGGCATGCCGGCCCCGGCGATCGCCTCGGCGCTGCAGCGTGCGGACTTGCGCCCCAATGACCAGAAGGCGCTGCTGGCAGCCGCCGGTCACTAGAGGCACGATCCGTGCTGATCCGTGCTGATCGGCGCTGATAGGCGCACGGCTCGCGCTCTAGCCTTTGTTGTTACGAGCATGTTCATCCGACGGGTGATCCCGTGTGGCCGGAGCATGCTCTAGGCCGCGGCCGGGCAGCCTTGACCCGCCGGCTGCGGCGGGCCACCACCGGGGATGGCCACCCCCATCCCGCATGACGGCCTGCCGCCGACCCGTCGGCGCTGGGCCGTGGCCACCAGCGTCATCGCCGTCGGCCTGGCCTCGCTCGACACCTCCATCGCCAATACCGCGCTCCCCAGCATCGCGGCCGACGTGCAGGCGAGCGCTGCCGCTTCCATCTGGGTGGTCAACGCCTACCAGCTTGCCGTCGTCGCCTCGCTGTTGCCGCTCGCCTCGCTTGGCGAGATCTACGGTTTCCGCCGGGTCTATACCGGGGGGCTGGCGGTGTTCGTCGTGGCCTCGCTGCTCTGCGCGCTGAGCTGGTCGCTGCCGACGCTCACCGCGGCGCGGGTGATGCAGGGGTTCGGCGCTGCGGGCATCATGAGCGTGAACACCGCGCTGATCCGCTACATTTACCCGGCGCGGCAATTGGGCCGGGGGGTCGGCTTCAACGCGCTCGTGGTCGGCGTGTCGACCGCCATCGGCCCCAGCGTCGCCGCCGCCATCCTCTCGGTCGCGTCCTGGCCGTTCCTGTTCGCCGTCAACGTGCCGGCCGGTCTGGTGGCGCTGGGCTTCGCCATGCGGACGCTGCCCGACACGCCGCGGGCCGGGCACCGTTTCGACCTGCCTAGCGCGCTGCTGAACGCGCTCACCTTCGGGGCACTGATCTTCTGCATCGGCGAGGCCGCCCACAGCGCGTCCTGGGGAGCCACGCTCGGCATGGCCGCGCTGGCGGCCGCGTCCGGCACGCTGCTGGTGCGCCGCCAGCTTCGGCTGACGGTGCCGTTGCTGCCGATCGACCTCTACCGCCGGCCGATGTTCGCGCTCTCGTCGGCCACCTCCATGTGCTCGTTCGCCGCCCAGGGCCTGGCCTTCGTCTCGCTCCCCTTCCTGTTCCAGACCGTGCTGGGGCGGAGCGCCGTCGAGACCGGGCTGCTGCTGACGCCCTGGCCGGTCGCCACCGCCTTCATGGCGCCGATCGCCGGCCCGCTTTCGGACCGCTACCCGCCCGCGATCCTGGGCGCCATCGGCTTGGCCTTGCTGGCCTGCGGCCTGGCTTTGATGGCGAGCTTGCCGGAGGGCGCCGGGCACGGCGCGATCGTGTGGCGGATGCTGCTCTGCGGCGCCGGGTTCGGCTTCTTCCAATCGCCGAACCTGCGCGCGATCATGTCCAGCGCGCCGCCGGGGCGGAGCGGCAGCGCCAGCGGCATCGTGGCCACGTCCCGCTTGCTGGGCCAATCCACGGGGGCGGCGCTGGTGGCACTCTGCTTCGGCATTTCCGCCACGCACGGCCCGGCGCTGGCGCTCGGCCTCGGCGCGGGCTTCGCCGCGGTGGCCAGCCTGATCAGCGTCTCGCGGCTGGGGTTCGGGCGGGCGTGATCAGGAGACGGGCCGCAACGTCCAGCGGTGTTCGCAGAACTCGCTGGAGATGGTGATCTCGAGCAGGCCGTTGACCAGCTGCCCCTGCAGCCGGCCCTCCCCATCGGTCGCCTCGAAGGTGCCGTCGGCCTGGACTGGCGCCGAGATCGGCACCCGGCGGCGGCCTGCGGCCTGGTACGACAGGGCGATGGCGCCGTTCTGCACCTCGTAGACCCGGGGGCCGCTGCGGGGGCAGAACTGGTTGGCCGCCCGCACCAGCCGCGCCGTGCCGCGATACCGGGTATCGACGTCCGGCGGCGGCCCGGTCGGCGGCTGCAGCACGATCGGTTGCGCCGCCTTGCTGCAGGCGCCGAGTGCCGCGACGAGCAACAATAGCGCAGCCCGGCGCATGGCCGCTACACCACGATCTCGGTGGCGGCGAAGAAGAAGCTGATCTCCTGGGCGGCGGCCTCGAGGCTGTCGGAGCCGTGCACGCTATTGGCCTCGATGCTCTCGGCGAACAGCTTGCGGATGGTGCCGGGCTCGGCGTTGGCCGGGTTGGTGGCGCCCATCAGCTTGCGGTTATGCGCCACGGCGTCCGCACCTTCCAGCACCTGCACCACCACCGGGCCGCTGGTCATGAAGGCGACCAGGTCGCGGAAGAAGCCGCGCTCGCGGTGCGCGCCATAGAACGCCTCCGCCTGCGCCTGCGACAGCAGCAGCCGCTTCTGCGCCACGATCCGCAGCCCGGCCTGCTCGAACACGGCGTTGATCTTGCCGGTGAGGTTCCGCCGCGTGGCGTCGGGCTTGAGGATGGAGAGCGTGCGTTCGGCCATGGGGCGGTCCTGATTCAGAAGGTGGCGGGCGTTTAGGCCAAAGGGGTGGTGTGGGCAAGATCGGCCCGAGGCCGTGCTGGGCAAGATCGGCCGTAGGCCGTGCTGGGCAAGATCGGCCGGGATCGGCTACATGCCGGGCATGAGCCTGCTCGTAGTCGATCGCGTGACCCTGCGCATCGCCGGCCGCACCTTGCTGGAGGGGGCGGAGTTGCGCGTGGACCCGGGCCGCCGCATTGGCCTCGTCGGCCGCAACGGCGCGGGCAAGAGCACCTTGCTGCGCGCCATCGCCGGCGAGATCGGCCTCGATGGCGGCGAAATCCGCCTGTCCGCGCGCGCCCGCATGGCCCAGGTGCGGCAGGAGGCGCCCGCCGGGCCGGCCAGCCTGCTGGACACGGTGCTGGAGGCCGACGCGGAGCGCCTGGCGTTGCTCGCCGAACAGGACACGGCCGATGGCGGCCGGCTGGCCGAGGTCCACGAGCGCCTGCGCGCCATCGGCGCCGACGCGGCCCCGGCCCGGGCCGCCACCATCCTCGCCGGGCTCGGCTTCGACGCCGCCGCCCAGGCCCGCCCGGTGGACAGCTTCTCCGGCGGCTGGCGCATGCGGGTCGCGCTGGCCGCGGCGCTGTTCGCCAACCCCGACCTGCTGCTGCTGGACGAGCCCACCAACCATCTCGACCTCGAGGCGACGCTGTGGCTGGAAAGCTGGCTCGCCCGCTTTCCCGGCGCGGCGGTCATCGTCAGCCACGACCGCGGCCTGCTCGACCGCGCCGTCGAGGCCATCGCCCATCTCGACCAGCGCAAGCTCAATCTCACGCCCGGCGGCTACGACGAGTTCGTCCGCATCCGCACTGAGCAGGCGATGCAGCAATCGCGCGCCGCCGAGCGCATCGCCGCCCAACGCGCCCACATGCAGGCCTTCGTGGACCGCTTCCGGGCGAAGGCCAGCAAGGCACGCCAGGCGCAATCCCGCCTGCGCGCGCTCGAACGCCTGCCCGCACTCGACACGGTGGTCGAGGACGCGCCCACCCGGTTCGACTTTCCCGAGCCGCGCCGGCTGGCGCCGCCGATCCTGACCTTGGAGCGGGTCGCCGCCGGCTACGGGACGACCCGGGTGCTGTCGGACGTGAGCCTCAGCATCGACATGGACGACCGCATCGCCCTGCTGGGCGCCAACGGCAACGGCAAGAGCACGCTGGCCAAGCTGCTGGCCGGGCGGCTGCTGCCGATGGCGGGCGCGCTGCGGCGGGCGCCCCGGCTGCGGGTCGGCTACTTCGCCCAGCACCAGACGGACGAGCTGGCGGTGGCGGAGAGCCCGATCGACCACATGGCCCGCGCCCTGCCGGAGGCGACGCCGACCCAGGTGCGCGGCCAGTTGGCCCGCTTCGGCCTGGATGCTGACCGCGCCGGCAGCCGCGTCGAGGCGCTCTCAGGCGGCGAGAAGGCGCGGCTGCTGCTGGCGCTTGCCACCCGCGACGCCCCGCAATTGCTGATCCTGGACGAGCCCACCAACCACCTCGACATCGACGCGCGCGAGGCGCTGGTGCGCGCCTTGGCCGACTTCCAGGGTGCGGTGCTGCTGATCACGCACGATCCACACCTGGTCGAGCTGGTGGCCGACCGGCTGTGGCTGGTTGGAGACGGCGCGGTGCGCCCTTATGCGGGCGACATGGACGAATACCGCGCGCTGCTGGCCGAACGCGCCCGCCCGGCCGCGCGCGCCGAGGCCCCGACCCGGCGCGACGACCGGCGGGACCGGGCCGAGGCGCGCGTGCAGCAGGCGCCGCTGCGCCGCCGGGCCAGGGACGCGGAGGCGCTGCTCGGCCGGCTTGCGACCGAGCGCGCGCGCATCGAGGCCCGGCTGGCCGACCCGGCGCAGTACGCGCCGGGTCGCGCGGCCGAGGTGGTGCAGGCCAACCAGCGCCTGGCCGCCATCGCCCGCGAGACGGATGTAGCGGAGACGGCGTGGCTCGAGGCCTCGGCGGCGCTGGAGCTGGCGGGCTGATGGGCAACAACTTCAACGCCGCCCGCCTGGCCGCCGCCAGCCTGGTCATCCTCGGGCACTCCTATGCGCTGACCGGCCATGCCGCTCCGCTCTGGTTCGGCATCCCCGTCCATATCCTTGCGGTGCGGGCCTTCTTCGTGGTCAGCGGATACTTGATCGCCGATAGCTGGAACCGCGACCCCGATCTGGGCCGCTACGTGCTGCGCCGGGCCCTACGCATCCTGCCGGCGCTGGCCGTGGCCGTGCTGCTGACGGTTGGCGTGCTCGGCCCGCTGCTGACGCGGCTGCCATGGGCCGCTTACTTCGCCAGCGACGAGACCCGGCAATACCTCTGGAACGCCCTGCTCGCGCCGGCCTTCCGGCTGCCTGGCGTGTTCGACGACGGGCGCCCGCTCGCCACCGTCAACGGCTCGCTGTGGTCGATCCCGGTCGAGGCGCTGATGTATTTGGCGCTGCCGCTCTATGGGCTGGCCCGCGCGCGGCTTTGCCGGCAGGTGCTGTTGCCGCTGGCGGTGGTGGGGGCGCTTGCGGCGTCGTTCTATTTCCGCGCCATGCGGCCGGACGCCATCGATCCGGTGTTCTACTGGACCAGCCTGCCGTTCGCGCTGCAGTACAGCAGCGAGTTCACGCTGGCCGCCGCCGTCCGCATCTGGCGGTTGGAGCGTTACCTTTCGGTCTGGGCGGCGCTGGTTTTGGCGGCCGGGTTGGCGTTATTGCCCGCCCCGGCCAGCGTTGCCGGGTCGCTGGTGGTGGTGCCGTATGGTGTGCTCGCCCTCTGCCTGGCGCCGGCGCCCCGGCTGCGGTGGCGCAGCGACGTGTCGTATGGCGTGTATCTCTATGGGTTTCCGGTGCAGCAGATGGTGATCTCCTGGTTGGGCCCGGGCGTGCACCCGCTCGGGCTGACGGCCCTGGCGCTGGCCGGCGGCTATGCGCTGGGCTGGCTGTCATGGCATGGGGTGGAGCGCTGGGCGCTGCGGTTGAAGCCGGGCGGGGTTCGGAGAGGGCCGGCTCCGGCCGGCGCGGCGGCGGAGGTCCTCGCGCGATAGGGCATGCGCTGCGTCAGCCCGGCGGGCATTCCGGCGGGCATTCCGGCGGGCATTCCGGATCGTACGCCCCAGCAGGCTCGTCTGTCATGCGCTGCAGGACACGGGCGAGCTCGGCGGCATAAACGGGATTGTTTGGCGACAGGTCGATTGCGGTCCGGAAGCTGGCGGCCGCCTCTGCCCAGCGCCCTGCATCGGCGAGCAGCTCGGCCAGACGCCCATGCCGGCGCGGTACCGACGGTTCGAGCGCGGCGGCTTGAGCCTGCTGCTGCAGCGCCTCGTCCATCCGGCCGAGCTTTGCGAGCAACCGCGCTTGCCTGCCGTAGAGCTCTGCCCCGGCACCGCCTGCTGCAATGGCCCGCTGCACGACTCGCAGCGATCGCAGCAGCCCCCGGCTGCCCGGGCCATCGGCAAAGTTACTTGCGGAGGTATTGTCGCCTTTTTCGATAAAGACCAAGTTATGATAGAAGGTCACAGTTTTGATACTGTGTGCGACTGGGTCTGGTCTGTACTCGGGCTGAACAACCTGGATTTCGGCGTAGTTCAGGAGGTCAGTTAAGCTCTTCATCCGTGTCATGACGGTGTGAGCTGCCGCCGGGTCGGTGGAGCCGCCGAAATCCGGCCAGTAGCTCGTCTGGGTGTCTTCTATTGCGTATATGCCTCCATGTTCGAGCAGGGGGAACAGCGTTTCGAAGCTCGTGAGGACGTCGGCCTGGACGTGGCTGCCGTCGTCGATGACGATATCGAATGGGCCATGCCGCTGGGAGACGGACGCTAGAAAGCCAGGATCGCTTTGCGAGCCCTGGACCACTGTGATCCGCTCCTCCGAAAGGTCCGCTTTGCCGAAGAGGTCGATGCCGACGATCGTGCCCCTGGTTAAATAGTCTTTCCAGAGCCGCAATGAGCCGCCACCCTCGTCAGGGTTGTTGTAGCCGCCGACGCCCAGTTCCAGCAGGCTGACTGTGCGCGAGCGGAAGCGGGCTAGGTGACGGTGATACGCTGCGGTGTAGAAGTGTGATCCCCATTTGTCAGTGTCGTGGATCAGGGCCAGGCGAGAAAGCGGATCCAATAGGTCCTCCGTCTTGCTGTCACGCGAATGCCGCTGATTAACATCCCTGGAAATTTAGGCTAGAGCGGGGTCGTCTGCAGGCTTGCCGGACCGGATGGCCGGCCGGGTTGCGCGAGCTTGCGCGGCTGAGGTGTAATGTCTCAAAAAAAGAAGAGCATGGCGGACGCGCCAAGGGCGCCGCGGTCGCGCGCTGGCGCAGTTTCGCGGCGGGTGGCGTCGGCCACGGGCGCACCGATGGGCGCCGATGCCGCCCAGCTTCGCCGGCAAGCGGTCGAGGCATCCGGGCTGTTCGATCCCGAATACTATCTGAACCGTTATCCGGATGTCGCCGGCTCCGGCATGGACCCCTGGTACCACTACTCGGTCCATGGGATATCCGAAGGCCGCGACCCCAACGCGTTCCTGTCCGCGGATTGGTACGCGGCGACCCATCCCGAGCGCGGCTGCACGCGGGCGGATTCGTTTCACGACTACCTCGAGACAGGCTGGCGTTTGGGCCTCGACCCTCATCCGGACTTCAGCATCCGCCGGTATCTCGAAGCCTATCCCGAGGTCGGGGCGGGGGGAGAGGAGCCGCTTGCGGATTACCTCAGGCACCGGGCGGCCGGGGATCGTGTCGCGTTCCCCCATGAGCCCGTCGCGGCGCCGGAACCCGCCCCTACCCCGGCCGAGGCCCGCCTGGCCCAACTCGATGCGGAGGGGCTGTTCGATCCCGAGTACTATCTCTTCCTCAACCCCGATGTTGCAGCCGCCGGCATTGATCCGCGTAAGCATTACCTGAGCTCGGGCGAGGCGGAGGGGAGAAATCCCAATCCGTTCTTCTCCGTGGACTGGTATATCGCAAGCTACCCCGACCGCGGCTGCACCCGCGCCAATGCGCGCGAGGACTACATCGCAACCGGCTGCCGGTTGGGTTACGACCCGCATCCAGAGTTCAGCGTCACGCGGTATCTGGCGGCCTATCCCGCCGTGAGCCAAAGCGGGGACGAGCCGCTCGCCGACTACCTGCGGCATAGGGCGTCGGGCGCCCGGCAGCGCTTCCCCGGCCACAAAGCGCTGCCGATGTCGGTCGTGTACGCGCAGGCCGATCAGATTTCCGGGTCGGCGCTGTCGAAGTTGCGGGAAGACGCGCTTGGCGACATCGAAACCACTTTTGCGTTCAGGGCGATGAACATCGTCGTGGACGACGTCCTGACGATGGTTCCTTCGCTGCTGATCCTCCTCCCCGGTCTGAACCGCCGTTATGCGACGGGGGGTCCGAACACGGCGTATATCCTGGGCTGCCTTCTTGCCCAACAGGGCATACCGGTCAGGTTCCTATCCCTTGATGCGCCACCCGATCCCGACCTCGGCCCGCTCAAGCTTCACCTCAAGCAACTGACGGACATAGACGTGGATGCGTACGACGTGCGTTTCCTCGATGCCCATGACCGAACCCGGCCGTTGCGCGTCGGCCGCAACGACGTGCTGTTTGCCACGGCCTGGTGGACGGCCCAGCCCGCAAAGGCGGCAGCCGGCTTGCTTCGGACGAAACGATTCTATTATTTGATCCAGGACTACGAGAGCATGTTCCACGGCCTCTCCGTCGTGCATGCCATGGCCGCGCAAACCTACGGCTACGACCACCTCCCCGTCATCAACACAAGCCTGCTCCGCGACCACCTTTCCGGTGAGACGGTCGGCCTTTATGCAGACCCGGATTTCGTGGGCAAGGCATTGGTCTTCGAGCCTGCGGTCGATCGATCGCACTTCTACGCCGAGCCCCGACGGCCGGGGGCGCCGCGCCGGCTGCTGTTCTATACCAGGCCGACGATGGCGCCCCGCAACCTGTTCGGCCTTGGTGTGGCTGCCCTGCAAACCGCGGTCAGCGCGGGCCTGTTCGGCGACTCCGGCTGGGAGTTTATCGGCATGGGGGAGCACTTCAATCCCGTTCCGCTTGGCCGCGGCTATACGCTCACCCCGGCGCCTTGGCTGGATTTCAGCAGTTATGCGGCCCTGATGCGGGGCGCGGACATTCTGCTGTCGCTGATGCTGTCGCCGCACCCGAGCTATCCACCCCTCGAGATCGCTGCCTGCGGCGGCATCGTGGTGACCACCGAGTACGGGAGCAAGACGGCTGCCCGTCTGGCCGAGATTTCCCCGGACATCATTGGCGTGCCGGCGACATTGGAAGACCTTGTCGAAGCGCTCACCCGCGCCCGGCTGCTGCGGGATCAGCGGATGCAGCCGGAGGCGCACCTCACTCCGCTGCCGCGCACGTGGGTCGAGAGCCTTTCGGCCGTCATTCCTCGGCTGGTCGATGCGCTCGCGGCCGACGGGGTACGCCGCGAGAGTCCGGCTTTGCCGCATCGCGCGCCGGCCAGAGGCATCGTGCAGTTGCAGACGGCGGCCAAGGCGCTGCAAAACCGGAAGGCGCTCTACCGGTGCGCCTCGACACCGGACCTGCTCGACGTCATCACCGTTTTGCCTGCCGATGGCGGCCGGGGACTGGAGGAGCTGGCGCATGACATCCTGGGCCAGGACACGGAGCTTCCGTTCCGGTGGATCATCATGGTCCCGAACGCAGACCGTGCCGACCGGGACCGCACGTTGGCGGCTCTGCGGACCAGCCCCCACGTCCATGTCGTCGTGGCAGATCCCGGTCTCACCGGAGACTGCCGCCACGCCCACGCGCTGCGCGCGACGACCGCCCGATACGTCACGTTTGCCGACGTGCGTTGCCGCATGACGTCCGATGCGGTGCGGCTGTTGCAGGCATGCATCGAGCAGACCGGGTATCCGCCGATGATTTATTCGGTGCTCGCGGCCGCCGACGACGATCCGCCGTCGTCCGAAGCCGTTCCCGGCTGGGACCCGGTGCTGCTGATACACTCGCACCGGCTTTCGCCCTTGATGGCGCTCGAACGCCAGCGCGCTTGCGATCTCCGCTTGCTGGACGGGATGGAGGCCGATGCCGAACCGACGTGGCACGCTGCTCTGCAGCTTGCGGCAATAGGGCAGTGCGGTGTGTGCCTCACCGAAGTGCTGGGCGCGGCCAACTCGGGATGGGGGGTGGCGCCGCCACGCGAGCCCCGCCGCGCGCGCGTTCGTTCCTATTTGGCCTATTTGTCGAACAATGCAGAATGCTCGGCGTTGGAGGCTTCCTTCAAAGGAAAGAGCGGACGCAGCCCGCTTCGTATCCGCGCCAAAGTAGCGGCCACGCGTTCGGTGGAGGTCGTCCGCATTGGTGAACAGGTCAGCCGTTCTGACTTCGCCGCTGCCTTGGCAGGGGTTACCGGAGGCCTGGTTTGGCTGTGTGCGTCGTGGGCCGGCCCACCCGCCAAGGCCGATCAGGCCCACGCTCTGGGCCTGATCGGTGTTTTTCCCGACACCGTCATGGTCGGAGGGATCGTGCACCGGGATGGAGCGGTGCTCGAGTCGATCTTCCTTCCCGGGTTTGGCGGGTTCGGATCGCATCCCGACGCGGGCTTTGGCTTGGCCGAGCTGCTGGCAGGCGACGCGGGCAAGATCCCGCGCTCCGTTGCGGGCGTCTCCGCCCGGTTCGCGCTGGTCGACGTCGAGTTCCTGCGTCAGGTGCTGCCCGAACTTCCCGAGCGGTTTGGGTTATCCCTGCTTGGCCCATGGCTGGGGATGCGCGCTCGGGACGAGGGGCGGCGGATCATCTTCACGCCCGACCTGCGGCTCGGTGCCGGCACCGACGTGCAGGCCGGGCTGCCGCAGGCCGACGCCGTCCGGCTGGCGCTCCGCTTTGGTGACCGGACCGATGACGTGCGAGGCCGCGGCGAGCGCGCGGCGGCGCAGGCGCTGCATGAGCGTGGCCTAGGCTCGGCCAGCCTGCCCTGGTTCTCGCATCCTGCTCTGCTTGAGGCGCGGGCGGCAGC
>JAABUK010003537.1_pt1 | contig 26363 bp, 32 predicted proteins | sample 5559141 | NCBI WGS metagenome assembly JAABUK01 (sample SAMN10711869, study PRJNA513367) | rock metagenome | isolation source: Antarctica rocks | place: Antarctica: Victoria Land, Pudding Butte nord | collected 2016-01-03 | reverse complement strand
GTTGCATCACAGCTGCTAGCCTTCAAGTCCAGCATATGTGCTCTCAACCTCCTGCATAGCTTGCCCATGGAATGTGTGTTCCTGTACAGCCATTTTGTCCATGAGTTCTTACTTACACAGAGGAAATGCCCCCAATCTTGCCTTTGCATTAAGGGGGGGGGGGGGGGGATCTGCAAAGTCACTCATGCAGGATCTCTGATGAATCTATTCTCCACTCAGCCACTGCAAAGGACACAACTGGGAAGGCAGCATTGCACCAGTGTCCGCTTTCCTTGCATGCATGCGCAGGCACTTGCAGACAAAATGCGTCTGCTTGCCTGCCATCTATTTCCAGCAGCAAGCTCCATCCTGCAAGCTCACTGAACCTATCCTGGGGAGTGTCGTAATTCAAGAAGAAGGTAGCCAGGTGCATGTTCTTGTTTGTCACATGCTCACAGTAAGCTCCACCCTGCAGCTCTGCTGAACCTACTCTGGGGCGTGCTAGTCTTCAGACAGGTGCATGGTCTTGTTCATCACATGCTCAAAAAATAAGAAGAAGAAGAAGAAGAAGAAGAAGAAGAAGAAGAAGAAGAGGAGTCTACGCTTTTCAGCGATCTTGATGGGAGCCCCCTAAGGCGGCAGCCTGGAGCTATCACATGCTCACTGCAAGCTTGATATTGCGTCCTAAAGACAAGAAATATGATGTATGTATGTATGTATTGCAGGCCTGCTGAACCTGTTTTGGGGCGTGCTGGTCTTCAAGAAGAAGGCAGAGAAGGCTCTAGAAGCCAGCGGCATCCCTTACGTAATTGTCAGGCCTGGAGGGATGGAGAGGCCAACTGACTCTTACAAGCGCACCCACAACGTGAGGCTGGCCACCAGAGATAAGCTCTTTGGAGGCCAGGTGTCAAGGCTCCAGGTTGCGGAGCTGATAGCTGCGTCTTTGACTTACCCAGATGCTGCACAGAACAAGGTGAGGCTAGAGTCAGCTCCACCCATAATTCTCAACCCTGAGATATGGGATGTTTCACACTGTGCTTGGCTAACATCAAATCCCAAGGCGCTGAAAATTACATACTGTGGTTGGCTCCAGCCCAAACCCTAACACACTGGATATTACACACTGTGGTTGGCTCCACCTCAAACCCTAAGACGCTTGGTAATGCAACTATGGTTGGCTCCACCCTATACCCCAAACCCTAAGACACTGGATACCCCACCCAACAGCCTATACAGAAAGACAATGGATGTACAACCCTTCAAGCTGGGCCTCAAAGGGTTAGACACTGGGTGTTGCACACTACAATTGGATCTACCTGAAACCCCAAAGCCTCTTAGACAGTACATGCAGCACAACACGGGGTAAGGTGATACCTACACAAGTATGTTTTCAAGGCAGCAAGCCTTTGTTCCAAGCCAACAGTGTAAGACTCGCGACAGCAGGACATGGTTGCTCAGTCAGTAGTGTAACTGCTGCAGGTCTACATCAAAGATTCTGGCCAGGATTTTGCATGTGTACCTGACCTGTCACTCAGCAGCACAAAACACAACAATCAATCAATCAGTCAAAGCTTTCATATGGTATTCAAATCTAGGTCATAGGGTTCAGCCAAGACCAAACGACTGAAACGCATGGTCCTATGGAAATCTGATACAGCAAATCATGGCACCCCTGGGCATGGCATCAACATTACATTTTTTTGGTATACTTTCAACAAAATAATCATGAACTTGTGGCTTTTTCCCCTCCTCCTTGCACATCTATGATGAATTCTACTTGCTTGTTAACAGGTGCTGGAAGTGGTGGCTGAAGAAACGGCTGAAGAGTTGTCTTACATGGAGCTGCTTGAAGCTCACCCAGCTGAGGGCGAGGAGGCTGATCAGACTCAGAAGTCCTCCCAGTCTAAGCTGGGAGCAGCCAAGCATCAGGTAATCTTGACATGCCCTGCCCTGCCCTGTGATCTTTGCTCTGCCCTGCCCTGCCCTGCCCTGCCCTGCCCTGCCCTGCCCTGCCCTGCCCTGCCCTGCCCTGCCCTGTCTCCCTGTGATATTCACCCCACCCTAAACTGCCCTGCCCTTTCCGAAGATCTCTGCCCTGTTCCGCCTTGTGATATTTGCCCTGCCCTGTCTCGTCTGATGCAGCCCTGCTCTGTTCGGCCCTGCTCAGCCTCAAGCAAACTTCAGTCTGTGCTGCCCTGCGCTGTTCGCCCTGCCCTGCCAAGTCCTGCCCTGCCCTGCTTATCCCTACTGGAGTGGCGCATTGGACATGCTGCAGGCAAACCAGAAAGCTCAGCAGGCCAAGGAAGCAGCTTCCCAGGCAGCTCCTGAGGAGGTGAAGTCAAAAGCCAGCAGAGCAGTCTCCAAGGGTAAGCAGAGCCTTGCTGAGGCTGCACCTGGCAGCCCTGACTCAGAGGGCATTGAAGAAGACTTCAAGGAGGCCGTCAACACTGCCAAGAAGAGCTTCTTTGAGGTATGCGCCATGTTTAAGGTTTAGGTTTTGACTAACCCAAGTATTGCGTGTGTGTACATGGCTGATACATCTGAACCCCTTTGCAGGCCTAAATCAGTGATAAATCAGTGATAGGTCTGCTGGCTTGGCATAATTTGTTTTGCAGTAGCACACAGCACCCAATTTGGCATCATGGCACCAGCTGATGTCACAAATGCATTTGATGCTGATCCTGAAGCATGCATCAGGCGTCAGAGGCGTCAAAGCAAGTATATAAATGCATGGCACAAGGCATGTTGCTGGCAATGACAAACATCTTTGGCAATGACAGTCATGCATACCAACTTGCAAGATATCTACGATGCTACGCATGCTACAGCACAGGATAGCACGAGAAAGCGCAGCATGGCATAGCACCATGTCTTGTTTGATTTAATGCCCCCCTCCTCCCCCGCGGGGGGAGGTGGGGGGGAGGTGCGCACAGTTGTTAGATTGTTATGGCAGAGTCTGTTGTGCATTTGCTAGATGTATATTAGAATGTGCTGCTGCTGCAGTCTGCTGAAGAGCTAGACAAAGAACGTCTGGAGGCGCGCGAGAAGGTCAATGCTGAAGGCAAGCAGCAACGGCAAGAGAACGCCAGGAGGAATGCTGAAGCGGTGGCAAAACAGAAGGTGAGTCATGCATGCTAGGAGTAAAGCAGAAGCTGTGGCACAGGAGAAGATGTGACATGTATTCTATCTGCATCCTGCTGCCATGTTGGTCTCTTCTCAATATCCCTGCTGTGTTTCCTTCAGTTGCTGGTTTTGTCAACTGTGTCTGCTAACTGCAAGGATCTCTCAACTGTGCTTGAGTGCTGATTGCCTGAGGTGTTGTGTTCTTGCATAGTGGTGTTTTGTACATGTGAAGCGTCATATCAAATGCGGTGCTTGCATGGTATATCCTGTAGGTTTCAGTGAGGCAGCATGATCACTTCAAAAGGAAATTAATACAAGGCCAGAGTAAAATTTTAGTGCCAACTCAGGTGGAAAGGGAAGCTCAGAACAAGAGGAAGGCAGAGGAAGACAAGAAGAACCTGGAGCAGCAGGCAAAGAAGGATGCAGAGGCAAAGGTGTGACTTCTTACCATAAGTTTAGCCTTAGCTTTCACATATTAGACAGTTTTAAAATTGAGCAGTTTCATGCCTTCTGGACAAACAACAGTGTTACTTCTCCTACATGGAATTGGATTGAATCTCCAACTTGTTGCTTTTATTAACTTGGTAGCTGCAATGAGCAAACTGCATCCAGGGACTTTTCTCAGATTTGCACAGTTCTTTTTTTTGGCTGACATGTTTAGATGATTTGGCGGTTATGTCAATCTTACTCAAGCCAGGATATGTGATTTATGTATTCAGGATATCAGATTTGCACACACATGGTTCAATTCCAATATACTGTCTTGAGTCAGATTGACATCACCGCCACCTCATCCAAACATGCCAGCCAAAAAAAAGGCACAAATTAAAGCACAGTCCCTGGATGCAGTTTGCTCATTGCCAAAACTGTTGTGCTGTTTATTGCAACATAAAACCGTTCTGTTCAATTGCAACACAAAAAGAGGCCAAACGAGCCGTCTGACCCAAAATAGCCAATTCAAGCCTGCAACCAAGGCAGATCCACGAAACAAGAAGAAGATTGTCTTTTGAAAAGCTGCCAACCAGCAAGCTTTTAGGTTGAGTATTTAGACTTGCCGTCTTTTCAGGCTGCCGCTGAGAAGAAGAAGAAAAGTGAACCCAAGCCTGTGCCTAAGGCAGAGCCAAAGAAGAAGACTGAAGCTCAAGCCGCACCCAAGCAAGCTCCCAAGGCAGCTCCCAAGGAAGCTCCCAAAGCTGAGCCAAAGAAGAAGACTGAAGGCAAGGCTGAGTCATCTGCCGCTACCAGTCCCGAAGCAAAACAGCAAGCACAGCGGGTAAGCTAAATACCTTTGCTTATCTCTGAAAACCAGTTTTCCTCTTGACCCTAACAAAGTCACAATGTCTTTTGCCCAGATGGCAACATGAAACATACTAAAACATATCCACTTATACAACGCATTTTTACTGTCCTCAGACGTTCCTGAGTTTAGCTTTCCAATGTAGGGAGGACGTTTCTGAATTTAAATAGTTGTTTTGGGATTGAAAAGAGCAAACAATGCCCATGCTGGCAGATCACTTGCTTCTTTCTCAGCGGTATCATGTTCTGCTTTGCCCTTTGATGATGTTGATGCATTAACTCAGTTGGAGACGTTGATGCACTGATTTATTTTGAGACAGCTGGAACATGCATGCGATGACACTTGAAACCTGACAAGATGACTGATGTGGTGCAGGCCGCAGAAGGTGCCAAGGAAGCCAGGGAATGGATCAGCAACTGGAGGGAAGGCAAGACAAAAGGTATGACAGCCAGGTCAAACATAAAGTGTACATAGTATGCATGCTGGTAGATGCTGGTAAAGGGTGGTCAAGTACAAAGTACAGTAACACACATAGAGTCCTTGAGATGCTGTAGATGATGCATATCTTAAAAGTCGTTTACGATTGTGATCAGGGCTGTGTGCTGTACTTTACAAATCAACACAGCGAGCATAGACCAAACCAAAGGCAATCTGCATGCTCAGAGTTGACAGCTTGTCATCATCATGTACAAGGTATCTTACGCCTTGCATGGTGCATACAGTCCTTTGCAATCCTCCATAAAAGCAACAGAAAGCTTTGTCATGCATGCGCCCCTCAAAAGCTGATTGGGGTGCGTCACAACCCTTGCTGTTTGATCAAAGCCAATGTTTCAATTTGCAGGACCAGCAAAGCAGGCAAAGCAAGCAACTGCCACAGCAGATTCCAGTGCTCAGCAGGGGACACAGCAGGATCTGGGGAAGCAGCTGAGTAATGTGTTTGGTGGGCTGAAGCTGCCTTGGCAGCAGGGCAATGGTGCCAGCAGCAAGCCCCAACAGGTGTGCTCTGCATTGTGACACCTGCATCTGTTTTGGCACGTTGTCTCTACTTATCACCTCGGATTATCATGCAGACTGTGTCCAGAGGCCTTCTGTGTCATGAGAGCGGTTCTGTCAAGTACCATTCTGTGATGATTAGATGTGGCTTGACAATGTGTGGGCTTGATTTGACTCATCCTCAGTTTCTTGCCATGCTGAGCACGACCACTGAAAGCATGAAGCGCCCAACACAAACTGCATTTGTGAGACCATGCAGAAGTGCTGGTCAAGTGTACGATGTGTGCACTGCATACGTGCTGTCATGCACAGTTGATATGTCATTTGTTGTGATCCAGGCTGCTCAGAAGGCTGCCCCAGAGAAGAAGAGCAAGCAACCTGCAGCCACATCTGCAGCTGCTGGCTCAGCAGACACCATTGAGCAGAGGCAGAAGGATGCTCGCAAGTGGATCAATGACTGGCGAGCCAGGTAGAGTTTTGCCCTTCACACCTGGAGCATGAAAGGCCAATGGTCAAGAAGCTAATGAGTATACATCTGCCCATCAAGTCAGGATTTGAAGGGTAATAACCAGGGGTGCGTAAAGGGCACTCTGACTTTATGGGCAGAATAGTCAGCAGCGCTTCTTTACTGCTAGCCTTTCAGGCTTCAGCTGACCAATTTACGCTTGGATTTTCTGTCAGAAGACAGGCATTACATATTGTTAGGGAACTTCAACATCGTATTTAGGATTGAGTGTGCTTGTGTTGCTGCTGTGCGGCAACTGCATTCCTCGAACCCCCATGCTTAGGTCTTTGTCCCGCTGAGCAAATTCTCCTGTACGTGGACACATGACATGATGATATCACAGGACTGCATAATTCACCTTGGATTCTGTCTCTGCATACAAGCACAAATAGAATCCTGGTGCTCAGCTGCAGAATAGGCGACCATGAAGTGTCGTGGGATATTATTTCTGCTGATGGGTGCAGGACGCTTGAGACCAAGCTGCCCAAGGATGTGGAAGCAAAGCAAAGATAGTGCTGATGAGCTTGACCTGCTTTCGATGTAAACCCCTTGCTTTGTGCGCATGAGCCAATAACTTGATTGAGTCTTGAGAGCATAAGCAGTCATGCTGACATGAATTTAGACGGCTTTGATCAGACGTCTCTAGAGGAGATCTCCGTTATACTGACAGTATTGAGTCGAATCGAGAAAGTCAAGGCTGCTTCGAACGATAGGGCGCAGTTGTAACGTATGTTAAAATTACGAATAAAGTTATATGCGGGCCATGCAGAGCCTGTCAATGATCGTGACGGTACAGCAGCCAAGGTTCACTGTCCATGGTTCGCTGTCCAAGAACAAGCAGCTCAGGCAGAAGAGTCCGACCCGAAAGTCAATACGTGTATAGATTAGCATGGCCCAGAGATGACACGCATGAAACGAGAATACTACTTCCACGCGTGGACAATATGGCACGTGTGTTGTACAACGCGAAGCTGCGTACTGCTACCGTTCTAGCAGCTATAGCTACCGGCTGCTTCGCATCGCGATCCGATCCGATTCGGTTCCCATTTCAGTACATAACGCATGTTACTCCGATGTGACTCCGATGAGGTGCCAAAATATCCCAAATGGCACCCTGCGTCTTGGGTGTCACCTACCAAATACGAGCAGTAGCTGGTGTCACACATTGATCTGATGCACCGAAAAATGGCGCACCTTCTGATTTTGTCGTTTGTGGTCTTGTACCTGACTGGCGGCGCAGCCCTTCCGACGTGAGTCCACATGCGCATTGTGCCCTACGTCAAGCTGACCTTCGTGGGCGCTCGGCTGTTGCGTGCATGCGCAGTCTCGGAGCAGTTAAGAACACATTTGGCATGCGAAGGCGGCCTGTGAATCTCGCGGTGGTTGCAGGAACCAGGGAACCGGCAAGAACTGCGCACAAGCCTCAGACGGGGCCGGGGGGCCAACATGCAACAGCCAGCAGGTCGGACTGTGCTGCGATGCCTCAGAAACCTCCGACAATTGTTTGACGCTTTTTGGGGACCCGCCTTTGCAAGCCTTGGCAGCCTCGGACGGATTGAGTGCCACACGATGCGCAGACCAGAGCGGCGCAGGTCCAGAGCATCTATCGCCTTTTTGCTGCCAGGAAATGGACTTACCAGACTGCCTTGTCTTCAGCGACTACACTCAATGTCCGGTGGGTCAGCAGACATGCATAATGCAATGATAGCAGCTTGATGGACATGCATCCACATTTATCATGTACAGTTGTTAAGCAAGAAAAGCAGACATAGTCGTAAGTTGGTGATCCATCCCAGATGTCTGTGAACAGTAAAATCCAGCATGATACGTCCTTGCGTGGATGAGCATCTGACGGGTGCAGAATTCTCACTGTTGTGCAGGGCGACTCAAACCCTTACTGCTGTGGACAGGATCTCAAAGGGCAGGGTGGTGAGCCACTTCTGATCCATCCCCAAAAGCTGTGTGTTTGCAGATTAGCTGGACACATGTAGTAGGTGCTATGTGATGTAAATGCATTGTCGCATAACAGTGTTCTCTACAGTATTGCAACCATACATATATATTTTATGCATGTCCGCTGACAATGTGCTGGAACCAGTCGCACCTGTTGAAAACTCCTGCAATGTATATCAAGCAATGTCTTGCTAGAAGTAGCAGCCCAAGTTTGTGCAGTATTGTGCCTTCCTGCTCTGACACCTCTGCCTCACTCTGACTCACATCATTTCTTTTACGGTCGCAGGCAGTAACTGTATGAACGCCTACTCTACAGGAGGCTGTCCCAAAGACAGACCACTTTCATTCTGTTGTTGACTCAAGAATGGCAGGCAGGTCCAAAAGAACCACCTATAAATCTACATCAGGACCAAATGTATGCATCCACATATGTGCAACGCCAGCAAATCAGCCCAGCTGGCAAACTGACTTGTCCAAACGAGTTCATTTTGCATTTGGACAGCAGAGTACGGGAAGCAGCAGAGCTCTTGTCACGGCCATGTTTCGTCAGAGAATGTCAGCGTTGCCACAATCAAGCAAAAAGCAATGCTTCTGATCAGGTGTGCATGAAAGGTATAAGTAAAACACCTGAGATTGAGGGACACACCTGCAACCTTGTAAACAGAGTCACAATCGAAACACTGTACAGTCTCACATATCCCCGCAGCAATACAAGGCCCATTTGCCAGTATTCTTTGTGCTGAACTCTGCACTGAGGATCCTGAGGAAGGTGTGTGTAATCTATTCTGCGCACAGCTAGCATTCCATTTTATACGAATTCTAAGCCAACGCTGCTGTATCGAGAGCATAGATCATCGAAAACAGAAGCTGTAACATTATGTTGACATGCACCAGTTGACATACACTATGTCAGTTGTTGAGCATGTTGATTGCAGCACCAAGCGGCCACGCAGCCTCCACCTCCTCATTCTTATACTGTATTCTTTTCACAAGTGTGATTTTGGAGTTTTCTGCAATCTTGAAGCCTTGTGTGATGAGACTATGGCAGAAGGAAAGATCCAAGCACATGAAGGGGGCTTGTTTTTCATCCACCTGCAGACAGCATCCCACACAACATCACCATCAATAAAAGAAATTGAGGTGTAATCAACAAAAATGACTATCACCAGCATGTATGGGAAACGCAACCCGCACTTATGCCATGGTACACAACAAAAGACTACTAAGACAGTGCAACAACTAAGTGAAGTGCATGACATGCAGATGATGGCACAAGTTACACAGACTATACAAGCAACACATCTCCTCTGCTTTCACACAAAACACTGAATAGAACATGCAGAAGGCAACTCACATCTGGAAATATGGTGTTGATTTCAGATGTCTTGAGCTTGCAGGCGTTCTCAGCTGCATCCTCCAAGTCTTTGGGCTTCAAGCTGTACGTCAGCGCTTTATGATCCTTGATAATCTCTGCACAAGCAACACCAAGCCGTGTCATATACAATTCACAGAGCACATGCACAGATTGTGCATAACAGCTGAGCTACATGCGCATGGTGCTTGATCCAGCATCCCACAAAGATTGCACATGCACATCACCACACCACTGCACATGCAATTGCTGAGATGATCATGCACATGCACATCACTGCTAAACAAAGACCGACACACCAGAGCTAGGCGAAATGCCACAGGCAGCAGCACAGGCTGCACCTCAGCAGCAATCATGAAGGCTTGAGCATGCTAATTGGGTAGACAAGACTCTGATTGGATAGAAAAGACTGAGTGAGTAGACAAGACTGATTGGGTAGACAGGACTGGTTGGCAAGGCAAGACTGATGAGGTAAACAATACCGACCTGCTTCTACAGCTCTGTCCCAGAAATAGGATGAGACATAGAAGGCCTTGGGGGCATGACCCCCGCCCCAGGCCCCCGCAAAGCTACATTGCGTCTGCAGCAACATGGCAGTTACACATAGGAAGAGGAAGATGGCAAGGAAGAAGAAGACGCAGCCGGCAAGGAAGCATAAAAGTGAGAGGTGCATGTCCTGACATGTGATGACGCACACAAACAGGTGTGGAACAGTAACGCAGCACCTTTTGTGATCCTGCAAGGAGGCGTGGTGTCTTGCATAGCTTGCAGGGACATTGTAGTGTACAGATGCTGTTTCTATGCTTGTGGTTTGAGGCTGCTGATGACTACAGCATGACTGCAAGAAGTGTCAGGAATGCGGTGTTCAGGTTTACAGCAGGACACCTGTTCAGCGCCAAAAATGATTAGCTGGAACGCTTGTAAATATTCAATAGTATTATTAGTACCTGTTCAGCACCACAGGGCTCATTCTGCTTGAGGACCAGCTTGACCAGCTTGGCACAGCCTGAGGCTGAAGCCCCTTCTGGATGAGGCATCAGGTCGTATGTCTGCCCTCCATACTCAAAAACGCCCTGAATGGTACAAACACATTCAGCAACACAAAAAGCAACAGAGACACTCAGTTTGCCTATGCTCACACAGGACCAGACATACAGCCATGCTTGACTTTGCAGGAGTCAAGGGGGGCAGGTAAGCATGGAGTTATCACTTTGAATCAAGGTAGACGCTGAAGTCTCTTCTACAAAGCGGTCAAACAACTGTCAGCCATGCCCAAACGCAGCACAACTCAGCAGAGTCATGTCTGTCAGACTCAAACGCAGCACAGCCCAGCACACCCCAAAACTGCGCTGTGCCAAAGCTCAGCATGGCACAGCACAGCACCCAAAGCGTGGAGTGAGCTCAAGGGACATACCGAGTGGTCAGTTGGGACACAGGGGTTGGCAGCTCTGGCCTCTTCCCAGGCCAGCACTGCTGCCCGCCCTGCCATCAACCCATACCCCAGGTAACTGCACGGGCCCGACATATATCTCAGTCAGATTGAGCATTCACAAGAGGCAGAAACAATGAGCGAGCAAGCAGATGCGATTGTCAGGGGTGGAGTGTGTATGGAGGTGAGTGGTGGTTACTTCAGCAATCAGGATCATGGAAATGACACGGCAAAGTGTGAAGTTGGGCATGTGTGTCTGCAATCATGATCACATGCATGCAGACATGAGTGAGCAAGTGAGCGAGCGAGCAAAGCAACGTACTTACTTTAGTTTTCATTGAACTAAGCATGCACGGATGACTGATAACAACAAATGGGATGTAAGCAACAAGCAATGTGCCCAGAAATGCATTCATGGATCATTCATTCAAACCAGGGCTAGTTTGCTCAGGCACAACCCAGACAGCAACTTTGTTGATGCAAAAAGAAGAGCAGAATGACCTGTGGACATAGACGCTGTACTCCTTGCCACCCCCCTTGAGCTTAGTGATGTACAGTGGGTCAGGCGCGGCCTTTGCTTGAGCATCTGTCAATGCAAACGCCTCCTGTACAGACCCACCCCCCAGGTCAATGGCTGCCATAGTGTCCTCCCCATCCTCCCCCAGCTGACCCAACAAGTAGTTCAGGGTCAGCCATGCAAAAGCCCCCTCATCAGACCCTGCAGCGACCCCAGAGCCATTTGTTGAAATGAAGCATGAAGCATGCAGACAGTCCTAATGGTGAAGTGCCTTCAGGTGCCAGTGTTGGTAGCCTGTGATGTTGCTGATGTGATTGGCTATCAGGGGTTCACGTGGAAATAACAGGGCCCTCAAATTTTGGGATAACCCAAAGAAGGTTCTGAACAAAAAGCAGCATGACTTTACTTTTACACAAAATTAAGCTTTGCAGTAAGTTCTGACAGTTGACAATGCATTGCAATGAACAAGATAGATGATACAAACAGATATGTAGCCCTGCACGTCCAGCAGTGGTCAAGACTTTGGCTGCTTCTGCGTTTTTTAAGATGATGCATATGCCGTTGCAAGCTTGACGGCGAAAATGGACACTCAAATCTGATGCAGTCCATAAGGACTACGTGCAAGCATGCTCCTCGTGAGCCATGTGACTCATTGGACTGATATCAGCCGTTGCATAGGCACACCTGGCAGCCATACTAGCAAGCGTGTTACAGTAACAGCGATGATGATGATGATGAGTGACCAGGCGTGGAGTGCATACCATCCAGAATGGTGACGCCTGTCACTGGGTCCAGATCAAAAGGGCTTTTGCTTAGATAGGCTTTGACTGCAGCCAGAATGGCTTCTGCTTTACCATCTGCTAGCAGCCTGAGGCCTGCTGTTGCGCCGAGTTTGATCTTGGTTTGCGCCTGCAGCATGAGATGTGTGATGCTGATGGTGAGATGCTAGCCTGAAAGCTCATTGGGCTGCAGTTAGGTCGTTGCAGTGAGCTGCTGCGCTTGGTATCACCCAGCATACACTCCAGAGCTATAGTGGCTGCAAGGTTCATGGGGTAAATACATAGCATTGGAGCCACCACACATGTTGCCTATCACACAAGCACTGTGAGTGCAGCAGCTTGTGCCAAAAGATAAGACAATATATAACTGTTTGTACCGGTGAATACCTCTGGCTGCAGTATTGCTGCATACCTGAAGCTCCTCGGGTACTGTTTTGAGTGCAAAGTCAAGCAAAGGGGCAAGCGACTGTGCAGCTTCCTCGGGATCATCAGCATAAGAACTCAAGCCAGGCTTCAGATGTTGCAGTGCGTCGTTCTGAAGCTCAAGCACGCCTTGGCTCTCTTTGAAGTGCACAACATGTACTCTGCTGCCAGTGCTGCCAGCATCAAAGACAACTGCATATAGCTCTTGGCTGTCACCAGCTGGCAGTGGGTTGGCGCTCTTGGCTTGATCTATTACATTGCCACTTGTGACAGAGTCAGTGATGTCAGGCGTGAAGAGGTCTGTGGGAGATGAACGAGGCATGACCATGATGATGAAGAATATCAGCAGTATCTGCAGGATACCACTTGCACAAGTCATGAGTCAACAAACTATGGCTTGCAGTTGAGCCAGGTGGAATTGTAAGCAGGATGGAGTGCATGGAGTGTCTGCTCTTCCAGGGACCTCAAGTTTCAGTAATCGTATAGTACACTTGATGCACAAATGGTGCCAGTCAACAGGTGGGCCTTACAAGTTGTGCAGTTGAAAACAAGGTCTTACCGGAACTGACACCACTGTCAGCACCCCTCGATATCTGCGCAACGCAACATGAGAGGTGAGCAATGGAGTGCACAAGCTGGCCTTGAGGAACTCGACATCGAACTTGGCAGACATGACCGCCGTTACCCAAGCACCTGTGCAGTTTCTCAAAAGAGGTCTCCTTTCGCCGCATAATTCCGGGCCTTCCTCCCGACCAAGCAGAGCCACTGTTGTCCAGGGCCGACTAGATCAGGGCCGATTGCAGCAACAGCCTCAGGCGGAGCTTGGGCAGTTCTGAGATTGCGACTGGTCGCACTTAAACGCGCCGGTCACACAGACCGTTTTGAGCCTGCAATGTGACTTGAGGCAAATTGGCCTAGCTTCTGCAAATATTCTGTGAGAGTGCACGATCGGATAGCGATGTCACCGCGGGTGCCTGCGGTGCTGCTGATCAGCAAGTGCTATTGACTGCCATATACGGCGTTATGACCAAGCGTACTTAATGGACAAGGGGGGCGCTCAGAAACATCTGGGAGGGGGAGGGGGCTTGGGCGCCGTACTGTAATGACTAAAGCTCGTTCAAATTTAGCGCTCTGGGCTTCTCGGCAAAATGTGCGCACCGAATGCGTGTTCATAGGCCGCTGCTATGCAACATTGATCAGTCGCGACGACATGGCATTCGTCTTGGCTGTCCTAGGTGGCGCGGCAGCTGTGGAAATTAGCAAGCTGCTACACAAAGACAAGCATTCACCGAAAGATCTTGAAGATCTTGAAGAAAAGGAGCACGAGCTGCGGCTGCTCGTCAAGGCAAGTCATGCTCTGAGAACTTCACTCGCATCCTTCCATCTTATTTGCGAAAGGCTGTAATTTCAACCTCCTGCCGACCTGCAGGAGCTAGAGGAAGAGCTTCAGGACGAACGAAAAGCGCACCAAGTCAACAGCAAGCGTGTACAGGAGCTCAGTGCGGCTGCTGAGCAGTTGGAGCATGTCAAAACTGAACTCGAGCAGGAATCAGCCACCCTGAGAACCGACAAAGCACAGCTACTGCAGAGAACAGAGACACTTGTACAGCAACAAGCAGAGCTCCGGCAGACTTCTGAAGTGTTGAGAGTAGAGAACACATCACTGACACATCAGGTCTCCCCTCCCTGTGCAATGCTGATGGTTCACTGTGCTCCTTAGTCTCTTCACAGCTTGGCTGACTGCGCTCAACATGCTTGCCGTAGGTCAACAGGCTGAAGATTGTCAACCAGGAAGCAGTCAGCACTTTTGCTGATCATCTGAAGCGTTTGAAAGTCAGGGTGGTGGAGTCTTTTGAGAAATTCTCCCAGGGCTTCCTAGACAGCCATGGCTTGCTGGACACCTTGAAAGATCTGGGCATGGAAGTCACTTTCTCTGCTGAGTCTTTGGATGCGCTTCCAGATGTTGCTGGCAGGCCTGGGCTGAAGTGAGCAGCTGTTACAGTTTACATAAATAGCGCATGTGATTGTCTATACCGCCACGCACAAGCACTGAACACATGATGCAGGAACACTGAGCCCTTGGAGGAACAGATGAGAGCAGACTTCAGCAAGCAGGTCAGTCATTGTATACTGCTTGCCATGCTCAGCAAATTTGCCAGCATGACCCTAGACTTCAGTTTGTTGGCCCCACAAGGCAAATAGCAAGTCCAAGTGTGTAAGGTCTGTCAGTGCTTGCAGCTGCGTCTGATATCAGACTCACCAGAGAGGCTGGGAATGCTGTTGGCATCTGTGGCTGGCCAAGATGTAATTGTAGATGTAGATGAGCCTAGCACGTCCAGGTAACACTGGCATAGCTAAGCTAACAGCAAACCACCAGGTCCTGCACAGACCTGTGTGAGTACTGCTACAAGATCCTGCTCCCATTTCACATGAAAGACTTACAAGGTGTGCAATTGCAAAGGCAGCTAAGTGATGCACAACGGTTCACATGTGACTTGCCAACAACATTAGCAAAGCCAAAACTGACAACCTCAACAGTCTTGACTCTCACAAGCTCGACAGAACGACTTTGTCTGCTTGCAGTGTACCTAGCCTGACATTCCCCACCTTGAAGAGTCCCCCCAAGGAGCGCAAGAGCTCATCAGTCTTCAACTTCCTGTCTGCCCTCAGCCTCACCCCACGGGGACAGGAGGAAAACACACAGCAAAGGGTAAAGCCTTAAAGCATGCTAGAGTCACGTATGTCATCTCAGCCCTGCCTATAAAAGTCCAGCCTGCCCTCAATCCTACAGCAGATCCTTTCTCACAACTGGTCTTTCTGAGAGGCTGCCACTCATTGTTATCTACATGTGTCAGCATGTTTGCCAATGTATGCTGCAGGTGCCTGCCTTGAATCTGTCTTCTGTGGGGCGTGAGTCGCCCACTATGTCACCATCCAGAGCCCTGCAGCCTGCAGAGTTTGACAGCAACAGCGGCACCGCTCTTGTGTTCAAGCAGCCCAAGAAGGTGATTCCTCAGTCTACACAACACTTTCGCTACACCAAAGTCCTGTGCAGGCGTTTTTGGCTTGATGTGGTCTATGTTGCATAAGGACGGCAAGCTATGCATTGATTGCCTCAGCAAAATGGCATTGTCTTGTGTACTTTGGCTTGTGTGGCAGCTTATAGCAGACATATCCCACTCCACACAGTATGTTTGATACTTTGAGTGAGCATTTACTATGTGTCATTGCTCTGCAGGAGAGCAAGAAGGGCAGCAAGTATACTTTGAACCTTGCACCAGGAGCATCAGAGAGGGCCACACCCCGTAAAGCTGCTCCCCGTACACCCAAGAAGTCACAGTCTGCTGTGCCAGCACTTGACTTCCATGACTCAGAGAACACAGAACCCTTTGGTGTCTCCCAGGAGCTTGTCTCCCGACGCTAGCATGTGCAGCGTGGTCAGCTTTGAGTTTGAGCTGTATGGGTTTTCGCAGCTTGCAGTATCAGCCAGCTTCTGAGGTTTTCTCAGACATAGGGAGTGTAGGATTTTGTGCAGAGCAGCAAAGCATTTGTTGGCTTGTCCACGTTCACTGGCGCAGGCCTTGACACAGAGAGCGTGCATGCTTTGCTGACGTCTGATTGTGCTTTGCTGAGTTGGTTTGCAATATCATTGCATGCTTGGGTTGATGTTTAACTTCTTTGATGCACCAATGTGTTTTCTAATGTAGGTACGCTGAAAGCAATTGTCACTTGCTGCTATATGTGATCTGAGTAACAACAGCAAGCAATGATGAAATGGTACTTTAGATGAGCAGAAGTGTTTTGTGAGTTTACTGCTGGTGCATCATGGCACAGCTTCAGATTCATTTATGCCAGAAGCTGCTGTTTGTGTTATTTTGGCAAGAGGCATCTACACAGTATTGGCGTCATAATCAAGAGCCACTCTGTATACATCCTCAAAGGTGTCCGCAAAGTGCACTTCGAAGCCCTTCCTGACATCATCTGAAAGCAAACAGATGCCTGTCAGAAGAAAAAATCTGTATGTTATTCATGCCAACCGTTTAGCCTCACAGCAGAGGTCTTTTCTTTGTGAACAGGTCAGCAAACAAAAACAAACATTGACTGGGGTAAATTAGGACATATCACACAGCTGCACAGCATTCTTGACTGAACACACAATTGTTACCACACCTGCAAGCTCGTCCCAATCCTTCTTGTTGCCTTGAGGGAACAACAATGTTGTGACACCACTTCGCCTGGCTGCAAGTGTCTTCTCCTTCAACCCTCCAATGGGCAGCACGCGCCCGGTCAATGTCACCTCACCTATGATTCACAAGCCGTCTTTCAGCTTGTACAATGAGCATAGGACAGGTCAGCATGGTTGCACAGAGAGACAGGCATGCATGCAGACAGACAGACAGACAGACAGATAGACAGACAGACGAGGAGTCATGCAGGCAGACATCAATGGTGACTGATACATTTGTCCAAGAAAATGCTTGCTGGACGAAGCACCTGAAGAGTGCAGCAACTATTTGCAAGGAACCGGAACCAAAAGGTTCACTTGGCTGTTCTGCTCTAGACACTCCCACACACTGATGCAGTCATGCCAAGGCAATCCAGCTATTCCTTCTTGGACTCATGCACCCACATTGTACACATAACCCAGACATTGCGTAGGGGTCAAGTACATGCTTGACAACATTGCTGTGCATCGCACACCTGTCATGGCCAAATCAGGCTTAACAGGCTTGTCCAGGGCCAGTGACAGCAGGGCTGTAATCATGGCACAGCCGGCAGATGGGCCATCCTTGGGGGTGGATCCGGCAGGCACATGCACATGGATGGCATTTGTCTGGAAGAAGTCGTTGCCGGGCTTCTTGCGCTCTAGGAAGGCACGGCTAAAGGTGTGCGCTATGGAGGCACTCTCTTTCATCACATCGCCAAGCTGGCCTGCAGGCAGCATCTTAGCATGCTCAGCATGACCGTCAACATGATTTCCAGGGTGCCGATGCATGACTACTGACACTCAAATGAGATGTGCCACCCAGTCATGCATTCATTAACTCATTCAGCCACCCACACATCCATTGGACCATTGATCCATCTATCCATCCAGCCATCCTACTGTTAATTCAGCCACTCGCTCACCAATTCATACATGCTTTCATCTACTCACTCACTGTTTCTCCACTGATACATCTGTTCATCATGTGTTTTTCCCTAGGGTCAGGTTCATCAATCAATCGAGGCATAAATGTTGAAAATACTCCTGTGTGCTATTGAGGTGAAACAAACTGCATGACTAGTCATGCGAGCCTTGACCAGGCTATAAATTCCATCTCCTGAGCGAGTCTTTCTACCAGCATCACACACCAATGCTGAGTAGACAAACACATGCCATGAGTAGATTTGACACCTATAGCAAACCATGCTGACCTGTCGTTCTAAGGCTACCCTTGCCTTCCCCCTTCTCCACCCCTGCCGCTTCTATGTACAGGCTGTTACCCCCCATGGAGGTCCAAGCCAAGCCCATGACTACACCAGGGGGCGTAGTCTCATATATGCGGTCGCTGGTGAAGGGAGGGGGGCCAACATAATCCTTCAGATCATCTGGGGTTATGACTATCTTGGTGTAATCACCCGTGAGGGTTACAGCTGGGGGAGACTGAGCAGCATGGGAATCTGGTGGCTGATTCTGAACTGGTGCGACTCCATTCTCTGCGTTTGCAATCACAACAGATGTGAGCAACCCGGAGGCAGGCAGACAGAGCTTAACAGAATCACAAGGCTTGTAAGTGAAAACATCAGAATCATGTTTAGTCGTGTTTGCTCCATGCCTCAAGATCTGTGTATGCACACAGCAAGCATCACTCATCTTCACAACCATGTCTGTCAAGCGTCTGACCTCAGAACAGGACAAAGATAAGTCAGCAATTACAGAGAGTGTGCTTCACTGTGCTCGTGTTGTTGGCACAAACAAGCAACAACATAAGCACAGTATCAGTAACAACAATAGTAAATGTAGCACGAATGGCAATGTACCAGTGATGATACCTGATGTGGTGGAGTCAGGGGGTGGTTGTGAGGGTGCATCACCATCCCCCAATCCCACCCCCCCATGCTCTGAGACAGAGTCCCCAGGCTGGGCGGGGTCAGCCTGGTCATTCTTGGGGGTGGGCCCTGACAGACCCCCCCTAACCAGCTTCAGGGCAACTTTGCGGTAAGTCTTCTCCAGCAGCTGTTTCAGGCTTCGCACACCCGCTTCCCTGCATCCCAGGGACACATCTCATTCTGAAGGACACTCCAACAAACAGAATCATTCATTCATGCTAATGCAGCTGCAGATAAATTGCATTGGTAGGTCTGCAGGTCTGTCTGTGCGTTGGCAGAACAAGAGATTTACTGAGATCTTCACGACTTCCTGGAAGGAAATGATCACTTAGACAGTTGTTTAGAGGACAAGTGGGCCTCAAAGCACGCCTTCCTTGGCGTTCACCAACACAGCAAAAGCAGTTTTCACAAGGCGTGAGGGCACGTAACATACTGACAAGCTGCCACACCCTGTACAGACACAATCAACACCTAAAAAGGGGGGAGAAAAAAAAACGCATATGGATGAGGCAAGCATCAGAAACACAGTTGGCATACACTGACAATGGCACCCATTCCCGTACAACACCGTTACCTGGCATATTCTGTAATCAGGGTGTACATGGCGTCATCAGTGATGGTGATGCCATCAGAGGGCACGCCTGTCAGCTTCTGGCACTGAGGCTCCAGGTAGCGCCTTGCAATGGCGACCTTCTCATCAGCAATATACCCTGATATTCTTATCACCTGCAGACACATTGACTAGTCCCACGCCGGCATTTGGTGTGCTTGTCTTTTCTGATGTGAGTGTCAACAACCTGACTAGCTCCAGGCTGCCGCCTTAGGAGGCTCCCATTAAGATTGCTGAAAATCGTAAGCTTTCTGTACAACTTTTCTCTCAACAAGCTGGTGGGTGCGCAATCACATGCCTTTTGAGTGTGAAGTACCGGTACCCTGACCACGTGCAGAGAGATGACTTGGGTCCCACATGAGTTACTCTGCTTCACAGTGTGCAATAGCAAGGATTTTACACATGTTCTGCTGCATGCAAGTTTTGCGCGCCAGGCAGGCCGGCACTTGGTGTTCTCATGCGATGAGAGTGAGTGTCAACATACCGCCGAGTATGCAAACATTCGCACTCTTCTCAGTTATATTGTGCCTTGTCGTCATTCACTCAAGAAAAACACTCTCAACGTGGAACATCAAACACACAACATAATTTGCAGTATTCACAAAGTAAGTAGGTGGCAGAACTGCAGCATTGGTAACACACCTCCAGGCTGAGCCTCAACATGACAATGAATACCAGATGTGTATGTCATGCTGGGTGATAGGGTTGCAGCGGCAGTCCCATACCTCCATTCTGTCCCTGAGGGGTCCAGGTATAGTGTCCAGCACATTGGCTGTGCACATGAACAACACTTTGCTCAGGTCCACAGGTACATCTAGATAGTGATCCAGAAAGCCTGAGTTCTGCTCAGGGTCTAGCAACTCTAAAAGAGCACTTGCGGGATCCCCTTGGTAGCCTGCAAGTATAGGACAGCACTTTGTTTAGGTCCACAGATACATCTAGATAGTGATCCAGGAAGCCTGAGTTCTGCTCAGGGTCTAGCAGCTCTAGAAGAGCACTTGCGGGATCTCCTTGGTAGCCTGCAAGTATGGGACAGCACATCTCTGCTGTATGACATACTCGGCACCCTCGTAGCATGTATGCACATTGATGCAACAGGAGCAGCAACATTGCACGTACATGTTCATGTACATGTTTGTGCCCTTGCATGAGGTAGGTTGTGATGATGTTCTAATATCTGCACTTTGAAACTGAAACTTTGATCATGCATACAGGTTAGACAGAAGGCTGCAGACCGAGTAGTATTAGCCTTGCAGCATGACACTTAAGCATGCAATGAGCCTGCTTTTCAATGTGAGCAAGCACAGCACACATAGCGCATGCACATGTTATGCAGCACCAGAAGCCACATGCCACAAGGCAACAAGCAACGTAGCACCAGAAACACAGCATGACATAAGAGAAGTTAGAAGAGCTGAGAGTGAGACCTCTGCCGAGCTTGTCAATCTCATCAATGAGCACCATGGGGTTGCCGGTGCCTGTGGACTTGAGACATTGCACCATCTTGCCTGGCATTGCACCCACATATGTCCTGCGATGTCCTGCACACATTGTCCTTCCACTTGTTAGGCTGTTGCACTGCATTGCCAAGCAGAAAGGGGGGGCAAGCAGAGGGGGGGGGGGGGGCAGAGCAGATATGTGACTCTGAAAAGACCCGGGGAATGTCCCCTTGGGGATCAGGAGGGTCTTTGGTGAGCCATGTGCATGCAGAGGGGTGGAGCAAAGGCCATGTGTGTGGCCTGACTGGCTACAAATGTTCCTTCACTGAAGCAAATCTGGAAATTGGAAATTAGTAGTTAGTAAAATTAGTAATTAGTAAAACAAAACATGTGTTACATATCAGACACCTTCACTGGCTATGCAGCGTCGACATGACAACATGAGCGTCAACAGGTGTTGAGAACAGTTGCATGCCTCAAAATATATTGTGCTGACAAGCCAGACCTTGAGAGCTGTTCTGGGACAGTCTGTGCACAAGAGTCATAGGCTGTGGACTCATGTGCTGATGTTCAGGATATGAATGGTGTCAGTGTTCAGCACAGATCTATTGGCGGTTCCACATAACACATACGGTGACTCATAAAATCACATGTACGCTCTGGTATGGACATGCATCAGTTTGACCTGATCTTGACAGTATCACAGCACAGCATGTAACAGCAGTACCATTATCCAGACTTCTCGACTCACTGAGAATTGGTGTCACTGGTCAAAACTGCACAAGAGTATTGTAGATACACTATGCAAGATTTATGAAACCAGGCAGAAGTCCAGGAAAGTCTGAAATCAAGGGAATTGCAAAATTGATATCCAAGGGAATTTACCCTTGATTTCAGCCACATCACTGAGACCGCCAACACTGAAGCGGTAATACTTCCTCTCCAGGGCTCCAGCAATGCTGCGCCCCACACTGGTCTTGCCCACCCCAGGGGGACCCACCAGGCACAGGATCTTGCCGTGGGTGCTACCCCTCAGCCGCCCCACTGCAATGAACTCCAGAATCCTGTCCTTCACATCTTCCAGACCATAGTGATCCTGATCTAACACCTGCAGTCATGATGTATCAGTCAAGCCTATCGATCTGTCTGCTGACAAATATAGTGTTTGGCTATGGGAACCATCCTGCTGGTCTTACAGCATGATGGCTTTCAAAATTGTTCAAAGACATGAATTTTACAGACACCACAAACGTCTACTGCAGAAGTACTGCACTTAGGTGACTGAGGCAGTGGACATTATACTGTTTGTTGATCAACAGTCTTGTTACGTTGAGAATTATCCACCAACTCAGGGCAATCTAGGCCCCAAACAGCATCAGGCCCTGACCCATCAAATGCAGCTGATTCCAACATACTACATTTAGAAGCAAACAAAATCATGGGTCCACAACTGACATCTGTGCACACACACAAAATTTCACAGACCTTGTGTCTGTCAATGCAGCTCACGCTTTGTCATGCGTCATAGAACTTATGTGTTTCAATGCAGCTGAGACTCTACCATGCGTCATCACAGACTCAACTGATACAGGGGATGTCACAGATTTGGCTCTGTAAATGCAGCTCACGCTTTGTCACAAAACATCACCTTTTGAGCATGTTGGATGTCCAGGCGCTCCTGGGTGTAGTGACCCCAGGGGATGGCCGTCAACCAGTCCAGGTAGTTGCGTGTGACATTGAACTCACTGCTGGCTGACTCGAGTCCTGAGAGCTTGGCCATCTCCTCCTCAATCACTCGGCGAGCTTCCTCAGGAATGCGGTCCTTGTGAGGCTCTATCCTGTCTGCAAACCTGTGTCACAAAACAACACAAATACACTAACAGTAATAATAACAACAATGACAGTGACAACATTCCTGTTGCCATTACTGTTTTTGTTATGACAAAAACAGGAACAGTAGTGTGCAAACCTGCGTCACAAGACAATGCAGGTACAATGACAGTGACGGCCTACCTTTTAACAAACAGAAGCTTGCATCATCACAACAGGGCTATGTTGTGCTATGACCACAGTAGAGTCTGCCATGGTGCTGCACACAAAGTTTGAACATTTGAACTGCAGATTTGAACCGCGCTGCAGAGGCTCACTCACTTCTGCACCATGGCTGATTTGTCATCACGCTCCATCCCCAGCTCTTTCTTTATGCTCTTCAGCTGCTCCATGAGCAGGTAACGCCGCTGATCCTTGCTGATCTTCTCCTCTACCCTCTTCCCAATGTCAGCTTGCAGCTTGCACAACTCGATCTCCTTCTTCAGCAGCAGCAGCACTGCATTGGCCCTGAACAGAAAGCTCTTCTTAATCCCAAAATGCCTAAAATGTATATAAATTTTGGCAGAAACATCCATCCTACAGAGGAACACCTGGGGAGAAGTGCCTGGGGATAGGGAAAACGGTTCCAACATTGTGGAGATTGGGCATATCTCACAGTCATGGATGCTGAGAAGTGTCACAGGAAAGCATTGGCCTTCACCACAGACTTGAACACCAACGTTTCCCACGGGCATCGACACTGCATGAGAAGCTGTAACAGTTGTCTGCATTTTAGATCGCAGTACTGACTTTGTCTGATGACCAATTTGTCCAAATCTTGTGTTGACGTACAAATCATAGCAATGCATGGGGACACCACCATGTCAAGTTTGCATACAGCCAGTATGGCCCGTAACTACATTGCCGACACTCTGCACATATGCCTGTCAGGATGCTGTCAGGAATGCTGTCAGTGATGCTGTTAGAGCACTCTGCCTGCATACCCCAACCAGAAGCTATTTGGGCTGTCACACACAGCACCCTGCATACTTGTCAAACATACTTGCTTATGCTGGAGCACTGTACTTGCTTCTGCTGGAGCACTGTACTTGCCTATGCTAGAACACTGTTGCGGCTCTGTGTACCTGTCAGGAATGCTCAATGCTGCTAGAGCACGATACTTGCCTTAGAGCACTGTTGCAACTCTGCATACCTGTCAGGAATGCTCAGTTCTGCCAGGACGTTCTGCAGATCTGTCTCCTGGGCACTGGTGAGGGCAGCTGCCATATCAGCCAGCCGGCTCAAGTCCTGGAAGTCACTGCCAAACTGGAAGGAGCTCTGCAGCTGTTCTCGGTAGATGGGGTGCTGAGCCAGCAGGTCCTTCAGCGTAGCCACAAGCTCCATGTTGGTGGCTTTGACTATGTCATCGTTGGTGTTGTAGGGCAGATCTTTCAGGTGCTCCACTGCTACCTTGAGTGGCCGTTTCTGGACCTGCATTCAATTAAATCAATCAATTTACATCTTATGTCTTTAGGACTCATCACAGGAGTCAACAGACAAAACTTATGCAATAGGGAGACCAGACCAGGGCAAGGTGGGCAGTGACCAAGACAGTGGTTGTGCAGTCTGTACGTGTATGAGTTCCCATGGTCTTGTTGAAGTCCAGCACTGGCTGCAATGTGAAAGGTGTTTTCCATGTGATACATATACATATAGGTATGACTATACATGTTATGTGTATATGTGTGATGCGTATACACACCAAAGGTAAGGTGGTCCAAACGTATGGATACAAGAAACATTGCAGGACATATACTGTTGGTATACACACACTGCTTTGAGAGAGCACGGAGCTGCTGCAATGCAGCTTTTGTCACCCAGGCAGTGCAATCTTGTATCCATTAGCCTTGTTCTTGAGGTTACCTGTATTCTCAGGGAGGCTGGCAAAGTGCAATGTGATTCAGACAAGATAGCTGTGCCAGGGAAATCCTGAAACAGATTGCTGCAACTACATTAATGTGAAAGCAGTTGCTCTTACTGTGAACTAGTCTGAACGATACATGTTGCAGCACATGACAATGCAAGCAAAGCAGCTGCTGAGCCTAGCCCTTAAACAACCTGTCACAAACTGCACTCCTGGGGCAAGGGCAGATTTTGACAGCACCCGTGCTGGAATTTTGTAAAACTTTCTTTCAACAGGGAGTGCTTGAGACACCGCCAATACTAGAATGAGATATCACCTGCTTAGTGCGTTTCAGCCGTCTATGCCCTAGCAGCAGTAGCTGCGCCCTTTTGGGATCGATAGGAACAATTGTGTGCACTTGGGCAAAAGTGCCCACTTCGCAGAGCTGTTGATCGCTGGTCAAACCACCAAAATCCGAGTCAGAACTTTGACCAGAGGGGCCGGCAGATGTGTCTGCCCCAGGGTTGCTGCCCGCAGCCTCAGAAGAAGAAGGGTCTGATGACGCTGAGTCAGCATCTGCTGCAGGTACTGCTGATGATGTGCTAGCTGGCTGTTGGTCTGATGCGTATGAGGAGGTTGATGGGAAATCTGATGCGGCTGAGCTGGAGGATGACTCAGAACCAGCTGACTCAGCAGCTGACATGCCCTCTTCACCTTTGGGCTTCCACATGAAAGCTCCAACATATGCTTGTGCCCTGTTCAAATCACGTACATGTGGTGTGTCAAGCTATTGGGATACACTACAACCCCGGTGCAAACTTCACAGCCAAGTTGATAAAAGGGCAGTACAGAATGTGATGCAAGAGACGAAGGGGCAGGTCTGCTGTAGTCAGAGTGACAATGGCATGCAACAGGCATGCTTGGATGACTCAAAAAGCAGAGGGCGCAGAGTCAAGCACAGAATGTGAAATGCATACTGGGTCAGGTTGTGCTGTGCACCCTCACCCACTGCGCTTGAGCTCCAAAATCTCATCTATCAGCTTTGGATCATGCACTGTTACAGGCTGCAAGCTACCAGGAAATAAGGGCCTTCTTTGCAGTGCAACTGCAAACACCTGCAGGTAGCTGCTGACTTACAATTGCAACAGAGTGCAAGCTGCAGAGCTTGATGCTGGCTAGAGTACAGACTGTTGTAGTACAGAATGTTGTTGTGCCATGAACCTTGCCTCACGATTCCTCTGCTCTGGGGTTGAGGGCACCAAAGCTCCTGCAGCTGGATCATTCTGTGCAGCCTCGACACCCTGACCCGCCACACTGCAATCAAGCCAGGTCCATGAGTGCGCTGAAATCTCAGGCATTAAACAGTGCTAATCATGTCTGCAGCAAACCAACCTGCGCCATATCCGCGACGCGAGACTGCTATCGTCACTGCCTCCACTCTCCTGAGAGAAGCAGCGCAGAGGAGCACGATGTGAAGCAGCGTTGCTTGCAGCTTGCACGGTGCCAACGCTCGCTTGTGGCCACCGCCACATAGCAGCGGCCATTCTTCTACAGTGCATGCTCGAAGTATGCATGTAGCCTCGATCTGTGTTATCTATTCATGCGGCTCAGCCTCAGCCGATGCGTTTGAGCAGTGCGCAGAACACTACCAACACAATGAATCAATCACGCACTGCCCCGACATATGTCGGCAGGCGCCCCGTTTGTGTGCAATAGAAGTTTCCTTTGACTTGATGTCACGTCGACTCGAGTTTAGGTTACGGTTCACAATTTGTCTTACACAGTCTTACGCTGTAAGTGTTGTGCTTTGTGAGCAAACTCATCTGTGGTCGCGTTGCTTGTCTCTACTGGTGCCGTGACCTGGAAGATTTCATCCAGGCTTCTCAAAGTCCACGTGTGATGTGCGTCTGGCCGTGCATGCCAACACCGTGACTACGCCAATGGCTTCTGTGGCAAGTCCTGTTCCGGAACAGAAGACCACACGGGAGCCCAAAAGTAGGAAGCTAGCAATAAAAGGCAGCTCAAATTTGCTTAGCAACTGAAGGAACAACATCGCGTGGCGCGTGCAGATTCCAAATTCACACAGCAAGACCTGCCAGCCTTGAAGCCCTTGTTGACACCTGTTTGGGTAGGCAGCGC
>JAABUK010003535.1_pt1 | contig 26372 bp, 25 predicted proteins | sample 5559141 | NCBI WGS metagenome assembly JAABUK01 (sample SAMN10711869, study PRJNA513367) | rock metagenome | isolation source: Antarctica rocks | place: Antarctica: Victoria Land, Pudding Butte nord | collected 2016-01-03 | reverse complement strand
CTACGGGCGGGTCTACTACGACGTCCAGTCTGAGTTCCTCTACATCCTCAGGTGGGTCTACTACGACGTCTACTTCAAGTCCCTCTACATCCTCAGGTGGGTCTATTACGACGTCTACTTCAAGTTCCTCTACTTCTTCCACGGGCGGGCCTACTTCAACGTCTGCTTTGAGTTCCTCTTCGTCCACGGGCGGGTCTAATCCGACTTCCTCTACATCGACAGGGACGTCCAGTTCAACTTCTTCAACAGTAACAGCAGGTTCGACTTCCTCTTCGAGCACGGCGAGTTCGACTTCCTCTTCAAGCCAGTCAAGTTCGACTTCCTCCTCAGGCACGTCTAGTTCAAGCTCATTTATGGGTACATCCACAAGCTCATCCATGGGCTCATCCACAAGCTCATCGACAAGCTCATCGACAAGCTCATCTAGCCTGAGTTCCTTTACGGGCAGCTCCACGAGCACGTCAAACTTGAGTTCATCCACGGGGACATCCACGGGGACGTCCACGAGCTCATCCAGCCTGAGTTCCTCCACGGGCAGCTCCACGAGGACATCCACGAGCTCATCCAGCCTGAGTTCCTCCACGGGCATCTCCACGGGGACATCCACGAGCTCATCCAGCCTGAGTTCCTCCACGGGCATCTCCACGGGGACATCCACGAGCACATCCAGCCTGGATTCCTCTACAGGCATCTCCACGAGCACATCCAGCTTGAGCTCTCCTACGTCCACGGGTAGTTCCACTGCCGGTTCCACGACGATCACCAGCCCAAGCTCATCTACAGGCAGCTCTACGAGCACATCTAGCTCAAGTTCCTTTACGTCTACCGGCATATCCAGCTCTAGCTCATTGTCAACTTCGACCTTAATCAGCAGTACCTCCTCAACATCAAGCTCCATCACTTCCTCTTCAAGCTTTAGCACTACAGCGAGTTCTAGTTCTTTAAGCTCCTCTACTAACACAGCCACAGGCACAATCAGTAGTTTCACCGGTACCTCTATCACTACCTCCGCAAGCACCTCCCCCAGCATCTCCGGCACTAGCACCTCCTCGAGCAGTACATCAAGCAGTTCTTCAAGCAGTTCTTCAGGCAGCATTTTAAGCAGTACAGCAAGCAGTACATCAAGCATAGCCTCTGGCAGCACTTCTACGGCATCAACTTCCACTTCTAGCCCTACAAGCAGCTCAATTACCATTACATCGAGTTCCTCCTCCACATCTATCAGCTCCTCTACTTCATCATCCAGCAGTACATCCACATCTAGCTCCACAATATCCAGCAGCTCTTCCACATCAAGCAGTTCCTCAACTGGTAGCACGTCAAGCAGCACACCAAGCAGCAGTTCGTCGAGCTCGACATCAAGCACATCTACCACCAGCTCATCAAGTTCCACTTCCAGCCCCAGTTCATCTTCGACGTCTAGCTCCAGTTCCACATCCAGCTCCAGCTCCAGCTCCAGCTCCAGTTCCAGTCCCACATCGAGCTCCAGCCCCACATCGAGCTCCAGTTCCACATCGAGCTCGACATCGAGCACATCTACCACCAGCTCAACAAGTTCCACTTCTAGCTCCAGTTCATCTTCGACGTCTAGTTCCAGTCCCACATCTAGCTCTAGTTCCACATCGAGCTCCAGCTCCACATCCAGCTCCAGTTCCACATCGAGCTCGACATCAAGCACATCTACCACCAGCTCAACAAGTTCCACTTCTAGCTCCAGTTCCACATCGAGCTCCAGCTCCACATCCAGCTCCAGCTCCACGTCGAGCTCCAGTTCGAGTTCCAGCAGCTCTACTCCATCTACCACGACAACAAGCACAACCACAACGAGTTCCTCATCAAGTACCGATACTGTTGGTGGAACTACAGCTACTCAGTCTTTATGCGCCGGTTTCACGTTGCCTCCAGTCGCTTCGAGCACACCTACTCTTGGAGCGTACAATTATCAATCCATCAGATCTGGGAATTACCTATTTGAAGTTCAGTGCTACAGCAACATAAACGGAAACGCGCTGGATACTACCAGCAATGTAGCCAGTCTGGAAGCCTGTGCTACACTATGCGCCGCTTACAATGATGCGAACCCCGGTTCGGCCTTACCATGTATTGGAGCAGTATGGTTCTCAAATAACTGTTATCGAAAGACTTCTTACGGTATTCCGGGCTTCGACTCGGGAGTCAGAAGCGTCAAACTCATCAATGCTGGCTTCGGATATCCAGCGATTAATGATCAGATGTACCCAATCCCAAATATCGCCTCCTCTACGCTCTGCGTTGGCCCATCAAGCACTGCATACGCATACCAGACCGTGGTTCCCCAAAGAAACTTCAACAACGTCAATGCATACACACCAGCGGCTGGCAATGCATTCAAATACGAAGTCGAATGTCAGAGAAAGATTACTGGTACAGTCGGCAGCACGGCCTTCCTTGCAGGCTTCATGAGTGGCGGAAACGCGTTCAATACCGTCGAAGATTGTCTTCGTTACTGCGAATACTCGAACGAAAACACCGCCAACAGTTGTCGTGGGTTCAGCTACGATCCCACATCTGGTTCGCTTTGTGACTTGTACAGTGCGGTCACTGGGACTACCGCGCTGGCTGGAGTCAATGGTGGAAGGCTCTTCGGAAGCCCGAATGGGTACAACAATGCGACGGATCGACCGTAAGGTATTGGGAATTATTGGACGGGTGCGATCAATTGTTGGGTTATTTGTTTCTTTGCTTCGATTCATACTGTGACGTTGGCAAACGCGCCAGGGAAATGAAACAGAGAAGTTTATTCCGTACCGGCTTTTTTAGTAAGGGTGACTGTTAACATCGTTGTTTACATAGTCTATCATTGGTAGTTCGCATGGTAGATCGTGCACGCCGTCCCTTCTGGAGGCAATGTATCAATCAGCGTAGCGTTCATCAATCGCTTCTTCCGGTTACGAAGTTCATTTGCTGTGAAGAAATGGAAGATCTGAGCTGAACCGAGGATGGATCCAGGGGCACTGGATCCGACCAGGGTCATGGAGTGTGGCCCTGGGTCTTTCGCGAGGACAACAACATAGCACCAAACCGAGGCATATGAACAGAGTAGTTAATGACCGGCAAGTCCATCAACGTGCTCCCCTTTCGTTTCAGCTCTAAGTAGTATTTCCTTCTCGTGCGTCTAGACACCTCTTTTCACATCTCCATCCTCTTCTTCAATCCACATCAAGTAACAGCATCGTCCAGTGCTAGTAGTGGCCACCCTTCCTCTTCATCATCATGTACGTCGACGACCGAGCTGAGCGAGCAGTCTGAACATCTAGTGCATCTCATTCTTCTCCTATCTCCTCAAGAGCCCCTTTCTTCACAGTCCAACTTAAATTCCTAGGCTCCCCAGCTTTAAACCTGGACACCCATGTCCCCTACTTGGCTTGTTATCGCAGTTGGCACTTTTTGGCGCATGCTCTGAGCTCTCTGCTTTGTCCACCGTTTCGACCTCTCCTTGACTGCACGTTGTGCACCGTCATTCCTTGACGTCTGTACATCGTGTTGTCTCAAACGGCAGTCGATATGAGATTGGAGGCCTCTCTATCTTCTTAGTTCTGCAAAGATTCCTGTACGGGAGAGTGGGAGTGCTGAGCGGCTGGTATACGATCACTCTTCTTCGCTTCCTCGGCGGTGTCTCCGACCGGACTTCACGTGCATTGGTGGACGTGGTTGATCCAGCGGGACTCTGCCTGACCATGGTTCTTCAACAGAACAGCAATGCTCGGTTGTCTTGAGTGTAGCAGATATCTCTTGAATCACAGGTACATGCCGTTTCAATAAATGATGGAGTATTCTTCAGCTTCGACATACTGGTTTGTAGGTCTGATACTTGAACCTTGGCATCATTGATACTGGCTAAGAACTGGTTTACGACATCTTCAAGTGCAATCTCAAGACCTATCAGGACAATCTGACGAGGAGAACAGGGCGGCTGTACACCACCGCTCTTGTCCAAAGTGGCGAACAAAAGCCGACAAAAAGGACACGTAAGTCGCTTTCACCACCTAGATCAACGAACCCGGAGGACTCCGATAGGCAGACAGACACGCCCAAGGCCAGAGCGGAAGACTTCGTCTGTTCGAAAGGCGACTCTCCGATGACGCTCCATCAGCATGAGTGAGCCCGGACACTCGAGCTCATCGCACTTTCAATCTGCCGAAGCCTGAAGGCCTTCGACAAAGTCAGCATCGTCGACATTGGTCGGGCATGACTAAACGCCTTTGTTCCGAAGAAACAATGCAGCCATTTGTGGGCGTCATCAAATCCGAATGCTTCATCTCCTGCATTCATCCCCACTCCACCGGGGGTTCGGTGTCCGCACTCTTCAATCCGAGGGAGCCTCACAGGAGAGGGGGGAGAAGGGCACCGGACTGCTACCAGAAAGGCCGAAAAATGGAGACGTTGTTGTGTTGGGGAGGAGCTCGGCGGGTGGGTAATCGTCAAAGTATCGAGAGGAGCTCGATGCGGGCCCCTCCCTTCCGAAATACCACTGATAGGAGGTCGTGGCACCGCATTCGCGGCAGGTTCGTGGGCGATTGTGCTTTAGTCAGTCGTTGGACCAGAGCGGAAATCTGATGAGTGAGTGTATATTGGAGGAAGCTATGTATCTAGGTAGTTGGAAGAAAATAGGCCTATGCTGAGTAAGCCGCCAAGGAGGACCTACAGCAGAAATTCCCTCTTGCATTCGCCCGATCCCTTATTGACCTCTCGTCAAGTTAGCCGCTTGTTGGGAGTGCTCTACGTTGCCAACTAAATACCTGACCACTCTGAATGGTTTCATCGTCTGTATCTCCAGCAACTCTGCAGGGTCTTAACCCTTATCACGGCCCAGGGCTTGAGCATGCATCTCTATACAGGCGCAGTAGGATGGTCAAATACGGACAGTATTTTATAGCGGACTGTTCCACTCCAGCTTGCGCAGAAATTCATGGACATAATGGCGCTTCTTCCACCATAGTCTGCCATTGCATACGGCGCCAACTGCAATCGCATGTGCGCTTGACGTGGTGGTTGCACAAATTAGCCGAACAATCTGGATGAAGACCATACTCGTCACAATCATCACTATTACCATTCTCGTTTCCACTATAATGCCCAATGAGCATATAGACATCTGGACATTACAACTTATCGCACATTCGAAAAGTTTGAAGTCGTGTGACTAAATCGGCATGGTTGATATAGTCCTGTGTGACTAGCGCTTTGACAATAGTGCTTTCATGGACGTCGTTTTAAAGTCTGAAGGCTTTGTTTTCTGCATACGACCTGATATAAAGGGGTGAGTATCGCTGTTTTTGCTAAAGAATTCATCTCTCGATCTTGCCTCTCCATGGCCAATTATCCTCTCCATTAACTTCTGGATATACCGTTCGCATGTCTCATTATCCAGCTCAACTGGACTCTCATCTTCACCTGCTGCTGAGGAGGACACCACATAATCTTCGCCGACCGACGATGAGGTCGCTCGTTGAGGAGGCTAGGAGGGCTTCAGAGTGCTACCAGACTTTCGCAAAATGTAGCCGATGTTGTGACGGGGAGGGCCTCACTGTATTCAATGAAGATAGCTGTGAAAATCCGACGGGATGATCGAAGTGGAATCTGAATTCGGATCTCGAGGAGGAAGTGGGATGTCAAATGGAAGATGGCTGTGAAGGTGGAAGAAGAATCTGTTGCGGCGAGTTTGATTTCAGCGTATTGACACAGGGACGTGAGGCCTCACGTATGAATTCGATCGTGGGTTTTGCATGAAGCAGTGCAGCATTCAAGCATCTTTCAAGGAAAACTGTAGGAAGCATGCGGACAATGGAGATGAGAGTGACAAGGAAGAAGACAAAAAGGAAGGGGGATGCCAATTGAAGCAGGCAGGCGTGTTTGAAGAACGGGAAGGTAGTGGAAGTCACCATGCATGAATCGGTCTTCAATTGCAAAACGTAAATTGTGGATTAGATGATGGGGAGAATGCTCCCAGGGCTTCGATGATCCAGTGGGATCCAATTTTATACACGTTGACAGTTCAACATAGTCCGAAAAAGTATTACATATCCGATCCCAGTAAGTTCTTCAATTTAGTACTAATTGACCAAGGCCCTGTGAAGACCGTTAGCATCATGGTAAGATCTGAAGGCAATGGGATCGATTTACCCTCGAGGATTTGGAGGGCACACTGTATTTGCGCCTGTCAAATCAGAGTGATTCCGAGTATTTCCTGCTGCATTCCCAGCGGTCGGCACACCCTGGTTCTTGCATATTGCCTGCATGGCTGGATTGATGCTCTGCGATTGCTGAATCTGGAGCGGAGCTTCGACTATGGTTGCCGTCAAGCCGGCTACTACATGCCATTCCATATGGCAATGCAGCAGCCATATACCAGGGTTGTTCGCCCTGAATCGGACCACCGTGTAACCTTTTGGTGCCAGTGTCCAGGTGTCACGCCGCATCGGTACCCTTGGCATCGTTCCCGTGTTACCACTATAACCCAATGCGCTGGAAGTGCCGTTGGCACCAGCGCTGCTCTGTTGGTTCGGATGACTGCTCCTTCCCTGGAAGACTCCTGGACCGCGTGCCACGAGCTGTGGAGCGTGGCCATGAAGATGTATCGGATGAATACCACTATCATAGTTGTTCACGACCACTTCCACCAAATCGCCTTGTTTGACAACGTGGGCATTCGCATTCACGCCGTATACGACGGGGTTTGTGGCATCATGGCCCGTAGTCAGAGCTGTATACAGTGACGGCACCTTTTGTCCTAGGAAGGTGATATTATTGAATCCTGCTCTAGAGACGTAGTGTCAGTCTGCATAGAATCGAAGTGGCAGTGAGGGCTCTGCGCATACCTATTCTGTCCATCACGCTGGAAGAAGTCAAGATTCAGGACAATTGAGGCGTCCGGTGGGCCCGAAAGTAGAAGCTGACCATCTTGGGGCACGAGCGTGATGTCGTCGGTGATATCATAGCTCCCAACCCTCGGGGCCTCTGCTGGAATATGTTTGGACGCATCGTAGACGAGATACCCGGTGGCGTTAGGATGCAAATATCCTGGGACGTTGTCGAATTTGGTTGTGTCGAGGTTCGAGAAGAATGCATAGTTCGTCCCAGTGCTATTCTTCGTCGTGAGCAGAACGTCGTATCTCTGAGCATTAGCAACGTAGAGGGTTGAGACCTTCCTCGGCTGGACGTAAATGCCGTCTATCGCTATGATGGTCAGATCATGCTGGTCAAAATGAACGTATGACTGCGAGAAGGCCCCAATGCTGATTATCCTGATCAGGTAGGTGGTGTTTGGCTTCACTGCAAGCTTGACATTCTGGGCCTCGTTGATGAGGGACGAGTACGGAACTGGCTCTGCTCCAGAAGGGTTGTTGGCAGGAGAAAGATAGACGGGAATGAGATCCGGCGCCTCCTTATGGTACCAATCACTGACGGTTACAACCAGCTCGTCACTGTATTTGCCAGCATATGGCGAACCTGGATCCTTGACGATAAGTGGTCCCCGAAGTCCATCAGACAACTGGCCAGATGTATGGGAGTGATACCAATAAGACCCTGGTTGATGGACCTGCAGCTAGTCAGAATATGTCCAGCTCTTGGAGAGGTATAGGAACGAACCACAAAATCGTAGGTGAAGGACACGCCTGGAGGTATTTCGCACTGGGTCACCGCAGGCGGGCCGTCCATCCCATTTGATCCTTGCTGATAGATACCATGGAAGTGAAGGCTTGCCGTCTCGTTCCCAAGCTGGTTGTGCATGTTAATGGTGATGCGGTCGCCCACGTAGGCTACAATCGCTGGATTGGGCCATTTGCCGTTTATGCCAATTGCTGGTCTGGGAAGCTCGCCATCTGGATTGACAGATACCCAGTTGAGATTCCAATCGTAGGACACGGTTGCCGCATATGTCTGGAAAGAAAAGCAAAGACAAGCAATGGACAAGAGAAGTGATCCTAGCATTTTGAGAAGCAAATCGCAAGATGAATCACAGAGAGTCATGCAAACTGCTATTGAGCGGGAGCGACGAGCTTCATATTATATGTACCTGACACAAGTATGATCGCCTTGATGCTGAGGGTATAGGATTCCAGCCTCAAGAGGTCAGTTGCGAACCATTGTCCAGGCGGCGCTGGGGCTACCGCTGGCGAGGCCATTCTTTTCGGCTAGGCCAATATTCGAACCCGATGGCGTGAGAGCAGCACGGTGCTTAGACAGTTCGTATTGACATGATTGCAGTATCTCGTGCGAGATGTAAATGTCGATGGGTTGCGGTGGTGTGTGGACTTGGGTTAGTGGATCCACAATACCAAAGAAAGTATCAAGTCTCCTTTCTGCCCCCTGCTAACCTGAACAAGTCTTCTTTCACAGGCGCCTTCAATCACAGCAATAGCAATCTCCGAGACGCATGACCAAGCTAGCTACTCGAGCGAAAGATGGCTCGGATGTCCGAGAAAGGTCGGAACAGACGGATGAGGCTGGTCGATGATATTGATGACTACCATCTGGTCCAATAGGCTATACACATATGTTAGCCACGTAGTGCACTGCCTAGTCCCTCGATCTCGGCGATCAATTACCAAACTGAGCTGCCGTTCCATTGCAACGTCTTTGCGTATCGTGCTCGAACGGATATATTTATACCAGATAACGAAATGATTGTCAACCGATCAGCTTGTATAGTAGCAGCCCTCCATCAGCAGTTGATTTGTTCTTGATAATTCTTCTTCAGCTCCAGGACGTTGCTACTCAAAGAGTGAACGACATGTGGCGGCACCTCGTGACCATCAATATTCCTTGCAGGGCCCATGAATACGAAGCATGGATCTGATTGGAGATTTATTTTTTGCATATCTCTCGATATTGGCAGGCCTGTCACAGATAAGATCACGAGTCCAATAGACTGCCTGACGTCTATGGCAAACAGTGATCCTCTTGGCCACCATACCGCGCGATTGAACGTGAGCAAGGTTTTGGACACCCTCAAGGTAGATTTTGTGGGCCGCTGCAGTCGAGGCCATGACCCGCCTCGGAATGCAAGGCTGTTGCTTATTAGTCCAGACGGTATTGATATTGACATGCAAGCCATGCCAAGTGTCATGATCATATTTCGCACCAAGCCCTCACAAGATTGTAGGGGGAATAAAAAGGTTGTTATATGTTTCTATGCAGCCTGCAATGCAAGACTACCGTTAGTTGCCACTGTTCCTCCCGAGCTTGGAATTCAAGTTTTCCGGATAGTCGTTGACTGTGAGAAGCGAGGACAAGGTGCCTGGTCTCTGACCCCGGGGAGCGGTCCGCGCCATCCCTGAGCGAACCAAATATTGCTTGCTTGCTCGATGTGACATCACGATTCTGTGGAACAAGATGGTCTTGTGGGACTCATGGTAAGCAGTTCAGATTCGGACTGCCGAACCGAGATCCTCCGTAGCTGTTCAACTTGCACATGATGCAGCCTTTACGTTGCACAGCTTTCGGTGACCAGGTCACTGTACTATCCAAGGGGAATTGACAGTGTTGTGCAACTCAACAAGGATGTCGCAGAAGACTTGATTAGTAGTGCAGGGGGAACTTGTCCTCTCGAGCCCAACCACGGTGCTTTACCCCTTACCAAGTGCAGCTCGACAGCAGCGAGCTGTGGTAGGCCCCTTCATCGTCTGCATCTAGGGACGACTGATGCTCGCACGGTTGACAATCTTTACATTATGCACACTATAAGAAGCCGCGGCCCTAAGGGTTCGTGGCGCATGTTGTATTCCGATCCTGCTGCAAGGATTCTCTGTGGAGACCAGGTGATAAATTCTCATCGCCCGGCCTGGTAAAAGCCTCTTGCAAAGCTCATCCTGTCCTCTTTCTTACGAGTACCGAGGCTGAACGGAGCGGCAGGAAGGATGACGAGTCTTCTGAACGTCGGATTAGGGTTATCTGCCTAATTCGGCAAGCCACATTCCTGGTCAGGTAGTCCAATTTGAAAGCCAGCTGGCTGCTCCCAAAACATTTGTCAGTGACAGCTTGAAAGGTGGAATGACATCCCGTCTACCGAATGTCGGGTTCAGCCCGCGCAGTAATCTCGGGATCCGAAAGTCAAAGTACAACCGTCTTTGGTACATACCTGTGGCAGAATGTGCCATGGATAGCTTTCAGAGCCATGCTCTTCGCTTGCAAGTGACTCAATGGCGTCTTCGGTGGAAGCTGTGCAGCGAACGCCCTGGATAACATACGACAAGTCTGGCCGAAAGCAGCCTTGTTTTTGCAGGATTGGTCCCCTTTGCCCCATTACCCCAGTCACTGCGTCATCTTCCTGTGAATCTCACAAGCAGAGCTGTGACGGAGAAGTCGGCTTGTAATAAGAGCCTAGAGGGCACCAGTCTACCCAGTGCTGAACGTGAGACCCAGCCCGCCAGCGGTGAGCATCGCGATACATGTCCCGGAGCTGTTCTAACGGATACTTGAGCCGCATGGCAGCACGCTGCAGAAATCGCCGTAGTCGTACTCTTGCCGAGGAGAAAGAGTCGAGAAATAAGCGATGTGAAAGAAGAGACACGCTCCTGGCCCTTGTCAATACCACCTGAATGTCTTCACATATCGCGCAAATGAGATCCGTAGTCATTTCCCGACCCTCAAGATCGATCACAGGCTCCTCATTCCGTTTAATTGGTAACAACTGATAACGTCTCCGCGCCCCTTCTTTACCCCTATGTCAAACATAAATACGTGGTTAGTGGCCAACTGTGGCCGCGGTCCTTTTGGTCTGACACCCTGTCTTACCGCTCCCACCATTCGCCCCTCATTCCTCCCCCTCCGCCCTCCCTTTCTCATCCTTCTCACTGTTCCTCGCTCCTCGATTTAATCAATTGAGGATCCTCTCAACCTGCGCCACTTTGCTGAATCCTGCTCTGCTATTCTCTTCGCTCCCTCGCTCCCGCCTAGGGTTGAAATGCCGCCCACTGCTACCGCCTTGTAGTCCGTCGATTGGCTTTTCATCGCACTTACTGGATTCGACCCCTCCGTCTGAATCTGATAACACGAGCTGCTAAGAACCGCTCTCAATCCCCTAACTTTCACGAAGTGCTCGATCTTGATCTGAATAGAGAAGCTAACGGCTGACCTCCTTAACACTTCTCCGTTTAGCAGCCTAGCTGGCGAAAGATGACCTGATGTTGCAAATATGAAGACATGACGAAGCTACATCGGTCGGTAGCATTTACAAAAATGACGGCTAGTTTGACCTGATGTTGAAGACACCAAGACTTCGACGAGGCTGCCGATCGTGGTAGCTTGTGCACAGGCAGAAAAGACACATGGTAGAATCGACGACTACGTCTAGTAGATTGTATATCAAGTCCTCGACCCTCTACCAACCCCTAATCACCTCAGACAAGCCAAACCGCTCATATCGGCAATACGGACATGCCGACTTTCTTCTATAGGAAGAACGAAAAGAAAATCGCGGGATATCTCGTCAGATTTCTTGTAACGTCGAATCAAGAGGTTTCGGACTTGTTGACTGACAAGAAGCCGGATGGTGGGTGAGGCGTTGCAATTTGTCGATCACTCTGAGGAAGATGAGGACGAGCCACCGTGTAAAGAGACGGGGACTTTGAAATCAATTATATCTCATGCAGAGTGCTGCGTTTGAAGCTTTCAGAGAGAGGAGCTGCTGCCAAGCGAAGAGTTGTGCTGAGTGATTTTTGCTGCGAAGAACTAGTGCTATTATTGACTAATGAAATCACGTCTCTTCACGTACAACAAGAGCATCTTGACGATTATCCATTGCCTTCATGCCTCTATGTTTTCCTAGCGAACCCCCCGTATCAATATGCGAAACCTCTTAGATTTACGCGTCCACCCCTGAAATTCCAGACCAAATCATTGTCCAATTGCACCATCTGTACGATGGTCAGAAACACTGGTGATTAAGAGCTCAAGGGGCCTCCCATACCATAATTCCGTCTTCTAGACTTCTCTGCTTCGGTCCTTTTCCAGGCTTGTACATCGCCGCCTCGACGCAAAGGGCAGCTGTAGTCACGTCCTCAGACTGCCCATCTTGACAGTCCACGTGACGCTCCATCCAGATGACCTCGCTGAGCACGGACTGAGGCTCTAGAGTAATCTGTAAAGCGTCGAGGATGCAGTCACGACGGCGAACGATCTCGGGGATGTTTGCTTTCTTGAAACCAGGCCACTATCTGAGGTTCTCGAAGCGGAGGACTTAGAGGTGCGGAAGCTTGTTCGATCGGAGGAAGCCTATGAAGACTGTTGCAAAGGGGGTCCGATCTGGCTTGATGAGATAGTCAAGAAGGGGGATTTTTAAAACTCTGCCATCGGCATGACTGTGAGTCCTCAGATGTTCGCGCAGCCAAATGTGCCGATCTGTGGCAGGAATGATCCGGTGAAGGAGCTGAATTCCCAGGCTACGAAGCCATGAATGTGTTAGAATAGACCCGAGGCTTCTTTGAACCACAGACGACAGACACGGAGGATCTGAGGACCGTCATTGTCGGGAGAGAGAGAGTCTTTCAGTCCGCGAAGGGAGTTGCGGTAATCGTATCGTTGCATGAACATGAAGCGATTTGGACATGAGGAGACGGTGTTTTCAGGCAGTCTTCGCGAATATGATGTGTTGGTCTTGGGTGCGGAGATTGATAAGGACGTTGACATCGTTGATTTCGGGTAACGAAACATTTCTCTTCAACACATTTATGAAGATCTGGACCCTGACGTTGAATGGTAGGCCAAACATTCCGGTGCTGTTACTTGATTTCACGTTCTGAGGGATTGAGTCAGCGCTCAGTTTTGGCGATGTACGGCAAATTGCAGAGAACTTACAGCGAATGTCTCCATGATCAAGTGACGCAAGATTTGACAAGGATTGGTCTACATCTGTCTGAGAGTCGTCTAGAGAGAACGGATGTGCACGACGTCATGCCAACAGAGGAGGCACAGAGTGGAAGCTGGTAGATGTAAAGTGCCATTAAAACCTTGCTGTGCACACCGATGGCAAACACCAACCCCAGAAGCGTTGAGCACCAAGCCCAATGCCGTAATTGGGTTTAATGGCATGGTGAATATTGTGGACAGCAGCAGGGCAGACAAAGCCAGGAAAGCCGAAAGCATCATGTCGTATCTTTGGAAAATTTGTCTCTGCAAAGATTGGAAGGGTGCAATTGAAATGTGCAGCAGATCTTTGAGTGATCCTCTGGACCTGGTCGAGAGGATGTTGAGGATTACCCAAGCCAGATTGACTACCTCAGTGCCCACCAGACGCAGCATATTAGAATCCTGCGTCATCATGACTTGGAGTGCAGAGCTCTTTTCAAATGCAGACTGGGTGAAGAAGAGATCCAGCTGAGTTACAAACACTCAGGATAGAAGCCAATTCTGACTGCATCAGGGAGAGAAGTGGAAAGAGACTGTCCGACCGTGAATACAGAACCCTGAATCCGGTCTTATAGACTCTTCCATTCAGGAGACAGCGCTCAACTGTGACAGCCAAATCACAGGAAGATGATAAAATCAGACGACTTGACTGTTGGCGAGACAGGAGACGAGCTTGGTAGATCTTGGCATTGTTGAAAGCTTTGCTGCTATTAGGGCAGCGGTGCTAAAGAGCACTCCCAGTGGTTGGGAAGTCACCTCGCTGCCGTGATTGGCGCGGAGAAAGTTTCCATGATGCCAGAAGTGGGACGAAGATCACATTCGAGATAATATGAAAAGATCGCAGGGTCCGTGTTGTGAAGTCTCTTCCTTGATACACTGAAGAGCCGAAGAGCATTGCGAGGATGAGACGTCAAAGCCTTGGGGCGATCAGTAGGTCTATCTGCTTACCGGAGTACCTGACGCACTGGCTAACATCTCTACCAGCTGAGAAAGATGTCGCCTCCTCAATTGTCCCCGAGTATGCCCAATCCTGGGATCCAGCAGTCGAGAAGAGACTCGTTCGGAAGATAGACATGATTCTCATGCCTTTCATGTGGATCGGCTACGGACTCGTCTACTACGACAAAGTAAGCCAGACACTCTACGTGGCGGTGACATGCTAACCAAACCACCTCAGGCAATCCTAGGCGGCGCCGCAGTCTTCGGCATGACCACAGATCTTCACCTCCGCATCGTCACCTCCCCCCCCACGGTAACGCCCCCAGTCATCTCCACCACCCGCCTCTCCTGGGCAACCTCGCTCTTCTACTTCGGCATGTTAACCGGCCTCTACCCACTAATCTATCTCTTCCAGCGGTTCTCCCTTGGCCGCGTACTCGGCATCATCGTCTTGGCCTGGGGCGTCATCGCCATGCTGACTGCAACGGTAACCACCTTCCGTGGTCTGTTCGTACAGCGCTTCTTTCTCGGCTTTACCGAGAGCATCATGCCTACCGCATTTATGGTCGTGGTAAGTGGCTACTACACGCAGGCCGAGCAGACGATGAGGCAGAGTTGGTGGTATTCAGCGACTGGGGGCTGGACGGTAATCGGTGCAGCACTGAACTATGGCTTTGCACACATCACAGGTGGGAGCTTGACGAAATGGCAGTATCTGTATCTACTTGCCGGTGCGATCACAGCGCTCTTCGGGGTCTGCTGTTTCTGGCTTCCCAATTCTCCAGCGTCCGCTTGGTGGTTCGATGGTCAGGAGAAAATCGTTGCGCTTGAGCGCCTGAGAATGGGTCAGATGGGCGTGAGATGTCAGAAGCTGAAATGGGGTCAGATCCGCGAGGCGATGATCGACCCGAAAGTTTGGATTCTGGGCATCATGATGGGTGCAGCATATACTGTAAATGGTGCTGTTACTGGGTTTGGACCGCTCATCGTTTCCACTTTTGGATACACTGCATACGAGTCCCTTCTGTGGCAGATGCCGCTCGGAGCTGTGTGCTTCGTGTCGATACTCTTGACAGGGTATCTGAGCTTGAAAGTGCCCAATATTCGCTTGATAATGTTGGTTACGTGCTGCCTGCCTGTCATTGCGGGTTGTGCAATGATCTGGAAGAGCACCTGGTATCATCACGCTGCTACACCAATCGCTGGCTACACGATCATTGGGTTTTTCGCGCCAGTCACAAGCTTGACCGTGAGTACGGGGATGGCAAATGTGGCTGGAGCGAGCAAGAAGAGTTACATGGCTGCGAACATCTTTGTTTTCTACTGCGTTGGCAATGTACGTCATTTCTACAGGCCCTCGAGAAGAGAACGGTGGGCTAATGGATATAGATCGTCGGTCCCCAGCTTGTCAAATCCCAGACGTTGAAACGTCACTATCCTGAGCTGTGGCTAGGTATCATCATCAGGTGAGCGAAAGACGCCCCCAGCATTCTCCAACCACGAGGACTGATGACCAAGGTTAGCTATTGCATCGTGATCGTGTTGGCCATCACACTAATCTTCATCCTTCGTCGTGAGAATGCCCGAAGAGAAAGGCTGCACCTAGACGAAAAGGACGCAGAGAAAACCGGCTTTGAAGATCTGACGGACATAGAGAATCTACACTTCCGATATGTCTATTAACTCTCAAGAATGGAAGCCGCTTATCGGCCCTAAAAACATGCTCCAGTGTATGCAGCATGTAGATACTTTGAGGGGCTGAAAGGCACCCCAAACCGAATATCCCCTTTCGGTGGTCGAGTGACAATCCATTTTCTCCCCGAAAATAAGTCATAGCACTTTACATTCTCAGTCACTGTCATCCTCAACATTGTCAACACCCCTCAACCAAGCACCTTTTGCATCCACCGCTTGCTTACGGACATCCCTTTTTGCATCATCCAGAACTTTCATCAGGCCTTGCAAGACCTCACGCTTGAGGGGAAGCAAGGGATTGATCCGCGAGCCAGAACCTTTGACATGACTGGGCATTAGGAATAGACATCGCACGGCCAGCTGTCGTGCTTTGGGCACATCTGATTCAGAGTCCATGCTAGGATTGCCCTTTGACATTGAGGCTGTCTTGAGAAGACGCTTCACAAGTGATGGGACGTGTCCACTCTCTTCGAGTGCCGAAGGATTTCTTGCAATGACGACAGCTAGTGTCTCCAGCGTCGCGATTTTGACTTTCTGATCAGACAGATCGAGGGACTGGAGTAGCAGAGGCAGCAATGTTGGCAATTCTGGGACAACGATGTCCGATGGAACTGATGCAATGACGCCGCTCAATGCTGTCAGATAGTTTTCTTTCTCTGCGCTTTGTGAGGATGATTTAAACCCAGTTGAAATTATGGGCGTAAGTGTCTGGAAGACTTTTTGCGGAGCCAAGAGTCGTATCTGTGCTCCATTGGTCTTAGACAGCACAGCATCTGAAGCTAGAAGCCCGCCAAAACTAGAAGCAGCTGTTTTATTGACAGTAAGATGATATTTTGATGCATCTAGCAGTGACAATAGATCTCCAAGGATAGCACGGGTTGTAGGAGATAGCCTTAATATCAAGGCCTTCGAAATCATAAATATCGTCCGGACGATTCTCGAGATGCTTTCTTGTGAATGAGCCTCTTCTTTGCCAAGCTTCCGTCCATCAGATTGTGAGAGGTTGTCGTAAAGAGAGCTTAGCGGGCTTGTAGCAATTTCAAGTGTGGAGGGAGGAAGATGTTTATTGATGTAGAGAGCGACTTGACGTGAGACGGCGAGGAACGGGACAGTTCCGATCTCGTCATTGAGAAATATGAGCAGCCTAGGTAGGATGGCAGAGATGGTCGCTGTCTTTAAAAGCGGAGCTGGGAGATCCCGCGGTAGGGCAGCGAGCAACCACGTAGAGAGGACCCAGATATTCTGGAGCTGGCTGTCATTAGCAGCCCTAGACAGCGTTTCAAAGCTTGATTGCGGTGAGAACAGATCATACACGTTTGAGCACGCCAGAGTCTGTTTCTCAAATGTCGTGTTCCGGACAATGAGGTTGCTCAGCCTGCCTAGCACCTCTAGCACGGCAACATCGTTCAGAGCCGTCTGGTTTTCATTTTCGACCCCTGCCGTCGTGGCTTTCGATATCAAACCAACCACAATGCGATCAAAATAGTTTTGACCGTTGGGATGATTCTGGATACCTTTCCTCTCCATGACATACAGTAAGGTTGACAATAGCGCGACAGTGTACTTCGGCGAAGTGACATTGTAAGTATTCAAAACCAGGTCCAGTTTGTTTAAAAGCCGTCGAACCAGTGTGTCAAACACTTGCTGTTCAATACTGATCTTGGCAAGGCCTTCTAAAGTCGTCAGGTAATCCCCTCTAGCCTCTGCGTCCGAGTCAGTGTCTGGCAACTGCGCCATAAAAGCTGGGAAGCTAATGTCCATGATCAGTCGAGGCTTGTACTTTGAGATCTCTGCTAAACTTTCCATAGCGGTTTTTTTGAGATCGTCACGGCCGTATGATTCTCTACGTAGAACGACTTCGTTCAAGTGCTGGATGATCATGCCAACTTCATTTTCTTGGAGCAAGTCGCGAATTAAAGCAAGTTTTTGCAAGCCCTGGGCTGCTGCAATGCGAAATGACACCTCCTCTTTTATAGTACTCATGAGAGCTTGGCTGAAGATTTCTTGAAGTTTTTCAGAGAATGTCTCCAGAGGATTCTCCGCTCTCACGAGCACATCTTTGGAAGTCCGAGTACCAAATACCTCAACTGCGGAATCGAATAGTTGGCTGAGCACTTCCAGTAGTGCGCGATGCTTGGCAATCTCGGAGGTTGATTGATAGATGGTTAGTATCGGCGCGATGACAGCCTTTGCTATCAGGTTGAAGGTATCAGGGGTCGCAGAGGATACAGATCTTAAGATATCACCAGACGCCTTAGCCTGTCTCTGCGCTGGCTCCTGAAAATACTCAATGCATTCTTTGGTGATGGGTCGAATGTACTGCGCTAATGGTGATGCTGTTGAAGAGGTCTGAGTGCTCTTGGAGAGGGATATGGCAATCGCTCCAAGAACTAACAGTGTCTCCTCGGCAAGTTCTGGTTCCTGAGCTGTTAACACCTCAAATTTTAGCGAATCCCATAGAGTGATCGAATACAGAGACATAGTGCTTGCGTCGTATGCCTGCGCACACGCGAGAAGGGTTCTTAGAACATCTTTCTGTATTTTGTCAGCTTGAAAGATTTAGATGGAGATACATTCATACTTTGACTATTGGCGAAGTCGAGTCAAGCTTATCTAAAAGATTAGGAATTGCGTAAGGAGCCAGGGCTTTGGTTGAGGAAAGGCAATCTCGTAGTCTGTCCTTCAAGTCCTGCGCTGTGATGCCATAAGGGTCGTTTGGAGGAGGTCTGAATGTGATAGGGAAGTATGCATATACAGAATCAAATAACGTTTCCGCATGGTTTGAAATTTCCCATTCAAGCATGAGAACGCGACACATGGAGAAAACGAGCATAAGGTTTCGAGGGTCCTTCTCCCCATTGACGAGATCAGTTATGCCGACCAACGACTCGTCTCCCATCATTCGCAGTGCTGCTGAAAGTCAGTTACAAGCGCAGAAAAGTGGAGGCCTTCACAGACCTTTACGATGATTAGACATAAGCTCATTCAGAAGCTGTAAGATATGATGACGCCACGACTGGGGCTTGTTTCGAAAATCAGGGAAACGAGCAAATATACTAAGTGTTCAGTTAGCTGCCTCTCGGTGAGGCCAACGGTTTCCTATTAGGATAAACAGCGTACGCACTCACGCTCTGACAACCGTCTGCGCCATTTCGTTGGTGAATCTGTCTAAGCTTTGTAACTTCGTGAGCCCCTCAATCGCTCCGCCATCTTCTATACGGTCACTAAAGAATTGGCAAAGCACATCGATTTGTTGGCGCAAGAGAAAATTTGGAGGCAATGCCGAGAGCACTGCAGTTAGGTACGCGACTGCTCGACCTCGAATTCTCGAGTCTTCATCGTTTATGTACTCTTCAAGAGACTGAACAACATCCAGCAGAGTGGTCTCGCGTGACTGCAATCCTGAGACGTGTTAGTAATCAAGGCTTCAAGAAGAGAATTCTTCGACTAACTCTGAGTGGTCCGCTCTGCAATGCGCAGTGCCTCTGCCTTGTCATTCTCCACACAGAGTAGATAATCCCGCACGTCTGAAGCAGCCATTACTGGCAAACGCGCCTTTTGCTTGACAGAATGGAAGGGATCTTCCCAAAATCACGAGCAATGACAAAAATAGGATTATGCCGTCAAGGGGCCATACTTCTCCCCGACTCGCCACATTTACATATATCGGCGCACACCAGAATTTGCCAATCATAACCACCAAATCAAGACCCAAAGAGCTTGGTAGAATAGAGACTGATAGAGAGGTCTTCAAGCGAAGCGCAAGAGTATCAGCTCCCTTGCGGTGCTGGCTGTAATTTAGAGATGAAGGGAATACGAGCCAAAGAGATTCCGCTCAGCGGCCACCAGAGCTGGGGATCCGGGAAGGACAATCTTCTTCTTTCGCGGTGTACGCTGCCCTTCACTGATCTAAATCTAAAGAACGAAATGGGTGTACTTGATACTGGCTCCATGATATCAAAAAGCTCGAGGCGCCAATTTTAGTCGCCAAGAAATATTCTTTGCCGCACGCTAGCCGAGACTCTATGTACTAAAATTTCTCAGGCTTGGGTATTTGCATCCAAGCTGATCGCCAAAGAACTCCTTTCAGACATTCTATATCTCAGCTTGGATTGACAGCAAGGAAAACTCAAGCAACATGTCAGTATTACCGACGTGTTAAGCAATTTAGTCATGCTAATTACCCCAAGGTTCCAATTACGGCGAACTGCATTCCGCCTCCTGACCTCCCAGCCCAGGTCATTCCTCTCAAAACCTCGCTCCTTTGCTACTGTCGCCCCATCTACACTGCGATGCTCTAGTAGACCAACATCAATTGCTTTTCAGCGAAGATGGGCGTCCAGCGAAGCCGAAGCTAAGCAGTCTGACGAGGAACAACCGCCCGTTGCCGTCGAAGAACCAACACCGCAGGAGGAGGTCGAGGATACGATACATTCCGACAATGCCGCAGAGCACTCTGAATCAGAGGCCGCTATTAATGAAGCTGCCGCCTCGTCTCCCGCAGGGCCTGCTCACGCATCTGGTGAGGGCATTCGAACTGACACAACACCATCTGTCTCAATACCTGGTGATGAATCGACCTCGAAAATCAATGCTGCTGCGGAGTCCGTGAAAGAGACGATCTTCAATGCAGCTGAAAGCGTTGCAGAGACTGCGCGTGACGTCACTGGCATGGGTGGTGATAGGGGTTTGCCCAGTGGTCAGAAATCAGACTTTGCAGCACGCAGCTCAAGCGGAACACTTGTGGAGCCAAAGTCGACCATCTATATTGGAAATCTGTTCTTTGACGTCACCGAGAACGATCTTACAAAGGAGCTCTCGCGGTTCGGAACTATCACCAAATGCCGTCTTATCCGTGATTCAAGAGGTCTTAGTAAAGGGTATGTTTTCGCAGCTCTGTCGTACAGTGTACGAATTAACGATTGTTCTTCTGCAGATTTGGGTATGTAGATTTCGAGACTATCGCAGCCGCCACGAAAGCCATCGAGACTCTCAACCAACAACTCTTCGAAGGCCGCCGACTTGCCGTCCAGTACGCCGCTTATTCGTCTCGTCAACTAGACAACGAGCGCACTGGCTTCTCCCGATCTGAGCGCCCAACAAAGCCCCTTAATCCACCTTCCAAAACCCTCTTCATCGGCAACATGTCCTTCGAAATGACTGATCGCGACCTCAATGCTCTTTTCAGAGGCATCAAGAACGTTATTGATGTGCGCGTTGCCATTGACAGACGAACAGGTCAGCCGAGAGGTTTCGCCCATGCTGACTTCATTGATGTGAAGAGTGCTATGGACGCGATGAAGGTGCTTGAGACGAAGGAGACCTACGGCAGGAAGCTGCGACTCGATTACTCATACGGTCCAAGCAACGCACCAAGGAATCAACCCGGAGCAGACAGGGAGAGGGGTCGCAGGGCGGAAGAGAGTGGAGAGGAAGAGAACAATTGAGGAGGTTGAAGAAAGGGTAGAGCGGGACCTGAGGACATTAGGTCGAGATGATGCTCTGGACCAAAAAACTGGTGCAAGATCATCCAATACCCCATTGACCATTCATCACCAGAGCAGCAATCCTCGACGCAAATAAGAAGCTGTCGCGGTCAACATCAACTTTGTTGCAATTGGGCCCGCAAATGTACCTACCATCAACATCAGCACACTTTCCTTCCCATGTCTGAACATCAACCTTCCTTCTCTTTCTTTTGTAAAGCAGGCCGCGCTGTGGTTAGCTTACTCTTCTGTAGTCATGTAATAGATAGGGCCCTCGGTCGTTGCCAGCATTGCGTGGGGAAAAATACTCTCCATTCTTCAATTCATGATAATTGTGCTCGTGTGATGTGATGCCAAGTAGCCGAGGGCTTCCTTGAGCACTTAATGAGTCCTCGCAGGTGAGAGAAAGAGGCTGGATGACTGCCTAGACTTTTCAGACTGACAAAACCGATGTCCTCCTGTGGGCGATTTATCTATCAAGCCCTACCTACTATGCATTCCCCTAACCCCCAAACCACTCCATGCCCATAAAGGTCACATCAAAAATCAAACTCCCCCCTAAAATCCTCCAAACTCATGCCCGCCCCCACTCTCTCACTCAAATCTCTCCTCTTCATCCCCGTCAAAGCTCTCCTCAGCGTATCGTACAAATTCGAGCTCTCATTCTGCTGAATCATCCTCTCTAGCGTCTCGTCATCAATCGATCCGCCCCCGTTGCCCGGTCCATTGACATCTCCCACTATCTCGCGCGCTTTATCGAGGCCCTGCTCTTCAACCACTCTGTGCATTGACAGAGCGCCGAGAAGATGCTGCGCCGCTTCGGGGTAGCAACCGATGTTTATGCACGAGACGCCGAGGTTGTAGCGTGCGCGGACGAAGTTGGGGTTTACCATGAGTGCTTTCTCGTAGGCGGCGATGGCGTCTTCGCTTCTGCCTGAGTTGGCGAGCGTGGCGCCGAGCCTGTTCCATAGGAGATGAACTTGGCCTTCTTGGTTGACGATGCCGGTCTCTGTGGATGCTAGGGCGGCATTGAAGCAATCGACGGCTTTCTCGAAGTCTTCGTCGCCGTAGAAGAGGACGCCCAGACCGACTTGGACGTCTGGGTCCATGTGTTCGCCGGAGGGGGAGAGTTGAGCGGCGCGGATGAAGAGGTTGGCGACTCGTTCGTGAAGAAGGGCACGGTCGGTGAAGCCGAGGTCGGTGGCTTCGGAGACTTGGTCGGGGGGGTGGATTTGTGGGTATTTGATGCTGAGCCAGCGTTCTAGGGTGCGGTAGGCGGTTGAGTCGTAGCCTTCGTTTGTGTAGGATACGGCGAGGCCCATGAGGGCGTCGAGGTTGTTGGGGTCGAGGAGGAGAGCGCGTTCTAGAGCGCGGACGGCGGGTGATTCTTTTTCGTTCTGGGCTTGGGCGGAGCCGAGCAGCGTCCAGGCTTCGATGTGATCTGGATTTTGTTGAACAGCTGCTTCGAATGCGAGAGCTGCGAGAGAAAGATTGCCGTGCTCCTTCAGAATTTGGACTCCTTGATCGAAGGCACTAACTGAGGGATTTTGGTTTTCTAGGAATGGATTTTGCGATTCGAACATATAATCGCCAAGGTGTGGATCTCGCTCTAATGGATTGGAATGTGTGTTCAAACCGAGACTCGAGTCGAAGTTATCCCATGCGGCAAAGTCTTCATTTGAGAGAGCATTTCCAAACTCGGCCTCGTCAGCGGTCATTTGTCTGGATTCACGTTCAGCCTGTATCCCTCGCCATATACTTTCGAAATCGCCATGGTGATTTGTCTCGGGCTGCACTGACCTGTCGAGTTCGTGTAACTCTGGCTCCATGGCCCGAGCGGCTTCGTCTGACAAAGCATCTTGATCGTGGTGCGAGCTTTCCATTTCTGCAAACTGTGCTTCCCAGTTTGAGTCATCCAGCTCCACCATTCGAGATTTGCCTTTCATTTCTGTACCTAGTTCTCTTTGCTGCTGCATATCCATGGCGTTGTACGTGGGCATTCCCATTCCCACGCCCATGCCCATCCCATTCATGTAACCCATACCCATTGGTCGTTGAAAGCCGTTGATGGCTGAGGAGGTTCGCGCGGCTGGGCTTGCTGTTCTTTGAGGTTCTGGGCGGATTTGCTGTTGGAAGCGTGCAAAATCTGTGCTACTAAATCCTTTTGCCTTCATTCCGCCCATTTGCTGTGCTGGGAAAGCTGCTTCCATTCGAGCCTGTTCTCCGGGGTCGAATTCCGCTACCCAGCCTGGCGACGGTGTTCGCTGTGTTGGGGAATAAATTGATGGTAGCTCTCTTCGCATTTGCTCCATAGCGAACGGCGGCGGAGCGGGCCCTGATCGCAAGAAATCATTCATCTGAATGCCTTAGTTGAGCATAAGGCAAAATACTGCGACAACATACCTGATCGGAACCATTGCCGGCGACACTCGACCGCATGCCTTCCTCCAGACCTCCCGTACCTCTGCCCACCAAGCGATCTCTCTGCAGTGTGTTGTCATTTTGAACATGCTTTGTGAACTGCGTGAGAGGGTTTCCTGCGGTCGAGCATTCTGCTCCACCTAGGAAGGACATTTTGCTGGGACCAGAGATCTCTCTAACAAAATACTGCGAGAAGAATCACGTTAAAGAAGCCAGAAGGCTCTGCAGCATGCAATGAAGGTTGAGATGGGAAAGCAACATGGGTACAAGATTCTATGCTGGTGCCTCATGCCTATGCCATTGTGGCTACGGCTAACTTACCAAATCCGTCATTGGACCGAGGGTGGAATATGCCGGCTCACGTGATTTCACACCGCGACGGCACTTAGGTGAACCACAGTGAATGCTCTCACTGGAACTCAACAAACATCAACAAGCTGTGATCCGTCAGCGGCTACATCAAGCATCGTTTGATGGGGCGGCAATCCAATCTGAAATATCGCATTGGCTGCAAGTGCCTGAGGTCATTGCAAGGATGAACGTAGGGCAAGTGTGAAGGCTCTCGTGCCTTATCACTACAAGCCTGTGTCGTTAAAAAAGGGCATTGAGTATTTCGGAGACGAGTCTGTCAGTCTATCTTTCGAAAGATCTCTCCACAATACAGTACAAGGAGAGAATCTCACTTCCAATTAAACCTTTCAAGATGGCAGGACAGCGACTGTCAACTAGTAGTGGTTCAACATTTGTCCGCTTGCCGAATGAGGGACTGTTATTGATCTTCGGCTCTATGGGCCTTTTCGACCTGAAATCTTTGCGCCTGACTTGCAAGAGACTTACAGTTGATCAGCTTATTATTCAACCAGTTTTGTTCCACAAGCTTGTTCTCGTGCCGTTCTCCGGTAGCTACGACAATGCGACAGCGTCGTCCAACCATAGAGTCCTCCGGAACTGTGTGAAAACGCTCACCTACGACTCTCGTTGGCTTCAGAGCAATGGTGGACCTGTGCAAAGGGATTGGAACAAGAACTCCGCAGCCGCTCTCTATGCCAGTGCATGCATGGTGATGGTCGATGCGAGTTTTTTACCCTTTTACCGACTGGCTCTACGAAATGGGTTGCCTATGTCGAATCATTGGCTCACTTCCAGCTCTTCAGCGCATCCTGATCAGCAATGGCATTGGTTCCAACGGTTACCACAGTCACTACAAGCCACCATGGTCTCTTGACAGTCTAATGCGGAGTAGTCCGTTGCAACACTGGAAAGGAGAGACCTTATTGCGCTCTGACTTGGAGTCAGCACTGGAGGCGTTGGCCCAGAGCTCGCAGACTATCATCATGGCTTTGGTCACGACAAAGCCCTGTATGTTGGATCTGCACATAGACTGCCTGGATGCATCCATGCTCCACAAACTGGAAATGGATCAGTCTTCTTACGCGCTCTCTAGCATACTAAACGGACACGACCGTGCCGCCTATAACCACCGAAGGACCCTAAAACTGTTCCGCGACTTTGCAACTCCGCTAACACATCTTCGACTGAACTACACTGACCTTTTCCAAAGCAATCAAGCTGCATATATGCAGAGTTTGTCGCTCATTCTTGGGAAGGCTACGCAGTTCGAAGAACCCAACAAGCAAATCGCGGTTCTGCTCTCACTCGGCCGCTCAAGCGACCGGGTGGCGGCTGAAAGACATGAGTTCTTGGAGTCTGCCTCGAAACGCTCATCTTAGAAGGAACCTCCCTCTCGGCAGCAAAGCCGCCGCAGTTCTTAAGTACCCCCTCGGCCGGAGACATATCGCGACGCCCCAATTCTGTCTGACGGGTCAAGAGACTTTTGGTATCACCCTTCATGTCCTTGATATCACTCTTCATGTCCTTCATATTATCCTAAACTTTCTGCAGCTGACCTCCGAGGATATAAACGTTCCCAGCAAAGCATAATACCGCCAGAGCTGCCGGATATACGAGTTAAGAGAGGACTATACAATATTAGTAGAGACTTGAAATATCATGACGACTGCGGAAACATCTTCCCGACCTTGTTCCTACCTTCACATCTGTATGGGCGCCTTCACATGTCGTTCATCGAAGTCGTTGAACATGAGCTAACCTCATTTCTTCGGCGACATGTTCAAACCCTAAGTGACCTTCGCTTCAACAATGCCCGCTTCCTCTCCATTGTGGACGAACGTCATTGCTGGATCGAGCTTCTCAAAGAACTGCAGAAGTATCTGAAGCTCAAGTACGCACTTTCTCAGGAGGTATATGTAGGAAACGCAGCCCGACAGCCGAGACAAGCCACATGACCGATCCATTGAAGCTGCTGTAATAGGGGGTGATATCTCGACATGTGTCATGTGCACGAGTGGGATCACATGATCTTTGGAGTTGTTTCAAATGGAAATTGCCAGAATTGGCAAGTAGCATGCTGCTGTGACGGTGACCCTAGTAGGTCTCGCGTTCGAAGCTTCGTTGTAATTGGTGGTGACTTTCCCCTTGACGAAATGCTCGCAGCGTACGCGGGTTACGACATTCATGAGCTGCCGGACGAGCTGAGAGAGACTCTTTCTAAGAACACAGACTTTTGCTGGCAATTGAACAATAAATACTTATGGTAGGCTCAGGTTCTCTTGGACATTGTTGCACATTATGCAAAACGACCACATCGCTAGACGGAGGCCACCAAGGTGTTGGATTTGTAGCTCGTACATCGGAATAAGTGTCGAGTTATAGTCTTCATCGTCATCCTCGTTTCTCGTCCTAGATGACGCCCTGCGAGCAGATGGGCCCCAGGAACTATGGCAGGCCAGAAGGCTCTTGCACAAAAGCAATAGGACCTTCGATGATCTCTCGCAAAACTCGTTCGACACTATGCTTGAGAGCATCAGCTTGAGAAAGGGATGATCTTTTTGGCCTCGGCTACGTGCGAGCTACACACTAAAG
>JAABUK010003534.1_pt1 | contig 26375 bp, 25 predicted proteins | sample 5559141 | NCBI WGS metagenome assembly JAABUK01 (sample SAMN10711869, study PRJNA513367) | rock metagenome | isolation source: Antarctica rocks | place: Antarctica: Victoria Land, Pudding Butte nord | collected 2016-01-03 | reverse complement strand
CTCCGCCGCTGCACTCGTGGGGGTGTGTTGTAGGTCCTCCTTGGCGGCTTACTCAGCAGAGACCTATTTCCTTCTTCCTTGCTAGTCTGCGTAGATAGCTTCTTCTTCATACACTCATTCATCAGATATCGGTTCTCCAACGGCCTAGGGCCGAGCAGTTTAGCCTGGATGCAGCTGTCAAATTTTCCTTCCTCATGTCCTCTTCTGCCAGGTCTTATTGGTACTCCCTACGATGGGTATTTGCTTGATGGATATCAAACTTTACCTCTGGCACTACATCTGCAAGTCCTGCGGCAACACTCGTACATTCCTCGCCTCTCACAGAAGAGCTTTTCCGTAAAATGTCAAGCGGAAGGCACATGAATAGATCATTGTCAAAGCGAGTATGGCCTTTTAAGTGATCTCCGAAATCGGATCTACGGAACTGTCTCGATGCCCCCAGTACCGCAAAGAGACATTGCGGTGCCTGAGGAGTAGGAGATGGTGTTCGACCCTGGCTTTAGCATCACTTAGAAGGCCAGCTCTGCTTCAAAGACGCAGAACTCTCAAAACAAATGGACAACCTGTCATAAAATCAACCGAGTATAGAAATTCATCCTCAGGATAGCTAGCTTCCAAAGATCACTTACTACCGAGCATTGGATGAATCCACTGTCCTTCTCCTTCGCTTATCGTATCCTCGTTTTCTCCACACCAGCACTATGATTGAATGTCAATCTGTAACAGAGACCCTTAAGGACCAATGTCTTTCGCCACACGAACTAAAGTACGGCAAATCACAGACTTACTTCTGCAACATCGGGCTTTTATGGCATATATGGAGATCAAGGAAGTAGCATGCCATTGTTCTCCTCTTGGAGCGCTACTCGAAATCTAAGCACGGAAACCATACGCCGTCCAGCTTCCAGATACACAAATGATCAGCAGGTCTTAGCTTCCATCAGCGGATCGAGGATGCTCTTATCCGTCTTTAAAGACAGGCTACTCGGGCTAAGATTTATGCCCACGAGCAGTACTAATGGCCGGTTACACACGGCTAAGCCCAAGCAGACTAGTCATGCACCATGCTCCAAATATGAGAACAGGCGACATCGGGCAATTGCGGAAGAGAAAATGAGTAAATTATTTTCCTTCAGAGGCACATGTTATCTGCTCACATTGGCATGTCAAGTCATGGTGGATGGTACATGATTTCGCACCATTGCTGCGTCTTATGCCGAATTACTCCTATCATCTTCCCTCGCCAAGGAATCTATCCGCTCAGCTCATACCCAAGAAGGCCGTATGCTTGTTGAATGAAAGGACCGATAGGCAATAGCCGGACTTACCACACCTCACTTCAATGGAACTTGCTACATGTCAGAGCTTGTTCTTCCTTCACAAGACAGCGTCCTCAAGGAATAGGTTTCACTGAGGCACGTCACTGGAGCCCTTTGCTCTCGTAAGTGGTTCTCTTGTAGCAGAAATCCCTGGGCCTTTCGAATGCACGTTTTCGACCTTTCTAGGCGGCGGAGGTTCAACAAATTCACTCGAGCCTGGACGAAAGCCACGAGTATAGTACGGCTTTGAATTGCACCCGTACATCTCCAGACGAAACAAGCCCTGCATACTTCTAACTTCACCACATTGTTGACCTTGAACAAGTATGAATCAGCTCAAACGCTGTAGAAACCCTTGCGCTATCAATCGCTCGACATCTCCGTGCCTCACGTAGAACTGACTGTTCTTAGTCAGGTTTATTGCCCTGAAAATTACTGTTAGTCCGATGTCTTCGCAAACCAACTCAAGGCGATCGGGTACCCATATTCTGTCTGAACCTCTCCCGCATCCTTCAGGACCCTCACATCAATGAACAGGTCTTTTGGCGGTTCAAGACTTCCGGTCAAGTCGAGATCGGTCCATTGACCCTTGTATGCTGCTAGCATATCATTGTATTGCCTGAAGTATTCTTCCTCCTCGGGGCTCACAGAGCTTTCATTGTTTGATGAAGCACTCGATCCGTCTTGATTCGCACTTGTCTGTTTCGATTGCTGTAGGTCAAGTACATCTTTGCCATCCCAACACATCTGCTCCAGCCGATCAGTACGTACTCGATGGTAAGCGAGAAGACATCGTTTGTTCCGTCGGATAGAGAGGTGGTTGACAAGCAAGGCGCAAGCCGTTGGTGGATCTGACGACGGGGTGAAATGACCCTCGAAAGGCTCAAGGATGCGTCTGACGTCTTTCTCCAAGTCTCTGACTTCCCGAGTCACGGCCCTGACCGTCTCGGTCTGGTAAGGCGGCAGATGGGTGAGATTCTGGGTTCGCTTGGCATGTTGCACCTTTGCTTCTATGTTAGAACGGATGTGCTTTCAGGCGTAAGTGTGACGAATACCAGCTTATTGCCAAGCTCGCCATACATCTGCTCAACATCAGAATATCCAGCTGAGACGACCCTCTAACGTGTGGTCAACAAGGAGAGATATCCGATTATCCACACTAGGATTGGAACACTTTGTTGTGGTCGAAGCTTGGGGGGCTAGTCACGTAGTGATGTACAAAAGTTCAGGGATTCATCGCGGTGAGAGTGCTAACAGCGCTCTTTGATCTTTTGCAAACCACTGCACTGTAACGGACTGTGCATAATGCCAAGGCCATCGTTCAACATTTAGGAATCGGGTCATATTTTGCGTCTCGGATCTGTTTGATATGCGGCGGCTTCTCCGTTCGGATCTTTCGGTAGTGGTTTTAAGTTGCTAATAGAGTACACATTTAATATGTTCTGTTTCCTCAATCTCAGTAACAATCTTCGCTCTCAGCCTTCACCTTTTGTCCTTCCCGTTTTCAGAAACTTTCTTTCTGTTTTCAATTGTTCTATCCATTCGATTCCAGTTTGAGTAATACTTTGGAACTTGCATCACTCTCACATCAGGGTTGCTCTTCCTTACATCGCAAACATGGGAAGTTCACACTCCACACCATACTATCGCGGCCGGCACCACCGTCGTCGCAGCAGCCGAGAATATTTTCGACCACCTCGTGGCTATCAACGACCTGAAATGGACCCATATGGACGCAGGTATGTGGGAACTCTCCTCCCAGCCCGCACTTGCGCTCACAGGCCATAAAAAGGCCTTATGATTCATACATGGCCCCAATGCCTCCTCCCGGATACGGTCCACCTTACACAGACAGACACAGTCGACGCGGACGACGAAGGCATGGGTGGTAGCCTGGTGACAATTTGAGGAAAGCGTCTAGAATGGAGCCTGGGGCTTATCGTGTCGGTTAGATATTGTAGAAATGCATATCGGAGCACGCTCTTGAGCTGGTATCGAGCGGCAAGCCTGACCGCTATTTCGAGTCTAATCGGACCCTCATTAAGATCATTCAGGTTTAGTCCGGTCATGTTCCCTATGTTATACGCATCTGTCCAAGAAAAGCTGTTTTGCAATCGAATTATCTCGAGGAGTTCGTGAGACACATCTTGCCAAGATCTCAACTCGGGATCGCCGGGACTGCTTTTCTATTTGGTTCAAGTGACCAAGATTGATCCTCCACAACCTTCATCACCTTTTGAATCGCATGTTAACCTACAATGGACATGGCTGGATTAGCTCTGCTTCAGTTCCATTTGCACTGAAGTCAGCCAGAATACTCAGTCCTGATACTGCGCCACAATGAAGTTGAAACTTTGGACCATCCCTGGGCTGTTGGCCCACAAGCTGACTGCTCTGGAAAGTCCGTGCACAGTCACTCGTATCGGTAAACTTGAGGATTGCGTATCATGATGGCAGCAGAGGAAATTATCATACACCACCTTGGTCCAGATGGCTTTTGTCAAGCAAATAGCTAGAAACGCTGGTAGAATCGAACCGATTTGACAGAATCAACTGCTTAGAATCTATGTAGAATGCCCTCTGAAATGAGGCTAAACATGAGGCCCAAAAAGGGGCCTGATATTGGCTCAAAATAGGCCGATTGGAATGGGGCCGTTGGAGAGCCTGAGGCGCAGGCTGTTTGACAGCTTTCAACCAGTCTCGAGACCTCTCTCTCTCGCTCGCTCTCGTGCTATTGTTCTCGTATTCTTTCCTTCCAGTAATTTGGAGCTGTCTTGACTCAGTGGCCTTGCATGGAGACTTCCGAGAAGCTTTGCCAATTCTTAGTAGGAGGCAACCTCTATTGCCTGATAGACCATCCTACTGCAAAATTCCCATCTCAAACAGCGGCCAAGCTCGATGATATTGATGATGAGCGACTCCTAGTCAGCGTTGTCAATTGGACCAAACCTTGCTTTACTAACCATGACCTCGATTCCGTTTCAAATAAGTTCTCGACAGAAGACGATGTGTGGTGTCGCAGCTTTCTTTCGGGTTAGCCACACCGTCGTGCCTTGTAGTCGAGAACCATCTGCTGATCAGTAAATGCCCTAGTCATCATTCTGCTACAAGCACAGGATATGGTTTGTGAAGTGAAGACAAACACAACGGTACTCACAATCAGCACGTCAAATATTAAGCTATCAGATGGGCCGTACGTACTTTGCAGAGCGACCGGAGGCATACATTCTGTTTGCAAGCTTTATGAGGATACGCATCACGCATTTGTTAACGGGATACTTCCAAGGACGAGCGAAAAGGACGATTTCCGAATGCTCATTTTGTCTACCGAAGCTACTGCCGTAGGCTCTCACGCCCAAGTGCCCTCGCAGCCACAACACCTAAAGATTCCTGTTCCGTCCAGGCTTTACTCTAGGCGGTCCACATCGAAACCGCTTGCTGGCGTGAGTATCAGACCGTTTGTGACTGTCTAGCATGCTGATTAGTAGTAGCTTCGAATGGCAATCAAAGACGTTATTCGCCTTCAAGGGCTCAAGACTGGGTTTGGCAACAACGCCTGGCACGAGCTTTATCCACCAGAGAAGGAAACGGCCCCTGCAATCAAGCTATTACTGGCTGCAGGAGCGGTTATCGTAGGTAAAGTCAAGGCTAGCGAATTCGGTGAAGGTCTAGATCCTCATCAGTGGATTGGCTCCAAATGTCCAATGAATCCTCGAGGTGACGGAGAGCAGAAACCATCATCTTCTAGCACTGGGAGTGCTGTTGCAGCCGCAGCATATTCATGGCTCGATTGCACAATAGGTACAGACACCGGGGGCTCCATCAGACATCCGGCTGGTGTCAATGGACTTTTTGGAAATCGACCAACACAAAATGTCATCGACCTTTCCGGGGTCTTCAGTGCCACCAACCTGCTGAACACGTTGGGCATTTTCGCCAGAGACGCAACAACATTCAGCCTTATCGGCACACAGCTCCTTCCTAAAACCTTTCAACCATTGGTGCCTAGACCAGCTCGGAAATTCAAGCTTCTATACCCCATACGAGAGCACCAGCAACAAATCCCAACCGCCATCCGGTGGTTCCCCAATCCCTTAGACGACCCCGCCCGCCTGAACGAAGCCGAGAAACAAACGGAAGCATTCGTCCGCGAACTTGAGCACAATCTCGCCTGTGAAAGATCCCCTTTCAGCCTCTCCGAGCTCTGGCAAGTCACGAAGCCACTAGGCCAACCAGACTCCCTCGACGAAGCCACTGGCCACATCTACTCCGCTTTAGTCTCATACTTCGCCGTTCACGAAGGAGGCGTCGACACCTTCATCGCTGATTACGCTGCCTCGCACGATGGCCAAAAACCGAACACCTCTGACATCGTCAGGCGGCGCCACGATTACGGCCGCTCTCTCCACCTCAGCGAAATAGCAAAACACCTCGACTCCATGAATGTCTTCGCCAACTGGGTCGAGAATGTGCTCTTCAGCCCACCCGACGAAGAAGCCATCACTCTGCTCATTTTCCCGCAAAGCTTCGGGGTTCCCAATTACCGCGACGAGATACTGGATGATTTTGTGTGTTACAACAAGTTTAGCGTCTTCTCATTTGGGTATCTGGTCGGTTGTCCGGATTACACGGTCCCGGTTGGGGAGGTGCCGTTTGTGAGTCGGGTGACGGGAGAGAGGGGGTATTTGCCTGTCTCGGTGAGTATGGTGGCGAGGAAGGGAAATGATGTGCCGCTTTTTGATGTTTTGACTATGTTGGAGGAGAGAGGGGTTTTGAGGGGGGTGAAGGCTGGGGAGAAGATGTATTGATTTGCGTACGGAGTATGAACGTACGTATACAAAGGCTTGGCTCGGGATGACTAAATGCAGCAGAATTATTATTCGTCCCGGAATAGTGGAGTTGAACTGTACGTTCGCCTTCTTTCGCCACTTGCCATTCGAAAAGGACAAAGTTGATAAAGACTCGTTGGCTGGCATTCAGGAGTATCGTCACTCTACCCATCAAGTTCTGCCGCTTTTACTCTTTTGGAATCCCCTGATTTCACTACGGATTGGTGGTGAGGCACTAAGCGAACCATGCCAATGGGCCGAGCTCCCTCGATGAGTGTCCATGCTACTGTCTGTTGGGTTCACACGTTGCAACTTTTTCACGCAATCCTTACAGTCAAGGATGAAGGCTTGACTCGCAGTTTCGCCTCAGTTTGCTACCACGATCCAAGACGAGACATGCTAAGATATTATGCAGAGAAGGAGAACATCATTTTTCAGCATCACGTCTGCCGGGAACACAGGAATTAAGGCACTTGCAATTTCTCGATTCGCAGCGTATGGTTCAATTCCCTGGGTGATATCTGCAATGGTTCTCCTTTCCCACAAAGATATTGCTTTCGCCTCGCCCTCCTTACCAGTCACGCTAGAGCACTTCGGAAGGCTGTTGAAGACCACAGCGTCGTCCCATTGGCCCTTGCTTGCGGGAAGGGTTTTCCTCAGCATGCGGCTCACAGATATTTGGGCAATTGCTCAAGCTGACTACAGCTCAGGGCCCAATGTACTTCAGCTTCGGCCACTCGTTGAGGGACATCCGATTGGATATAAAGAACGCAGATGCACTCCATGTCTATAACAAAACCTGCTGCTCCGGTCGATCGATGGTCAATTATTCTTCAAGAGCCACTAACTCTGCAGGTTTCTTTGTGACTTTGATTTCCTATATCCAGCTTCTTCTGCTGCTCTTGGACTGGGTTAGCATGCCACTGCAGCATTCTCACTTGGTCTTTGCCGGCATGCTCCTGGATAATGCGCCTGGACGGCAAAAAGGAAGCCTGCTCTTTGCTCAATCCTCGGCCAATGCCATGCGTTAATGGCCAGTCTTCATGCATCCGGACGAAGGCGTGATGCCCGCCGAGTACCGACGATGCTGAAGCAAGACAATTACAACGAAGGCCATAATCTTGGTATGCATGCCGAGGCAGTCGCGGGCCATAAAATTGGGGATCGGCTCGTTGATGAGAAGGCGTCTCAACAAAATCGGATAAGATCTCCTGTGCTAACTATATTACCCTTCTGATCCTGCTTTCTTGAAGTGCTGATCAGGCTACCGACTGCTCACTCAGTACTTGTTCTGGTCGTATGCAGGCCAAGGGCCATAGAGCTGCAGCATTCCAAGTATCACTATTCCTGCGTCGGTAATGGAATGAGCCGACAGTCCAGTCCAATGTCACCGCCACCCTTGGTGCGAAGGCCGCTCCGGAAGAATTGCCAAGCTCCAAAAACTACCTCGTGCATAAGATGTATGCTGGAGGGGGATTCCGACCCAGCATGGAGCGAAATCGTGGTCTTTTGAGGGGGTAAAGTGATCTGGTTGTGCAGGGCCGCCATCCTCACTCACCGATATACAAAGGACACTGCCACCCTCCGCAATGACGAGCTCATCAAGCCAGGTTTGAAAATCCTGATTTATACTTACCGGGAAACACACATCTCTTGCCCTCGTACATTTGTCTTCACCAGGACGTGGGGTTTCAGCTCGGCAAATGCACTATTTTGAAGCTAATTATCAAGGACAACATTGACGAGCTCGGGTGTTACATAATCAGACGTCCGAACCAATCAGTCACAATCATCCTTGAGAGAGTTGGCACACCGACCTAGCTTAAGAGCAGCTTCTACCGAGTGGAGTGTTCTCTGATTATCTGTCCACCGTTCGTTCACCTTGGCCCATGCACTGATATCAAATCTGTTACGCGCCAACGGTCAATCATGACGACCAAGTCGCGGCGTTCCTTGTTGCCTACATACAGCTTCCTCGTCCGCTTTCAATATGAGTGAACGGCTCAGTAAGTTTGAGCACACTGAACCCGCGTTCTTATCACAGCTTCGTTCTTCATTTGAGGATTCTCCGCCTGTATCGGCCATGCCTGGGGCCTCTCTCGGCAATAGGTCGACTTCGTCTTCGATGCTTCTTTCGAATTTAACTTGAGGTGCCATGGGATTGGGAGGAAGTAGATATTCCAGAAGTGCTACCGCATGGATTGACTACTACGTAAGATTCGTGCTGCTTCGAGGTAGGCAAACTTGCCACGTCGAGGGTGAGCGAGGGCCGGGGGATAAAGATAGTGTGAAATCAGTAGAGAGCCCTTTTCTTGCCTTTTGCAGCCACGTCTCAGACTGAAAAATGCTGTCTCTCAATTGTCGTCGCCGTGACTCTGGCTTAGCGAGCCGGGTTCCCCCCCCAATTGAGCTCTACACAGGAGTCTATCTATCAGTAGTATCTTCCCTGCTAGAAGCTCTCAGCACCCAAGTACTTCCTCGGCAGAAATGCTATACAAATAGTGGCGATAAAAACCCCTCCGCCAGCAAGATAAAGGGGGGAATTATACGACGTCTCCAGCAGTTTCTGACCAGCCAAAGGACCCACAATGGAAGCAATCCTACCCCAAAAACTAGCCACGCCAGCAGCGGTGCCTCGGATTGGAGCGGGATATGCTTCCGGAGTCCAACCATAGAGGACGGCGTTGAACATGCTTTGGAAGAAATACTCCAATCCATTGATGCCGATGTATCTGGCCTGGGTGTTGACGGCGGTGAAGATGAAGAGGGATGCACCCATCATGGCGGAGCTGAATAACATGGCGAGTTGTTTACCTTTATAGAGGGATGTTCCTAGGATGACGCCTGGTACACCGAAGAGGTAGATGTAGATGTAACTCCGGTAGGTAGCGGCAGTGCTGAGGCCCGCCTCTTTGGACTTTTGTTTCAGGATGAATGGTAGCAGGCCGCCAGCAATCGAAAATCCCCAATAGTCGAAAATGTAGATGATCCATATCAGAATAGTCAGGCGTGCAATGGTGGCATTTTTGAAGAGAAGTTTGTATCGTTCGAGCTCAATCTTGACTTTTTCGCTGAAAGTAGCAGTCACATGTTGGGCGGCCCCACTCAGAATTGGCTTGCTGGACGAAGCAGTCCCGGTAGAGAAATCGTCTCCGTATAGCGCAGCAAATGATTCAACCGTGACAGACGTCGTCGTGTGGTTGTACCGTGCGATATACTGCAGGACCTTGACGGCCTTTTCGTCCTTGCCTCGATAGAGAAGAAATTTAGGCGACTCTTGAAACCGGAAGACGACAAAGCGTAGCAAGAAGACAAGCATAGTGATGCCGCCAAGAGTGAACAGAAGGTATCGCCAGCCATAATTCTCGGCCTTGGTGCAACATGCCTGACCAGCAGGGACGTTGCGGCAAGATTTGAGGTCGGCGGCACAAGAGTACTTGGGGATAAAGGCATATGCAAGAGCCGAGCATACAACAATGCCGATTGGTTGGAAGATGGAGAGCAGTGGGAGAAGAAATCGATGACTCTGTGGCAAGAATTCAAGGGTGATTGTGGTGTCAATCGGAATGTTGCCTCCTACCCCAAAACCAACAAATGCAGTAAGAACGAGAATGGCGTTATAGTTCGACGGAGCACCAAGACACAGTCCGAAAATGCTGGAGAAAACCACCGTGAAGTTGAAGGCCCATTGCCGTCCAATGATGTCAACCAGAACTCCCCACACAAAGGCACCGGCGGTGAGACCTGCAGCGAATGCGCTCGAGATATTGCCCACTTCTCCATCGGAAAATCCAAGTTCTTGCTGTAATGGTGCGACGACGAGTCCAAAAGCCTGCGCCCACAGGAGATCAAGCATGTATCCAAAACCACACAAACCGAAGATCATCCATTGATAGCGGCCCATGCCCATGGTGTCAAGCTCGCGGTTGACGATCTGAGCTTTCTTCTCGAAGAGAGTGAACCCTTCGAATTCGGGGTCTGTTTCCATTGGCGCATCGTCAGTGAGGGTCTTTCGTCGGTCATCCATGATTGGAGGACTTTGAGAGCCTTGACGAACGGCCTGATAGATTGTCTGCGACAAAATCTTGTAAGCAATGCAATTCAAGATTGGAATGCAGTAGATCGAGGACAAAGCGACCAGGAGGGGTATAGATAGTGCCGTACAGGGCCAAAACAGTCGAATCTAGAACAAACCACGTTCAACTGGACTGCTTACATGGGATGGAGTTGACGTTTCCGAGTCGGTCATGTCTCCAAGAGGTATCCAAGCGATCGGCCTCACCATGGCAAGCCTGGCTGCCAGTTCTGGACGCGCAGGAGTTGTCCCTTGAACAGAGCTGTAGCCATGACCTCATTTTCCTTAGCCCAATCAGCTAACTGGGCGATATGTATTCCTTGTGTCACGATGTTGTGGTGTTCTTCGTGCCAAGCCACTATTCCCAACAGGGCATGCAGCCCATTCAGTGACACAAGGGATAGGGGGAGGTTTGCTGAGGTCAACACCCATCAGATGACTGTTTCCAGACTGTAGTACCGCATGCAGGCAAAAGCTCCTAGTCATATTGAGATAGGGCCCAAATGATTGACTACGGATACCAGGGTGGGATGCAGAAATCCAGACCTGACAGGGTGTGGCCGAATGCATCACAACCCCACAGTTCTGGAGCGTTAGGCAGCATGGTGAACAATAAGGTGGAGACAGGGACAGAATAAAGGATACCTGGGGAAACAATGTTGAAGGCCAAGAAACGGGAGGTATTCTTGAATATGTCGCAAAGCCGCGGAAGAACAAACAACATGGAGTACGAGGAGGATGGTGAAGTCCGAGTTGTGAGACCACGTGATGACACATGGAGTTGACTGCGACGAAAGGACATGAAGTGATGAAAACTGGAAGCCTGTCGCATCTAGAGTTGCGATTTAATCATATCAAAAGCATTTCAAGATCAGTCACTCAATGGAACTCTTATCATGGTAGCATCAGCCGTTGGCGTCCATGCAGCCAGGTCGCAACTGGTCTTCTCTTGTCCCAATATGCCCAACACTTCCAGGACCCTGCCGTCCAACATATCCTCCCACCAATTTGAGTAGATCAACGCCTTTTTAGACACTGCGGTCACTTTTTCTGGGTGCCCGAGCTCAGCCAGGAGCACAAGTCGGCTCTGTGGCCACCCAGTGAGATCATGTTGGTATTAACAATGCTTGATTGCCGAGATTCTACCTGGAGAGCAGAAAAGCACAAATTGAGGAAGCTGATTCCGCGTCTCTAACGCTGTTTCCGGGCAGCTGCAAAGCTGCAGTAGACCTTGAAGCACAGATAACTCGGGACAAAGTCGGAGCAATCGCTGTCATGATCTCGAACTCCAGGAAATCTGTTGCAGTTGCATCACTAGGCTGTACTACTGCAAATGCATGTCGAAGACCACAAGACTTCCAGGTGGTAACGTCCAATGGATAACACACGTATGAAGAGGCTAAGACCTCTCAAACGTCGTTCAATATTGCGCTGTTATCTTCAAGGAACATTTGGCTGCCGTTCTTCGAGCTCAGCCTGCTCCAATCTCGCTTCTCGTCTGCGGTCAAGTCGCTCTTCGCTTTCTCAATTTCGACAAAAAATGTCATGAGAAATAGAGCGCAAGTGGCCGCTGCAAACCCGAACCAAACTACGGCTTTGTAGCTTTTTAGAAGCCCTACCCTGTTGACCGTCTCGGCTTGGATGATGTCTGCAAAGCCAAGACAGAATGTGATACCTAGATGGAATATGCTGTTGATGAGACCACCGGCAAGTCCTTGTCTCTCGCTTGGCATATTCGTTGTTATAAAGACATTTGCTACGTTGAAAGTAATGTCGATGCCGATTGTGGCACCTATCACGCTGCCAGCATGTCAGTACTTTGACATTCATGAATGCCTGTTGACTGACTTACCTTGGAAACGTGTATGCCCAGTAACTTGCCCCAAGCGGAGCCAAAGCGAAAAGCAGCAGCGCACCGATCCAACCAGCGCCTGAAAAGACAAGAAGCGCTTTTCCTGGAATCGGATGAAGCACGAATCCTCCTGCTGTGGAAAGAACCAACCCACCAACGATCATCGGAACATACCAAGCCACTACCTGCAGGGGGGATGCATCCATGAACATCTCCATATACTGCGTGACATATAGCAGATAAATGCCAAGCGTTCCGTAATTCAAAATAAGGCAATGGTCAGAGGTTTCATGCTTTTGATAGCGAAGACGTCGAATGGGAGAAGCGGCAACTTCGCGAGCCAGCCCTCCACATACACTGCTGCCCGATTAGCAAGCAGCCAAGAACCAGCAATGTTGGAATGTATGGCGTCTTCCAGCCATGCGGAGAATGTGAGCTGTCGGTGATGGCATAAACCGTCAGAACGAGCCCAGACGTGATGAGCGCAGAGCCCAGCCAATCCATCCTGATACCATTCTTTCTCCTAACAGCCGAGTCGGACGGAATCGAAATAAAGGAGCTTACAGCCGTCATTGCCGCCATGAAAGCCCCAATCCAGAAATACCATCCCCAGCGGGTGTATTGCCCAACCACACCCGCGAAGAAAATGCCGACAAAAAACCCGACAACGCCGCAGGCTCCATAAACGCTGAAGACCAAGTTCTTCCGTGGTCCAGGTCTGTAGATGCTTCCCATAAGCAGGACTCCGTTTGGAAGGTAGGCAGCTGCACCTAGGCCCTGCAGCGCTCGGCAAAAGTCAAGCGTTAACGGACCGATAGAGAAAACCGCAACGATGGACCAAAAAGTCAGCCATGTCATACCCGCCACATATAGAGGAAATCCGCCGTACATATCTCCTAGCCTGCCAAAGAAGAGCAGGCTCGAGGCAATCGCCAAGGAGAACGCGGTTGCGGGCCACACGGAGGACGACTGAGGGATCTGAAGGTCCTGGATGAGAGTCGGCAGGATGACCGTGAAACCTGAAACAAAAAATTCTGTGATAATCATCGACATGACAATCGAAAATATAAAAGAAATTTCTGCCCAAACAGATGGGAAAACCTGGGGCCGTTCTCGGCTTAGTCGCTCAATGCGGGCTTGTGCAGACTCTTCATTTCCTGTCTCTTTCTTGGCAATATCTTTCCCATGAATATCCTTCTCAAGCCCTTGCATTGGCTGGCGAGAGATGGCTGAAGCGTCCATCTCTTCCCTCAGTGCCGCTGGGGTCTTTGGCGTTCGTGAGCGATGTTTCTGAATGCAGGGACCGAACGACTAGCTCCCATGGCTGACGGTACGAATCATGATGGCGGTGGGGTTGGATTAGAGATATAGAAAAATTGGGATACCAGAACGAAATGGCAGGAGGCTAAGAGCAGTGGTGAACCATACTCGCAGGGCGTCACGATGCGCACAAACACGATCAGCAATGGGGGCTTAATTTCCTCAGCCTAGAGATAGAGGCGCCAGGGTTAGTCAAAACGCAGTACGGAGATCCAATCCAGGGGAGTAGTCGAACCACAAAGGAAATGTGAAGACACCATGATGCTATCACACATCGTGATTGGTGGATTGGTGATCCGATCAGCTGTCTTAAAATTATATCATAGTAGTTAGTATTGGCTGTAGTAGTAGTAGTAGTAGTAATAGTAGCAGTAATAGTAGTAGTAGTAGTAGTAATAGCAGTACTAATAATAGCAGTAAGTAGTAGTAATAGTAGTAGTAGTAGTAGTAATAGTACTCCGTAGTAGTAGTAGTAATAGTAGTATTAAATAGTAATAGTAGTAGTATAGTATAGTAGTGATAGTAGCCGTAGTAGTGAAGTGAAGAGAGCAAAGATTTTTCGAGGATTCGACTAACTCTTTCAGGGAGCTTGACCCGCCAAAATAAAGCCAAATTTCGGGCACCTTGCCGGCGTCATGACCTAAGAATACTGTGTCCACATGGCATTTAATAATGTTACCACTGAGTCAGAGTCGCTCCAAAGAGTCCGCAGCATCACAATCTGTCACAAGCGGAGTCCATGGCCGAGTATTGGAAGTCCACAGTACGTTACCGTATTCTTGGACTGCTAATCGTCTTTGCTATGCTAATATTTCAGTAGCCAAAATACTGGTGCAAGCATTGCAGTACGTATGTGAAGGACACCAAATTTGAGCGAACCCAGCATGAAGCTACAGGCAGGCACCAAGGAAATCTCAAGCGTTTCCTGCGAGGAATCCAGAACGACCACGAGAAAGATGAGCGAGAGAAGCAAAGGGCGAAGTCAGAGGTTGACCGGCTGAACAGGGCTGTGGGCGGAGCTTCGACCTCGCCAGCACAAGACGATGCTCATACCTCCAGAAGGCCAGCGCCGGCCGGTGCATCACAAATCAGCGTCGCAGACCGAAAGAGACAGATGGCGCAACTGGCTGAGATGGGCATCGCGGTTCCGGACGAATATCGAAGAGAAATGGCTTTGGTAGGAGACTGGCAGGTAGTTTCACAAAAACCTGTCGAGCTGGGCCAGCCGACTGGAAAGGAGCCCTTCTTGAGCGTTGGCGTTCGCAAAAGAAAATTTGAGGGCCAGGAGGAGGAAGAGGAAGCGGGTGAAAATGTGAAGAAGAAGGGATGGGGCTCTATGACCAAGGAATACCCCTCGAATCCACCAAAAGATCTTGACGCATTGCTTGCTGGCAGCAGTTCTGTCAACGAAGAAAATGTCCCTATTGTAAAGCGTGAGGACTCTGATCAACTTGCAAGCAACAAGCAAGTTTGCTATAATGTTCAAGCCGACTTCAATACATCGAGAGACACGGACAAAGTCGAGGTGAAGCAGGAGGAGAGTTCTGCACTTTCCGCAGTTTCAGATGGGGTCCCAGCAGAGACGGAACACGTTTCGCCAGAACCCCTGGGAGTTGCGTTCAAGAAGCGAAAGCCAAAGAAGATACGCCCAATTTGATATTCCTCCAATGGTAACGGGGATCCTCCCCGTTGAGTTTCAGGATGCTTTGTGATACCTCGGGCGAAGGTTTCGAGGATGTACCGGTGAGCTCAAGGGAACCATCGTGGCTAGCATCGGACAATTTATCCGGATGTGTGACTACAAACCAGCTCTCAGGCTTAGGCATTGCGACATGCGGATGATCCACGTGGTTATGTGACACGAAGCTTAAGTGAAACGACCACTCGGCGCTATGTCGTGCAAGAAGCTAGCAAATGCGTTCTCCCAGCTTTGAAGACTCAACTCACTCCAATTTGAGTTTGTCCTGAATTCGACAGAAGTTGTTCTGCAGCTGAGGCGACGAAGACGGAAGGGAATATTGAATCTGAAGTCCTCACACATCATCCTTGCCCAGGTGCACGGGCTGACGGGTGGAAGAATTCAACGTGATTCGTCGTTTCATCGTTTCATCGTTTCATCGTTTCACACTCTCAACTCGCTTGTGCCGTCGGGCAGACTCTGCTTTAATGTCGAGCGTGAATTTTCACAACCAGAAAATCGATTCATCTGCGGCAGGGTATTCGTGTGAATATGTCTGTTGGTACCCGCACCAGCCATTTCTTTGCGCGAACCAATTCTTCTCTCCACAACCCCACCGAAGCAGTCCTCAGCTTTCATCCACTCGTTGCTGCGATGGCCATCAACCTGGAGGCTCAAGCAGTCAGCCGAGCGACATTCTATCATGCCATCCACGAAGTGAAACACTCCAAGTGGCGCGGGTGTTCATCAAATCTTCCACGTGGACTGCTGCGATATCGGTCAACACCATCCTCACCAGTGTACCGAAATTCTCCGAAGAAGGTTCTCAAAAGGACACAAGACGGGTGCCTGCTGTGGACTGTGCAATCAACCCTTCTCATCGAGTCCAGACTGCATGATCATTTACCTTTCGCAACAGACCCTTGCACTCTCAGGCCGTATTCCCGTGATTTGAAGGACTATTGTGGTACTTCGATCTCTCGTAGACATGCCTTTGTAGCCTGAGGACAATGCCCTTTTCAAAAACGAACGTCCACATACCGGAGTCAGGCATGATGTTTTTCAGCCTCGTAGATGGGATTAATGAAGCAACACCTCAACAGGTTCTTCATCTTACTTCTCCTACCTATCTCTTCAATGGCTGTTGATCTTGTCCCGTGAGCGTGCTACAATATCGCGTTCTGGTCTTGATACAGGGCGCATCAAATCAAATAAAGTAAGCTACTCTCACACCGTTGCAATACATTGTTTTGTTCCTTTCTGTGGAAAGTTCGCGGTTTCCCAACCCTCCCCTCAGAGGCCCTTCGGCCATGATTCGTGATTCCGTGGCGACAATCGCCCAATATGGCTAGAGCTCGACCTGCATGTTCTGCCCATAAGGCTGATGGTCGACAAGATCTAGATCTCGCGACATCAGCTTGTTCTCTACTTATGCATAATGGAAGCGACAAGCTTGCCGGCGTGCAGCCACGATCATACGACATGCTCGATTGGCAAATGACATGCTTGCCGATTTGGCGGTCAAGGCAAAGCTCCTCGCGTAGCTGGACCTGGCCAATAAGAAACATGAAAACTTCTACCACCCTTTGTCCAATTACTCTTCATTTTCCAGTGTGTGGGAACTAACCATGGAACATATCAGACAGTGAACCAATAATCAAACGTCAAATGTTTCACCCACAAGCTGCGGACTTGCCTGTTTGAAGCATTTATCCTTTTTCAGAATTGTCAATCTTTCTGTTTCATGACTTGCTATCGATCAAGTCACGGTTTGGTGAATAGTTGGTGTCTTTTATTTTAGATGCTGCGCTCAATGCAAAGGCACATTCTCAGGAAGTGGCTTTTACGTTGGTATGACAGCGACGCATGACTACTGAAGGGCTGAGTCTGTGCGCTCATCGCGTTGGCAGACAATTCAGGGTCACATTGGAAGGCTATCTACAGCTTGCAAACAGCTTTTCCATCACATCATCGTCTTGTTAGTGAATTAACGTTCAAGAGAGACAAGGGAAAAGGGGTATTATTCGAGTTCAATTGAATTTGCCCTGGGATGTCCTCTTTTTATCGCCGTGGCCTATTGTCCCCAGATGCCGACTCGAGTGTGCAATCTGCGAGGACCATCGAGGCGACGACGCCTTCTGTCAACCTTCCGCCTCTTCGTTCTATAGATTCTCTGCAGCGGTTGGCAACTTACCCTCCAGGACCTTCACTCCCAGGACAAGAGCCGTCCGCTGGCCTGCCTCCTATAAAACGACATCATCCATCGCTGCCCAGTATATCTCAATACCACAACAACTTTGCTCCTGCATCATCTCTAGGGAATTACGACGATTCGGGGGATTCTGGCGTTCAAATGAATTCGTTACTGCACCCTACTTTTCTCCCAATTGCACCATCCGGATCATATCGCTTGATATCCGGAGGGAGGCCCAAGAAAGAGGTCAAACGGAGGACCAAAACAGGATGTTTGACATGCCGAAAACGAAGAATTAAGGTGAGCCATCTTCCAATAGCCTTCAAAGGTGGTAGCCAATTGTCCATGTGACTTTGCAAGCGGATAAAAGAGGATCTCATTTGGATCTTGGCACCGAAGTTAGCGCCTCAAGAATCATGACCAGCTTTGCATTCCACTACAACGAGCTTGCTCTTTATATTTGCTCTTACTGACCTGTGCTTCTAAAAGTGCGACGAAAACCAGCCGAGCTGCCGTAATTGCTCAAAAAGCAAACGGGAATGTCTTGGATACGATCCCATATTTAAATCGCAACCAGCTTCCTCACAACCGAGGTCACCACAGAACTCACGTCCGACTTCGGCAGCCGGTCCACCCTCATTCTGCCCTGCTACCCATCCCAAATCAGGCTCACCAAGTAACACCTACTCCTATACTACCGAGTCACCACCTTCATCTTCTGGCCAAATGGAGTTCCCCAGAAGTACCAGCGGAGACCGCCTCATGCCACCCAGACCAGATAACCAAGTTCAATTGGAGGATGCGTATCACCAAAGACAAAATGTAGAGAGCCACGTCCAGTCAGTGCCGCCCATCTCTCATATCTTCATGTGTAGAGGTACGAGATCAATCAAATCCACTTGACAAGGACATCATTCTTACCTATACCTCAGATCCGTGACTGACAATCCGGTCGTAGCAAAACGTGTTACCATTGAGGAGCTCTTCAAGATCAATGGCCACGTGCTCCCGCCTATCACTGTGCCAAGTATCGAAGACGTTGTGTACCACGATTCTGTCGAAGACGTCTACAACAACATCTACGCCCCTGCGCTCGACAAGTTCCTCGAGACTCGCTGGTACACCATGTTGGGCCTGGACGCGATGCGGAGTGACTCTAAATTGCTTGCTGAATTTGGGACCTTCGTCCGGGCTACTAGTGCTCCTCTGGAAGAACCCTCTCGACCTAATTTATTGGCGCACGAGACTCGTCTGATATGGAATCTGCTCAACATGTGTTGCAAAGGTGATGCGATCTCTGTAGATCTCGACGACCCCGGTGGAAATGCGGTTGTTTCCACAGATGGAGGGAGTGGCATATCCACCTATCCGTCAACACAAGGACAAAGTTTCACGTTTGGAGGAACATCACATGCACCCTACCACTTACCCCCCACCGGCACCACCTCCCTCCCTCTCGAACACCCCAACGCCTACACCCCCTCCGCGCGCCTCAGAGCCCTAATCGCGCTCCTCACTTCCTCTCCTCCCGCCTCCCAACTCACCAATGAACCCACAATCCCACCCTCCACCCCCTTCGACGCGCATACATCCTACCCCCATCTCAGCCAACTAACTCACCAACTCCATGCCCGAGAAGACGAATTCTGGTTCTACGTCGGACGATACGTCGATGCCGCAGACGGAGACGATGCGCAGAGAGAGACGGCGCTAGCTCGGACCAGGGCATTGTTGGATGGACTTGAAAATCGGGATTTGGTGTGGACGGTGATGAGGGTGAGGTCATTGGAAAGGAGAGCTCAAGGCAGTCAAGCCACGGGCTTGAAGGAAGGTGTAAAGGAGAGAGAGTCAGAGACCTCAAAGGACGTAGCAGATGAAAAAGACCCGAAGAAGGAGAGAGCGTTCGTTATGAACGTCCTCAAGAACGAAGCCGGTCTTGCTGAGGGTGGCGATGGCGTCACGAGCGGGACAGGGAAGAATGTGGTAGCCATGAGGATTGCGGCGATGGCGCTGAGGGCTTTTGAATCAAACGAATAGACTGTCAAACACCTAGGCGTGCGGGTTCGGTATTGCTTGGAAATCCAAGGGCCGGTCAACGGCTTCAAAGTCATCAATCCGCTTCCTCTCTGCGCGCAGAGTGACCCCAGGACCTCGAGCTGCCAGTACTCGCCTTTGCAACGTCATGCCCTCAAATCAGTTACACATGGCACCCCAGAGTCCCCTGACAACCGATCGACTGGTTCCGTGCCCTCTTTTCAGCCCGCAAAATGCACGCACCGCGCTCCACTCTGGAAGCGGGGTCGCAACGCCAGGTATCTGTATCTGTAGCACGATACACGAATTACCATTGCCGTTAGTTACCTCTTCACTCAATCTTGGGGTTGTTGTCGAACGTGAACGGCTAATTAGTCAAGTGAGGTGAGTGGAGGGGTGTGGGCCAGTACGTGATTAAGGTTGAATGAGTAAAACATGCTGGCGGGAAGGCCGCTGTGATTCATATTGAAGACGCATAGTCCTCACTTGTTCTCAGTCGCGGTAGGCCTCGGGACGAATACAAGGACATTCCTGTACTTAAGATGCGACGAATATTGGCATTGGGTATCGATCAATCAACTTGGCGAGAGATCTTGTTCATATATATCCAGGGGTCCGCCTGCACCAATTCCAGCGCTTCCACGCCCAATACATATTCTTCTCCGTCAGCGTAAGATAGCACGTTGACATTTCCACCCATTATCCAGAAGATCATTACCACATCACTGTCTCCATGACCCACTCTCACTTCACTATAGAGCGCCGTGCCCACTCTTCCCCTCTGGCCGCCTCTTCTCACACCTCTCCAACCTCTTCCCCACCATTCCCTTCAACTTATCCGCCAGACTGCCCCCCTCGTCTAGCTTCACTACCTCGTCGGCGCCACCGATGCTCATCCCTAAAACCAGTATGTTCGGTACTGTCTTCCTGCCTGTTCGCTGCGCCAGCAGGTCCTGTAGTGCTTTGCCCATCGTCAACGCATTCTCTTCTTTTGCCTCTCCCTCAGTTCGCGACGTTTTGCCCTCTGCGGCTTCGGTCAAAGTGTCGAGCTCTACGACGAAGGGTTTTGGGACGATGTCGTAGGTTTCTAGGAGGAGGGATTTTGCGCGGCGGGAATGGGGACAATAGGTCTTGGAGAAGATAACGATGCTGTGGTGGTGGATTATTTCATCCAGTGCTGCACGGGTTTCGGTGAGGTGAGGTGGGTCGGCTAAGGAAGTTGGTTTGGAGGATAGGGGTGAGGAGGAAGAGGTGGTAGAGTCTTTGATGTATTTGGGTTTATCAGCTGGGAGTTTCTTCTGGCGTTTGTCGTCGTCATCTTGTGACTGGGTAGGAGGAGCTGGCGGGCTGGGAGGGAGGCGTTGAATAGAATCAGAGGCTACGGCTGCGGCGGGTTGTGGTTCCGCCAGAGTGGTTGTGACTTCAGGTGCCTTGTTCTCGTCTAGTATTTTCTGGACTTTTGCGTCTGTCTCCTCCTTCCATGCCTTATCTTTTGTTTTCTTATTCAGCGCCTTAACGGTCTTCGTATAAAAATCATCGCTTTGAGAGTGTCGAATTTGGACATAGATGAGGAGGAGGACGAGCGCAGCCAAGAGAAGGCGCTTTGGATGATATCTGCCCATCGCGAGGATGGAGTCAAAATGAGGTGAGAGGAGAAAGGGCCCGGTAAGCGGAAGTCGTGAATGAAGGGAGGAGGGAGGAGAGAGGAGATTGAATTTGGCGTTGGTAAATGATATTTGCGAATGATCAGTGAAATGGAGTATCACATTGGCGCCGCTGCAGTGATTGATTAAAGAAGAGGTAACGGCTCCGATAGATAGCAGCACACGAGCTCATGTGGATGTTGAATGGGGACGATGAGAGAAAATACGATCAGATGGTCACCGAAACGATCTGCTGACAATGTCACGCCTTTGTAGAGGGTCGTTGAAGGTGATGGCCGCAACGAGTGAAGAAGGGAATATCAGATGTAACGAACGACAAATTGCGAACAGTCTACATAGCATAGAGAGATGATAGATGGACTGCTGTCGATGCGAGGGTCAACGCGACATGAAACGGAGGAGGAGGATTGTCAACGGGTGCAAGATCGACATGGCTGCAGGAACATCTTCCAATCCCCATGCTGACTTTCCGACCCCACACTGAACGAGACCTTTCCTCGACGAGATCTTCTCAATTAACTAGCTGAAAGCATCAAGGACAATCTTACGGACCACGAACCACTTCCTACGGTAGGAGGCATAAGTTTTCATAGCTCAGCGCTAGCATTTGCTAGTATTCTGTATGAGATAACAGTTCTTTGATTGGCTAACGGAAAGCTTATGCCTTTGGTGCCCATCCAGAGCAGAGTCTGATGCCAAGATACAGTGAAGCTATCGTCAATCAAGTAGGAGCCCTCGGTAATTACGTGTTTCGATACAGTTATACTTACTAGTGCCGAACTGCGAAAACTCATGCCTCGTACAAAGGTGTCAACTGCTCTCCCATAAGTTTCCATGCTGTACACTGCTCAGAGCCTACGAATAAACCCCCACTGGAGCCAAGATCTCATTTTGATCCATGCCTACGGTGAGTTTTGCTGCATACAACCTCAAATTCAAATTTCCAGGCCCTGGGTCCTTGACGTGCTTAGGAGGAAGAGACCACGGAATCCAGAATTCAGAGCCTTGCGGTAACGATCAAGGTTTTAGATGGCGCCAACCTTAGGAGATCTAGGGCGATTTCGGTGAATATTGGAGTACTACTTCTCAGCGGATTCCGGAGAGTTAGGTCCGTGGGGCCAACAGCACGAGCGACTCCCTCGCGATCTGGCCTACAAAGGCTGTCCATAGTGAGGGATGAGATACAATTCCCCACGCAAGCGAGTGCTGCACATCGAACAAACAAATTGCCCAAGCTCGCGAAGTGGAATTTGCAACCTGGTGGCATGGTTGTACGCCATTCATGCGGCAATGAGCCAAGGTAGGTCCAGAAGTCCCTGTTTTTGCGGGAGTGGTGATCATAACCAAGCAAGAGTCGATGACTGAGGCCTCTGCCAGTTGGAAGCATCAGTGTATTTTCACAGACTGTTTCTTGAGCAGGCACCAGTCACCGCTTCTATATTCCCTTAAAGATTGCTTTTTCTTACCCATCTCCCGGTAAGGATGCACAATATCTTCTCTAGTTGCACTTCCATCTGCATCAAACCCACATCCTGCCATCGCGAACGTTCAAGGCGTAAGCTCCCCTGGCTCGCAAGCTTTCCTTGGATATCCTGACCTTCCGGAGAAAGCAACAAGAAAGACACGTTGAGCGACAGCAGCCATGAAGAACATCTCTGACGTACCAAATGAAGTGATTCTTCCGATCTTCGTCCAAACGACGTCCTTCGGAGACCTTTTCGCGCTTTCGAAGACCTGCAAACGCTTTCGACGTCATTTGACGCAAACGAACGGTCGATATCGATGGAGATCGCAACACACGGTTATTCGGTGCCGCACAGAATTCTTGGATTCGGAGGACGAACCCCGAATATCTCGAATCTTCTGGTGCTCGTCGACCAGACAATGGAGATCGCTGCGTTCACTAGCTCGTGTAATATCATGAGACGCCGTTCGTTGGCAGTTGTGGATGGAATCTGGAGGCCAGTGTGGTTTACACCACTATGGGAAGAGCTTCTCCAATTCGGTCTGCTCCTATACAAGATGCTTTCGCTTTCTGGGTCTATTATGGAAAGGCTGGAACAACTGCCAGGCCCATTCCATGCGCTCTTACGCTTCACATCTATAATAGCCTCTGACATGATCCGAGCACGTTTTGCTCCTAGACACGGCGAAGCTGCAGTCATGCGGATGCGACGTATCTTGCGATCGGGGTGGGCACCTGGAGACAAGGCACCATGGCTTCTGAACGATATTTGCTGGAGAGGAATGGAGATCTTCCCGTTTGAGCACGGGTGTACCCAATTTCTGCAACTTATGACTCTAGATCCAACCGATCGGATTGGACGATCTCAGTCCGGGGGTGAGTCTCTCTTTGATGTTTTGAGGTCTGGTACACTGCCTCAGGATCGACGTTATCATCTTCGACTGGATGATCTGTGCCCAGCGTATGGACGTGCGTGGGGAGGACCGGAATTTGGAGGAGCTTCGACCCATTCGGACAGAAAGACACCGGGCTTTCTGGGGCTATTGCGATGGAAGAGATGGTGAAGGATTTGCCGGTTGAAAGAAGCCAGATGCGAAGTGAGCCACTTGCATCCACGAAAGCGAAAGATAACAGGTAAACCAAATGCAGACCAGTGAGCAGAGCTGGCATCAAGTGCCAGGGTTGGTGTACGAACTCGAGGCCACAACTGTCTTACTCACCCTCTGCCTCATTATTAAGGCGGTAAAGGAGCCCTGCATCTGCACATAGCCGCTTGGTGTGAATCATGCACGATAAGCGCAATAGACAGCTTGTTGCCCATGTCCTGGTTTAGTCTGCCGTTTTTGCTACACGACAAGACGAGTGCTGCGACCCAAAGTCCATGTGTGTAGTCCGATACTTGTACGCCGTCGATTTCGGAAAGTTGAGTGTGCTGCCCCTGATGACGACCTTGGAGCTGCAGCTAGCGGACTATCCTGCCCAATCCCTGCCACTGACTTTCATTCCATTCAGTCTCGCCTCAATCACTGCTCAGTTGCAATCGCAAGCCTGTCAGCAACTGATGCCGTGCAAAGCGGCCTTACAATCTGGTACGGAACGATTGATATTCCTGGCAAATCTGACCCTCAACGATTGATTCATCCTCCAGGAGCCTCATTGTCAAGGACGAAGAAGCAGGGCAATAACCATCCGTCAATGTCCCTTACATCGGCTGTCCCACATGTGGCCACCTCATTGCGCACAATCATGCTGCTATAAGCGCCAGTTGAAGGAGGAGTCGCCAAATTTCGACTCCGTTCGTCTCAGCGGACCTTGGTACTAGCCGCGTCGCAATAAATCAGACAAGACACAAAATGGAACCAGGGGGGCCGTCGTCTCCTGCTGTCCCTGCTCGCACCCATCAGACACCCAAGTCTTCTCGTCGGCGACCTCCCACGACTGCCAAATCTGCGATCGAACTCTCCCCCTCCGCGAGGAGTGCAATTCCGCAGCCTCCTTCTCCTGAAGTCATCTCTTCTTTGATCTCATCCCTTGCCGCCATTTCAACTCCCGCCGAGCATCATTTCGACCAACTTCCCAGAATCGGGAGGAACAAGAGCAGGTCACCGTCGTTGGCTCCTAGCTATCGGGCATCTTCGAAATCTACGACCGCGGATCAATCTACCAATGCGCGAGACCTTTCTCAAAGTCCGCCGCCGCAACAAGGCTTTGGCGTAGACTATGGAGCCTACAAACAACCAGAAGAGGTCAACCAAGAATCATATCTCATGGCAAATACCGCTTACGCGCCTATTATACGGATGTCAAAGCCGCGAGCAGTGTCTTCAAGCAGCAGAAGCGGGACACCAACCTTGAAGGTATCACAACAAAGTCTGCGCTCCAAGGACGAAACAGCAAGCATTGGTCGATTGAGCACAGAGCCGGGATTACAGCCATCCTCTGCAAGTGTAGCCTCAACGAAAAGTGGAGTAATCACTAGAATAATAGGCAGGAAGAAATCAAATGAAGTCGTGCCTAGTGGACCCAACGAACGAGAAATTCTAACGGGCAGAAACGTTGTTGTTGCACTAAACCCATTGGCGAACGGTCTAAAGCATTCTGGCTCTCGCACAAATTTGATGGAGGACAGAATTGATGAAGCGATTGCGGGATGGAAATCTTCGACAGCTTCTCCTCGAACATCCTCGCACGACAGGCCTTCTAGTCTCACACCAACAAGTCCGAGCGACTGGCGTGCTTCAGACCGTCCAGGGGGCATTGGAAGTGGTAGAGTAGTTCCCTCGCGGCAATCTTCGTTGCACCACACTACAGCCAACAGTCCAGGAAAGAAGTCATCAAAATCATTAAGGCACAGCCGTGGAAGTAAGGATCTCAGAATTGGTCAAGATGTTGTAGAAGAGGAGGACTTGACAGTCAGACGGATACGGGAACTTCAGAAGCAGAAGGAGAAGCGCGAAAGAGAGCAGAGAAAGGATGAGCGTAGATCAGAGAAGAAAAGATCCAGGAACTCCATGCCAGGTGCAGCTCCTCAGCGGACACCTTCAAACCAAAGCTTACGCCATTCAGTGGCAGATCTCATGTCGAGAGCGCCAGATCAACCCGCTCTCATGGAAGATGACGGGGCTCCAGCGCCCGCGGTCTCCACAAACAGTAGCAGACGGATGTGTGCGGGACCGCTGCCATCCAACGCAAGCCGATTTCCTGGACCACGTGCAGGATCAGTTTCACATGAAGTACGACCTTCGCTAGGAAGCCGACCTGTAACGCCTAGTATGCATCAAAGGGCGTTGTCCGATCCGCAGTTTTCTCCTGGAAGAGGATCTGTTGGTACAGACCGACCACGAAGCGCCGACTCCATCAATGATGCTGTCGAAGGATATTTGGGCTCACCAAGGCTCACCCAACGAATTCGACATCCGGAGACTGGACGGGTTATAGCTTTCTCGGAAGTTGGCGATCCTCTCGGCTTCCCTGTCATCTGCTGCGTCGGCATGGGTATGACCAGATATATTGTGGCTTTCTATGATGAATTGGCGTTCACGCTAAGGCTTCGTCTGATCACGGTTGACAGGCCTGGGGTGGGAGAAAGCCAGGCTCTTCCGGAGGGTACTGGAGTGCCTCTCAATTGGCCCGACGACGTTTCCATCGTCTGCAGCACCTTATCTATCTCCAAGTTCTCGCTCATTGCTCACTCAGCCGGCGCAATCTACGCACTTGCAACAGCTTTACGTTTACCTCAGCAAGTTCGTGGGAGGTTACATCTGATGGCTCCATGGATTCCACCATCTCAGATGTCACCCATCGGATCACAGAAGGATTCAGTCCCAGCTAGCTCCATACCTTATTCTCAAAAGTTGCTTCGCGTACTTCCCGCTTCTTTCCTCAGAGCCGCGAACTCATCATTTATGTCCTCTGCCACCTCAAGCATTGTCCTCAAATCCCCAC
>JAABUK010003532.1_pt1 | contig 26390 bp, 39 predicted proteins | sample 5559141 | NCBI WGS metagenome assembly JAABUK01 (sample SAMN10711869, study PRJNA513367) | rock metagenome | isolation source: Antarctica rocks | place: Antarctica: Victoria Land, Pudding Butte nord | collected 2016-01-03 | reverse complement strand
GCTTCAAGTAACAGTATGACTGAGAGAAATGCCATCTGTACAGTTGCAGCAACTTGGTGTCACATAGTTGTAGCAGCTGGTAATGACATAACACAATGTGACACAACTTGCCTGCAGCTTCTGCCAAATGCAAGCAGATGGGATTGTAAGTCAATGTAGCTTGCCACTGCATTGTACAGTATCGTGCTTGACCACAGCATGCAGATGTGACTTGATGCTGCAAGCTTCACGTCTTCTCAGCAATGTTGCCACAGTCTCCGTGTCATCACCCTCAGTGCAGATATCCACATGTTATCAGCATCTTTACCATGATCCTCACCGTATTTGCACTGTTCATTTTGTCCTCGTGTAATCATCTGTTCATGCTAGTCTCCTGTCCACATCATCACAGCATCATTCATACTCTACACAAGCCTACAGTACTGTTGATTCAGCCCTGATGTCATGACTATATGATCATTAGCCTAATTCCTGCTGTCCACATCTCATTGTAGCTTCATCAGCATACCAAGCACCAGGCCTGCTGGCATGCAGAGAACTCTGAGGCCAGGCTTGGCAAGGATGTGCAGTACAAGCTTCTGGTGCGAGCCATGAACAAGAGCACCAACGAAGAGCTGGCACAACTCGTTTCCCAGAGCTTCTCTGTGAGTGTCTGATACTCAAACTCCATCAGTCATGGCATTGTTGCACGGAATTTCCTGTATCTTTGCCTTAGTCGAGTCATGCAGGTGATGCTATAGTAAGATTCCCTTCATAGTCTCCTGAGCAGCGTCAATGTCTGCCAAACAGAGCAGAGCACTTTGCAAAACAACAGATCTCTTCCCATAACAAGCTACCACTGGCACTGCAGTGATTTTGGTCAGTTACAAAATAAGACACCTGTTCTACTTGGCCAGTGCAGTGTGTATTGCAAGTATGCAATGCGCAAAGCCTCTCGAGGCTTGTTGCGCTGATTGCGTGGCAGCTTTCGGTACAGACAGGAACATTGGACTGGGACTGTCTTCATCAAGCTGCCTAGCCACAAGCTTCCCTGTGTCAAAGCAGCAAGTAACATTCAACACTTGCCGCTGTTGGGCATCAGCCAAATGGCCAAACACCTGGCTGATGGTGTTTTACTGTCTTAGGTGACGACAATGAGGTCTAAGGGCAGTTTGAAGCCTAGCCTGCCCTGCCTGGATGATCCAGTGACTAAGCTGGAGGGGTTGGGGGAGAAGACCCGGCGCAACCTGCTGGATGTGCGTGCCTGTGCGGCTACCCTTGACCTTGCTGCCAGCGTCCCTCAAGACTGCCCCGACTCTGTCACAACAGGTAAGCCAGCTGTGCTGTGCTGTGCTGTGCTGTGCTGTGCTGTGCTGTGCTGTGCTGTGCTGTGCTGTGCTGTGCTGTGCTGTGCTGTGCTGTGCTGTGCTGCATTAGCTGCACTCCCTGCCCTCATGCTGGCAGTTCCAATCAGCAGCATGTGCTGACAGCATGAAGCATTTCAGTGTTGCAATCAGTAATTTTGGGACAAACATGTGTCAATAGGGCTAGCTTTGGCCTGTCGTGAGGGTTGGCATGCAATAAACAACATGCTAGCAAGAGGATGTGTGTTAGTAATAGGCCTTGCAAGCAAAGGCCTGCTGCTGCTGTCTGACAATATCCATGCAGCTCTGGGATCCTATGTCATAACTCAAACACAGAAAGCAGCCATTGCCACAAGGCTTCCAAAGTGCCTCTCAAATTTGTGATAGGGCAATGCTGCAATGTGTGTCACATACAGACCTTCAATAACACTCACTTGCAGGAACTTGCAGTTTCAAATTACATCACGATTTGCCATTGTGCTTTGCTTGTTTCTGTGTTGATGGTTGCATAAGTAAGAAAAGCATGACGCCCAGGCTGTGTACACAGTGAGCATCCTGTCAGGTTTACTTGATTCATAGTTCAAGATTTCAGTATCTGCATTTGTGCAAAAGCCTAGCTGCTTGTGCATTTCAAGCCTAATCCTCCTCATGATCATCACAGTCAACTGCATGGCGCTCAGCTGTCCTGAGTATGATGTTGCATTGTGTAAGGCTGGTGTCAGTTTCAAGTCAGGATGCCTGATGAGTCACAACTTGCTCCACACCCCAGACTGTAAGATAAATGAAATGAAAACATATAAAATAAAGTGTTTGATGTTGATGCTCTGCAGTGAGAGAGTTTCAAGAGCTGATGGAGTGTCTGGAAGTGAACAACCACTGCCCCAAATTACTAAGCAAGGCACTTCTGCCAGAGGCCGCTATGGAGCATGCCCTGAAGGCTGTTCAGACAGACAACAGGGTGAGGCGGTGGAAGGGTGATGCAGACCCCCAGTGGGAATTGCTGTACAAATGCAGCAAGGGGCAGGTGGACTGGAACAGCCCTGACGGTAAGCTTCTGGCCCCAAGGTGTCTGCTGCGCCCTGCCCCTGTGTGTTGTGCTCTGCCTTGTTTTGCGCTAGCTCTGCTGTCTTCTGCCCTGCCCTGCCCTGCCCTGCCCTGCTGCCCCTGGTGCTGAAGTCATGCATGCTTTGTGCTAACACTTGGCTTCATGTCTGTCTCACGTGTGTTTGCTTCATCTGCTGGCAACATGCATGTACAGCTGGTGTGCAAACATGTCTTAGCAGCAAGCTGCACAGTCAAACAGGCTTGTCATCATGCTCAAAATGCATTGTACATTGGGAGGCACAAACGGAAGCCAACGTGTACAATGTCTTTTTGCAACACACAAACTTTCAGCATCCCTGCTGGATGTTGTTGTCGTCTAATTGTCTGTCCGTACGTCTAATTATCCATTCATCCGTCCGTCCATCCATCCGTCCGTCCGTCCATCCATCCATCCATCCATCCATCCATCCATCCATCCATCCATCCATCCGTCTGTTTGCTCATTCACTTTGTTCATGCGTGCTTTCATTCATTGATCAAGCCGTAAAGTTTGTTGGGGCTAACTATAACCGTTTGACCAAGAGACTCAGACAAAGTCATCTAAAGCATTTGCATGACAAGCTGTGATCCTAACCACTATAACTGACTGTGCTGTGTGCTTGGCAGTGCTGGTGAGGCATGGCAATTGGGTTGACCAGTACCAGGTGAGCATGGCGGGGCGCACCACTCAAGAGCAGGCCGCCAAGATGAGCCAGCTGGCGGGGCAAGCCCTGCAGGCCTGGAAGGTGGAGGGGCACCCCGGCTGGTCGGTGGACACCATGGACAGCCACCACCTATGCCGCCTGGACCAGCAGCAGGTACCGGCCTGTGACGATCCGTCTGTCAGTAGTCCTGTGCCCTCTCTGCCCTGTATGCCTCAGGTCAGCAGCAGCAGGTGTATGTGGTGGCTGGCTGGCTGTCTGTCTGTTCGTCCGTCCGTCCGTCCGTCCGTCCGTCTGTCTGTCTGTCTGTCTGCCTGCCTGTCTGCCTGCCTGCCTGCCTGTCTGTCTGTCTGACTGACTGACTGACTCACTTGGTGATGCAAGTCAGATTGCTAGCAGAGTTCAGAGTGAGCCTTTTGCTGTCTGTCCATCCATGTGTCTGTACTCTCAGTGGCTGTCTGTAGGTATCTTTCGTCTGTCTGTTCATCTGGTCTGGCTTCTGTGTCAATAACAGACTGATGTGATATGCCCAGATGAGCCTTTCAGCTGCCTGTCTGTCTTTACATACATGCCTGCAGCCTGCCTGTTCGCCTGTCATCCATCAGAAATATGTCACACTGGAGTTCCTACAACAAATTCACCCTATTGCCAGTGTTTGTTCACATGTCAGGCTGCGGTGACAAGTGAGCATGCTTGCACAAATTGGCTGCCTGCCTGCGTCTGTCTTTGTCCTTACATTCACAGGCCTGGCAGACTGTTTACTGGTCTCTGTGTCTTGGCATGTTTCTCTTCCTCTTCTTGTCCCTGCCCATGCAATAATTGCATGTGCAGCATTCACATCCCCTGAGTGTGAGTCAGTTGTATTGCGCTCAAGAAGACAGCTAATGTACTGACAAACAGACAGCTAGGACGACACTGACTGTTAGCTTGTACTTGCAGCGTTCAGTTCTTCAATTGTATTGCTCTTAGCTGGATGGCAAAGAGACAGCTAATGTAGTGACAAACAGACAGCTAGGACCACCCTGACTGGTAGCTTGTACTTGCAGGGTCCAGTACCTCAGCCAAGCTTAAGTACATACCGCCCTAAGGATCTTCAAGCATTGGGAGCTGTGCTGGGTAACCCTCTACCCTCATCCCACCCTGGTTTGTCAGACAGCAACTCACCAGGCAGCTCCCACGAGGACCCCCTGCATCACCCAGGAGGGCCCCCAGATGGGTCAACTACAGCAGGGGCAGGGCAGGATGCTGCGGCTTTGGAGACAGGGCTGCTTGGTTTTGGCCTTGGGCTTGATCAACACAGCCTGCCAGATGCAGCAAATGTTCTGGATAGCCTGCCTGCCCTTTCCCTCCCTAGATTTGAGGGTGACTCCCCTCAAAAGCAGGAGGGGGTCACTCCATTGGGCCTGCTGCACTCGGTCTTTCAATTTCCCGGTACATATGATGGGTCGAGTAGTTCTGGGTCTCACCCACTGCTGGTTCAGAGCGAAGCAGGTGGTGCAAGCCATCCTCAACCATGCAGCAGCAGCAATGGTACCAAAGGCAGACCACGCAGCAGGCGGCTGGCCTCAAAGCGTGCACAGCATGAGGCTCAAGACTCCCCTGAGAGTCCTGTCAAGGCACAGAGCACAGAGAGGGCTAGTAAGCAGAACCCAGAGGCTGACCATCAGTTCATACAGATGCTGGGGAAGGGCGCAAATGCCCTGGGGCCCTTACCCTCTGCAGGGCAACTCAACATCAGTCAGATCCAAAAGGAGCTGTCCTTGAAGCATGGATTGCTTATGATGGGACTGAGCAGCAACACAGCTGCGAGGCCATGTGTTCCACATGGTGGGGCTGGCGTCATGACTCTAGATGAGGCTTTAGATTCTATGAGCCCTACAAGTTTCGGCATGGGCCTGCAGAACCCATTTGAAAATGCGGCGGGAGATGACTGCTGGGAGTTTCCCGCCAGCGCTGAGGGCAATGAGGGGTGGCAGGAAGGCCAGAGGGTTTCTAGCAATGCTAGTGCCACATGTCATGAGGTAAGCAGCAGAGAACAGTGTGCAGTTTGTCTCTGTACCGGGCTGCGTCAACAGGACGCGTACAACATCATGTGTATTGATCTTGCGTTGTGGTCTGACATCATGCCTTTCTGCTTCTATCGCTGCTTGCGACGATGGGCATGGCAATGCGAAGTACACATTCCTAATCTCTGTATATTGTCAGTGTTGATAAAGGCACAACGCATTCAACTACATTTGAACCAAAAATGTAGTATGACATATGTGTCATAATGCATGCAAGACTGATGTGCCAGCCAAGCCTGAATATGTATGCCCAGTGTCTTGCAATCATCACAGCTCCCTATGGCCTGGCTCTGCTAGGCAATGCAAGCTGTCTGACTCATCTTGTAGTTGAGCTGTCTGTATCAACACAAGCAGGCTGCAAGATTCTCTGCATTGCACAACATGCTGGTGCTGCATTGATGCAGAGTCACTCTGGATTTGCATCGCTGCCCTTGCCGGGCAGCACCAATTTTGAAGATAATCAAGAGCTTAGTCTAGAGCTGGGTATGCGGCCTTGTGAAAACCTAGAGCCAGGTCTGCCCTGCCCTGCTCTGCTGCGCCTGTCTTTTGCCCTGCCCTGCGCTGCCCTGCCCTGCCCTGCCCTACCCTGCTATGAATGTTGTCACTTTTTGTTGCCCTGTGCATTGCACAGCATGCTCTGCCAACTTTAGCGCTCGCAAACAGACTAGCTCATGGCCAGGGACTCATTTTAAAGAGTGCTTTGTATGCCATGCATGTGAACACACCTGTCATGCATGTCATGAAGCACATTGTGAGCGCTTTCTGAGCAGGTATGCCACCAATTGGTTTGTGCACATTGGGCATCCACACTCATCTTATTGCTGATCAAAGTCATTACTCTCAGCATTGCACCTGACCCCTGAGATGAGTCATCTTTTGTCATGACTGTGCTCCCATCAACCGACCCTGTTTGCTCACAAGTCCTGTGGGTGTGTGCTGCAGCAAGGAAGCGCAGCAAATGGTTGCCAACAAACAAGCATCCCAGCCGCTCACCCTCATCAGCATCAGCTATACAGCCCAACTCTGCCCCAGGGCAGGGCTGCCAGCAGCAGCCCCTCATCAAGAGTTGCTGGCCTCAGACACTCAGTCAGGATGACTCATTAATCACCTGTGAGAACATGCACCATGCATTTCAGGGCGCTTTCCCACAGCCCTGGGTACAGCACAGGGCAGGTCTAGGGCTGATGCCCTCAAGCCCCTGTGTGAAATCACAGCAAGGCACTCAGCAGGCATGGAATATAGACAGCTACTTGCATCATGCATCTCACCTCAGTGATGATGACAGTCTAGAGGCCACCTTACATGGCCAGAAGCATCAGTCATTGCGGTCGCTGCTTGGCCAGTAGTTAAGCAAATGGCAGTACTACCGACAGCAATTGGCAAGATAGTTGCCCATGTTGCGAACTACAGCACTACTAAGTATACAGAAGCCAGAGTCCTTGTGACTCTTGTGGGACTTGAGAACATTGCCAGAGTCTCACCTCACTGTTTGATGCTGTCTCAAGTCAGTATTGTTTGTCAGACTGAGTGTGTTGTTGTCATGCTGCTTAGCAAAAGTTGCTTTTTCTTGTCTCACGCGCACTGGGCTTTGCCAGCAGCTCTGTCATTGGCACTTCACTGTTTGGCCTTTCAATTCTCTGACTTCAAACTTGATGGTCACAAGACATGCCTAGCACCATTTGATGTATGGTGTATCACAGGTGCGCAAGGTATTTCCTTGTGTGACCTTCCTTGATAGATTGGATTTCATGCCCTCATGGGTGCACTGGTTTGCAGAGCCTGGTACACCCGCTGGACTGTAGAGATATCATGTCAGGGCTTGAGCACTGTGTTTGAACACTTGACAAACTTTAATAAAATGGTTTGTACACCTAAAAATTGATCAGTGAAGTGATGGGCTGTGATCAAATGTTTGTACACCTGAAGGTTGATCAGTGAAATGACGCTTGAGATTCAGGGTTGAAGGATGCTCTCTTATGAGATCTGATCAGTGAGCATGAGCATGACATTACTGCTTTTCAACAATAGCAAAGTAGCATAGCACAATTAGTAGGAGTTGATTTCAAATAGACACGTAGAAATATCAAGGGGTTTTGAGGGTATGGCAACGTGCGAAGCGATTCCAAAAGAATCGCGAATGTCAGAATCATGCAACCAAATGCAATCATGCCAGCTCCGGCACAGCTTGCAAGCTGACAGCTTACAAGTTGCAGCTCTGATACAACTTGTAAGCTGTCAGAGCTGCGTTTTGTTGTGCTCACAGCTGTGTAGGTGCTTCATCAGAGAGCCCCAATATTTCAATATGGGTTCGTCACTAGAGAGACAGCAGACATCATCGAAAGGCGCTTATACTCTGTGCAATGCCCTATGTATGCTCAGTAGCGAGGACAGGACAATTGTGTGCGTTGCCGCATCAAGTATACGAATTCATACGAGTGTTATGTGTTGCAGCTGCGGGACTGTGTAATGACACTGGTGCCGCCGCGAAGCCGCAACTTCATGCTCTAATTTGCTTATGGTAATTTGTAAGTCAACGCAAGGCCGCCAGCCCGCGAGATGCGGCGTGACGTACGTTTATTTGTTTGTCAAGGCTATGTCAAACCAGACCCATGTGGAGCAATACTCCAATTTTTTGCTGCTAAAGTACGGACCACTGATCATCTTTGGATCACGTGGGAGCTGCTCTCGTTTCTTCTCCATCCCTCCTCTTCTTGGCACGGACTTAAGTAAGAAGCCGCGGTCCTCCGTATGAAGCCAACGGAGGCAATGTCATATCGTAGAGCTGGGTCAAAGCTTCGCTTCTCGTGATTCTGGTGCAAAGCATTCGTGACAATGGACCCTGTAGATCGCTTAGTTGAACTCACCGGGTTGCCCAGGGACGCCTTGCAGGCAAGCGATTGTTCAGTCACTGCCTGCGTCGTTGCGTCCGCGCGTGTAGCATGGTGTACACATGTGATCACTCTACGCGAGCTGACTATGTTGTATGCAGAGCATCGTGCGGGGGGCTATTCAGCAGACCCTGATAGCGATGTCGCCCAGGCTGAATATACCGCAAGCGCGGCTGCTTGATGAGTTCGAAAGCATGTTTCCGGAGCCTGCGTTATCTGCAAGTTCACAGCAGTCAGTCCAAGTGCAGAGGCTGCCAGTGGGGGCGCAACTTAGGTTTCAGCACGATTGCGAGTGAGTTTTTGCATGTGTTATTGACTTCAACCACATGCCCGACGCAAAAGCGGGGCTTTGCTCGGCTCTGGAAAGCATGCATGCTGGTGCTGTGCTATCAAAGCCATTGTGCAACCAGCTTTGTAGCTGCTGGCGTTGCACTGATACTCTATACTTCTCGTGACACGCCTGTACATGTCAGACAAGCAGCGCTTGTGGTTTGTGCAGACATCTGACCTGTCCCGCGGAAAACAGGTTCTGCTCACTGTGTGCCCGCAATCCGCTGAAACGGTGCAAACCCAGCGAGAACTTCGCTGCCAAGCATCTCGAAACCCAATCTTTGGCTGCCCCATGTGGAGCATCCATCACAGTCGCTCTGTCGCTCGGTCCGGCAAGGCAGCCCAGCAGTGCTGACCCAGGCAGCTCACAAGCTGCCTCTTTTGGTCAGCACAGTGAAGACGTTCGTCTTGAGGTGTGCTTCGGCCATTGGCTCCCACTTGTTTTGAGTTGCAAGTAGTTGTGCACGTTCAGCCTGCTGCTGCACATCTCAAATTGCATCTTCCCATTTTGCTAGGGTGAAAATGTTGTTTTCCTTTTTGCTGTAGCATCTCCCTCGTACTCTGTTACTGTACTCAAGCATGCCTGTGCACACAGGGTCACAACCCATTTGGTGCTGCTTGCGAGCATTAAACAGACAGAAAGACCAACAGCATGTCAGCTTGTACACCATTGTTTTGACTCCAGAAACTACCACAGGTTTCTAGTTCATGTTACATTAGCCGTAAACCACCTGTGCTAGGCTACTGCAGCTGAGCATACCTCCTCATGAAGGCTGCCATGCGCATCTTGCATGGTTCAAAATCACAAGGTGCCCGGTGTTGTGCAGTTCTCTCTGCTGAACGGCAGCATCCATGACAGCTGGCTGCAGCAAGGGCATGAGGGTGTACGCATGGATGAAGATATACGGGCGCGGTGTGAGGTGCTAGCCTGTCAGAGGCCGCCCCCACCTGCCGAGGGGGCCCGCAAGAAAGCACCCAAGTCAAGCGAGGTAAGTTTGAGAGCCTAGACCATTTGCATTATGAATGTACCCATAATCCTGTGTGCAATTATGCTACGTGGCAATCGCATTGAGAAGACGACCACTTCCACTATGTCAACGCAGCATCCTCAACGACTCTGCATCAATCGCAAGATGTGCCTTCTAGTTGCAAGGTCGCAGCCCGGCTTTGAATTTGACACTGATCTTGATGCTTGTGACGCCCCCACAGCTGACTCATGTATGTTGGCTGTGATCAGGCAAGACCCCTGTTGGAAGGTGGGCATATGACGCAGCATACCCCTGAACTGCGTGTGAAGGCTACGGTGGAGGGTGGCATTGTCTCCTTAGCAGATTTTGTAGTGCAAGGTGAATCTGAATTGCCAGACATGTCATGTTGTGATCCCATGCCCAGAGGCACACTGTTGTTCTTAAGGCTGTGGCCCTGATGCTGTCCAGTATAGTGCTGTTGCTGTGCATGCAGACAGTTTATCTGTGCTTCGTACCAGGCTGACATGGTTTGTTCTTGATTCATTGCGCGTTTTGACATGCTTGCAAATTGGGATGCCTCCTCTGATCTCATGGTGGCTCTGCTGCAGAATATGTGAGGTATGTCATGAAGCATTGCATCATAGAGATAGATTGCACGAATGTGTCTTCAGCAGCCCTTTTATGTAGCCAGGACTTGACAGGCCTTTTGGAATGCTGGCGCAATCTTCTGTTGGCATGTGCTGCTGAGGTCTATTTCCTCAAGCCATGCCTGATTTGTAAACCTACACTATGAACATTCTGCATGAGGCCTCATGTACTGAAACATGTTGCAATGCAGAGAACTCTGAGACTCAGCTTGGCAAGGATGTGAAGTACAAGATGCTGGTGTGTGCCATCAAGCAGGATTCAGGCGAAGAGGTAGCGCAACTGGTGTCAGAAAGCTTCACTGTAGGTCCCCATCAACTTCACCTCATGCATACACCATTATGATACTTGGCTTCTCATCAAATTGACGCAGAAAGGCGTAGGCGTAGTCTTTTCTTTTCTTTTCTTTTCTTTTCTTTTCTTTTCTTTTCTTTTCTTTTCTTTCCTTTTCTTTTCTACACCATTATGCATGCAAGGAAGCTGGCTATGTCACAAATGCAGGGCCTTTGCAGGGCCTATGAGCTTTGAGTGCACACACTGCTACTGCGTGAGCATGTTGGCAGCAATGGGAACAGATCACAGCACACATTGGACATTGGACACGGCTGCCTGTGCGCTTTTGTTCCTGCTGTGGTAAGCCTTGCACAACAAAGATCAAGCAACTGCAGATTACTATCCACAGTCTTCCAGAAGGGCTCTCAATGGTCTGTTTGCATTGTCTACACAAGGCTTTGACTCACCACAAAGCACAAGCAGTCGGCAAAGGCACAAAGGAGAAACACCGCCTCTGACAGCAGTGACTGTGTTGTCAGGTGACACCCATGCGCTCCAAGGGGGGTGTCAAACCTGCCATTCCCTGTCTCACTGATCCAGTTGACAAGCTGGAGGGGTTGGGGGGCAAGACCCGGCGCAACCTGCTGGATGTACGTAGATGTGTGCGTAATATTGATGCCCGAGCAGCAGTACCTGCTGCAGCCCCAAACCAGATCACCACAGGTGACACTTGTACCCCCTTGCTTGCTTTTGGTGCCATGTGCCTGTCACTGTGCCTGAAAAGCTATGCATGATTGTGTATGCATCTTGAGTAAGTCTACAGTCTCCAAATGCTCTGTGAGTCTGCGTATGCATGTTGTGAATTGACTATGACAGTGACAAGGTAAAACAATGCAATCAATGGATCATCTGCAGTCACATCTTGACCTTCTGTCCTGGGCCTGCCTCTCTTCATCGTTGGTGTTACTGTGACTTGACCACTCTTCTTCTCCTGCAGTGGAGCACTTCAAGCAGCTGGAAGAAGCCCTGAGGGACTGGTCCAGCTGCCCCAAGCAAATCAGAAGAGCCCTGCTGCCTGAGCCTGCGGTTGAGCATTCTCAAAAGGTGCTGGAGGCTGACAGCAGACTACGCAGTTGGAGAGCTACCCCCAAGTCCGAGTGGGGATTGCTATACCACAGCTCCCAAGCGTTTGTGGATTTCAACAATCCTGCCGGTAACAATCCACACATGTGCTTTTGTTGTAACACCCAGGTTGAGAGACATATGTTCTGGGTAAGAGAAAAACAAATTGTTTATGTGTTTCAGAGATTGTATCGAGAGCCTTCTAAGGGGCAGCCCGGCATGTTGTGGGTGCTTTGAGGCTGCAAAAGGTGCTGTTGTTGCTTTTGTTCAGTCGTGTCTTCTGCCCTGATTCTGGCTTCTGCCTCGGCAGGCCGGAATGGTGCCTTAAGGTCCTGTCATGACTTGATTGCTCACCCTTACTCAAAGTGCAAGGTCTCTCCAAGCAGAATACCACACTCACCTCAAGAGGCCCAGCACATCTTCAGCATGCTGGTATCCAGCATTTGGCAACTTAGGCCCTTTGAAAAGCGACACCAGGAGTACTTTCTGTGCGAACTCATTCTGGCTCTACTATGCATGAAGTTGCGACGATAGGCACCATACAGTGTGGCCGCCCAAAACTCAGTGGTGGCTGCTGTGCAGTTCTGGTGCAGCCCAGTGGGGGTGCGGGGGGGTCCCAGTTTGTTCTGGCTGCACATGCCAGCAGTGACCAGCTTGCCAGGATGAATGAGCTGGCTGTTGAGGCCCTTCAGAGGTGGAAGCAAGCAGACCACCCGGGCTGGTCTGTCACCGAGGCAGACAGTGACACCTTTCTTGCCCGACTGCATCAGGTCAAGGTGCGTGCTCCAGGCCACAGCTCTGCCATGCTGTGTTGCGCTGTCATGCAAGCTGCCATGCTTTGTTGCGCTGTCATGCAGACTGCCATGCTGTGCTGCGCTGTCATGCAAGCTGCCATGATGTGCTGCGCTGTCATGCAAGCTGCCATGCTTTGCTTTTTGAAACACACACAGGCAGCAACGCCAACATCCCTGCTGGCGTCTCTGTGATGATGCATGCTTGTTGGGTTAGCATTCCTGCTGGTGTCTCTGTGATAATGCATGCTTGTTGGGTTAGCATTCCTGCTGGTGTCTCTGTGATGATGCATGCTTGTTGGGTTAGCTTTTTGGCTTCAGACAGCTGTGTTTGTGCTGATGCACAAGCATCAATGCGCAAACGTAAACACAAGCACATCTTGAGCCAAACAACAGCACGAGCACAACCGACCTTTCTGGTGGGTGTGTACAGAGGTGTGACATGTAGCTGACAAGCTGAGCTTTGTCACAGGCCCCTCTCACCTTTGGTGGCCAGCTTGAGATGTCAGAGGTGCTGCAACAATATCCAGGGTCACACACAGCATCTTCTAGCCAAGAGCTATCGCCGCAACAGCAGCAGGCATTGGAGTTGGACGCTCGCCTGGGCTCAATTACTGGCAGGATCCACAGAGGGCATCTGGAACACCAGCCCTCAGGCCTGTTTGGCGGTGCCCCTCTTGAACTTGACTACTCTGGAGCAGGGCCAAGCAGTTCAGCCCTAGGGCAGGGCTTTCAGCCAGGGATGTTTGGCAGCCAGCAGCAGCAGCAGCAAATGGGGGACAATGCACTGCTGATGCAAGGTGTGATTCCTGGTGTTCCTGTGCATCCAGAATCACCGGGGCCAAGCATGTCAGGGCAGGGCACGGGGCAGCAGCTCCTGATGCCTTCTAGCATGATGGGCAGGCAAGGTACATCTAAGCAGGAGCCTGTCCTCTTACGCATGTTGGCACAGACCATCATGCAGCAGCAGACCCAGTTAGTCTCGCAGTTTCCAGGGCAGGGCAGCTCCCAGCAGGGCAATCCCCAGGTGCCTCAGTGGCCGCCTCAGCAGCTGCCTCAGCAGTTTCCGCCAGAGCTGCTAAGTTTGCAACAACAGCTGCAGCAGCAGCAGCCAGGCTTTCCGTTCACTCAAGATTTCAATGATGGCTCAAGCAGCACAAGCTCCATGAACAGTGTCCAAGTGCCACAGCTGCAATCTCGGCCTGCAAGTGTAGGGCAGTTGATAATGCCCCCCATGGATGTCAGCAGCAGTCCCAGCAGCGGCAGGGGTGCAAGGCGGGGGCGCAGCCACAGTTTGGGGTCAATGTCGCGGCCTACAGTTCAAAATCGAGTAGCACAGCAGGCTCAGCAGGCACAGCGTGATTCTCAGGGCTTTGCAGGACAGGGCTTTGCCTCAATGGCCTCGCTGCCAAGTGGCACCCCTGGGCAATGGGGCCAAAGGGCAGGTCTCATGGGGCCACCCCGTACAGCCCTGCCAAGCCCTAGCCCAAGCCCTAGCCCTGACAGGCTCCCACGCTTGGGCCATGCCCTTGAGCGAACCACCTATGCAACCCCCCCTGAGCAGACACCCTCAAACCCTGCTGCCCAATTTGGCCTAGGGTCACAGCCCTATGGAGACATGCTGCCAGACTTCCCGAACCCTTTCCAGTCATATGCTAACAGGCCTTGGGGTCAGGCTGTTGAGCCCAGCACAGTGTTTGAGAGCCAGTTGGTTCAACAGCCTCCACAGGAGTCTGATACAGAGCCTGGTGAGCTTTCGATACATATAGTGTTTCTGGCTTGGTGCCTCTGATACTATGTTGCTTGCTGGGCTTCAGAGGCCTGGCTGTCACAATAGCTTGATGTAAGATGCACTGCTAAGAACTGCTTCTGCGCCATGCATCGTCCAGCTTTGAAGCACGGGCTCAAGCTAAACTTCCAAGCTTGCTGACTGCTTACAAGATCTGCACAGCTCTGCCTCATGTCTGTCCATGCTGCGTGTGTTACCAGCTCTGTCTGTCGTGATGGTGGTTCACAGCCTGCAGCAAGCATATAGCATGATGCTAAATGCTGCAGACACTGTGTGCAGCTCCCAAGCGCCCCAGAGGACCCCTCTCAAGTCAGAGCCAAACCCCTAACGCTGGACCCCCCTCACCCACTGCCCAAACCCAGACTGGCCCTACCCAGGGCATTACGCAGCAGCCCTTGTCCCAGCAGCTGCTGTCCATGACCCCCTCCACCCAGACCCAGGGTAGCCAGGATCAGCCCTTGCCTAATCAGGATCTGCTGTCAATTGCCCCTCTGACTTCACAGCCATGGGTAGTGTACAATGAGGATCCCTGGGTGGTTGGTCTCCCAGCATTTTCAGCAGCTGCTGCAGAGCAGCTTCTGCAGCAGACACACAGCGGCACTGGGATGCAAATCCCTCTGCAAGGTGTGAAGGCACATTGGTTTGCTACAATGCATAGCCTGCATGGCAGAGCCCCTACTTGTATGAACAGCACTACTCAGCTCAGAGCTACCCTGTGTGTAAAACCCACACTGGCCACTGGCGCATCGCTGGCACTTGCCCTTCATCGCATTGTATCACTCCAGTGTAGTTTGGAGACATTGCTTTGAATGTTCTTCAACACTGCAGTAGTGGTCATCTATGTCTTGATCATCTCTGTAATGCAGAGCAGCCTACTAGTCCTTACAGTCTGGGCCAAACGGCCCAGCCCAGCCAGGGCTCTGGGCTCCCTGGGGACCCCCAAACAGGGGGCTTGTCCCACCCTGCTACAGGCACAGATGCACACACCCTTGGACAGGGCAGCCATTGTCACTCTGGTCAAAGGTCACAGCAAGCAGATGAAGCACAAACCCAGAAGGCTTTTGGTGAAAGCAGTCACTCTGGTACAGCTAGTGCAACTGCAAATGACATCCTGTTGTTGCAAGATGCATACAGCATCTCATGCTCCAAATCTCAGCAGGTGGTCGTGAATGATTTCAGCATGGATTCCATGCATATCAACTTGTTTGCATTCAATGTACACCACCTTGTGTGCATGCAGCATGTTTCAAGGCTTTTGACAGCAATCTCAGGTATTGGCCAATGGTACATGCTGTGTGATTGTCATATAGCAACTCAAGTTGAGTCTGTCTGCTACAGGGACTCTGTTCTTGGATGGGGATCATGATCCCCCCTGGCTCATGGGGGATGCTAGTTCATGGGACAGGGTATTCAGCTTCCCGGCCACCCCCCCTCCTGCAGCTGACACCCCCCACCTCCCTCCTGCCCCCGACCGCCTCTCTGATGAGGGGTAAGTGATCTGTACACTACAAGTTGGATCGTGAGTGCGCTATCTAATGCATGTACTGCCACTTATTGGGGCCCATCATGCAGTTGCCAGGTTGACAAATGATTGCACAACTTGTCTGCTGTCCCAGGGGGACTCTGTCTGACTAATTCATCTGTGCTGCGTGCTGTTACAACTCTTTCTCTTCCTGCACCTGAGCTTTGTGTGTGTGGTGCAAGTTTGCTGTGTATGACAGAGACTGCTCTGTGTCTGCAGGACGCCACTGGCAAAGAGACAAGTGCGGTTTGCCTCAGACAGGGCAGTTGCCCCAGGGCTGCTGCAACCTGTGTTGGAAGAAGGGCAAGTCAGCAAGGCAGAAGAGCAACAGAAGGTTGCCGCCAGGAGCAATGCTTTGACTTCTGGAGGCAGCCTGAACCTGAGTCAGGAGCTGGTGCTACGTGACTGCTGCTTCAAATGGAAGAGAGGCAAGTGTTCCTGTTATCTTTCAGCGGCAGCGTATGTACAAAGGTCCTATGCACAATGCATGGTCATGACTGCAGGCAAGCCTGCTTTGAGTTGTGAGGAGCGCATGACAATGTCGTATGTTGCAACAAGCACCTGTGAATTCTTATACCACTTACTGTACATGCATGCATGGGTTTTCCCAATTGGACTTATGGGGCAGATGTATACGGGGCACGCTCTGGGCAGCAGACATACTCAGAAGTATACTATAGAAGTCCTGTTGCACTGCAGTGATTGCAACTGCGGATGCAAGGCGTAACGTGACCACTGCACATGCAAGTAACTGTTTTGTTCCTGTTGCACTGCAGTGGCTACAAACTGTGGTTACCAATTATTACCTTTGCATATGCTGTCGCTGCAATGAACTACAGTGACTACACCGGCTTGGCTAGCAATTGTTGTATGCTGGTGATGTGTTCATTATTACATCTTGTGATATATACAGGAGTGAGGAACAAGCAGAGTGTGGGCAGCAGCTCCACAATGGGAGGCAGCAGCAGGTGTGCAAGGGGCTTCTGGCGTACTGACTCACAGACTCGCACAGTAGACAGTGACATGCGCAGCTTGATGAGTCTTGAAGACATGTCTGATCTGTGCCAAGCCTTGCCCATTGAGGCGTGACAAGTATGATGGGCTTTTTGAGAGCTTCCAAAGAGAAACAAGTGTGAGTGTGTGTACATAGTTGAAAGCCACCATTGTGGCATTGCGCTGTTGCTGATGCTGCTTAGGCAGAAAGATATTGCATTTTGCCTTTGTCTGGCCATGGGGGGCTCTTGAGCTTGTCAGAAAGCTGGATTACGTTGTGGGTTGTTGGGGGTCTGCACAATGGTGCACATATGTCTTTGCATGTGCACATGCATGTATAACATAGCTGCTCAAGATGACATGAGCAAATTGAGCAAGGGGGTTTGTGGACAGCAACCCAAGCCTCAAGGGGGGAGGCGCAGTGATTCAGGGCCCATTTTGTTTGCAATAGTGGATTCTGGACGAGGCAGCAACTTTGCTACCTGCATGTATTTTTCGATTTGTTCAATGTGACTTGATCAGTGCCTAGTGTTGATTGTGCTTTGCTTGATCTGATTTAGATGCACCATTACTATTCTGCCCTATTGATTTAGATGCACCATTACTATTCTGCCCTATACTGATTTGAGATGGTTGTCCAGTTCATAGGGTCCTGCTTGCTTACATGTTGTAATTGGCCGCTACATTGCACCCACGTACAGAGTGTATTTTGAAAGCACAAATTGTTTTGAAAATTTTAATTGTAAAATCCAATGTCTGTAACAGCGTACGATTGTTAACAAACAGCTGCATTGTGGCCTTGTTTGCAAATTGTGTGTTGCACACGTTCCAAGTGCACAAGCACTCCCAAACAGCAACACCTCTTGAGTGTGGCATGCAACTTGCCACGATGGAGCTTTTATCAGATGAGTGGCAGTTCTTGAACCAGCTTGACTTAGACACTGTGCAAGCCACTTGTCCATACGTTCTGGCAGCTCTTCAGCAAGCACAGCAAATCTTGCTTAGCAATGGAGCTGTGGGTGTACATGGGGACTTGAGGCAGGCGAATGTGGCGGTGAAGCGTGGGGGAAACGGCTGGATGGTCAAGTTTGTAGACTTTGATTGGGCAGGGCCAGCAGGGATTCAGACATTTCCACCTTGCATGAACTCGCAAATCGATTGGCCTATTGGTGTGGGACCTCTTGCAGTCATGCATCCTCAGCATGACATTGACTTGCTAGCTCGCCAGTTTCAAATCTAACAATTTTGCTGTTGATGCCGCTTTTAGCCTTTCAGTGTTGCTGCTTGGCTGCATCATTAAGTCATGTGTTGCAGACTGATTGTTGTGTTGTAAACAGCTATTGTTACAATATAACAGGAGTGAGCACACACGTGCAAGTTACATTTAGGGTCAGCCACCCATGCTACTTTCAAACAAGAATGATGCGGCCTGGTCTTCATTGCCATTGCACATCTGCAGCGCCTGTTGACACTCCTGCTTCCCGAAACCCAGCCCCATCAGCCTTTGCACTGCTGCTCCTTCAGCATTGCATGCAAGCACACTACTGTTCAGTGCCGCTGCAACATGATGTCGACATGTGCTGGTGATAACGTTACTATTGCTCAAAGAATGCTACCAGGACAGCTGCTGAGAAGCTTCTGCAGCATCGTGCTGCACTACAAGGCAAAGTGTTGCAGACAGCACGCATATGTGGCACCAGCTTTGCAGCTGATAGCAGTGCATGTGGGTGAAGCCAAACTAGACCTTCCACGCTGTATGACACCATTGGTAGACTGAGCAAGCATTATGCGTGCAGTACATGTACCTGCAGTTCTGCTTGCTGTAGGTTGAGTGGAGGCTGTTGGTGCTGTGCTGGATGGCTGTGCAGTGCCACTAGGACTTGCTGCTCCAGCTGCCCTGGCTGCTGCTGCAGCAGCTGCTGCTCTTTGTGGTGCGCTAGCAGGAGTAGGGTTCAAGACTGTTGTGACACCCCCTGGCGACAGCATGTGCAACACCTAATGATTATGTCATACAACCAGTCTTGCAAAACACAACCAGCATGGACTACAAGGGTGTACCGGACTGCACTCACCAACTTTTTGAGCAGATGCCCATGTACAGCTGCTATTGGCAAGGATGCTGCAATACAATCCTTTCCACAGAGCAAACAAACAAGGTGCATGGAATAGCCAGGCAGCGCCAAGAGCAAGAACGAGGAGACTATCGTTAAGCTTGCACAGCACACATCTCACATGTTTGCACTAGACAACCACAGCCTCGGCCCCTGGAGTACATTTTGCACTACACCTAGGCACACGCCATGATGCAAATCAGATCTGAACATTTGTTGTCATTGGCCACACAAAACAGTCACATTGTGACTGACCTGGTGCCCCACTGCCATTAGGAAGGGTAGCTGGGCCAGGGGCAGACCCCTCACCCACCCCCCCAGCAGCCACATCACTGCTCTCCCTTCTCAGTTTTGCAGGCAGCTCGTGCTCAGCTAGGAAAGGCAGCTCTGCATTGCTGATACTGCCAAAGCGCAGCACATTCTTGTGAAGGTCTATGGAGCACTGGTAGCGCCGCAGCATGTCCAGGCCGAACAAGAACGGCATGCTGTCATCCTCTAGGATGGTGATGCTGGCTGACACATGCTGAGTGCCCACCTTCAATGGTGCCTGCGCAAACAGCATGCTCCCTTTGGGCTATGGCCTATGGTCATAGCTCTGGGCTGCCGCCTCAGGAGGCTCCTGTTATGATGGCTGAAAAGTGCAATTTCTCCTTCTTTTCCTTCAAACAGCATGCTGCATGAAAAGGTGCCAATTACATCACAGAGGAGTGCAACGCTGCATGGACATGGCACCCACCTGAGTGCCGAAGACCCAAGGTGGACGTATACATATCATGATAGGTCTGATATTGCAATTGCCAAGCATTACACTAGCAAAATGACATGGGTGTAGCAGAAAAAAATAGAAACTGTGTATCGTGCCCTGATCTACAGCCCAAGACGTTTCGGAGCTGAGATGACATACCTCAAGACAACTCAACATGCATCAGCCAATGTGTGGATGTGATATATGCTTACCTGATGCACACGCCCCAAAATCTTGGAGGTACCCACGCCTTTGGCAATGCCTTGATAGCGTGTGTCCATCAGCCTCAGAAGATTGCATTGGTCAGCAGACTTCGCCGACATGATGGTGGACTGCGCACCACTGTCTATGAAAGCTGCCATTTTGTTGCCATTGACCTTCAGCAACACAAGCTGTTAGGGCTAGGAATATGCATTGACACAGCAATGGGCTTATGGCATGGTTGGCGTCTGGGAAATTGGCAATAGGTCATGCGGGAAAGCTGATCTCAAGAATGCTACATGCTGTAGTATGCGATGCACTGCAAAACTCAAGAGAGGTTTACAAGCCACTTTTGATTCATGGTTTGGAGGCATTGAGAAGTACCTACATCCATGGTGACATACAGCATGGTCACTTGAGCGAAGACTTCTGGGTTGAACTCCATTGCAGCTTCAAAGTTCTCTTCGACATTCTTCTGCCGAATATATTCTGCAATCCTGGTCTGCAAGGGACAATGAAAATGCAATGTCTAGTCACCTTGACAGAGACATGCCAAAAGCTTCCTGTGCTTAGCTGGAGACATGTATAGCAAGAAGCTGCACAGCAGTGGCCACAGTGAGTGTTGAGGGCTATGAGCGGGAAGAAGCATACTTGTACTTCCAGATCCATAGGGTCTTCTCCTGGTCTGATCAGTTGCGCCTCCATTTGCCGCTGCTCAGCCTCCCTCTGAAGTTGTCTGAAAACACCCTGCACAGAGTCAATGTCGCCGGAACTGACAGCATCCCGTAGATTAGGGGGCAGCTGAGCCATAGCCGCAGGGTTGCTGAGGCAGGAGTCAAGGAAGGCTTGCGGATTCTGCAAAGTTCCATCTCTGTTGCGAGCCATGGGCTGGGTCTGCTGAGCTTGCTGAGGTTGTGCGCGTGCTGCTGGCCGGGGTTGAAGCATCAACAGGTCGTTGTCCTGTACCTGTGCTGCCTGAAGTGTGCCGCTGCCAAAACAAAGCCAACTAAATCAATTCCGCCCTGCCAACCGGCTTTTATAGACAGCAGAAGTACCACACCATACCTGCTTGGTAGCAACTTGCCATTGTGAAACACAGCCTGCTGTTCAATAGGAAGGCCTGTCTCAGCTTCCAGGATTGCTTGTAGGGTGCCTGTGTCGGTATCTGCGTCAACCTGGACAGGGCAGACAAGTTTCAGAGAGTCGACCACTCCGGTGTTGGAAAGGTGGGCTTACTCTCCAGGTTGCTAGTTCTCTAGCACGCTGCTGATCAGCTTACCTCGATTGTGAAGACTTTGTCATCGTGTGTGCTGACCGTCAACTGCATCCTCGGAAGAAGTTCGCAAGCCTGAGGCTGCCTGTGTGGTTTGAACTGTTGAAGGAACGCACGAAGACTGTGCGCAATGCAGTTATTCCTGCAACTAGTGACTCACCAACGTTCCTTGCACGTGATTGCTAGTGAAAAGTCATATGAGTGTGAGCATCTTTTCAAACCCGAAACGTCTGTTTTAATTCAGAAACGGGAAGTGTTATCCCTACACTGGAAGTCTAAACTCTGAAACGTATGGGGACTGTAAAAACAAATATAGTATTGAATGAAATGAGTACCGTATAGCATGCAAGTCTGTTTTGTCACCTTGTATTGGTCATGATTGGAACGTCCATAGATTCGGTTGATAGGCTCATTGCAGCGTCAGTGCACTCCTGCTGACTCATATTGAAATACTTTTGGCACTATCGCACAACAGCTCTCTGTGCCGACCAAACAGCGGTTCCCTGAATTGTTTGTTGCAAGTAGCATGCACACACAAGCACAGCTGTGCTAGGCTGCGCGGTACAGTGGTAAATGAATGTCAGATACTACAATGTGCGAAGCTGCCAACATCACAGTACATAATGTGAGAAGTTATCTTTATTCTTCTGCTTGCTCTGCATCGGTGTAGGAGTTGTTTTTGCTCCAGGCTGCAGATTTTGCAGGATCTGCCAATGAATTGCTTGATACTGGATCTTGACTGATGGGATCCCAAGCTGTGACGCCATGGCACTCTAACTTGTCCAAACGCGCCATGTCTTCCTGGTCCAGCTCAAAAGAAAATACATCCAGATTGGTAGCCTGTCTTTCTGGCCTGACAGATTTGGGCAGAGGGACAAAGCCCTTTTGCAGGCTCCATCTGATTAAAACCTACATGCAGGAATGTATGAAGTACAAGATGCCAAGGTGTAGTCTGTCAATTTGGACACAGATCAGGTATGCCATGACGATTGGATGACAGTTGCACAGAGCATGCAGGCAATGTTTGGCAAAATACATCTCATCAGGTCATATGCAGGTGATGTTGGGCTGATGTGGGGCTGCCAGTGATGTCAGTGGCAATTTATTGTCGAATGGCAATGTGTTGTGCAAACAACCAACTAGAATGCTGCCTGGATTTTACTGTGGCTCGTGAATGACTTACCGCATTGGCAGGCATACAGAGTGAAATTGTTATGGCTACGTAACCACAATATGTTACCAAAAATAAACAATTCATGCATACAGACAAAGCCCCGGAAAACTGTGCACGTCAAGTGCAGGTCTTTACTCGCTGTTTGTACAGCCAGGTGCATGATGAGTTGACAATGCCTTTCACCTGTGCTGGCGTCTTATGACATCTGGCAGCGACCCTGACAATTTCAGGATGTGACAGCTTGGTGGCTTTACACAAAGGCGAGTATGCCTGCAGAGCATGGCAATCTATACATGCAGGCCAACAATGTGTACCATTGTGGCAAGACAGCATCTGTTTTGCAACGCAAGCTGCTGAGTGAGCACAGAGACAGCATGGCATGGCATGACCGTACAGCATTGCTGGCAGCAAAGCAAGATATGCAGCATTGCAGCGTCTGGAGCGTGGTCTGGGAACTGGCAGATACAGGCTTGCAGCTGGCTATAATCAATGCTTACCTCAAGCACAATGTCCTTGCTCTTGCAGTAGTCTACCAGCTCTGTACGCTGCAAGAATGGGGATAGCTCTATCTGGTTCACAGCAGGGGAGATGGTGGCATATCTAAACAGTTGCTCAAGATGGCCAATGCCAAAGTTGCTCACACCAATAGCTTTGCAGACACCCTACAAACCCAGACAGTTGGTTGGTCTGCACCTGCACAGCCGCACAAGTGCTGTATACTCTCAGCAGCTTGCTCCAGGAACGACACCAGCACCTTCTTGTGTGCAGCCTCAAGTGCTTGCCATGTTTCTTTCCTGCCCTGCCGGCTTCCTGGATGATGCATCAGCATCAAATCTATGTAGTCTGTATCTAGTGACTTGAGGCTCTTGTTGATGGCGCTAGTGGCTGCTTCGTACCCCCAGTCTATGTCGTACAGCTTGCTAGTGACAAACACCTGGTCCCGAGACAACCCGCTGGCTTTGATGGCTTTACCCACATCTGTCTCATTGCCATACATCCGAGCAGTGTCGATGTGACGGTATCCAATCTTGAGACTGTTGAGGACAGCAGTGTAGGTCTCTTTGCCTGACTTTGCAAGAAAAACACCCAAGCCTATTGCAGGTATTGAGGCACCCGTCCGCAGCTTCGCAGAGGAACCCATAGCGATGACAAAGCTTTCCTGGACAGGCCGACCGCTGGCTGGAGGAGTGCGGCGAGCGAACAGCAAAAGCAAACTTGCACGTAGCACAGTTGACCGGGAGGGCTGCTCAGGTCGCGCGGCCTGCGAAGATGACAGTGCGTGTGCGTGCAGGCAATTGAGACCCATACGCAACCCAGTCCCCGGCAAAGGCTGGCGTTGTGGTTCGTAGTAGCAGCGATACAGTGTTTTGCATCAATGGGGGCAAGCGGAACTTCTGGGGATGGAAACAACCCCCTGAAGTCGGAAAGCCGGTTCGAGGCTCCGGTAAAAAAAGCCTGTTCAGGCCGGAACGCTGATCGTTTGCAAGCAGCGGTCCGGTAACGGTGCATGTTAGCAGGAAGGTCTGGAGGTTGCCTGTTGATCTGGCACGACAGCAACCGGACCGGAAGCTGCAACGTGCGCCAGCAAGGCGTTGATTGAATTGTACCCTCGAACCAGCAAAGTCGATCGCGATCCCCAGAATCGGCTTAGGGATCGTTTGCTTGCCCCCATTGGTTTTGCATGGCATGCAGTACTGCATGTGGTGCATAAACCCTTAATGACTTAGTTACACAAAAGGAAAGAGAAAGCACACAGTACTAAAACAGTTGTTCAATAGGGATTTGAAGGATGATGTATATCGGCAACTAGGGGCACACAGACCCCTTCGTGGGGTTCACCAATAACCCCTCGCAAATCCGGGCAGGCCCTCGCAAATCTAGATCTGTGAATTATTGGGAACTTTTATCATGGTCCAGAAAACTCTCAAAGCTTCTTCTACAGCTGCAGAGCTCTGCATGTAGACTTCTCTTCTTCTGCACGCAGAACCTTCTGGTTGAAAGCAGAGCTTGTTTAGTCATCAGTCAGTCAGAGATTTTACAGTCGTTGGGGGCCAGCTAGCCCATTTGACTAAATTGCACTGCAATTATTGCAGGTTTTCATCAGCAAACAAAACAGACACAACCGTAACATAGACAAACAAATGACAGTAACAATAGACATCATAAATCTGACCATGCAAACTCTTCTTCTTCTTCTTTTGCTTCTTTTTCCTCAGCCTGCTCTGTCGCTCGCAGTGTTGCTGACTCAGGTATTTCCTCATACAGCAGCAAGTAGAGAGTGGCCCAAACAAGCTCTGTATACAACAGCAAGTAGAGAGTGGCTCAAGCAGCTCTAAGTCTTAGTCCATACCGGTGCCAAAGGTGTCGCAAGATTCTGTTGCTGCCGTTGCGCGACGTTTTGCATGTGCTCGTCCTCGTACTGACTCAGCGCCAGCAGTGTTGATTGGCTGTTACAAGATCCGAAGTGGCCTCGTAGCTTGAACTCAGGTCTTTGCAGTCTTATTCAGGGGCGCCACGAGCTGTGAGAACATGAACAAATATGCAAGAGGCTACACACTTGTGCCCGACAGGACTTGTACAGCACTGTGCATCCCGTACAGTCGAGCGACACCTTTTTCTCAGTTGCTGATCAGTATGTTGTCAGCTTTGATGACCTCCTCAAGACAAATGAACACACAACGCTGGACCTTCTGGCCTTGCAATCTGGGCAGGTTCTCAACATTCCTTTGCAGCACAAGCCACGGTCAAGCTACACAGTCAGGCGGGGAGAAAATCTCTGGAGAATTGCACAACTCACCGGCACACCAATGAGCTTTATCCAAGCCGACAATCCTGATGCAATGCTGCTCACTTCTGGATCTTGCTTGCGCATACGAGCATATCCCAGCTATCAAATAGAGTATCAAAATGGCCAAATTCACTCCAGTCCAGACCTGCCGCAGGACTTGCAGCAGGATGATCACTTCTGTGAAGTTCTCAACATGCAAGTTGAACTTTTGAAGCCACGAGGAAAGGCCCTGCTCAAGTTTCCAAACATTGAGGCTCCTCAGCTAGAGTGTTTTGTTGAAGTACGTTGACGCATGCTGGTTATGTGCAATCCTATTAGCTGATTGATTTGTATACATTGACAAGCTGACGGTTTTCTCCAAACTTGTTGCAACAGCAGCATGGACTGTCTCGACAGGACTACTCCGCGGTGGTACCCAAGTGCTTTATCAATCCCAAGATGAAGCAGGTTTGGGAACAGCCAGTCAAGCTGTGCTGCTGATTAATTTTGACTGCTGAGGTGGTTGGTACAGCCCTTTGTACCATAGTGGTGTTGGCGCCGCAAGGAGCCAAAGGCAAGCTGGATCCAGCCGGTAAAGAAGATGGAAATGGGGGCACCACTTTAAGGCCTGAAGGGCTGGAAGAGTCAACCGGTGTAACTTTGACGACATCCTTGCCTCTGAGGTAAATTTCTCACAGCAAGATCAGGATGATGTCCCTCTCCAGCAGGATCTGGCTGATGCTAAGGACTGTGCGTCTTGCACAGCCATGTAGCCTACACTTTCTCTGTTTTCTTGGGGACAGCAGAACCCTCTGGGTAGCTATCTTGAAGGCCTGTTGCCTGTAGCCTTGGCAGTACTGGCTGACCTGTGTGAGTTTGGTTGGATTTCCAGCTGTGTTGCCTAGACCAGTCTCCTACTCGCCCAATGAGCTTGACAAGCAGCTCTAGGGCTGCAGAAGAAGGTTCTTGAGGATTCTGGCTTATGATAGATTTTACTGGGTTTCTCCAGAGTTGCGAGGAGTTGTTGAGGGAACCCTAACCCAAAACAAGCTGAAGGGCAAGCATAAGGGGTGTGTGTGTGCGTGCCCCGAGTCGCTCAGTTGCATCATCCTTCTGATCAGCTGGTTCCTCTGTCTTTCTCTGTCCTTTGCTACTTTTTCTGAAAAGATACAAGGGGTCATCAAGGGTTTATGTACTGCACTAAGTACTAGAAAGCGAATTGGAGCTGGAAACATAGATACAATTTGTGATTTCGGCAGAATCAGGCTATTTATGTGCAACATTCTTTTTACTAATCTTGGGTTGCATGACGATAATCAGTCAACGATGCTACGGGTCAGGCAACGTACAATTTGTCTGTTGCGCTTGACTGCTGACACCACTAAAGACGCATGCGCGTGGCATGTACGGTACTCAGAAGCAGCCACAAACTGCGCCCGGCTGTCATGCCGCCGGTCTTACTTATCAAGTCTCGAAAATAGCAGATCAGCATAACGCGATACACAAGTCTTCTGTCGGTCGTGCTGCCTGACTGAGCTGCCCAGCCTTAATTCGAGCAGGGCTCCGGGTGTAAGAGATGTCTCACGAAGCCACACGCCAGAGGAACAGGGCAACGAGTCTTGCAAGTCACTGCCTGCTGCGGCT